>Ga0181520_10007454_pt1 | contig 16116 bp, 15 predicted proteins | sample PEATcosm2014_Bin_29_FD_132451 | JGI IMG/M metagenome (GOLD analysis project Ga0181520, IMG submission 132451) | Peatland microbial communities from MTU Mesocosm Facility, Houghton, MI, USA - PEATcosm2014_Bin02_30_metaG | ecosystem: Environmental > Terrestrial > Soil > Wetlands > Peat | place...
GGTGGATTGGAATATGCCGGTGATGAACGGGTTGGAGATGCTCAAGCAGATGCGCGCTGAAAAATATGGCGACATCAAAGTGATGATGGTAACCACCGAGGCCGAAAACGACTATATCCTGCGCGCCCTGGACGCCGGTGCTGGCGAGTACCTGATGAAGCCCTTCGACGACGAGGCCCTGACGGAAAAGCTGGCCATGCTCGGTCTTGTGGAGTCCTGAGAAATGGCCGCAGCACGACGAACCCGAATTATGATCGCCGACGACTCTGCAGTGATGCGGAGCCTACTGCGCTCGGTTGTCAGCAGAGATCCCGGCCTGGAAGTGGCTGGCACAGCCGCGGACGGCGAATCGGCGTTGAGCGCCATCGAGATACTTCACCCCGATCTGATTCTGCTGGATGTGGAGATGCCGGTGATGGACGGATTGGCCACCCTCAGGAAACTGCGTGCACGGGGTCACAAAATGCCGGTCATCATGTGCAGTTCACTTACCCAGCGCGGGGCCAAAGTGACCATCGATGCACTGGCCTGCGGCGCCTCCGACTATGTGGCCAAGCCGACAGGGCAATCGGGCCGGGAAGAGTCCTGTCGCGCGCTCTCGCTGGAATTGATTCCCAAGATTCAGACTCTCACCAGACAGCCACAAGCACCGCCGACAACAGTCCATCCCAGCGCACTGCCCCCTCCGCACATTTCTCCCCTTGCGCCGCCCAAAGCCCAGCCAGTCTCCTCAACCCCGGTTGCGCTGGCCATCGGTGTCTCCACAGGCGGACCTGCGGCGCTGGATATTCTGCTGCCCGCGCTGCCAGTAACCTTTCCGCTCCCGGTGCTGATTGTGCAGCATATGCCGGAGCTGTTTACCAGGCTCTTTGCCGAGCGGCTCAACAGCCGCTGCCCGTTACCGGTGCGCGAGGCCGCCGAGGGCGATCCAGTGCGCCCGGGAACCATCTACATCGCCAAGGGCAACTGGCACATGGAGGTGCTCTCTGGCGCACGCGCCGGCTCTCCGTTTACGCTGCACCTCAGTCAGGGACCGCTGGAAAACCACTGCCGCCCGGCCGTCGATGTGCTCTTTCGCTCCGCGGCTGCCGCGTACGGCGCCGGCGCGCTGGCCGTGGTGCTCACTGGCATGGGATCGGACGGATTGCTGGGCTGCCGTGAAATTTGCGAACACGGCGGCAGTGTTCTGGCCCAGGACCAGGCCACCAGCACGGTGTGGGGAATGCCCGGCGTGGTCAGCAATGCGGGATTAGCGCAAAAGGTGCTGCCCTTGAACGCCATTGCACCTGAAATCCTCCGGCTTGCCAGCCGGGCGCATACCGAAACCGGCGCGCTCCGGGAATCGGTGGTCTAGTTATGCAAACCGCCTCCAGCGCTGACTATGGCTATCTTCGCCAGCTCGTCTACGGCCTCTCGCAAAACGTCCTCGACCCTTCGCGCGACTACCTGTTTGAAACTCGCCTCACCAAATTGCTGCGCAATCAAGGCATGACTCAACTGGAAGAACTTGTCCAATACCTAAAAATCAGAAAGAATCCACTCCTCGAACGCTCCATCGCCGAAGCCATGACCATCAATGAAACCAGCTTCTTTCGCGACGGCCGTCCCTTCGAGTTGTTGCGCACGGATCTGCTGCCTGAAATCATCGAAGCCCGCCGCCACACCCGCCGCCTGCGCTTCTGGAGCGCCGCCTGCTCCACCGGCCAGGAAGCCTATAGCCTGGGTATGCTTCTTCTGGAGTTCTTTCCTGCCCTCGCCGGATGGAATATCCGCATCGAGGGCACTGACATCTGCGGCGAGGTGGTCGAAAAGGCAAAGGCTGGAAGCTACCACCGTATTGAGATGAACCGCGGCCTGCCTGCCCGCTTCGTCATCCGCTACTTCGACCACGTGGGCGAAGATTGGAACGTTAAGCCGGCGATCAAAAAGATGTGCAACTTCCGCCAGGCCAACCTCTGCTCGCCCTCGCTGCCCTTCGCCCACAGCGACGACCGCTTCGACGTCATCTTCCTGCGCAACGTCATGCTTTACTTCTCACAGGAGACGCGCAAGACGCTGTTGGACGGCATCCATAAGCTGCTCGCTCCCGACGGCGTCCTGTTCCTCGGCTCCAGCGAGCAGCCCGCCGATTCCGCGCTCTGGACCCCGGTGCTGGCCGGAGGCACCTGCCACTTCCGGCCGCGCCAGCCAAGCTAGAACGACGAATATGCATTCTGTATACTGCCGTAAGAGCGGGGAAACAGAAATCCCCTACCCATTTACGATTGACAGGAGTCGCGCCATGAGCCAACCACCCGAAAAAATCCAACGCACTGAGGCCGAATGGCGCGCGCTGCTCACCGAGGAGCAGTACAGCATCCTGCGCGAAAAGGCCACCGAGCCTGCCTTCGCCGGGGCGCTCACCGAAAACCACGAAACCGGCAACTACCACTGTGCCGGCTGCGGTACGCTGCTGTTTCTGAGCGGGGCCAAGTTCGACTCCGGCTGCGGCTGGCCCAGCTTCACCCTGCCCGCCGACTCCAATCTCATCGTCGAGCACGAAGACCTGAGTCTCGGCAGGCGCCGCATTGAGGTGACCTGCGCCCGCTGCGGCGGCCATCTGGGCCACGTATTCCCTGACGGCCCGGCCCCCACCGGCCTGCGCTACTGCATCAACTCCGCCTCGCTCACATTTGAGCGGCAAAAATAACCGTCTTTATTCAATAAGATGCTGGTAGAACGGGATTTATCCCCGGCCTGCCGCTCCTGGCCTCAGCGATATCAAGGCATCCCAAACCAACACGGTAGCGCCGGTCTCCAGACCGGGGTCCCCTGCGAGCGATTTGTGCTCGCAGGGGTGGGAGACCGGCTGTTGTGCGGGCGTCCCGCCCGCGCCCATCCCTCAGGCGTACAATTCGCAGTTATGCCCAAGCCAATCGCTGCTCCCCAGCCTGCAACTGCTGCCGTCGTTCAGGGAGCGGTACAACCTCGGTTCGGTGAAGTGCGCATTCGGCAACGCGGACGCCTGCCCCATTGGGAGAAGGACGCAGGCCTGTATTTCCTTACCTTTCATCTGGCGGACTCCCTGCCGCTGCCGGTCCTGGAGAAGATAGCAGAGAGTCACCGCATTCTGATCGCGGCAAAGCGCGTGGGCGCTCATCTATTGCCGTCCCAGGAGGTGCTGGTATCCGAATTCAGCACTGCAAAACTGGAAGAGTATTTTGATCGCGGCTTGGGTGCGTGTTTCCTGCGCGATCCACGCATTGGCGAACTCGTGGCCGACGCTCTCGATTTCTGGCAAGGAAAGCGGTATCGGCTCGTGGCCTGGTGTGTCATGCCCAATCACGTGCATGTTGTTTGCCGGTTGCTGCCGGGGCAGGAATTGAGCAAGGTGCTGCAAGGCTGGAAGTCCTTTACGGCCAGGAAGGCAAACGAGATCCTCGGTCGCGGCGGCGCGTTCTGGCAGCGGGAGTATTATGACCGGCTCATTCGCAATGGGGACGAGTTGGAGCGTGCCGTCCGCTATGTGGTGAATAATCCGGAACGAGCAGGGTTGAAGGGGCGGAAGTGGGTTTGGAGCGCGGGCGGGGATGCCCGCGCGACAGCCGGTCTGGAGACCGGCGCTACACAAACTAGTTGTGCTTGCCCTTCCACTCCTCATACGGTCCCTGGAAGTCTTCGATGCCGTCTTCGTGGAAGACCCAGAGGCGGGTGGCTACCTCGTCAATCAAATCGTGGTCGTGGGTGACCAGCAGCACCGTGCCTTCGTAACGTTGCAACGCTATGTTCAGCGCGTTGATGGCTTCGAGATCGAGATGATTCGTCGGCTCGTCGAAGATGAGTATATTGGGCTTGGTGAGGATAAGTTTGCAGAAGGCCAGTCGCGCCTGTTCGCCGCCGCTCAGTGCTTTAGTTTGCTTGTCGCCCTCTTCGCCGCTGAAGAGCATCTGGCCCAGAATGCCGCGGATATCTTCGACGTGTGCGTCTGGCTTCCAGCGATGAAGCCACTCGGCGACGCTGAGGCCATGTTCGATGGTGGCGCCCACGTCTTGCGGGAAGTAGCCGATCTGCGCCTCGTGGCCCCATAATACTGTGCCGTTGTCGAGCGAGAATTCCTTGTCGGCAAGGCTCGGGTAGTTCGCCAGCAGGCTCTTGAGCAGCGTGGTCTTCCCTGCCCCGTTGCGGCCCATCAGGCAGATGTGCTCGCCGCGCAGCAGGTTGGCGCTGAAGTTGTCGATCACCGTATGCTCGCCGTAGGTTTTGGTGATGCGCTTGAACTCGAGCACGTGCTTGCCGCTGGGACGCACCTGGTCAAATCGTATGTAGGGACGGGCGATGTTGGAGCGGGCAAGGTCGTTGGTTTGCAGCCGCTCCACCTCCTTACGGCGGCTGGTCACCTGGGAAGAGCGGGTTCCGGCCGAGAAACGCGCGATAAAGTCGTTGAGTTGCGAGATCTTCTTTTCGCGCTGGGCATTTTGCGCTTCAAGCGTGGAGCGAATCTGCGTCTTGGCCATCACCATCTCGTCGTAGCCACCGGTATAAGTGATGATGGTCTCGTAGTCGATGTCGGCCGTGTGAGTGGTGACCGAGTTGAGGAAGTGGCGATCGTGGCTGATGGCGATCAGCGTGCCATCGTAGTTCAAGAGAAAGTCTTGCAGCCAGTGGATGGATTCCAGATCGAGGTAGTTGGTCGGCTCGTCGAGCAGCAGCGCCTGCGGCTTGCCGAAGAGAGCCTGCGCCAGCAGGACACGCATCTTTTGCCCACCCTGCAGCTCGCTCATCTTGCGCTCGTGAACAGACTCGGCGATGTCCAGGCCGTCCAGAAGAACGGCGGCGTCGCTCTCGGCGGTGTAGCCGTCCTCGTCTCCTATGACACCTTCCAACTCGCCCAGGCGCATACCGTCGGCGTTGGTCAGCTCAGGTTTTTCGTAGATGCGGTCGCGCTCATCCAGTGCGGCCCAGAGCGGTTTGTTGCCCATGATGACCGTATCGATGACGCGATAGGCGTCGAAGGCGAATTGATCCTGGCGCAGCACGCCGAGCTTGCGCGGGCGCACCACCGAGCCTTTCTGCGCCTCCAGCTCGCCGGTAAGGATCTTCATGAAGGTGGTTTTGCCGCTGCCGTTTGGACCGGTGAGGCCGTAGCGGCGTCCGGGGATGAAGTTGACGCTTACATCCTCGAAGAGAACCTGCGAGCCGTAGCGCATGGTCACATTGCTGACACTGATCATTTGAATGAGTTCCTGAACCTTGAGCCGCGGCAGAAAAACGTCCGTTCGCCGGGGAGTGTTGGAGGTGAAATTTAGGTTTTTGGGGCGCGCGAACGCCTGCCGCGGAGTTCCGCCGCACTCCTAGTTTCTCACATAGATGGTGAAGAGGAGAATTTGTCCTACTTTGGCGCACTCATGGCACGCGAAAAGCCGTCATTCCACGCAATGCGGCGCGGGGGCAGCGGCGTGCCGAAGCGCTTTTCTCAAATGCGAACCCACCCGGAATCAGATCCGTAGGCTATTGGGTCCATCCACCCGGTGCGACTCTTTCGGTTGCGCCGCGTCTATACGTTTGGAGTTGCTCTTTCATCATCACGCCCCTCGGAGCAATAACGCTTATGCTGATTCCGAGGTGCGGAAAAGCCAGCCAGACGGGTTTGCCCGCTACTGGCTATACTCAAAACAGTTGTATTCAACCAACCAGCCGCAAGGCTGATCACCAGACGAGGTCAACGAACCCATGAAATCGCTCTTAGAACGGTTGCGCGCACGCCGTCTCGTTTCCGTGTTTGTCTTGCTTGCCACGCTTTCGGCCGTCCTGGTGGGCGGTTCCTTTGCCGCTCACGGGGTCCGCGGGCAGGAGAAACAGAACGACAGCGCCGACGCCACGCCACTCAAGGTGGTCAACTCCCGTGTTGCAGATAACGAGTTTGTCAGGATTGCCAAGATGGTTGCGCCGGCTGTGGTGAACATCAACACCCAGACGCTGCCCAAACAGTCGGCCAACAAGGGCCGCCGCAACTTTCACGGCCGCGTTCAACCCATCCCCCAGCAGCCCGGTGACAACGACGACGATCAGGAAGATCAGCAGCAGCCGCAAGGCCAAGGCAACTTCCAGGACTTTTTCAACCGCTTCTTTGGCGGGCAGATGCCCGATATTGAGGGAGACGACGGCCAGGTCCGTGAGTCGCTCGGCTCCGGCTTCATCGTCGATCCCAAGGGCTACATCATCACCAACAATCACGTCATCGAGAAGGCCGACAAAATTTACGTCAAGCTCTCCACCGATCCAGATTCGCAGGACCTCGGCCGTCCGGCACGCGTGATCGGTTTTGACAAGGCCACTGATTTGGCGGTCATCAAGATCGAGACCGACAAGCCGCTGCCCACCGTCAAGCTGGGCAACTCTGACAACGCCCAGGTGGGCGACTGGGTTGTGGCCATCGGCAGCCCCTTCGCGCTCTCGCAAACCGTCACCGCCGGCATCATCTCGGCCAAGAACCGCACCATCGAGCCGGGCCAGGGCGGCCAGTTCCAGCACTTCATCCAGACCGACGCGGCCATCAATCCAGGCAACTCCGGCGGCCCACTGGTGAATATGAACGGCGAGGTGATCGGCGTCAACACGGCCATCTTCACCCAGTCGGGCGGCTACCAAGGCCTCGGCTTCGCTCTGCCTTCCAGCACCGTCGTCGACATCTACAATGATCTGATCGGTGCCAGCCACAAGGTGACCCGCGGCTCCATCGGCATCCGTTTCAACCAGGAGCTGCCGGGCGCTGTTAACCGCGTCTATGGCTTCAAGAACGGCGTGCTGGTGCAGGAAGTCGTCGCGGGCGGCCCGGCAGATAAGGCTGGTCTCAAGGTGGGCGACATCATCTCCAGCGTAGATGGCCGCTCCATCAAGGACGGCGACGAGCTGGTCAAGGAGATCACCGCGCACCGGCCCGGCTCGACCATCCGCCTGGGCTACACCAGAGACGGCAAACAGGCCGAAACGACCGTCACTATCGGTGATATGGACAAGGTCTTCGCCGAAGCGGGCAATCAGCAAGCCGATACGGGAACCGGCGAGAAGGGCAACGCTGGCGAAACCAAGCTGGGCATCGTGGTACGAGAGCTTCCTGCGGCCACCGCCGCCAAGCTGCACGCTCCCGGCGTCATCATCCAGTCGGTCCGCGCCGGCTCCTTCGCTGACCTGCAGAACCTCGAGCCAGGCCTGGTTATCATGCGCATCAACAAGCAGCCCACAGGCACCAAGGAACAGTTCGACTCCGTGGTGAGCAAGCTCAAAACCGGCGACGACGTGGTCTTTGAAGTCGTAGACCCGCGCCATCCCGATCAGGGCATTAACTATGTGGGAGGAACGCTTTAGCAGCCTTTGCATTGAAAAGTTGAGTCTGGGCGTCCCACTCTTGCGATATTTTTGATTTAGTCGCAAGGGTGGGATCGCGCCCTGCGTTGGATTTGGATTGTATCTCCATTTCGCCTTGCCGCAAAGCGGGAGTCTTCGCTAGACTTGATGAAAGCTCACGTAAATCTATCTTTTTCGAGGTGATACAGAGTGTCTTTATTGCGAACAAGCCTGACGGTGGCATGCTTTGTGGCTCTGTCCGCATCCCCAGTCGTTGGAGCCAGTACCCGTCATGCCCGCACGGCACATTCGGGCACCACCAGGAAGCTCTCGACGCATGAAGCACACTCCACGACGGCGCATGGCGCTCACTCGACTGCGCATGGTACTCACAAGAAGGCCGCACCCAGGCTGCACGGGCAACAGGCCATTGAACCGGCCCGCATCATTGAAATTCAAAAGGCCCTCATCCGCGAGCACTATCTAACCGGCGAAGCCTCCGGGCAGTGGGATCAAACCACTATCTCCGCCATGCAGAAATATCAAGCCGACCAGGGCTGGCAAACAAAGTTGATGCCCGACTCCCGCGCGCTGAAAAAGCTCGGCCTCGGCCCCGATTACTCTAACGCCATCAACGCCAAGAGCGCATCCTTTACCCCACCGCCTCCAGCCAGCACCATTCCCCCCGTGGTGTCGGCCGGTTTTGCCGAAGCCGCAGGCGTCCAATAAGCCATCAGCTCGGAGCGCACCTGGCGGATTCTCAGAGATCCAGCTTCTAAATAAGGCATGGCCGCTCGTGGGCGGCCATGCTTGTATCTCTTCCTTTGCAGCTCTTAATTACCGCTCCGGGATTCCCTTCATCAGGAACTCGTAACGCGGGCGCAGTGTGTCCGGGCCGGAGGTGATGGTGCTATCGAGATGGATGAGCGAGTCATCCTTGTCATACTTGGGCCACTGAGGCAGTCCCGGTCCATTGGGATCGCCGGTCTTGGCAAAATTCGTCCAGTAGCTCATCATCTGCTCACTCAATTTGCGATCTTCGGGGCGCCACACAGCGCCGGCGCGGGTATCCAGCGTGCCGAAGACGTATTCGATGTCGTCGGAGTGGAAGGCGGAAGCGCTCTTGTTGTAGGTGCTGACCGGCGCGGGCCACTCAAAGTGGTAGCGGTAAACTGGCGATTCGCCGGTCTTCCGATGCGCCTCAATCCACTGCCAGGTGCTGAAGGCGATAAACGTGTCGCCGTTGAAGTCGGCCTCCGAACGCGTCGCCTGCGCGTCAGTCTCGCCCGGATACGCCTTCAAGAACTCATCGGCACGCTCTTTGAAGCGCTCGGCGGCCTCGGCCTTCCACTTCTCCGGCGTCATGCCGCCAGAGCCGCCTTCGTCGCGATTCCAGCCGGCCAGCAGCGGCACGTGAGCCTGCCTGCCCGCTGCATAGGTGTCGGCCACCGTTTCGGTCAGCATCTTGCCATCCACAACCGTCGGAAACCATCTTTTCTTGCTCTGCACATCGGCGATAATCTGCGCCGTCGGCACACCCCGCAACTCCGCCAGCGATTTCACGCCCAGCGAATCCACCCACTCCTGATTCCGCTTTTCGCCGGCTTCCAGCGACTCCTGCTCGCGCCTTCCGCCCACCGCGCCGCCGCTCTCGCCTATTGCCTTCTGAATAAGTCCGCGCGACAAGGGAGAGGCCATCAGCGTACTCACTGCAAAGGAGCCGGCGCTCTCGCCGAAGATGGTTACATTGTCAGGATCGCCGCCAAAGTTCTTGATATTGGCCTTGACCCACTGGAGCGCGGCCACCATGTCCAACAGCCCATAGTTGCCCGCCGCGCCGTTGGCCTCTTTGGCCAGGTCGGCCGTAGCTAAAAAGCCGAAGACGCCCAGCCGGTAGTTGATGGTGACCAGAACTACACCCTTGAGGGGCAGAAAATCGCCGTTGTGGCGCGGCTCTGAGGCGCTGCCCGCCGAGTAGCCGCCGCCGTGAATCCAGAACATCACGGGCAGTTTGCTTTTGCCTTTGGCCTCGGCCGGTGCAAAGACGTTCAGAAAGAGGCAATCCTCGCTCTCTCCGCAGTCCTGGAAGATCATGTCGTCGTAGACGTGGCCCTGGGCGCAACGCGCGCCATACTTGGTCGCATCGCGCTCGCCCTTCCACTTGGCCGGCGGCTGCGGCGCGCGCCAGCGCAGATCACCCACCGGAGCAGCCGCATAAGGCAGCCCCAGAAAAGCCTTCACCTTGCCGTTGTTGATCGTCTTGCCCTGCGCCTTGCCCTGCGCGGTCTTCACCGTCAGTGATTCGGCTTGAGCGGTCTTCGTCAACACAAGTACGGCCATCGCCATGACCAATACACACGCCACCTTCCATCCCGTTCGCATCAATCAATCCTCCACGCAACACCATATCAGGACGGCCCTGGAAGCGCGCAAATTTCATGGGATGAGGCTCACTTCCCGATCACATCGATGACCGCCGTAATGGTCCTGGGTGGCATGCAGGCGTTGTGGTCGCAAGCCTGGTAGCGCAGCTTTGCCTCAACCAGATGATCCCCTGTCGCGGCCTTGATGCGTGCCTGCACAACGAACTCGCCCGTGTAAACGCTCAGCTTCCTGCCGGGGTCCGCTGCCAGCGTAAATTCTGCCCCGGGCGGATAGCTGGCGCCTTCAAGCCGAACGCCGAATCCATCAGGAATCGAAAAAGTCGTGGGAATGAGTTCGTCGCCCGCAGGCGTGTGCGAGTTGATGTGCAGCCCCGGCGCAACGCGGAAGTGCAACGCGATCGTGGTCGTCTTGCCTTCGGGCACTGTAATCTGCTCAGGGTAAAGATACACGACCTCAGTCGGCTTGGCTGTGGAATGGGACGCCTCATTCAGCAGCGATCTCTGCCCCTGCGCCAGCGCCGAAGCCAGCGTCAGGGATACAGTAACTAGAACCGTGACCACATAATTGAGCAATGACCGGAATTGTAGCGCCGGCCTCCCGGCCAGCTGTAGCGCGGACGTCCTCGTTCGCGCTTGCCCATGATGAATTACCAATTCATGCGGTCTGATCACTAGTACTCCCCGACGCCCTCACTTGCTCACCCCCAGCGCCTTGCGTATGTCTGCTTCCATCTCATCCATTGTCGTCACTCCCACCTGCGCCGTCACCACTGTTCCGTTGCGATTCACATAAAAAGAGGCGGGCAGCGAGTCCAGCCCACCGTAGGGCTGGCTGACAGAGTCGCCATCAATCAGCATCGGATAAGTTATGTGCATCTCTTGGACGAAGCGCGCGATCTGCCGCTTTTCGCTGCTCAGTTTTTCCGCATCGTCGCGATTGAGATCGTCCATCGAGATGCCCACAACCTCAAGCCCCTGCGCCGCATACCGGCTGCGCAGCTCGATCAGCCAGGGCGTTTCGACCCTGCATGGAGCGCACCAGGTCGCCCAGAAATTGATCAGCACCGCCTTGCCTTTATAGCTTGCCAACGAAACTTTCTTGCCGCTGAGGTCTTCCAGCGTGAACTCCGGCGCGGGCTTGCCGATCAGCAACGAGACGCTCTGCGGCAAGGCCTCAACCGCTCCAGCCGCCGCCTCATTCTGCGCCGTCGGGGCCGTCAGCCGTGCGGCCTCCTGCCTGCCATGCGCCCAACTGGCCCAGGCAAAGGTGGCCAGAATCATTGAAACCGCGATAACAACAATTGTGTTGCGCTTCACCGGATTGCCTCTGCGTCTATTGTACGAGCCACCTGCGGTGGGCTATTGCGCTGGGAAACCACAAATCTCATGGCGTGCAAGCGCCGACTGGACGGCCAGCCCCCCCCCATCGAGGGTGCCCCCGGTCCCTCGCCTTTGGGGACCGGGGAAACCACAAATCTCATGGCGCGCAAGCGCCGACTGGCCCCACCGCAGGTGGTTGCATATAATTACCCTCCCTGGGCGCACAATGGTTTTGAGTTGGGAAAATGCAGAGGGTGCAGGGGCAAAGGAAAAGCGATCAAAAGGGGAAGAAAAACAGCGGCGATACCACCCCCCACCCTTAATACTCGATTACTGAGAGGGGTTCGTCCATGCAAGTGATAGATAATAAACATCATCATCAATCATATACGTGTACTCATCAGTAAACACAAACCCCGAAAAACCACCGTTTTTTAGCCAAAAAACACTCCTTTTTTGCTGATTTCGTGCGAAAAAAGGCCTCTTTTAGAGCACTTTTTCGTGACCGCATCTTCGCCTCTGCCGGGTGCGCCAGCTCCCTCGTTGGGACCTGGGAAACCACAGATTTCATGCGAGCGAAGAGCAAGCGGCTGCTGCATGCAATGCCCCCACCGCATGGGAAAGCTGTTACCATCAATAACCGATGAGCGAAGAAGAAAATCAGTCCAGCCAACCAACTCCTCTAGCCAGCCGCGCGCTGCAGCCGGCCGCTCTGGTGCGCACTGAGGCGGCGGCCCTTGAAGCTCTCGCCGCGCGCCTCGAAGGGCCGATGGCGGCCAACTTCGACCGCGCCGTTGAGCTGATTCTGCGCTGCGGCGCTGAGCGCGGTCGCGTGGTGGTCACCGGCATGGGCAAGAGCGGCATCATCGCACAGAAGATCGCCGCCACGCTCAGCTCCACCGGTTCGCCGGCGCTGTTTTTGCATCCCGCCGAGGCGCTACATGGCGACCTGGGCGTACTCATGTCCGGCGATGTGGTCGTTGCGCTCTCGGCCAGCGGCGAGACCGAGGAGATTCTGCGCCTGCTGGCTACTCTCAAGCGCAAAGGCGACGCACTGGTCAGCTTCTGCTGCCGAATGGACTCGACTCTCGCCCAGGCCAGCGACGTAGCCCTTGACTGCGGCATCGAGCGCGAGGCCTGCGGCTTGAATCTCGCGCCCACAGCCTCCACCACATCTATGTTGGCGCTGGGCGACGCGCTGGCCATTGCGGTCAGCCTGCGCAAGGGCTTCCGCGCCGAAGACTTCGCCGAGCTTCATCCCGGCGGCAAGCTGGGCAAGCGTCTCGCCAAGGTTCGCGAGCTTATGCACTCTGGCGACGCAGTCCCCGTGGTCGCGCCCTCCACGCCCATGACCGACGTCATCTACGAGATGGCTTCGAAGAAGTTGGGTATAACCACCGTGCAGGAGCAAGGCCAACTGCGCGGCGTCATCAGCGACGGCGACCTGCGGCGGCTTCTGGAGCGCGAGGGCGGCGCGGCCCTCAGCCGCACGGCCGGCGAGGGCATGAACACCCATCCGCGCACCATCGCCGCCAGCGAACTCGCCGCCACGGCGCTGGCGATTCTTGAAGAACGCAAGATTACCTCGTTGGTCGTCGTCGACGCCGCCAATCAAGTCGAAGGCGTACTGCACCTGCATGATCTATGGGGCGTGGAGCTGATTTGAGACAGGGTACAGGGATTAGGGAACAGGGATCAGAACGGTTTGAGGAGGATCGATGCCTATAACCTTCGAGATGGTTGATTATCAGAAACTCAACAGTCGCCAACAAGAGGCTTATAACTTCCAAAAAGTCTCGGCTGTGTTGGCGGATTTTGGCTTTGTAACCATTCCTCTGAGCAACGATTGGAATGGAGCCGACTTTATACTACAATGCAAAGACGGCGTAACATATCACAATGTGCAACTCAAAAGTAGGTTGACTTTCGACAAGAAGTATTGCGGCAAGCAATTGTATATCTGCTTCAGAGACGGTATTCACGATTGCGATCCCTGGTACTTATATGACCATGACGATTTATTAAAGAAGGTTAGTCCAGATGGAAGAATTGAGAATACGAAAACTTGGGCCGACAAAAAGCCTTATCACTTCCCAAGTCTCTCACCTGATTTGAAGAAGCTGCTGAAACCATACCAAATTCCAAAGTTGGTTTGAGTCTGTGCCCACTGATCGCACCGCCCTCATCACCGGCGCATCCAGCGGCTTTGGCCTACTGACTGCCGTCACTCTCGCCAAGCGCGACTGGCGCGTCATCGCCACCATGCGCGACCTCAACCGCCGCGAAAAGCTCGAAGCTGCCGCACAGGCAGCCGGCGTACTCGACCGCATCGAGTTTCTCGCCCTCGACGTGACTGACAATAATCAAATCGCGGCGTTAGCCGCGACATTGGCCGACCGTCCGGCGCCGCTCCTCGCAATCGTCAACAACGCGGGCTTTGCGATGGCAGGCTTTGCCGACGATGTTTCCGACGCGGAACTGCGCCGCCAGTTCGACACCAACTTCTTTGGCGCGGCGGCGGTTTCGCGCGCCTTTTTGCCGCAATTACGCCGCCAAGGCTTCGGTCATATCGTCTTCATCTCCTCCATCTCCGGCCGCATGGCCTTTCCCGGCGTCAGCAGTTACGTAGCTTCCAAGTTCGCCCTCGAAGGCTGGGCCGAATCTCTGCGGCTCGAACTCAAGCCGCTGGGCATTTACGTCGCTCTGGTCGAGCCAGGCTCGTTTCAGACCGACATCTGGAGCCGCAACGCGATCGTGTCAGCCGCCACGCAGGATGCACATTCCCCCAACGCCGCACGCATGGCCTGCCTGCGCCAGCGCATGGAGGCCGGCAAGCCAAAGGCCGACCCGCAGCGTGTTGCCGAAGGCATCGCCGATATTCTCGCCACGCCGCGCCCTCGCCTGCGTCACGTCTTCGGCACAGATGCCCGCCTCGGCCTGCTCATGCGCGGTCTGCTGCCCGCCTGGGCCGTCGAGCGGCTGATCATCAAGGCCACCGGGATCGACGTGTAGGCGAACCAGCGATTCGCTCTGCGAAGATTTACGGGTAAACTAGAGGTATGGCGGAAATTCAGCGCAGGAAAACAGGAACAGTCAAAATCGGGCAGGTGCGCGTCGGCTGGGAGTCGCCAGTCGTTGTGCAATCGATGACCAACACCGACACAGCCGACGTTCAGGGCACCATCGAGCAGGTTGCGGCGCTCGCCGTTGCCGGCTCTGAGATTGTGCGCGTCACGGTCAACAACGAAGAGGCTGCGGCGGCCGTTCCGGCTATCGTCGAGGGTCTCGACAAGCGCGGCCTGCGTGTACCCATCGTCGGCGGCTTCCACTACAATGGCCATCTGCTGCTCAAGAAGTTTCCCGCGACGGCCCGCGCGCTGGCCAAGTACCGCATCAATCCCGGCAACGCGTCGATCGGCAAAAAGGACAACGACAATTTCCAGGTCATGATCGAGTGCGCCGTCGAGAATCAAAATCCGGTGCGCATCGGCGTTAACTGGGGCTCGCTCGATCAATCGCTGCTCACCCGCATGATGGACGCCAACAGTCGCCAGGCCAAGCCGCTGCCCGCGCGCGAAGTAATGATGGAGGCGATGGTAATCAGCGCGCTTGAAGCCGCCGCCGCTGCTGAGCGCTTCGGCCTGCGCCGCGACCAGATCATCCTCTCCGCCAAGGTCAGCGGCGTTCGCGACCTCATCGATGTTTACACCAACCTGGCCGCGCGCTGCTATTACGTGCTGCACCTGGGCCTGACCGAAGCCGGAATGGGTGCCAAGGGGCTGATCGCCTCCACCGCCGGACTCGCGCCGTTGCTGCTGGCCGGCATCGGCGACACCATCCGCGTCAGCCTCACGCCCAAGCCAGGCGGCGACCGGACAGAGGAAGTCTTGGCCGCGCAGCAGATTCTTCAGTCGCTCGGAATCCGCTCCTTCATGCCGCAGGTCACAAGCTGCCCCGGTTGCGGGCGCACCACCAGCACTTACTTCCAGGAGTTAGCCGAGCAGATACAAAGTTATCTGCGCGCCTCCATGCCGCAGTGGCGCAAGCAATATCCCGGCGTTGAAGAGTTGAAGCTCGCCGTGATGGGCTGCGTCGTCAACGGCCCCGGCGAATCCAAGCACGCCAACCTAGGCATCAGTTTGCCCGGAACCTTCGAGGAACCCAAAGCTCCGGTCTATGTGGATGGGAAGTTATACAAGAACCTCCACGGCGAGACCATCGTCGCCGACTTCAAGCAGATCCTCGACAACTACGTGACAAGCCACTACGGACAAGAGGCATAGGCGAAGCGGTGGCAGTGCGTGTCATCCGAATCGATCATGTTCTTTTTCATTTGCCCGCAGTGGCAGGCGAACTCTGCTTCTCTGGCGGCAGTTGAATGATGACTTCGTTCGGCTTGGTATAGTGCAGCTTGTCGTGCGCCACAATTCCGATCGCGTCGGGGTTGGATTTGAGCCGATCAATGCGCTCGCGCAGGCGCGTATTCTCCTGATTCAGATCGTCAATCTCCTTGCGCAACTGGCGGTCTTCCGCGCGCTTCTGCTGCCACGCCGACACCCCGTTCTTGCCGTTGACCACGTGCCAGCCCAGCAGCAGCGCCAGCGCCACCACCAATCCGCTCACCGCCGGACGCCAGACCCGACTCGTCCATCTGAGCGCTCGGCGGGGCACAGGAACGGGTGCGGTATCAACCACGCTCAACTTGGCTTGCGCATTTTTGTCCGGCATCGAATCCTGTCCGCTTTCTAACTCAGCACAAACATCTTGGCCGCGGCGCTCAGCGCCTCCGAGTCCTGCTCACTGCGCGCTTCCGTATAAGCCCTCACCACCGGCTCGGTCCCGGAGAGCCGATAGCAGACCCACGAACCATCCGTAAAAATCAGCTTAAGCCCGTCGGTCCTGACCACCCTCTCCACCTTGCGCCCGCTTAGTTCGGCGGGATCGGCCTTCAACTTCTCAGTGAACTCGGCCATGCCCTCAGCGGTCAAGCGAAAGTTGGTCCGAATCGGATAGAAGGAACCAACCTTGGCAAACAGCTCCTTGAGCTGCGCGCCCAGTGTCTTGCCGCGCCGCGAGACCATCTCGGCCA
>Ga0181520_10007455_pt1 | contig 16116 bp, 12 predicted proteins | sample PEATcosm2014_Bin_29_FD_132451 | JGI IMG/M metagenome (GOLD analysis project Ga0181520, IMG submission 132451) | Peatland microbial communities from MTU Mesocosm Facility, Houghton, MI, USA - PEATcosm2014_Bin02_30_metaG | ecosystem: Environmental > Terrestrial > Soil > Wetlands > Peat | place...
CCGGAAGACGATGTACTTCATTTCCTTGGCAAAGACCGGCGTCTGATAATTGAGCGCCTTCCCCACCACAACATTCATCCGCAACGCAATGGTGTGATCTGAAAACACTCGCAGTTTGAATCCGGGGATATTCACCGCTATAAGCAATTGCGGGTAGTCTGCCGGAAGCCACCTCCACCGTTCAAGAGAATCTTCCAACTGGATCACGCGCGCACTCAACGGCACATTCAACTCGCGCAACGTTTTTTTGTCCAGCTCTCCTTCAGGCTTTAACCCGTGCCGTTCTTGAAAGTGCTTAACCGCATCTACCAATGGCCCAACATAGGTAGTTGCATTCGGATCGGCAACAGCGCCCTGCGGCAGGTCGCCAAGCAGGCGAAGTCGTTCACCCAACTGTGCTGTACCAACATATTGATCGCCGTTTTTTAAGGTTTGCTGTGGATCGGGCAGCGATTTGCTATGGTCCTGGGCCGCCAGGGTCAGATAAGTGAGCAACGCAGTCTCGGTTCGTTGGTAGCCTAGGTATTGGGGTTCTACCTTGTTTAGTACGTCCGGGAGATCGCTCCCAGTCAGAACCTTCTGCACCAGAAACTGTGGCAAATCGTAGTGTCTCTGGTCGAGATCGATGCCAAACTCCAAGGGCTTCGGATTTACTCTGCCGATGCGTAGATTGGAGAGATACCTGATCGCATTGACCGTCAGAGCGGCGTCAAATTGTGCCACGGTATCTGCGTTTCCTGGCGCGGCTTTGAGTGCAACCAGTCGCGCAGGCCAGCGCGATGCATCGTAGTCTTCCGGAATAAGCCCTTTTTGTTGGCTGTTCTCGAGCGCCGAAATGATGGCGAGGGCCTGTGACGTCGCTTGTCCTTCGCGTACCCACGCGGGTGAATATTGAATGGCCTTATACACTTTCTGAGCATTCTGCCGATCATCGATGAAGTTCGCCGAATGGCTCTCTGTGGGTGGTTCGGCAGACGTTAACGTGTGTAGTCTCTCGGCGACGGCTCCCGCGTCCACCGAATTGCTTCCAATGCGCGGCAAGACAACCGGTTGTGAATGGCAGCCGGCTGTAAGCTGACAGGAAAGCAGCAACAGCGCCATTCCCACGGCCGCAGTCGCGGAATCATTGAAAAAGATTCGTCTGGGCTGGGGATTCAGCAGGTAGCTCTTACGGCTGTGTTGGTGCATACGTGTCGCCTTGGCCGATGATTGGCGCGCATGCGATGACATGACAACGCACATGCTGGTTTAAGCATAGACAATCGAGAGTTGCGCGGCTGTATACGATTGACCAGCCTGGTCGCATTTTTCGCATCGCGTTAGTGGCCAGACTTAATGACTGGGCTCATAGAGCGTTGATTGGCTGGATAGCCGTTCTCCAAAGTCTTGCGACCTTGAGCGAAACCTCAGAGCCGGAGTGTGCATTTTTGCTCAGAATCCGCGGGACTGCGGTGCAATACTTGGTTGCACAAGGTTGTCGTTCCACTGGAATACTCTTCCAGTGTCTGCACCTGCCTGATGGTAGATCTAACGGGTCTGCCGTTGTCTTTTTGCTCCATGATCGGCAGAGAAGCAGGAGTAGAGAATGCAGACAAATTCCGATCCAGCAAAGGCGAATGGGCTTTGCCACCGATGGGGAGCAGTTCTCGCTGGAGGGGATGGCAAGCGATTGCTCCCGCTGACGCGGTGGATGACTGGGGATGACCGGCCCAAGCAGTTTTGCGCCGTAATTGGCGATCAAACACTCCTCCAACAGACCCGCTCCAGAGTGGCCAGAATGATCATCCCCGATCAGACCCTCCTGGTCCTGACCCGGTCCCACGAGCGCTTTTATGGGACCGAGGTCGCGGACGTGTCCCCGTCTCGTTTACTGATTCAGCCTCAGAACCGGGGGACCTCTGCCGCCATCCTATATAGCCTGATGCGCATCCGAGCAATGGATTCAAGTGGCCTGGTCGCCTTCTTCCCGTCCGACCATCACTTCACAGACAATGACGCATTCGTTTCTCAGATCGATCTGGCTTTTTCGCTGGCCGAGTTCTACCCCGAGTTGGTCTTCCTGCTGGGAATCGTGCCCGAGACGCCAGAGCTCTCCTACGGCTGGATTGAGCCGGCAGCCCGTCTTGAAAACCCGCACACGGGCTCTGTTTCGCACGTAAGTCGATTCTGGGAGAAGCCCTCCGCGGCTTGTGCTTCCGACTTGATGCGCCGCGGTTGTCTTTGGAACAGTTTTGTCATGGTTGGTCGAGTGGGCAGCTTCTTGGATCTGGCACGGCGCACGATTCCATGCCTGTACAATTCCTTCCAATCCGTTCAGCAATCGTTCTCAACGGCGATGGAAGAGAGCGCCTTGTCCGGCGTGTATGCCAGTATTCCTTCCTCCAGTTTTTCTGATGAAGTTCTCTCCGCCAGCCCACAGGACCTTGCCGTGATGCGCAGTTCCGGTCTCGGCTGGAGCGATTTGGGAGAGCCGGAACGCGTTTTTGCCGTGCACGCCCGCAAGGGTCCCACGTGCGAACACCCCTACAGTTTCTTGCCCTCCCTGTCGGCGTAGTACAACGGCCATGCCATTTGTGCAGGAGCACACCGTGTCATGGATGCGGGCCGTCGGATCGATGGGTTTGAGCCGGGAATAGGCGAGCGAGGGATACCCACTCGCGACAAATTCCGAGGGGACTATGAAGTGCAAAGGAAATTAGCCGGTTAGCGAAGCAGCAAGGAGATCTCATGAAGGCCGTATTGATTTTCGGGATGACCTTGATTGGCCTGGGGATCCTTACACTTGCATACTTTGCATCCCCTATACGGTTCATGGTTCAAGAGACCATCGAGCCGCACAAGATGAATCTAGTACCACCAATTATCGGTGGGATAGCGCTAATTTGCGGTGTCGTTCTTGTGTTTGCTGTCCGACTGAGGACATCAGGAAAGAGAGAGTAGCACGGTATGAACCCAGTCATTAAGTCTCGACTCAGACGGGCTTCATGGGAGCATGGCGGAACGAGTTCATGTGCTTCGAGATGGATGTAGCCGCCTGTTTCAATATCTGCATCCAAGCTCACTGTAGGGTTGGCAGGTCCATCATCGGATAGCCAAGTCAGGCACGGCGTTGTGAGAGGTGATATCAATGTACTACTACTGGGGAATGCATGCGTATTGGTGGGTCTTCTGGTTCCTGCTCTGGATTTTGTTCTTTTCCTTCATGATGCCGGTGAGGCGAATTACCTACAGGCAGATGCAATCGCCGCTGCAGCTCCTGCAAAGGAGATATGCCGCCGGGGAGATCACAAGCGAGGAATACGAAGAACGGCGGAGCAAACTCCTGCGCGATGTCAATCAGAAGTAGGCATATCCCTTGGATGAGTTGCGGTTCCAGGAGAAGGAGTTCGGAAAGGTTTAGCTCCGACTCTGTAGGGGAACGACGACTCAAGCTCAGTGCGAGCCCCGGGCAAGCGCATTGATCACCCTTTCTGTCGAGCGACGCTCAGCATACCAACCCTCGGCGGGAGGTCTATCCCGTGAGCACGATGCATATCGGGGCATGGGTAGCGTCGCCGGCAGATAGCTCGCACAGGGTCGATCTGGTTGACCTGCGGAGGAAGCTGACATCGTCGCTGGAGGAAGGATGAGAAGAGCGGCACCGGTGACGACCCTATTCCTTGATGTCGGCGAGGTTCTGCTCACCGATGCGTGGGACCATCTGGCCCGCCGTCGCGCGGCCAAACACTTCAAGCTGGCGTGGGCAGAGATGGAAGAGCGCCACGCTCTGGTCTTCGAGACGCATGAACAGGGAAGGATGACCTTCCGGGAATATCTGGACTGGGTGGTCTTCTATCAAAAGCGGCCATTCACGCGGAGTCAGTTCCAGAACTTCCTCTTTGCGCAATCGAAACCGTACCCCGGAATGATCGAGCTTATTGCTCATCTCAAGGTCCGGCACGGCCTAAAGATCGTTATAGTCAGCAATGAATCCCGCGAGATGAACGCATATCGCATTCGCGCGTTCAAGCTGGACCGGCTGGTGGATACCTTCATCTCCTCCTGCTTCGTCCACATGCGCAAGCCCGATGTAAACATCTTTCGGCTTGCATTGGACATCGCTCAGACGCCGCCGGCGCAGATCGTCTACATCGACAACACGCCGATGTTCGTCCAGATCGCGGAAGGACTGGGCATTCGCAGCATTCTTCACGTGAATTTGAAATCCACCTGCGCAAAGCTGTCTTCCTTCGGACTACGGGCGGACAAAGTGAGCAACCAAACCTCTCGCCATTGAACCAAAAGGAGATCGAACCATGTCAATCGACACGCTCGCTGAGGAGTTGCTCCATGAGACATCCGAAGAATTGGGCAAGGAAGAGTCCGTCAAAGATCCCCACGCGCTCACTCCGGAGCTGCTCCGCAAGATGAATGCCTACTGGCGTGCCGCGAATTATGTGTCGGTCGGCCAGATCTATCTCTATGACAACCCGTTGCTCAAGGAACCGCTCAAGCTATCCCACGTCAAGCCGTTGGTGGTCTCGCACTGGGGCACGACGCCGGGCCAGAACTTCATCTACGTGCATCTGAACCGGGCGATCAAGAAATACGATCTCAACATGTTCTACATCGCGGGGCCTGGACATGGCGGCCCGGCGATCGTCGGCAACGTATATCTTGAAGGCACCTGGAGCGAGGTTTACCCGAACGTCACCCAGGACGAAGCCGGGCTACAGAAGCTGTTCAAGCAATTCTCCTTCCCCGGCGGCATCTCCAGCCATGTTGCGCCAACGACGCCGGGATCGATTCACGAGGGCGGCGAGCTGGGCTATTCGCTCAGCCATGCCTTCGGTGCGGCCTTCGACAATCCCGATCTGATCGTGGCCTGCATCATTGGGGACGGTGAGGCGGAAACGGCGTCCTTGGCGACCTCATGGCAGTCGAACAAGTTTCTCGATCCAAAAACCGATGGAGCCGTGCTGCCGATTCTGCACCTCAACGGCTACAAGATCAGCAATCCCACCGTGTTGGCTCGCATAGAACACGAGGAGCTGGACCAATTCCTGCGCGGATGCGGCTGGATCCCTTACTTTGTTGAAGGGGATGACCCCGACTCGATGCACGAACTGATGGCCGCCACCATCGATAAGGCAGTCGAGGCCATCCAGCAAATTCAGAAAAATGCACGCAGCAACAACGACACCACCCGACCGCGTTGGCCAATGATCGTCCTCAAATCGCCCAAGGGCTGGACCGGGCCTAAGGTCGTCGACGGTCTACAGATCGAGGGAACGTTTCGAGCTCACCAGGTTCCACTGCTGGTCGATACCGATCATCCCGATCACGTCAAGCTCCTCGAAGAATGGATGAAGAGCTACAAGGCAGAGGAACTCTTCGACGAAAAGGGCCGCCTGGTCCCCGAACTGGCTGAGCTGGCGCCGAAGGGCGATCGCCGGATGGGAGCCAATCCACACGCGAACGGCGGCATTCTTCTGCGCGATCTGCGGATGCCCGACTTCCACCAGCACGCGGTTAAGGTGACTTCTCCGGGCGCGGTGGAGGTCGAGGATACGCTCATCCTTGGCTCGTTCCTGCGCGATGTTGCCAAATTGAATCAGGACAAGCGCAACTTCCGCGTCTTCGGGCCGGATGAGACAGTCTCAAATCTCTTGCAGGCGGTCTTTGAGGTCACCAATCGCCAGTGGGATGCGCAGGAGTATAACAACGACGAGTTCCTGGCGCCGGCGGGGCGGGTTCTGGACTCGATGCTCAGCGAGAACCAGTGCGAGGGTTGGTTGGAAGGGTATCTTCTGACCGGACGGCACGGGCTTTTTAATAGCTACGAAGCCTTCATTCGCATTATCGACTCGATGTTCAGCCAGCACGCCAAGTGGCTGAAAGTCTGCAATGAGCTTCCATGGCGGCGTGATATTTCCTCGCTGAACTATCTGCTCGCCTCCCATGTCTGGCAGCAAGACCACAACGGATTCACCCACCAGGACCCAGGCTTCCTCGACCACGTCATCAACAAGAAGGCGGACATTGTGCGCGTCTACCTTCCGGCCGACGCCAACTGCCTTCTGTCCGTCTTCGATCACTGCCTGCGCAGCCGGAACTACGTCAATGTGGTGGTTGCAGGCAAGCACGCGTTGCCGCAGTGGTTGACCATGGATGCGGCGGTTGTGCATTGCACCGAAGGAATCGGCATCTGGCAGTGGGCCAGCAACGACCAGGGCAGCGAGCCGGACGTGGTGTTGGCCTGCTGCGGAGACACGCCTACGCTGGAAATCCTTGCCGCAGTATCGATTCTTCGCGAGCATTTACCCGATTTGAAGATCCGTGTCATCAATGTCGTCGATCTGATGAAGTTGCAGCCCAGCACGGAACATCCGCACGGCCTTACCGAACTTGAGTACGACTCGCTCTTCACCAAGGACAAACACATCATCTTTGGCTTTCATGGATACCCATGGCTGGTCCATCGGTTGACCTACCGCCGCACCAACCACAAACTGCATGTGCGCGGCTACAAGGAGGAGGGCACGATCACAACGCCCTTTGACATGCGGGTACAGAACGATCTCGATCGCTTTCACCTGGTGCAGGACGTGGTCGATCGGGTGCCGAATCTAGGCTCCAAGGGCGCGTACCTGAAGCAGCAGATGCAGGACAAGCTCATCGAGCACAAGCACTACATCGATGCACACGGCCAGGACATGCCGGAGATCCGCAACTGGAAATGGAGCATCAGCAAATGAATCCGCAAGCGCTCGAATCAACCGCGCAGAGTATGGTCGCCGATGGCAAAGGACTGATTGCCATCGACGAAAGCACCGGGACCTGCAACAAACGGTTTGCCAAGTGGAACATCCCGCAGACCGAGGAGACGCGGCGGCAGTATCGCGAACTGATCGTAACCACGCCGGGCCTAAGCGAATCGATCAGTGGCGCGATTCTCTTCGATGAGACGATTCGGCAGCGCACGAACGATGGCACACCATTCGCCAAAGCTCTCGCCGGTGAGGGGATCATTCCTGGGATCAAGGTGGACATCGGCGCGAAGCCGATGGCCGCCTGCTCCGGCGAGAAGATTACCGAGGGGCTGGATGGACTGCGCGCGCGTCTGGATGAGTACGCGCAGATGGGCGCGCGCTTCGCCAAGTGGCGAGCGGTCTTTGCCATCGGCGAGGGCACTCCCAGCCAAGCGTGCATCGAGGCCAACACTCACGCGCTGGCCCGTTATGCGGCACTGTGTCAGGAGGCCGGACTGGTCCCTGTCGTAGAACCGGAGGTGCTGATGGAAGGCGCTCACACCCTCGAGACTTGCGGCGAGGTTACGGAACATGTTCTGCGCAGGGTCTTCGGCGAACTCTGCACGCAGCGAGTGAGACTTGAGGGGTTGATTTTGAAGCCCAACATGGTTCTGCCTGGATTGACCTGTCCGGTGCAGGAGACGGTGGACGAGGTCGCTGACGCTACCGTGACATGCCTTCTGCGCGTCGTGCCCGCGGCTGTTCCGGGAATTGCGTTTCTGTCGGGAGGCCAATCCGGTGAACTTGCCTCAGCACGTCTGAATGCCATGAATGTCAGGTTCAAGTCGCGACTGCCCTGGGGGTTGGCGTTTTCGTTTGGCCGCGCCATCCAGCAGCTCGCCCTGGAGATCTGGCATGGCGAGCAGGCGAACACACATGCGGCGCAGCAGGCTCTCTATCATCGCGCCACATGCAACCGGGCTGCGCGCTGCGGGGAATACGACGTAGTCATCGATCACGACGAGACCGTACTCTTTAGAGCCGCCTCCGATGAGCGACGCACTTCCTATTCAGGAGAGAAATGATGAAAGCGACCAAAAAACTCTATGAATTGGGCCAAAGTCTTTGGCTCGACAATATTACCCGTGGACTGCTGGTGAGCGGAACATTGCATCGCTATATTCAGAAATTCTCGGTCACAGGGCTCACCTCGAACCCCACGATCTTCGATCACGCCATCAAAAACAGTCGTGACTATGACGCTCCTATCAGCCGGAAGGTGAAGGAAGGCAAGTCAGGCGAAGCGTTGTTTTTCGAGCTGGCCATTGAGGACCTTAGGCAAGCCGCCGACCTCTTTCGCCCGATCCACGACCAGACCAATGGCGTGGACGGCTGGGTGTCCCTCGAGGTCTCGCCTCTGCTGGCTCACGACACTTCCTCCACTCTTGCAGCAGCCAAGGATCTTCACGCCCGAGCCGGAAGGCCCAATCTCTTCATCAAGATTCCTGGGACCAAGGAAGGCCTGCCCGCAATCGAGGAGGCGATCTTCGCGGGCGTGCCGGTCAACGTGACCCTCCTGTTTTCGAGCGCACAGTATGTCGCAGCGGCTGAGGCTTACCTGCGCGGCATCGAGCGGCGTATCGCTGCCGGACTGAATCCCGACGTCGGCTCTGTTGCTTCGCTCTTTGTCAGTCGCTGGGACGTTGCGATAGCGGACGAGGCTCCCGAAGACCTGCGGAACCAGCTTGGCATCGCCATCGCTGGACAAGTTTATGAGAGTTATCGTTTGACGCTCGACTCGCCGCGCTGGCAGCGCATCTTCAACGCCGGTGCCCGTGCCCAGCGCCTGCTTTTTGCCAGCACCGGAACCAAGGATCCCAAAGCGTCGGATACGCTGTACATCCAGGCGCTCGCCGCCCCCTTCACCGTCAATACCATGCCCGAGACCACGTTGAAAGCCCTCGCCGACCATGGGACGATTGGCGGCCCTCTGCCAATTCACGTTGAAAGTGGTCTGGTCAGATTTGCCAAGGTAGGTATTGACACAGACGCTCTGGGTTCTCAACTGCAGAACGAAGGAGCAGAATCGTTCGTCAAGTCATGGAGGGATCTGATGGAGTGCATTGCATCCAAAAGTGAGGCGCTCAAGGCAGCATGAAGGATAAGCATGTGTCACGCTCATCCTTTTAAGGTAAGGCTTGCGGGATGAAAGATCCAGAGATGCATGAGTTGCCGAAGTTGAACACAGCAGAACAGACAATGGTTCCGGCTGGGGCCGATGCTCGCACCCAAAAGATGGATACCTTGCCAAGAACCGCTCTGTTAGCAGGGCAGGCTGCTCAAACCTGCTGGACGGATGCCGAGGACCGTCCGGCGAACAGATTGTAGAGTGAAGCAAAAATGAAGCCGCCCACAGCGCCGTCGATCAACCCATAGGCTGTCCCAACCACAGCGTCCCCCAGGCTGCGGGCACTATGAAAGCCTGGATAGATGGAGCCGACAACGTCAAGGAAGGCAGTTCCGTAGTACGGATTGGCAAGATGAACCAGTGCCGCAACGGCAACTCCTCCTCCCCAAAGCAGTCCAAGCGCAAGTGCCATTGCCTTCGCCGATAGTCGCATAATCTCCTCCCGCAGCTTATTTCACGTCTGTGAGATGCGCGTGCCTTCCCATAAGGTGGTTCAGCAGGCCGCCTTCTTAATCGAACATCTTGTAACCCAAAGCTTGATGCGGACGTTCACGACAATACACGCGAGCGCGTATCCCTATTTAAGGGGAATTTCCATACTTTCATGGGTTAGTTCTTTGCCGAAGGACCCGGGCCACATTGCTCGCGATCCGACTGTGATTAGGAGTGGGAGACGCCGTATGCGTCCAGAACGTCCTGGAGCGTCACGACGCCGATCATCTCGTGAACATCGGCTCGGCTCACCACTGGCAGCAGATCGATCTGGTTGCTGCCCATGCGCTCCAGCGCCAGGTCCAACCCCTGATCGGCGTGCATGTGGGGAAAGACTGGTCCGGCCATCAAATCGTCGAGAATCCTGCCGGAGTCCTCGTCCGCTTCGATCTCCATCTGCGACTGAGTGATGACGCCAATCACGCCGCGCTTGTCCGTCACCAGGACCGTTCGAAGTCCGCTGGCTCGGATGCGTCCCAGCGCCTCTCGCACAGTGCTCTCGGACTCCAGTAAAAGCACAGGATCTTTCACAATCTCTGCAACCGTGCGTTGGTCGAGCCGTTGCCGCGTCTTGGCGCTGGGCAGATGGATGCCGTCCTGCACGGCCAGCGCCTCGTAGATGGGCTCATGCTGTAGGAGGGAGGCGACGAACAGGCTGACCAGATTGGCGATCATCAGCGGAACGATGACGGCGTAGTCCTGTGTCATCTCGAAGATGATGAGCACCGAGGTCATGGGCGTGCGCACCACGCCTGCGAAGACCGCTCCCATGCCTACCAGCGCGTAGGCTCCCGGCGTGGCGGTCGCCAGCGGGAAGAGATGATGCGCCGCAGTCCCCACTGTGCCTCCCAACATGGCGCCGAGGAAGAGCGACGGGCCAAAGATGCCGCCCGCATTGCCCGACGCGTAACTGGTGGTGACGGCGAACAGCTTGAGTAGCAGGAGCAACAGCATCAGGTGGAATGCCATGCGTCCGTTCAGCGCGTCTCCGACAAAGCCATAACCCACGCCCAGCACCTGGGGCACAAACCAGCCCATAGCGCCCACCAGCAGCCCTCCCGCCACGGGCTGAAACCAGAGCGTCTTGCGCGGCAGGCGCAGAAACCACGCACGCATCCCCAGCAGCAGCCGGGCAAAGGCCGCCGAGACCACTCCGCCGGCTACGCCCAGCACCGCGTAGACAGCAAACTCCGCCGAACTGACCAGGTGATATTTGGGGACATTGAAGAGCGGATGATCGCCGAGAGAGACGCGCAGGACCATCCATGCAGTTGCAGAGGCCAGCACCACTCCGCCCATCATGGGCGCGTTGAGGTCGCCCATGATCTCTTCCAGTGCAAAGACCACAGCAGCCAGGGGAGTATTGAAGGCGGCTGCAATGGCCGCCGCCGCGCCCACCGGGATCAGGTTCTTCACCTGCTCGGTGCCGAGGCCCAGGGCGCGTCCCAACACTGAACCGATGCCCGCGCCTACCTGCACCGAAGGTCCCTCGCGTCCCAGGGGGATTCCGCTGGCCAGCGTCGCCGAGGTGCAGAAGAACTTGCCCAGCACGGTGCGCAGGGTGATGCGGCCATCGCGGGCAAAGAGCGCGGCCTTGGTCTGCGGCACGCCGCTGCCGCGTGCATTGGGGAAGAAGCGATAGAGCAGATAACCGATGCCCAGCGATCCCACGACCGGGAGCAAGAGACGCCGCCAGGGCGCGCCCTCCACCGGGTACAGCCGCATCCCCAGGCGTTCCGTCAGTACGATGAAGGCGACCACGGCGAGGCCGGTCAGTGCGCCGATCACCAGCGACAGAGCCATAAAGACCTGGCTCTCGCTACGCCGCAGCGGGGCCATGCGCTCCACGAACGGAACCTGCCACCAGCTTCTGTGCGCCGCAAGCATGGGTTCCGTCATCGTGTGGAAGGCTCCTCCGATCCAGAATATCCCACGGGAATTGCCCTAAACCGGAATCTCCTATTTCTGCGCCGATACGTTGAAATTGCACCGCTCCTGAATGTTTTGCAAGAGCTACGCTGCATTCGAGTTCGAAAAACGGAGCAATTCCGTGCCGTGCTGGGCAACCATGTAATCAGGAGCCTTTCTTGTCGATTGCTCACGACCCTCGGATACCTGAAATCTGGAACTCGTACGATCCGCACCCGCGTGGCTTTTAACGGCCAGAATCCTCGCATAGGATATCTTCCCGGTGGCCCTGGCTGCGCGGATGCGTGCCTAGAGTTGTTTGCGTAGGTGCTCGAAGATGACGTAGCCGATGGAGGCCGCAATGATGGCGATGGCAAAGTTCTTGATCGTGAAGATGTCAACCAGGGCGACGGAGAACCTCTTACCTGGGCCATTGGTGCGGTTGAACTCGCCCATCAGGAGGTTGGAGTAGAAGAGGAAGATAATGAAAGCGACCTCGATCAACGCGCGCAGGACGTGGCTAACGGGGCGCGGGGACAGTGGACTTGGGGGCATGGAATGATGATACCTGCAATCCCCCTTTTAGCCCTGATTCGCTAGGATTGTACCGCTCTTCAGCGGTATGGGAAGACCAACACCGCAAGTCCTGTCGAAAAATAGAACGATTTCGTGCCGCCCTGTACTCGACCGCGTAATCGAGATTGTTCCTCGTCAATTACGTTGATAGCCGCATATCATGGACTCAACGAAAAATTGCTTCTAGGACTGCCAACAAACGCCCTTGGCCAGAAAGCGGCACGGCCGCTCCCTTCACATTTAACCCCACCATACCTAGCCATACGCCAGCCGCCGGATAGATCGATTTAGTGAATCTATAGTATGTTTGGGTATGATCGTTGGCTTGCGCCTGACACTTCGCTCCACTGGCATATGCCTGCTGGGAGTTGTTTCGACGATCTCGGCCCCCGCATCGACTCAGCTAAAACTCGCGCCGGCGCAGCCTGTGCCCTTTGTCATCGACTCGACCATTCTGGTGGTGGTACCACCAAGTGCCCGGTTCCACGTATCGACCAACACCCTCCTCCATCCGAAGCTCACCTTACCACGTAACTCTGCCGCGCTCCGCTTGACCAGACGAATCTTCGTTGAAGATTCGACCCCGACTTCAAACTTTGCTCTGAAGACTGTGCGGCTTCAAGACCTGATGCGACCGCAAGTGTACCCGCCTCCAGCGCCTCCAGCGCTGCGGACCAACTCCTCCTCGGTCGCGAATCGACAACGCGCCCCCTGAATTCTCCTGAAAATCGATCACGTTGAATGGCCGTCCGATAGGACCTCAGGTCATTGTTGACGCAACGTTGCATAACGAAAAGGAGATTACCATGAACCACTCCAGGCTGAAAATGCATCCAGTCGCAGTCTGCCTTGTTGCCATCCTGATTCTTGCCGGATGTCACAAGAAAGCTGCCGCGCCCCCGCCGCCACCACCGCCCGCACCCGCACCCGCTCCTGCGGCTGCGCCCACCGCAAGCATTACCGTCAACCCGTCGGTGATCGATCAGGGGCAATCCGCCACGCTGGCATGGAAGACAACCAATGTTACCGACGCGTCGATCGAGGGCATCGGCACGGTTGCACTCAACAGCTCCCAGTCCGTCTCGCCAACCCGGTCCACCACCTACACGCTCACCGCCAAAGGGCCCGGAGGCACTGTGGAGGCGAACGCTCGACTCACGGTCAATCCTCCTCAACCCAAGCCGGTGCCTCCTCCCCTGCCCATCACCGAAGAACAGCTCTTCGAGCAAAATATGCAGGACATCTATTTTGACTACGACAAGGCCGACATCCGCACTCAGGACTCGCCTGTAGTCGAACAGGATTTCGCGTTCCTGCTCAAGTACCCGGACATCAAGCTGCTGATCGGAGGTTACTGCGATGAACGTGGATCGGCTGAGTACAACATCGTGCTTGGGGAGAAACGCGCTGAGTCGCTTCAGAAAGCGCTCGTCAGCGATGGTATTCCCGCCAGCCGCATCCGGGTCATCAGCTATGGAAAGGAGAGGCCCTTCTGCACCGATTCAAATGAGCAGTGCTGGCAGCAGAACCGGCGCGATCATTTAAAGATCGACCGCTAGCAAGTCCATTCGCATAAGGAAAGGTGCCCGCCGCAATCGGTGGGCGCCTTTTCTCTGTGTTACGCAGGATTTTTGTTGTTGGGTTGTGACTCCATATTGTTCGCCGCCGTCTTTCTATACGCACTTTGAGTGAGCTGTTTGATGCTCTGTGCTTGTTGGGGGCAGAAGGTGAAGGTGATGCTGCCAGTTTTCGACCGGCCTTGCGAAGGCCCAAGACGACACGCAGTCATCGGGGTACGGGGTTAGCAATATTCTTCGTGTACATCAGCGCACAATTCATGAAAGGCATCTTCTCGCCAAGTGAGAATCGAAGCTATCGAACAGCCGACCATCTCCGGCGGGCGGGGGGGGTTATCTTCAGCGGGGATTAACGCAGAACTCCAAAATAATCAGGATCGCCGATCACATTACGGTAGTCCTTTGTCCGCCGTCTGCTCACTCTTGCTCATCTGCCGGTTGAAAGACTCTAGTCGCCTTCGAATGATTTGTGTCAGTTAACTTGTGTTGACTGCCGTATGGAGCATGATAATCGCGTGCGCGTTGACCTGGTACCTATAGCCGTCAACACGGATGCCGCTGCCGACCTCAGCAACATCGAACGGCGATGGCAGAGAGGTGTCCACCATCCGGAGCCAACCAGAACTCTTCTTATCAGCCATAGGCGGCAGCTCAAAGTCCAGCAGCTTTGATGATGCATTGACGGCGATGTAGCGCACCTGGTTCAACGCGTGGTTGTGCAGGGTCACCGCAACGGAATGCGAGTCGCGCCCCCAGTCCGGTTGACCAAGCGTTATTCCGTGCCACTCGATATGCGCGTTGCGGAGATAGTCTTCGAGAGCGATTGGGTTGCCTTCGGTCCCCTGGTCGAAGTGGAGGCGAATGCGGATCATCTGCTTCACGAAACGCAGGATCTCTGCGTTGCTCTTGCACAGACTCCAATCGAACCAACTCACGTCGTTGTCCAGACAGTATGCGTTGTTGTTGCCCTGCTGCGTGCGCCTGACCTCATCGCCCATGAGTAACATTGGTGTGCCAACAGAGAGCAGGTTGAGCGCGATAAAGTTCTTGATCTGCTGTGCGCGAAGACGCTCTACATCAGGATTTGTGGAAGGTCCTTCGGAGCCGCAGTTCCAACTCAGGTTGCCGTTCGTCCCATCCTGATTGTGGTCTTCGTTAGCCTCGTTGTGTTTGGAGTTGTAGGAGACCAGGTCGTTCAGGGTGAATCCGTCGTGGCAGGTGATGAAGTTGATGCTCTGGCCGGTGGGGCGGCCACCTGTCTTGTATATGTCCGGGCTGCCAATGATGCGCTGGTGGAGCCTCCATGCCGTATCTGCATCGCCCTTGAGGAAGCTACGCAGATCGTCGCGATAGACACCGTTCCATTCTTTCCACTTGTCTTGTCCGAAGCTGCCTACCTGGTAGAGGCCGCCTGAATCCCAGGCCTCTGCGATCAACTTGGTGCCGGCAAGCACAGGATCGGAATCGATCTCCCAGATGATGGGCGCGTTGAGCACAGGCTGACCCGATTCGCTGCGGGAAAAGATGGAAGCAAGATCGAAGCGGAATCCGTCCACGTGCATCTCTGAGACCCAATACCTGAGGCTGTCGAGAATCAGACGCTTCACCACGGAGTGGTTCGCCTTCAGGGTATTGCCAACGCCGGTAAAGTTGGCATAGGTCGCCTTGTCGCGGCCCAGGATGTAGTAGAAGTTGTTTTCCAGCCCGCGGAAGCAGAGCGTTGGCCCGTGCTCGTCGCCCTCGGCGGTATGGTTGTAGACCACATCGAGGATCACCTCGATGCCGGCGCGATGCAACGCCTTCACCATGGTCCGAAACTCATCGAGGCAGCCGAGCGGATCGTTCTTGTTGGTGCCATACGCCAGATGGGGAGCGAAGAACGAGATTGGGTCGTAGCCCCAGTAATTGACGAGCCCCGGCGGTGCATCTGACGCATCGAACTGATAGACCGGTAGCAGCTCCACGGCAGTAACGCCAAGGTCTCGCAGGTACGGAATCTTGTCGATAACTCCGAGATATGTGCCGCGATGAGCCTCAGCAACACCAGAGGACGGGTGGCGCGTGAAACCGGCCACATGCATCTCATAGATGACAGTGTCCCGGAAGAGCCGATGGATCGGCCTGTCGCCCTCCCAATCGAAGAGCGAGAGATTGGCAACCACGCTCTTCATCGAGGTTGCGGCGTTGTCGCCCGGTTTGCACGCCGCGCTGCGGCTATAGTTCTCACCGATCGAGACACTTCTACCGTAGGGATCGAGCAGGATCTTCTCGTGGTCGAAGCGTTGACCGGCTGAGGGAACGCACGGTCCGTCGGCACGATAGCCGTACAGTTGCCCACGCTTGATCCCAGGCAGGAAGATATGCCAGAAGTGCGAAGTTCGGTCTCGCACGGGATCGAGAGTGATGGTCTGCGCCGGACCAGGATCGTCCGGGTGATCGAACAGGACTAGCTGCATTGTCTTGGCGCTGGCCGAAAAGATGCTGAAGTTGGTCCCTTCCGGCGTCACGCTTGCGCCCAACGGATAGCCACGCTTCTCTGCGATGCACAGGGCCGTCAGGCCAAAACCAGTGGTGGCGATGTGCATTCGCTCAGGCGCATCCATTGAGCCCCGACTCCGCACGCCGCCGTCTCAGGGGCCGTGCG
>Ga0181520_10007456_pt1 | contig 16115 bp, 9 predicted proteins | sample PEATcosm2014_Bin_29_FD_132451 | JGI IMG/M metagenome (GOLD analysis project Ga0181520, IMG submission 132451) | Peatland microbial communities from MTU Mesocosm Facility, Houghton, MI, USA - PEATcosm2014_Bin02_30_metaG | ecosystem: Environmental > Terrestrial > Soil > Wetlands > Peat | place...
TGGATGGCCGGAGCAGATTACCCAAGGCCCGATGGAAGAAGAAGGAATCGCAGTGGAGCGAACGGGCAACTCGGTGATCACCTCTGTCGGCGTGCATCAGAGCGCGATCTGGATTCACGACGAGGTTGGCGACCGGCCACTCTCGTCGGAAGGCGACGTCCTCGCAGGCTGGTCATCCCCCGCTTTCAACCAGGATGACTCGATCCTCTACTTCCTGATGCGCCACGGCCACGAAAACGCGGCCGCGGAGTTGTGGCGCACAGATGTGCAATCGGAAAAGAGCGAGTCTGTCTTTCCCGGCGCCTCCATGCTCGCATTCGATATCTCTCCCGACGGCAGGCAGGTGGTCTATGCAGCACCTGGCGCTTCAGGAAAAACCCAGATGTGGGTTGCGCAGCTTGATAGGGGCTCAGCCCCTAAAGCAGTGGGCCCGTCCGGAGCAAACGCGCCGCATTTTGGAGCAAAAGGGCAGATCCTGTTTCAGCAACCCGAAGGAAACTCGAATTTTCTCGAGCAGGTCAACCTCGATGGTTCGGGTCGCTCGAGGGTTGTACCGTATCCCATCATTGAAATTCAGGGCGTTTCGCCTGAACGTCGATGGATCATGGCCATTGTTCCAAATCCGCCGGGAACCGGTGGTCCCGCCCCAATGGCGATCCCGATCGACGGAGGGCAGCCTCGGCGCATGTGCGTAAGCTACTGCGTTCCAACATGGTCGTCCAACGGAAAGTTCCTCTTCATCCCGGTTGAACCAGCAACGCTCACGAGTGGGGGGCGAAGTCTGGCCATCCCTGTCGGCCCCGACGAGAGCCTGCCGGACTTTCCCCCCGACGGTATCCCGTTGCTCGCACAGCCGTCCATCGTGAAAGGTGCCCAGTCGGTGCCGCGCGAAAGCCTGGTTCCAGGCCCGGACCCCTACCACTACGCCTACGTGAGCACAACGGTTCACCGCAACCTCTATCGCATCTCGATCCCTTGAGGCAGAGCCGACATTCCGAAACGGTCGACGTCAATCGCGGGTGTATCGCCGCCAATCCGGAAGTTGCTCCTTTGAGCAGACGGGCCCCGCTCCGCTACCATCAAGCCCATGCTCCGCGTAAAACTCCTCGACCCCGCCGCCAAGGCCCCCGTTGTCGCGCATCCCGGCGAAGATCTCGGCTACGACCTGTTTGCTCTCGAAGCCGTCCTGCTGGCCCCACGCTCCCAGGCCCGGGTCCGCACCGGAATCGCGGTGGAAGTCCGCCATCCCGTCACCGGCGAGCCGCTCGGGTTGCTGGTGCGCGACCGCTCCTCCATGGCCGCCCGGGGCGTTGCCACCATCGCCGGAGTCATCGATGCCGGTTACCGCGGCGAGATCCTCATCCTCATGGCCAACCTCACGGATGCCCTCGTCCAACTCCACGCCGGCGAAAAGATCGCCCAGATGATCCCTATGCCCGTTCTGACCGGACCAGTCGAGACCGTCTCAAGCCTGGAAGATTCCGCGCGCGCCGACAAGGGTTTCGGAAGCTCAGGGCGCTAGCTACTGAATCCCCAGCCCATCGTTCTTGTGGTAGTTCGGGTAAGGCGGGACTGGAATGTCAGGCACTGGATTGGCTTTGAGCTCGTCCAGCACCAACTGGACTCCGGTTTCAAGCTGCCGGTCGTGACCGGCGGCCACATCCTTGGGTAACTCCTCGACGGCCACGTCGGGCGCGATCCCGTGGTTCTCCACCTCCCAGTCTCCGTGCAGCCCGAAGATGGCATAGCGCGGCGCCATCACACGGCCGCCATCGAGCAGTATCGGAAAGCCTCCGATACCCACCAGGCCGCCCCAGGTCCGCGTGCCCACCAGCTTTCCTACGCCTGCCTTGCGGAAGTACCAGGGCATAGCGTCGCCGCCGGAGCCGGAGTTCTGGTTGATGAGCATGACTTTGGGGCCGAAGATGGCGCCCACTGGATCGTGAATCGGCTTCCCGTCGCGTTCGATGGCTCCGGAGAGCGGGAAGCGCTTGAGAACGTCCACCACGTAGTCGGCAATCAAGCCTCCATCGTTATAGCGCTCGTCCAGCACCAGGGCCTGCTTGTCGAGTTGCGAGTAGAAGTAGCGGTTGAAGTTGGTGTAGCCGGAGCCGCCGGTGTTGGGCATATAGACATAGGCCACTTTGCCGCCTGACAGCTCATTCACCTTGCGGCGGTTGGCCTCAATCCAGTCCAGGTTGCGCAGCCCGTCCTCCTCGCCGATGGGAACCACCGTGACATCTCGCGCGTCCTTTCCGTCAGGATTGGCGCCCACGTGGAGAACGGTCTGTTTGCCGGCCGTGCCGTCAAAGAATTCATACAGGTTGTCGCCGGCGTGCAATTCGCGGCCGTTTACCGCCAGCAGGTATTCGCCCTCCTTCACGAATACGCCGGGCAGGGTCAGCGGCGAGGCCAGGCCGGGGGTCCAGTTCTGCCCGCCCAGGATCTTCGCGATGCGATAGCGACCGTTTTCCACCGTATAGTCGGCGCCCAGCAGGCCGGTCTTGGGACCATTGTCGGGCTGGTGCGGACCGCCCATGAACATATGGCCGATGGTGATTTCGCCGAGCATCTCCTCGGAAAGATATGTGAACTCGGAGCGGGACGCGAGACCGTCAAGATACGGCTTGTACCGGGCTTCGATCTTGGGAATGCTGAGGCCGTGGGTATGAGGGTCGTAGAGGAAGTCGCGCTCGATGCGCCAGGTCTCGTGGTAGATCTGCTTCCACTCGGCGCGCGGATCGATGACGGTTTCAAGCCCCCCCAGGTTCAAGGGCTTGCCCGGGCCCCCGTCACCGGGTTTCAGGTCGTCCGCGGGAGCCAGTGTCCAGGTATCCTTGCGGGCATAGAGCACCTTCGTGCCATCCAGGGACACAAGGAAGGCGTCCACGTCGTTCAGCACCGTCTCGGGTTTCCGCTTTTCAAGCGTGAACCGCCACACGGCACGAATCCCCGCGCCGTCCCTCGCGGTAGAGCGGCCGAACGGCGAGCCTTCCGCGAGATAGAGGACTCCGGTCTTGCCCACGGCAATGCTGCCATAGTTGCGGGCCGGAATGGGCAGCGCCAGGATGCGGTCGCCAATCTTCTCAAGGTCTACCTTGACCTCGACCGGCTTCTCGGCGTCCTTCTTGTCGCCCTCTTTCTTTGTGTCGTCTTTCTTGCTCGCATCGGCCTGATCGTCCTTTTTGTCTGTTTCCTTTTTGTCCGCGTCTTTCTTGTCGTCCTTAGCCTTGTCGTCCTTCTTGGCCTCGTCCTTCGCCTTCTCGTCGTCGCTCTCCGGGGGCACTGGCGAAGCACCATCCTTCGCCAGCACCACTACGTAGGCCGCGGTGGTTTGCGCGCGGTCCAGCGAGGAAAGATCGATGCCTGCCTTGGAAGGACCGTCGTCGGTGCTGGCAAGGAAGTAGAGATACTTTCCATTGGGGTCGAACACCGGGCTGAATGCGTCGCTCATGCCGTCGGTGACCTGGGTCGACTTGTGCGTTTCCAGCGAATAAAGAAAGACCGCGCGCACCTGGTTGTCCAGGTCGCGATGATAGGCAATCCACTTCGAGTCCGGCGACCAGACGGGGCCGAAGTCGGGGCCGAAGCTTCCATAGGTGCCTTTGTCCACCAGCACCGGCTTGCCCGCCGCGGCAGCCTTGCCCGCGGGCACATCCACGTACCACACGCGCAGGTGCTTGTCGCTGTATGCGATCCGCTTTGAATCGGGAGACCAGGTGGGGCTGTAAAAGAAGCTGGGCTCGGGGCCGAGGTCGATCACGTTGGGGGGCTTGAACCCGGTTTGATCGTGCAGATAAAGCTGATACTCGCCGGAGGCGTCGGAAAAATAGGCGATCGTCTTGCCGTCCGGGCTCCATGAAGGGTCGCGCTCGGCCGCTCCAGGGGTCTGGGTCAGGTTGCGCGCGTCGCCTTTCTCGGCCGGGACGGTGAAGATCTCACCGTGGGCCTCAAAAACCGCCCGGGCGCCTGTGGGCGAAAGGCCTACGTTCTGTATCTCGTCGGGTGCGATTGTTGCCCGATGAGGGGCGAGGTTCGCCAATTCGCCGTGCACCTGGATGGAGACGGTCTTGTCGGTGTTTGCGGCAAGGTCGAAGAGGTGAATCGAGCCGAACTGCTCATAGACCAGCCCGCCTGGGCCAGCCTGGAAAGACTTCAGGTCATAGCCGGTGTTGGCCACCACCTGAGTCACTTCCTTTGATCCAGAATCGTAGCGAAACAGCGAGACCGGCCCCGGTCCTGAACTTCCGCGGTCGGAGAGGAAATAAACGGATTTGCCAACCCAAATCGGGTTCGAGTCGTTGGAATTATCGCGCGGCACCTTCACCAGATCGAGCGTTTTCAGATTCACGATCCAGATCGGGGTGGTCTGGCCGCCTACGTAGCGCTTCCAGGCCGGCTGCCACTTGGTTATCGGCTGGTATGCCAGAGACTTGCCGTCGGGAGAAAAGGACCCCTCTATCCCGGTGGGCAGCGGCAGCGGCTCCGGAACTCCCGAGCCATCGGCGTGAACCTTGAACAGGCGGACATAGTCCCGGTAGCTTGCCTGGCTGCTTACAATCAGCAGATCCTTGCCGTCCGGCGTCCAGCCTGCCACGTAGCTGCCAGCGGGATGCCATGTGATCCGGCGGGGCACTCCGCCGCTGGCGGGAATTACGTAGACGTCGGTATTGCCGTTCAGATGGGCCGAGTACGCTATCCAGGCTCCATCCGGCGAATAGATCGGGCCGGCATTCACGTGCCCATTTGCGGTCAGCCGTTCCGCCTCGCCGCCCTGGCGGCTGACCGTCCAGACATCGTCTGCATAAAGGAAGGCGATCCTGTCCTGGCTGAGGGAGGGGTTGCGCAGCAGCAGCGGCGCTTCGGCCGCAGTAGAGACGGCGCTTCCAAACGTCGAGAACAGACAGATCAGAGAAAGCGCAAGCGAAACGAGGGCGAGACGGAGTCGCAGGGGTGTCATCGAAACCTCCGGAAGTTCAAGGAATCTCAGTTTTGGTTTAAGGAATAGTGGCGAAAGAAGCACGAGCCTATCCTACCCCAGCCAACCGCGATAGGTCCCTCAGAATGTCGTTCGGGGGCCGGCTCCGCACCGGCGAAAAGATCGCCCAAATGGCCCCCATGCCGGTGCTGATCGGGCCCGTTCAGGCAGTCACAAATCTCGAGGATTCCGCGCGCGCTGACAGGGATTCGGAAGCTCGGGACGATAAAGCCGTCCCAGGCTGGTACCGCTCCCAATCCCTGTTTTTCGTCATTTTTCGCGGCTCGGAACCGAATCGGCCTCGTTTGCGTATCGGAAAGTGAGAAAACTGGGCATTAATCCCAACTTTCAGCAATCGTTTCCTCTCGGAATGCTTCCAGTTGTAAGAATTCTTCGTACAATTTATGTACCGGAGCGAACCTCAATCTCATGTGACCTTCCGCGCCGGCGGGGCGGCCTTATGGCCTTAACCCCGGCGTCTACGCGCGTCGCCGGGGGCCCCGGCTTTGTTTGCGCAGCCGATAAATCAGCAGGGCCACGGAATCTTCCGGAACGTCCGGTTCGTCAAAACAACTAAGCCCTTCGGCTTCGTACACTGGTAGAACGGGCCAGGCACTCCGTTTTTCTCCCGATTTGTTTCTCCCGATGCCACAGCCGGACTGATTGCCGGCTGGCGCTCCTGAACAGAAAGTGACGCCATGCAACTCACTGAGGCCTTCAAACTCGCTCTGCAGTCTCTCTGGGCCAACAAGCTCCGCACCATTCTCACGCTCATCGGCGTGGTGATGGGCGTGGCTTCGGTCATCATGGTCATCACGCTCGTCAACGGCGCCAACAAGTACGTCTCGACCAAGCTCTCGGGCTATGGCGCCGACGTCTTCACCGTGACGCGCATGTCCAGCGTCATCTTCAGCGCCGAAGACTACTTCCGCTACCAGAAGCGCAAGATCATCCGCATCGAGGATTACCAGGCCGTGCGTGACAACTGCAGCGAGTGCAGCGAAGTCGGCGCGTTCCTCGACAGGTCCACCAATCTGTCCTCCAACGGCCACTCCAGCAACAACACCGAGATCCGCGGCTACACCTGGACCATGCTCTCGCTCAACAACATCGATATCGCACTCGGCCGCGGGTTTACCCCCACCGATGAGGACAAGGGCACGCACGACGCCATCGTCGGCTACGACATTGTGGACAACATCCTTGGCGAGGGCGACCCGATCGGCAAAGAGATTCGCGTCGACGGCATTCCCTACACGATCGTCGGTGTCGGCGACCGCCAGGGCAAGACGCTCGGCCAGTCCCAGGACAACTGGGTCGCCGTCCCCATCACCACCTACCAGCAGACCTACGGCTACAACGACTCGGTGAACATTTACGCTCGCGCGAATGGCGATGCCGAAGCCATGGAGCGCGCCAAGGACGAGGTTCGCGTGCTGATGCGCTCGCGCCGGCACGATGCAGTGGGCACCCCGGACGACTTCGAACTGGAAACCAACGACACCTTCCTCGACATCTGGAAGCAGATCAGCTCGCTCTTCGCCTGGGTCGTGCTGGGCATCGCCTCCATCTCGCTGGTGGTGGGTGGCATCGTCATCATGAACATCATGCTGGTCTCGGTCACTGAACGCACCCGCGAAATCGGCGTGCGCAAGGCGCTCGGAGCCCGCCAGCGAGACGTTCTGCTGCAGTTTCTTATCGAGAGCGCCACCATGGCCACCCTGGGCGGAGCCATCGGGGTTGCGTTCGGCGTGTCGGTGGCCAAGCTCATCACTTTGATCGTCGGATTCCCCACGGCGGTCCCGCTCTGGGCAGTCCTCCTGGGGCTGGTGCTGGCCGGCGCAGTGGGCATCTTTTTCGGCGTTTATCCAGCCAGCAAGGCCGCCAAGCTGGACCCGGTGGTTGCGCTGCGAGCCGAGATGTGACCGGAGCAGGGGTTAGGGGTTAGATGTTAGTGATTAGTAATTAGTAAATCTTGGGCAGAGATTGAGAGTGGTGCGATGGTTCAGTCGTTTCGTGATTTGCAGGTGTGGCAGAGGTCTATTCAATTGTCGGTTTCGATCTACCGGATGACCAAAGGTTTCCCACGAGAAGATATCTATGGGCTAACCAGCCAGATGGGACGGTCTGCTGTTTCAGTTGCGAGCAACATCGCTGAGGGAAATGGACGCATGAGTTCCGGCGAATATCGACAGTTCTTGGGCATTGCTCGCGGTTCCAACTTCGAGTTGCAAACACAGATCGAAATAGCTCGCGCGCTCGGATTCTGCGACTCCAAGATGCTTGAGGAAGCGGAAGGCTTATCGTTACGAGGTTGGAAAAATGATCTCAGGGGTTCTCAATGCGATCAAGGCTAAATAGTAGATTAGGTAGCCCGAATCGCCAGCCAATAATTACTAACCCCTAATCGCTAATCACTGCTTCTGCGGAGCTTTCATGGCACAGGGACAGACCAGAGAATCCATCAAGATGGCGCTCGACACGCTCCGGACCAACAAGCTGCGTTCCGGCTTGACCATCCTCGGCATCGTCATCGGCGTAACCACCGTGATCACCATCTCCTCGGTCATTAACGGGGTCAACAATAAGGTCTCCGATTGGGTCAGCTCGCTCGGCTCCAACGTCATATGGGTGTTTCACCTTCCCGTCATGACCGGGAATTTCACCGCCGAGCAGATTAACCGCAAAAAGCTCACGCTCGATGATGTGATCGCGCTGCGCCAGTTGCCTCACGTGGTGGCTGCCGACGGCGGCCATCAGCACGTAAAGCCGATGTTCCGCGTCGGCGACGTGGCCGTGAAATACAACGGCAAGAAGGTGGCCGGCACCATCCTTCAGGGTTCCACCACCGAGATTGCTGATGTCGTCGACCTCGTCTTCACACAGGGGCGGCTTTGGACCGACCAGGAAGACGATCGCGCGGCGCATGTGGTTGTTCTCGGTCACGACACGGCAGAGGAGCTCTTCGGAACCGAGGACCCCATCGGCAAGTATGTCGCCGTCGAGAGCGGCCTTTACACCGTGATCGGCGTGCTCGACAAGCGGAAGCAGCCCTTTGGCGGCGGAAAGAACCCCAACGACAACGCGGCCTTCTTCCCGTTGAGCACCTTTCACAACCTCCACCCCGAGGATCTGGACATGTGGGTCAGCGTCAAATACGACGACCCCAAAAACAAGGCATTGGTCCAGGAGGAGATTCGCGAGTTGCTGCGCATTCGCCGCAAGGTGAAGGTGGAGAAAGAGGACGATTTCGAAATCTTCGGGCCTGACTCGATCGCCAAGCTCTGGGACCAGCTCACCGGAGGCCTGGTCGCCTTCATGATTGCCGTCTCCAGCGTGGGACTTATGGTTGGCGGCGTCGGCGTAATGAACATCATGCTGGTCTCGGTCACCGAGCGGACCCGCGAAATCGGCGTGCGCAAAGCCATCGGCGCAACCAAGCGCACTATCCTCACTCAGTTCACCACCGAGGCCATCACACTTTGCGCCGTGGGCGGCATTGTGGGCATACTGGTGGGCGCGGTGCTCACCTGGATCGTCTACTTCCTGCCCATTGGCCTGCCCGCCACTCTCTCGGCCACATGGGTGATCATCGGGTTCACGGTTTCCTGCGGGATCGGCCTTGTCTTCGGCATCTACCCCGCCTGGAAAGCCGCCAACCTCGATCCCATCGAAGCGCTGCGCTACGAATAGGCGAGAGATTCGGGATTCGCGATTGCGAAGTCCTCGACCCGGAGCCTGCTGGAAATCAACCGATTCCGTGATCCAGCCCACCGACCAGCTTCCGGTCAACTGCTAGAGTCAAGCTGGTGGAGGCTGTCGTTATGGCCAATGGCCAAGGCCGCGCATCGGTTCAACTGGCGCTCGACACGCTCCGGGAGAACAAGCTGCGCTCCGGCCTGACGATTCTCGGCATCGTCATCGGCGTCACAACCGTCATCACCATCTCCTCGGTCATCAATGGCCTGAACAAGCGCGTAAACGACTGGATCACCGCCGCCGGGACCAACGTCTTCTGGGTCTACCACATGCCCATGATTAACGTGAATCCGACCACGGAGATGCTCACCCGCAAGAAGCTCACCCTCGACGACGCACTCGCCCTGCGCGGCCAGCCCCACGTAATTGCCACCGACGCTGCCCGGCAGCACTTGAACCAGCAGTTCCACGTGGGCGACGTTAGCGTCAAATACAACGGCAAAAAGGTCTCGGGAGCATTCCTCGAGGGCGCCACCGGACAGCTTCCCGTGGTCTTCGACATCCCCATGCAGACGGGCCGGTTCTGGACCGACGGCGAAGACGAACGCCATGCGCACGTCTGCGTCCTGGGTCACGATACGGCTGAGGAGCTCTTCGCCGACAACGACCCGATTGGCAAAGAGGTCAACGTCGCCACAGGTCTCTTCACCGTCATCGGCGTCGCGGAAAAGCGCAAGCAACCCTTCGGTTCCGGCAAGAACCCCGCCGACAACGGCGTCTACTTCCCCCTCGGCACCTTCTATAACCTCTACCCGGAGATCAAAGACACCTTCATCAGCGTCCGCTACGACGACCAGAAAAACAAGGCGCTCGTTGAGGACGAGATTCGTGAGATTCTTCGCATCCGGCGCAAGGTGAAGGTGGAGGCCCCTGACAACTTCGAGATCATGAGCCCCGATTCGCTCTCGCGGCTCTGGGACCAGCTCACCGGAGGCCTGGTCGCCTTCATGATTGCCGTCTCCAGCGTGGGCCTGATGGTTGGCGGCGTGGGCGTAATGAACATCATGCTGGTCTCGGTCACCGAGCGGACACGCGAAATCGGCGTACGCAAGGCGATTGGCGCCACGAAGCGGACCATCCTCACCCAGTTCACCACCGAAGCCATGACTCTCTCGGCCATGGGAGGCCTTATCGGCATCCTTCTCGGCGCAGTGATCACGTGGATCGTCTACTTCCTGCCCATCGGTCTGCCTGCCACGCTCTCACCCATGTGGGTAATCATTGGCTTCGTCGTCTCCTGCGGCATCGGCCTCATCTTTGGCATCTATCCCGCCTGGAAAGCTGCCAATCTCGACCCCATCGAGGCGTTGCGCTACGAGTAAGCGCAGTTGAAGGGACACGTTTGTTTGAGCAGATCGGCCTTCGGTCACATGACGGGAGCGCCTTGAGGCCTTAAGCTAGCTGCTGACAGGTAGAGGGTTCAGAGCGAGGGGTTTTCTTTCCGTGGCAAAGGGACAGACGCGGGAGTCGATCAAGATGGCCCTCGATACGCTGAGGACCAACAAACTGCGCTCCGGACTCACCGTGCTGGGCATCGTCATCGGCGTCACTACCGTCATCACCATCTCCTCCATCATCAACGGCGTGAATGCGCGCGTTTCCGCCTGGGTCGATTCGCTCGGTTCCAATGTCCTCTGGGTCACGCGCTTGCCCGTGATTAACGTGAACCCCACCAGCGCGATGGTGACGCGCAAATATCTCACGCTCGACGACGCAATCGCCCTGCGCACGCTTCCTCACGTTTTGGCCAGCGATGCCGAGCTGGACTACATTCAGGCATACTTTGTGGGAAAGATCAGCGCCCGCTACAACGGCAAAAAACTCTCCGGCGCGCTGATTGAGGGAAATACCTCCCAGATTGCCGACGTCGAGGAGCTGGCCCTCCTCGATGGCCGGTTTTTTACCGACGGAGAAGACGAGCGAGCGGCGCATGTCTGCGTCCTCGGGCACGACGCCTGGGACACCCTCTTTGACGGGCAGCCTGCCGTGGGCCGGGAGATTGTGGTGGAGACCGGGCTCTACACCGTGATTGGCGTCCTGGACAAGGAGAAGCAGCCCTTTGGCAGCGGCAAGAACCCCAATGACAACTCCATACACTTCCCCATAAAGACCTTCCTGACCCTTCACCCGGAAGTCAAGGAACTCGCAATCGGTGTAAAGTACGACGACGCTCGAAACAAAGACCTCGTCGAGGACGAAGTGCGCGAACTCATCCGCATTCGCCGCAAGGTCAAGGTACAGGCCCCGGATAACTTCGAAATCTCCAGCCCCGATGCCCTTTCCAAGCTCTGGGGCCAGCTCACCGGCGGGCTGGTCGCCTTCATGATCGCCGTCTCCAGCGTGGGACTTATGGTTGGCGGTGTCGGCGTAATGAACATCATGCTGGTCTGCGTCACCGAGCGAACCCGCGAGATCGGCGTGCGCAAGGCCATGGGCGCCACCCGGCAGATGATCCTGACCCAGTTCACCACCGAGGCTATTACTTTGTGCGCGGTCGGCGGAGTCATCGGCGTCGCGGTCGGCGCTCTCATCACCTGGATCGTTTACTTTCTGCCCATTGGCATTCCCGCCTCGTTATCGCCATTGTGGGTTTTCATCGGCTTCACTGTCTCCTGCACCATCGGGCTCGTCTTTGGCATCTACCCCGCCTGGAAGGCCTCCAAGCTCGACCCCATCGAAGCCCTGCGCTACGAGTAGAGCAACGCGCAGCGGAATTCCGCGCTGAATTGTCCGGCCCGGCAACCGAGCAGCAGGACGCCTAGTAAACTAGCCCCATGATGCCGCACGCCTTAGCGCTCGCCGTGGAGATCCTCACCACGGTTCTAGCCATTGCCGGCATCCTCTACTTTCTTGGGGCCTTGGTGGCCGCGCGCGCCTTTCTCGTCCATCGCCGCCGCAAGCTGCCGGACTTTGCACCCGGCGTCAGCATCCTCAAGTCGCTCAAGGGCCGCGATCCCGAGATGATCGACGCCTTTCGCAGCCATTGCCGGCAGATCTATGCCGGGGAATACGAGTTGCTCTTCGGCGTCTCGGATCCCGACGACCCGGCCGTCCAGGCAGTACAGCATCTCCAGCTTGAGTTTCCCGATCACGCGATTCGCCTCATCGAATGCTCCAGCCGTCTCGGCCCCAACGGCAAGGTCAGCAACCTCATCCAGCTTGCCAGCCACGCCCGCTATCCCTTCCTGCTCATCAACGACTCTGACATCACCGTCAGCTCACGCTACCTGCAGCGTGTGATGGCGCACTTCGCCCCTTCTGCGCTGGTCGGCGTCCAGGCTACCACCCACGCCGCGAAAACGCCGGCAACCCCCAGGCCGGAAGCTCCGATCGGAATGGTCACAACGCTCTACCGCGGCCACGCCCATGGGTCCCTTGGCTCGCGGCTCGAGTCACTCGGCATCGCAACCGACTTCCAGGCCGGCGTGTTGCTGTCGCGGATGCTCTCCGGTGGCCTCCGCTACGGTCTCGGCTCCACGCTGGCTGTCAGCCGCGAAGCGCTCGACAAGATCGGCGGTCTCGAGCCGCTGGTGGACTATCTCGCCGACGACAACGAGCTGGGCGCGCGCATCTTCCGCGCCGGATACCGGGTTGCCCTTGCCGGCGAGGTGGTCGAAACCAGCATCCCTGCCTACAACTGGCGCGGCTTCGTCGATCATCAGGTGCGCTGGGCCCGAACCGTGCGGGACGCGAGCCCCTGGGGCTACGCCGGCCTGGTCTTCACCCACGGCTTCGCCTGGGCGCTGCTCAATGCTGTTGCCAGTGGCATCAGCCCGTTGAGCCTCTGGCTGTTCGGTTTGAGCTTCTTCCTCCGCCTGGCACTGGCCATGACGGTGGGCGCCGAAGTCCTCGCCGACCATCAGGTTCTGCCTCGGCTCTGGCTTCTGCCCTTTCGCGATCTCGTCGCCGTGGGCATCTGGATTGCTAGCTTCGCGGGTAACACCATCGTCTGGCGCAACGAGCGGTTCCAGCTCAGGAACGGTAAGCTTACCAGCATCACCGGGCCTGCTTCGTAGAGCTGTGCGGCCCGATGGCGCGGCCAGAGCCGGGAATGCTATCGTGAGTCCCAAATGCCGTTTGTAACGACCACAGAATCCGGCGCGCCCATTCAGGGCCCGACTGCGACCCTCATCTTCGATGACTGGTACCCGGCCCTGCGGACTGAGACGCTGCGCCCCGGCAAGCTGGCCACCGCCATGCTCCTCGACATTCCACTGGTGCTGGGCCGCCGCGCCGATGGCCACGTCTTTGCCATGCGCGACAGTTGTCCCCATCGCGGCATCCCACTCAGCTATGGCTGGTTCGACGGCAATCGTGTTACCTGCCGATATCACGGCTGGGAGTTCGAGCCCTGCAGCGGCCGATGCGAGCTGATCCCTTCGCTCACCGGCCACGACCACCTCGACGCCACCCGCATCTTTGCCACCGCGTTTCCCTGCGAAGAGCGCGACGGGCATGCATGGGTGTTCGTTCCTTCGCCCGGCAGCGGAAAACGTTCGCCGGTCGCGCAGCCCCGACCTGTGCCAGAGCTTGCCAAGTTCGGCCCCCGCTACCGATCCGCCTTTCTCACTGCCGACCTGCCCTGCAACGTCGACCACGGCATCATCGGCCTGATGGATCCGGCTCACGGGCCATTTGTGCACCAGGCCTGGTGGTGGCGCAGCCGCGCCAGCATCCGCGAGAAGACCAAGCGCTTCGAGCCCATCCCTGAAGGCTTTCGCATGAGCGCGCACGCGCCAAGCGGCAACTCCGCGCCCTACAAGCTGCTCGGCGTCTACGGCCAGCCCATCGAAACAACCATCGACTTCACGATGCCCAACCGCCGCACGGAGGTCATCCGCTGCGGCGACAAGTGGTTCTCCTCGCTCACCACCGTCACGCCGGTCACCAGCTCAACCTGCCGCATCGATGTGATTGCCGCATGGAACGTCTTCTACCATGTCCCCTTCGTCACGCCTATCGCCAAGTTCTTCGGCGCGCGCTTCGTTCGTCAGGACCAGGTCACGATGATCCAGCAGGCCGAGGGCCTGCGCCACAATCCAAGCCTCATGTTGATCGATGACGCAGACAAACCCGCTAAGTGGTACTTCGCGCTCAAGCAGGCCCGGCTCGATGCCGTGCCGGGCGCATCCGCAAAGCACCCCATGGACGGCCCGGTCGAGCTGCACTGGCGCAGCTGAGGCGCTCTGGCGTCTGCGGACCTTTTGGCGGATAATCGCCCTATGGCGACTTGGCCCATTCCGGAAGAGCCCTGGACCGTGCGGGAGTACCTGCGCACCAGCTGGAGTCCCGACCGCGAGTTTGTGGACGGCCGCATCGAGGAGCGGAACTTGGGCGAAAAAGAGCACTCCCTGATTCAACGGTACCTGACATTTCTTTTCATGTTGAAACGCGCGGAATGGGGAGTCGAAGTGTTTCCTGAACTTCGCACCCAGACCAAGGCGAGAAACTTTCGCGTTCCCGACGTGCTGGTTATGCGCGCGGGAGACAGGTTTGAGCGCTACGTAACTCAACCACCGCTGATCGCCATCGAGATCCTCTCTCCCGAGGATTCGGTTCGTGCCATGCAAAGCAAGGCCGACGAGTACAGCAGCTTTGGCGTCGAGAACATCTGGATCATCGATCCAGAGCCACGCATCGCCTATCGCTACACTGGCTCAGCTCTTGAGGAGGTTCAGAGTGGTGAACTTGCCGTGGCCGGCACGGCGATTCGGATTGTTCTAAGCGAGATGTTTGCTGAACTTGACCGGCCTTAAGCCTCCGCTCTCCGAACCGTCAGCACCGTGATGTCGTCTTCCTGGCCGAACTGCTGAGCCGTTGCCGCGATCTTCTGTGCCGACTCTCCACTAATGCCGCGTGTGCGCTCAAAGCCGAAGAGTTCTCCACTCGCACTTCGCGCCTCGACCACGCCATCGGAGAGGAGCGTCAGCGTTTGTCCTGTTTCCAATGTGAACTCGGTCTCCTTGTACGTGACGTCTTCAACGATGCCAAGTGGCAGATCTCCATCCAGGTCGATCTCTGCTCCATTCCGGTACGGCGCTGGATGCCCGGCGTTCGCGATCACCACCCGCCCATTCAGCGAGACTCGCAGGCAGGCACAGGTAATGAAGCCGCCATCGGGCCCCTGAGCAAGCTGGCGATTGAGGCGCGTCAACAGCTCCGCCGGTCCCAATCCGTCTGCCGCCAAAGACCGCACGGCGCCGATGGCGAGTGTTCCCGTCATTGCCGCCTTCAGCCCCTTGCCGCTGACATCGCCCACGACGATCAGATGCGTTCCGTCTTTCTGTTCCAGCACCTGGTAGAAGTCGCCGCCAACCTCCTGGGCCGGAAGATATGCCGACTCAATCCGATAGCCCTCCACCGCCGGCAGCGTCGCTGGAACCAGCCGCCTTTGGATTTCTCTCGCAGCCGCCAGTTCGGCGGCGGACCGCGCCTGTTCGCGGCTCACACGCGTAAACCGGAAGAACATCACAATCCCGATGGCCACAAGAAACACGACGCTGCCCACGTCGGAGATCTGCACGGGAAAAACGCCGATCTGGATTGGGTCGGTCAGAACGTCAAGGCTCTTCCGGCCAACATAGGATGAGACCAGCCCGAGGTCGTATGCCACCCCCATCGTGGTTGGCACCAGGCTGGGGAGAATCAGCAGGCCGGCCTCGCGATTCCCGCGGCGGTACCAATATGCAAGGAATCCCGGCAGCAGAAACGCCGATGGAAAAGTAACCGCTACCTGCACGAGAAGGTAGTTGTCCTGTGAAAAGTAGCCAAACCAACTGAGAGGCACCAACAGAATCGGCAGCAGGAGCACACATTCGTACACACGCCAGCCAATTCCTACCCGGCGGCGCGCAAAACTCAGGGTGAACTCAATCTGCGAGATGACGATCAGATAGACGAGTGGGTCGGCAAAGAGAAAGTTCGCCGAAATGGGCACAACCCCCGCCTGCTGCATATGCCAGAGGCCATTCGAAAGACCGGAAAAGAAAAGAAAAATGGCGAGAAAGAGATATTCTCGCTGCGTCCGCTGGCTGGCGAAGAGAGCCAGCGCCCCCAGTGCCGCAAGCACCAGCAGCAGATTGATGGCAACCGACGGCGCCACGGAATACAAGCGATCGCTTTCAAGCGCCTCGCGCTCGTATTCGATCACATGGCGTCCGCCCATGGTCACGTAGAGAAAAAGCGGGAAGCCGTAAGCGCTATATCCGGTCGTCACATGGGTTCGCAGCGCGATCTCGAAATCGCCGTCGTCATTGGCGAGCTTGAAGACCCGCTCCACCGGACGATTCACCGCAAGCGGAGACAGGATTCCGGCCCCTTGCACCCGTTGGCCGTTCACATACATCTCATAGGTTCCCTCACCACCCTGAAGCAGGAA
>Ga0181520_10007458_pt1 | contig 16114 bp, 13 predicted proteins | sample PEATcosm2014_Bin_29_FD_132451 | JGI IMG/M metagenome (GOLD analysis project Ga0181520, IMG submission 132451) | Peatland microbial communities from MTU Mesocosm Facility, Houghton, MI, USA - PEATcosm2014_Bin02_30_metaG | ecosystem: Environmental > Terrestrial > Soil > Wetlands > Peat | place...
CACCTTTACTACCATGTCGGAGTAAATCTGGATTGAAGTTTTCATAACAACGGCGCTTTAAGATGGCGCCATTGTTATTTTATATGAAAATGAGGGAAAAAGGGAGTTTCGTAATTCAAAGTATAATAATCTCCTGCGACGGGCACCGAGTGAACGCAGTGAACGAGAATGCGCCTAAGGACGCGCCTGCGCGCGTCCGTGTTGGAATCGATTCCAACTAGGCGCACAGGTCAAAATCTCCATATTTTTCAAGGGTTATTTTTGACACCCTTATTGAAATTAGAACTTTCATAAAAAATAAAAAACTACAGAATCTTTCGACCCCGCAGTGTATAAATGTGTTTGCTCACAGCGTAATAACTTGATTGTAGACAGGATGCTGATCGGTTGGAAACATTTCTATCATGATGAAAGTATCCAATTAAAAAAGCCCGACAATGTTTAGTTGCAGGCTTGTGGGTAATGACAAGGAGTAAGAGACAATTTACTGAACTTTTTGAAGACGCGTGATGAGAAGGCCATGCTTCTTGAGAGGCTTGTTCAAGCCGTACTGTCTGTCGCCAGTTTTTGCAAGAACACGGTACTCGCAGTTGCCGAGATTGCTAAATGACTCAAAAAGTTTCTCGTCCCAACCCATGATGATCATGAGCAAAACCCGGAATTCAAAACCGTGAGAAAAAACGACGATGTCATTTTCCGTCTCTTTCTGCACCGCGAACATTTTTTCCGTAAAGGTCCTCAATCTGCTAATCAAACTGGCAGCGCTTTCCCCTGTAGGAAATGTGTACCGCAGGACTCCGGTCTTATAGCGCTCGGCCTCGATCACAGGTCTGTTTTCGGCAGTGATTGTGCCCCAATTCTGTTTGACGATGAGCGGTTAAATTTCCACATGGACGTTTAGCGTATCAGGCAGTCTCGGCAGGACGATTTTAAGCGTCTGCATGTTTCTGACTCCGGGAGACGTGTAGAAATTTACGCGGTTGCTGCTCTTCAAAAGCTGACCCAGCATCGCGCCGAAATCCTGAGCCTGCCGGATCCCTTTCTCGGTAAGCGGAATTTCAAGATCACTCAGCACGTCGTAAACATTCTTGTCCACATCTTCGACGGATTCTGCGTGTCTGCAAATAATTATCTGATTTGCCATACTATCCTTTCTATTGGTTCTATTGGTTTTTTTTGCGTTGTGAAGTAGACTTGGTGTAATGAACATTGGAGATACCCCGAAAAACAACGGAGCACTCATGGTATTGCGTGACAAGGATATCTTTCCCGACGCACCAGATACGACCGATGTCGTATGGAAAGATCGTCCAACCGGCAAAGTCGTTCTCTTCAACGAAAAGAACGAGATTGCTCTAATTGGTAACAAAGTGAACGATTTTTTCCTGTTGCCCGGCGGCGGAATAGAGGAGGGCGAGTCTGTCATCGAAGGAACAAAACGCGAATGTCAGGAGGAAACAGGCTGCCATATCGAGCTTCAAGAAGCTCTCGGCATAACGGAAGATTTCCGCGCCCGTGACATCAAGCATTGCATCAGCTACGGATATTCTGCCAAAGCCATCTCGCAAGGAACCGCAAAACTCACGGAGAGCGAAGCTGACATCGGTGCGTACGTGAAATGGCTTTCCATGCCTGAAGCAATTACACTATTCGCGCTTCAAGAAGAAAAAGTCAGAGCAGGCGAAGTAAAATTCTACAACACCTGCTTTAACATTCTTCGCGATTCCCTTTTTATCAAGCGCGCTCAGAGCTTCATTCAGAAGTAGTGGCCGCTCTGATCCTGCTGATAATGCGACCTGTTGATATTTCCTCCTCGTTGTAGCGGGGTAAAAATATGACTTTGGTATGAGGCGATGCAGACTCGATATTTTCCATTCGCTGTCTCATCTTTTCCGTATTTCTTGATTCTTCGTCGAACACGACGCTATGCGGTTTCAACAAGCCAAGTGTTTCAAGGCCGTTGGGGCTGACATTGGATATGTAGGAGAAATCAACACATCGAATGCTTGCGATCATTTTCAGTCTTTGTTTCTGATTAATTACCGGCCGTAACGGATCCTTATACTTTTGAGTATATGAATCCGAAAGTACTGCGACCACGAGCAACTCTTCGAGAGAAGCCGCATACTCCAACAGATGGACGTGCCCGACGTGAATGAGATCGAAACAGCCTCCGACCAACGTGAATTTTTTGCCGCGCGGCAAAGTCTGCCTGACCTCCACTGCGCTCTGAAATATATTGTTCATACTGACTCCTTTTGTAAAAGTACGATTTTGTTTGTTAAACCTGAGAATAGTATGTATATAAATTGTAAAAAGTCAAGGCGTGACGTTAATGAACGTAAAAATACCCCTTAAAATATTGCTATATTACCACGATCTCACCACTTCAAACGGCGATATTTCTGGAATTCTCATGATTTCGGTTCTAACGTCATGTAACAAGGCGCACACGACGCAAAAAGACACAGGCTTCCCTGTGTTTTTTTGTGTCGCTGATTCAGACCAGTTGGAATCGAAAGCCGGAGCGGATGCGAGTCCAGTAGGACGAGCCGCGAGGCGAGGTCGCGGAAATTTCCGAGCGGTGGCGAAGAAATTATCCGTGACCGATTCCAACTAGGGGCACAGACAAGTATGATACTATATAATCTTATTATGCGATCATAAAATCATGAGTATCAAACGCTTGATCAAACAATCCATCCTCACTGCCACGTCCTATGAGCCACCGATACATCGCAAGGGCTGTATCAAGCTTGATCTGAATGAAAATTATTCTGTTCTGAATGGAAAATTGATGAAAAAGATACGGCAATTCGATGCCTTCACCACAAGCTCGTATCCGGAATATCAGGAATTGACGCCCTTGGTAGCGCGATATGCCGGCGTTCCTGAAGAATGTATATCTTTGACGAATGGTTCCGATCATGGAATCCAACTCATACTCGATCTCTTTTTTACTAAAGGAGATACCGTTATCGTCCCATCACCCATATTTTTCATCTATTATCATTTCCTGAAGATCAAAGAAGTAAAGATCACCGAAGTCTTATACACCGAAGAAAACGGCCAGTATATATTTCCCCTTAAAGAGACTTTGAAATCTCTGAAAGCGGGTGTGAAAGGTCTGATACTGTGCAATCCGAACAATCCCCTCGGAAACTCCATACCGGAAAATGAATTCGTCGAGCTTTTACGGAAGACAAAAAAGTTGGATATTCCGCTCATTGTTGACGAAGCCTACCTCGAATATTCAGATGTAGATGCAACTCAATACCTCTCGGAATATAAGAATCTTATTATTCTAAGGACATTCTCAAAGGCATTTGGTTTGTCTGGCATACGGCTTGGATATGTTATTGCCGATCCGGAAATACTTCATGAGATGGATAAGCTCAAACTAACATGGAGCGTCAACCATTGCGCCGTCCATGCCGGCATTACCGTCCTTGGTGAAATTCCCTACTTCAAGAAAAAAATACAGGAACAAAAGAAAATAAAAGATGAACTCTATAAAGTACTTTCCACTCGAGGAATCCGGTGCTATAGAACCGACACCAACTTTCTTATCTGTACAGATCCGAATTATTTGCACATTATATCCCGCTTGAACGAGAGTAAAATCTTAGTCAATGACGTCTCTCATTACCCATACAGTGGTACGCTTCTAAAAAATGCTTTCAGAATAAATGCGCCTTCACGAAAGGATCTCGACCTGCTATCAAATATCCTGTAGAATAAAAATCTCCAGATCTGTCTCAAAATCATGTAAGCTACGGTGAGCGTCATGATAGATGGAAACCAACCGCTCAAGGATATGGGCAAGCTCGGCCGACGTGAATCGCTCGGCATAGCGTTTCGATTTACTGTAGACAAAAGGCTTGAGACCAGCGAGAGCGGCGGACGTAGACCGCGAAGCGAGGATCATGGATTTGACCTGCCAAAAAAATATGCCATGGATTTCTTCGGGAACTTTACCCGCATCAATGGCGTGGCGATAGAGAATCCAGAGTTTCTTCTTGTCGCGGTCACCGAGAGCATCGGCGAGATCGAAAATTTTTAAATCTCGTGCATTTCTTCCGTCCGTCGTCCTTTCGGCAACATAAGCACCACCAGTTACGCTACCAACAACTGACCCTTTGATTTCCTGAACTTTTTCGGCTTTTTTCTCTATCTTCTTTAGACTTGCCTTATCAATACCGCTTTCGGCCATGATGAAAATATTCGGCGAAGCGGCAAAAAGGTCAATCTTTTCCAGAAAAAGTTCTTTGCGCTCCGTATGCTTCGCATGATCTTTATTCCCGCTATTTCTTCCCTCATCGCCTGCCGACAAAATACCTTTCATCAGCACAATGTATTTACGTTCAAAGAGCCCCTGGCTACCGGTATACTCATCAATAGCCGCCTCATTCCAATTCTCAGTCGTCAAAGTAAAAAGGCTGGCATCCGGTTTTTTCTTGATGAGCTCCGCCGCCAAAGCCGAAGCTTTCTTGTTCACCGCCCGACGGCTCTCCTCCGAATTGTCACCGTATAAAAAGTAAATCATATCTCGCTCCAATTATTTCCGACAGCATATTCGGCCACACATTTTACACCCTTCGTCTTGGCCGGATCAATGACATTCTCCATGATGGCCTTGATCTTCGGCGCGACCGCTTCGACCTTACCTTCACAGATCTCGAATAGAAGCTCATCATGCACTTGGAGCAACATAAAAACATCAGCACCGAGTCCTTCCTTTTCAATATATGTATTGACCTCAATCATGGCCAGCTTGATAATGTCGGCTTCAGTACCTTGAATCGGCGCATTGATGGCCATACGCTCGGCCATAGCTCGGATGAAAGGCAATTTTGACGTGATACCCTCAAAATATCGCCGCCGACCGAAAAAAGTTTCAGTATACCCGCGACGGGCTGTTTCGGCTTTGACCTGATCAAGATATTCGGCGAGGCCGGAGAAAGTTTTGAAATAATCATTGTAGAATTGTTGGGCTGAAGCGCGATCGGTGCCGAGATTGGCTCGTAGAGCATTCACCCCCATGCCGTACATCACGCCGAAATTTATGACTTTGGCCCGACGGCGCATTTCGCGATCAACCTTTTCCTCGGGAACTCCAAAAACAGCCGACGCCACGGCGCTATGGACGTCTCCCCCATTCTTAAAAATCTCAATGAGCCGTTTATCGCCGGAAAGAAAAGCGGCCACACGAAGCTCGATCTGTGAATAGTCGAAGGAAGCGAGAACAAAGTTACCGCCATTACCACGATCGGCCACAAAAGCCTGTCGTATCCTTTTCCCTAGCTCCGTCTTGATCGGAATATTCTGAAGATTCGGATTGATGGATGACATCCTGCCGGTGGTCGTGCCTGCCTGGACAAGCGTTCCGTGAAGACGATTGTCCGTATCCACCTGCGTCGGAATGGTATCTATATACGTGCCAAGCAATTTTTGCAGTTCGCGATAGTCGAGAATGAGCTTGGCAATATGGGCATAGCCTGTTGGATCCGTGTCAGCGCCACCATCCGCCATTTCGGCAATCTTGGCTAGCTCCGATTCTTTGGTCGAACGCGCTCCACCGCCGGTCTTTTTGGCATTTTTCACCACCAGACCAAGCTTATCAAAGAGCACTTCACCGAGCTGTTTCGGCGAACTGATGTTGAATTCGACGCCGGCGATATCCCAGATTTTTTTCTCAAGCTTGTTTGATTCGGCGTGATATTCTGTGCTCAAGGAACGTAAGTACTCAACATCTATTCGTATACCGCGCTTTTTCATCTTTTCCACGACAGGAATAAGCGGCAGTTCGATATCGTCATAGACTTTTTTCACCTGACGCTTTTCGAGCTCGGCAAAAATAATCTCGCGGGCTTTTTCAAAATCACCTTCATGTTCTCCGGTGAGGCCGGTAAAATTATATATATCTTCAAGAGAAGGATTGGTAAGGTCTGACTTAACCAACCACACAGCGATAGCAGTTTTTTCCAATTCCAACGGATCAATTTTTTTTGATAACGTGTTATTTTCTTTATCTTTGACGATCGTGGTAGTCTTCCCTGTCACTTTCCCCGCAATCACCTGATCAAGTCGTGCACCCAACGTACGGAAATCGAGCTCGGTGAAAAAAGCTTTGACGTTGGCCACATCAAGAGCGTCACGGAATGTCTGCTCGGGCAATTTGAAATCAATCGGCGCATCGCGGCGAATAGTGGCGAGCATTTTGCTGAATTCCGCTTCTTCCTGACCGTCATTCAACAGACTGATGATACGATCAGTAATACCCACGTCCTTAAAACTCTCATAGCCCGCAGTAGCATTTTTCTTTTTTGAACCTGAAGGTCTTTCTTTCGCCAGAGCTTTATATATATCCTCAATCGTACCAAACGTCTTGATCAAAATAGTAGCCGTCTTCTCGCCGATACCGGCAATGCCAATAATGTTGTCGGATGGATCTCCGCGCAGACCTTTATAATCCGGCAAAAGTTCCGGTCCGAAACCAAAACGATCGCACACGGCATCCTCGTCATAGAGAATCGTATCATTGATGCCTTTTTTCAAAGTATAGACTTGAACTTTCTTATCATCCACGAGCTGGAGCGTATCCATATCGCCCGAAGCAATAATAATATCAATATTTTTGCCGATGCTGTCATCCTTATCATTTTCTGCATTGCTGTTTTTTATCTTTTCCACGATCGTCCCCAACATATCGTCCGCCTCGAAACCTGGCTTGTCGTATATCGGTATACCAAATACGGTAAAAAGGTCACGGGAACGCTTCATTTGCGAGACAAGCGCGGGGTCTGCTTTCTTACGGCCGGCTTTGTAATCCTTATAGACATCATGACGATAGGTCGGTCCCGGTAAATCATAACAGGCCACGATATAGTCTGGTTTGAGATCAGCGATGATCTTTAAAAGCATAGTCGAAACACCGTAAAGCCCTCCGGTCGGCTCACCTTTCGACGAAACAAAATCCGGCAAAGCGTGATATGCCCGATGAAGAATGGCGTGAGCATCGAGAAGAATGAGACGCTTGGTTTGACTGACTGTCTTATTGCTTTGGTTTTTTTCGGTCTTTTCGGACATAACCCTATTGTAACACTTCTATAACCCGCGTCGTTTCGTCTATAAAAGTAAACTTCAGTTTGACATGATCATCGGGCATTATATCTATCACTTTTTCAGGCCATTCGATGAGAACCAGATTGGTTCGATCAGCAATGATTTCATTCCAGCCAAGTCTCACCAATTCATCACTTTTTTCCAAACGATAGGCATCAATGTGTATAAGGTGTGTAAAAGCTGTTGATTGCTTGTGACGAGCTTCTATTTTTTTTGTATCCATCTTATCTTTGTCTATTTTGTATATTTTCTCTATAACAAATGTCGGACTGGTCACTATTGTCTCGATACCCAAAGCTTTCGCCACAGCTTGAGTAAAAGTGGTCTTACCTGAACCAAGGTCTCCATAGAGGCCAATAACCATTGCATGGACGACTCTATTTTTTATTTTTGCAATAAAACTTTCGGCAAAAAGGCTTGTTTCTTGAGACGAATAACTGATGATTTTCATCCGCATATTGTACCTTAAAACCATTCCAATGCTATACTTATTCCATGATCCAATTCGACGAAGACAAACAGAACCGAAAAGTCGGTGATCTCCTGCATAAAGAGGAAGAAGAACTTGTTCAATTTCTGGCGACCAAATACGGCATTGAATATGTTGACCTTTCGGTTACGTCGATAAATAGCGATGCCCTGCGTCTCATCACCGAACCGACCGCTCGTGAAGGTAAAGCCGCCGCTTTCGACCTGAAAGATAAGAAGATAAAAGTGGCCGTGCGCGAACCTGAAGCGGAAAAGACTGTTGCTCTCATCGACGACTTAAAAACAAAAGGTTATATTCCCACCATATACATCACTTCGACAGAAAGCCTCGAGAAAGCTTGGACTAATTATAAAGATCTCTCTTTCGCCACCGAAACCGAATCTGGTTCCTTGAGTGTTTCGAGTGCGGAAATATCCGACATTGTGTCTAAGGCAAAAAGTCTCACCGACATCGTGACTATCCTCAAAGAAACCCTTGGCCAAAAGAAAAGCTACCGCGTATCCCGCATTCTTGAAACCATCCTCGCCGGCGCTTTAGGAACAAATGCCTCCGACATTCACATTGAGCCGGAAGAGACCTTTATCCATGTCCGCTATCGTCTCGACGGAGTCTTGGTCAATATTGTTGATTTTGACAAGGAGACGTACGATCTTGTTCTCGCTCGCATCAAGCTCCTGTCGGGTATGAAGCTCAATGTCAAGAAAAATTCCCAGGACGGCCGCTTCAGCGTGACTATTGGTGAAGATGATATTGAAATCCGCACGTCGGTCTTACCGGGCGCGTATGATGAATCAGTCGTCATGAGGCTCCTCAATCCAAAAAGTATCAGCGTGCCGCTCGAGAATCTCGGCATTCCAGAAAAACTGCTCAAGATATTGCTCAAGGAAATAGACAGGCCAAACGGCATGATCCTGACCACAGGACCTACTGGCTCCGGCAAAACCACCACTTTGTATGCCTTTTTGAAAAAGGTTCGCGATCCAGGCATAAAAATCATCACCATTGAGGATCCGATCGAATACCATCTGCCCGGCGTCGTCCAGACTCAGGTCAACGATAAAGGCTATACCTTCCTCGAAGGTTTGCGCGCCGCTGTCCGTCAAGACCCCGACATTATCATGGTCGGTGAAATCCGTGATGAAGAAACCGCCGCTATAGCCATAAATTCGGCCCTCACGGGTCACCTTGTTTTCTCCACCCTCCACACCAATGACGCCGCCGGCACCTTCCCTCGTCTCATTGACCTCAAAATCAATCCGAAAATAATTTCCTCCGCTCTGACTATCGCTCTTGCCCAGCGCCTTGTCCGCAAGCTCTGTCCATTGTGTAAAAAAGAGGTGCCGCTTGAGGGCGAAGATAAAAAAGAAGTGAATGATGTTATCGCCACCATTTTTGATAAAAATGAAGTACCGACACAAGCGCAAGAAGGGTCAACACCCGGCCAGCCAGGAATCTATACAAAAATCTGGCAGGCTGTCGGTTGTGATAAATGCAATAAAACCGGCTATAAAGGCCGTATCGGCATATATGAAGGTATTATGGTCGGCGATCCCGTCATGGAAAAAATTGTTTCAATCAGCTCAAGTGATCGTGAGATAGCGGCGGCGGCGGCGCCACAAGGCATTCTGACTATGTTGCAAGACGGCATTATCAAGGTAGTGCAAGGAGTGACTTCGATAGAAGAGCTTCGGCGAGTTATTGATGTGGATTCGACGATATGACAAATCGAGGTGGTCACGAACTGTGACCACCACACGAGTAACCTATATCAATTTTTGCACTTTTTCTACATGAGAATAAAGTACTTTTAACTGACGAAAGTTGGCCATATTTTTGGTATATTTACACTTTCATTCTCATGTAGAAAAAGTGCAAAGAATAAACAGTTTAAACCAGTCATACATCACAACTGGTTTATGCAGACCAAAGATAAAGTCAATACGAACCGCGAAATCAGCTCTGTCAATTGAACTTTTAAAAAGAGGGTGTACTATAGGAGCGGGACGGAAACAAAAAAATTGACGCAGGCTTCTGAGAAAAAATCGAGTGCACAAATCTCTAAGCAATACTTTCAATGCGATCATCAAAAGCGAAACATAGCTTCAAGGATAACCCCCGTACGCGCGCACAAGGCGTGCAACCAGAATGTCCTCGACACTATGTCAGATAGGCGTCCTAAAACGCTATATTGCTTAGAGATTTATGAACTTGATTCGACTACCATCCTAGCATATAATATATTTTATGTCAAGCAAATCAGACCAACCCGCTGAAACACAATACTTAGACCAAACTCTTCGTCCGAGTCGCTGGAGTGACTATATTGGTCAGAAAAATATCAAAGATAACCTCCATATTCTCTTGACCGCCGCGTCACAGCGCAAACATCCGCCTGAGCACATCCTCTTTTATGGGCCGCCAGGACTCGGTAAGACCACTCTGGCTCATCTCATCGCCAAAGAGACGGAAGCTCAAATGAAAGTGACCTCCGGTCCGGCAATACTAAAAGTCGGCGACCTCGCCGCTATTCTTACCAATCTCTCACCAGGAGATATTCTCTTTATAGATGAAATCCACCGCTTGAACAAAGCCATCGAAGAAATCCTCTACCCTGCCATGGAATCGGGCAAACTCGACATCATCATTGGCAAAGGCCCTTCGGCCCGTACTATTCAGCTTGACCTGCCGCAATTCACCTTGATTGGCGCCACTACCCGCATTGCCATGATCTCTTCGCCCCTACGGTCACGCTTTTCCGGAGGGGTTTTTAAGCTTGAGTTTTATAGTCAAGAAGAGATACAAGACATCATTAATCGCTCGGCCAAAATCCTCGGCATCAGCATAGCACCGCAGGCGTCACAAGAGATCGCTCGTCGTAGCCGTTATACACCGCGGACGGCGAATTATTTCCTCAAACGATGCCGGGATTTCGCTGAAGTGCATGGCGATGGAAAAACGAGTACTAATGAGAAGACAAAAGGTTCCACCATCGGCGCAGTCCTGACCAAAGAAAGCGTTGAGAAAGCCCTCGCCATGCTCGGTATTGATATTCTTGGTTTAAATAGCGCCGATCGAAATATTCTCAAAGTAATGATTGAAAAATTCAGCGGCGGTCCCGTCGGTCTCAATACTCTCGGTGCCGCCCTTTCCGAAGAACAGGCAACCATCGAGGATGTCTATGAGCCGTATCTGATACAGCTGGGACTTCTTGAGAGAACGCCACGAGGTAGAACTGTCACTGATAAAGCGTATAGACATTTAGACAAAAAAACCTTATGAATAGATAGTGTGATCTCCAATAGTTAGCACAACAACTTCTGTTTTTGATTGATAGATAAAAACTATACGATATTTGTAGTTCACAGAAAAGCTCCATCTGCCGGCGAGTCGTCCATGCAATTTGTGTACTTTGAGTGATCGATGATTCTTTTCATTTTTAAATAATTCTATTTTTTCAAACGCTTCATCAATAAGCTCGGTCTCAAGACTTTTGAGTTGTCGCACAAAAGATGGCTTGTAATAGAGCGTCATCATACATTCAGTCAGAAATAAGTTACAATAAATTATTAAAACTTTTTCATCAAATCATGGAGGTTACCTTTCACGTTTGGCTCCTGCTCTGCCTTCAACACAGCAAAAACAGCCTCTTCTTCGGCAAGACGAGTGAGAGCCTTCCGCACAACATCAGCTTTGTTGGATGCTTGGCCGCTTTTGACCATCTTTTGGACAAATTTTTCTAAATGAGCTGGAATGGGTACTGATAAAGTAGTCATAGTTTTTATTGATTATATGATAATTAAGTATGATAATATCATATACTATAGCAATCCCAAAGTCAAAATTTGGGATACGGTTGCACAATATCATTTTTCCTCAATCTAATTCGAGACTATTCATCTCCTTCATCGTAGCACTTCCAAAATAACCTGTCCCTTTAGTCAATCCATACGGAGCAAGGATCTCTGCAGCATAGGCGTTCTGGAAGCGGATGACGGCGGCAGAAGTAGCCGGTCCGAAGTAATCGGTTTCGTGTCCAGAAGAACCATTACCGGTAGTAGCTACAAGGAAACCGTGAGTATTCAAAAATATCTGAAGATTCTTGACTTCAGAATTGAACATACCAAGTTTCAAAGGTGTGACAAACAGAGACAGAGTGGCAGTAGATGATACTGCAGCGGATGATGGTGGATTGGATATTGTCGGTTGACTCGATGGTGGTGGATTTGAAAGAGTGTTCAGTGCCGTCCGAGTTCTATGACCGACAAGTCCATAGCCTGGAGTAGTCGAACAGACGGCAAGAGTACTGCATTGGAAACGTTCTACCGCCAGAAGAGTGGCGGGGCCGAAATAATCGGTCTCGTGTTCAGAGGAACCGTTGCCGGCAACGGCTACGGTGAAGCCATTATTGTTCAAGATTTCCTGAAGAATCTTCACTTGCGGATCAATACTGCCAAGAGAAAGGGATTGCGTAAGAACGGCATTTGATGATGTGATAAATGATGATGAACCAGAAAGCGGAGTACACGTGAATCCTGTAGGACAACCGATGACGGAAGCGGAAGGAATGGTAAGAGGAGCGATGTTGACAACAGGACTGGTGGTGGTTCCAATAACAAAATCAACACCAATAGTAGTGGCTGAAGTGAGAATAACGGTACAGGTACTGGTGGCGATAGAAGTACAACCTGTCCATGAAGCAAGAGAGGAACCCTTCGTCGATGATGCAATCAAAACGACTGTCGAACCACTGGGAAATGAACCGACGCAGTCAAGACCGCAGGATATGGAAGATGGAGATGAGGTGGTGGTACCGAATCCGTTACCTTGCTTGTGTACGGTAAGGGTGAGATACGAGGTGCCTCCCCCACCTCCTCCACCACTACAACAACTACCCCCACTTGGAGGAATGACAACAGCCGTAAAAGTGGCAGAAACGGACATACCTGAAGTCAGGGTGAGACTGCAGGTTGTTTGGGTACCTGAACAGTTTCCTCCCCATGAGGAGAAGGTGTAACCTGACGCGGGAGTTTCAGTCAGGGTGACGACAGTACCGGTAGCAAATGCGGATGAACAGGTTCCTCCGCAGGAAATGGAGCCGTCGGATGAGGTGATGGTACCGTTTGAGGGAGGGGTGATGGAGATAGTGTAGGTGTTGGATGGAGCGGTGGTAAAGGTAGCATCACTCGTAGTGGCTGTATTGTTGGAATAGTCGGTGGACATGACTTGGTAATGGTATGTGGTGCTGGGGATCAGGCCGGTCAATGCCTGGGAATGGACGGTAGAGGGGGATAGAAGGCCTGTGCTGCTGGCGTAGGACTTGTTCAGGCCATAGTTCACTACAGTAGTGGCCGGTTCATCGGTGGCCCAGGAGACGACGGCGCTGTTCGAGGAGATGCTCGATGTGGACACGGAAGTGATGGCCGGCGGAGCGGTAGTGATGATGGTGGGAGCGGTATATGACACGGAAGTGGTGGTGGCTCCGTTGCCGTTCACGTCGTCGGTGACCGCGAGAGGGGTCATGTCAGGGAGATCGACGATCATCGTGGCTCCGTTGCCTGAAGCGGTAGAGGGGTTGAAAGAGATGACATCGGTGCCGGAATTGTCCGTCACGCTGGCTGTGTCGCCGGCGGTGCCTACGGGGACGATATGGATCGTCGAAGTCGACACGCCCGGAGGCACCGGGTATATCACGGTCATGATATGGAAAGAAGTCGATGGAGTGGCGTTGGAGGTCCAGATGGCGTGAGCGCGGGGCAAAGATTCTCCGGTCACGGACGGGTTGAGGCTCAAACTTGGATCGTAATTCTCCGAGGAAACGATCGGGTTGGCGAATACTTGGGCGCCGGTCTGGTCTTGGATATTGAGCGTGGCAGGGGCGTTGATGTACTGGACTTCCACGGTAGTCGTCGGAACAGTCTTTGAATAGTCGTAGTAGTCGGAAAGCCAAGTCTGTGATCCTAGATAACTCTGTATATTGCTGGTATAACTGAATCCTCCGGTTGTCGTGGTGTATGTCGTAGAAGCTGTATTTTCGAGAATGTGATACAGCGAGGTGAATGTGGCTGGCTGTTGTGAGGCGAAGTCATCATAGATGACGAAGTATTTGTTCTTGACGAACAAAATATGGCGCTCTACTTTCTGCAAGCCGATCGATGAAAGCGGCCCTCCATTGTATGCTGACCCGAATACAGTATCGCCGGTATTCTTGCAAGCATTGCTCGTGCTCGTCGGATATGAGTTCGTCCCATCCGCGGCCATATAGGCATAGTCGGTAGTTGTTGCATATGCATAGATGCGATTGTAGAACGTATGAACAGGATTAGTAGTACCACAAGTACCCAGTCCATTGACCAGAAGCGAATAGGAGGCTATCGGCGTCTTCTCATACGCGTCATTGCTATTATATATTCCCCCAGCGTCAGTGATAGCGGTCCCGTATGCCCACAACTGATACGACAGGTCGTTGTAGTAGTCGTGCTGCCATTGGCCACCGGATGGTCTGGCCTCGAGCGCATAGCCGACTCCGTTGTTATAACAACCGAGAGTATCCTGCGGCTGGCTACAGCCTATGGCCCAGCCGCCGTCGGGATAGAATTGGTTCAATGCCGTAGAATTCGCCTGCGATGGCGGAGAGACGCCGACAGCCTGAGTGAAATCGTATGGAATAGGGAGCTCATAAAAATTGATGCTGGCACCGTTATATGCCCCTGGAAGAAGAGAATCATTATATTCATTTATCCAATGCTGATACGCTATTGAAGCTTCCGACTGTGTTGCCGGAGAAGAATTCAGGAAATACCCAAGATCTCTGCCGAATGAAGGGTATTGCCATAATACCATCGCTCCGGTGCCAGTGTCTCCCCACGCATCATGGCCTGCGATCCAATTGACCGGTTCCATGGCATCCCACCAATTCGTCGCGGCAGTCCAGTATGGATTGAGGTTGAATTGCGCTTCCGGAAAAACTTCTTGTGCGATGACGTGATTCGCCAAGGTGGCTCTGTCATTAAAAAGGCTGCCACTCGAATATGCTCTTCCCTCCCAAGCACTGCCGTCAGTGCCATAATTAAACGTGACTCCGAGCATATAGTTGATCCCGAAATCAAAAAGCTGGCGGAGTTGTGGGCTGTCTCCATATCCTGCCAGGGCCGCGATCATTGATTCGTTCAGGTTATCGATACCATGGCTAAAACCCATCTTAAAGAATGAGACTACCCCTACCTGTCCATCGACATTTGGCGGATAATAAAATATACCGTAGTTACCCTCAATAACCCACGCCGCCCGAAGCGAGAGAGCGTTCAAGACTGTCGCTTGTTGAGCGGCAGTCATAGTGTTGTACAGCCAATCATAACCAAAGCCTAGTGTTGTAAATTCGGTACCAAATGCTCCTAGAGATATATAATCAGTCGTCGGTCCGCCTTCCGCCACATAATATTCCGCGAGGTTGACCAACTGCTGTTGAAGTGAGCCGGTCCCTCCGGTATTTAGATATTTCGGGTCTTGTGTCATGGAATACACAAAAGCGACATCTCCGATATCGCCCGCCCAAGTCTGTGGATCTTCCGGAGCCGATGTCGGTGAAGCAGAATTGTCATGGTTATTCCACCACGAGTAAGCGATAGCCCTATTAGCATCTGTTATGGCCACCGCATATGATTTACCGGTATCCGTTTGGCTGGTCACTTGTCCGTTGAGCCATGCTACAAGCGCCGGCTGAGTAGCGCTAGTGAACAATAGATGCGGGTGCGCCGAGCGAGAGGCGAGGTAGCTTGAAAGAGGGCCTGAACCGCTGTCGTCTAGCATGGAACGGTCCCATGTAGTCGCGTTGGAAGCGACAGTGAAGCTCCTAGTCCTGCTCCAAACATACGGTGTGGTGGCTCCAGAGTGGATATATCCTATCCTCCAGTATACGGTGGAACCGGCATTGAACGGAGCGATGGTGTTGTAGAAGTTGAGAGGGGTTTCAACATTATTAATATACGATGGAGAGCCGCTGTTAGTGAAGCTCGAGTAGTAGGAGGTTTGGAAGATGAATTGTTTGGCCTCAACATCGCCCTTGTAATTGACATTGTTATTATCAGTCGGATCCGGAGCATACAGCCAACTGAATTGGGGAGGATTGGTAGTGACGACATCGCCGTTACCCGGTCGGAAGTTGACGCCTTCATTCCACTGTGCGTCGGCGGGTAGAGACTGAAGCGCTCCGGAACTGATTGTCTGGGTAGAAGCATGAGCGGAATGAATTTGAATAATACCAAAGAAAAATACAACGAGAGCCGTCATTATAAAAGCAATTGAGACAGCGTGATTTTTTAATGCAGATGTGACCTTTTGATTCATGGAGATTATCTTAACATACTGTGAAAAGTAGTCTGTTATACTTTGAATTACGAAACTCCACAACCTGTTGATAACTTTTCCATGTCAAATACCCGCAATTTCTTGCGGTTTGGCAAAAGCTAGTTTTTCGTTCAAACAATTTCCTAGGCTAGCACA
>Ga0181520_10007460_pt1 | contig 16102 bp, 16 predicted proteins | sample PEATcosm2014_Bin_29_FD_132451 | JGI IMG/M metagenome (GOLD analysis project Ga0181520, IMG submission 132451) | Peatland microbial communities from MTU Mesocosm Facility, Houghton, MI, USA - PEATcosm2014_Bin02_30_metaG | ecosystem: Environmental > Terrestrial > Soil > Wetlands > Peat | place...
GGCGTTTTATCAACAGCTGCTTGCAAGCAGCGGCAGCGTGACGCTATAGCTATATCGTTAAGGCCGCTTTGGTTGAGCTTTTTGGTTAATTCGATAGCAGATTTAACAAACTCCGTTTGATAAGACCACGCTTGGGTTAGTCGCAAAACTCCAACCGTAATATATAGCAGATATTTGATAAGCGCTTTCCTCGATTGCATTACTGGCGCTTGCTTTAGAATCAGCGTCCGCTGCATTGGCGTCGACACAGAGTGCAGACTGAACTTGGCTAGGGGTTGCTGAATATCCTAGTGTCATAACTTTGAGCTCTAGTGCCGATAAGGCGTTCCAGGCAAGCATGTTGAGGTAGCCGTTAGAACAGCTTACTGGGCTCGGACTACCGTTGCTGGCGTAGGTTAATTGTTGGCTGCATTCCGGTGTCTTTGACGGAACGGTGGCAGGAGTCAAGACGGCATAACTAGCGCTTGGGCTAGTAGCTGCCCCGGAGACCACATTAGTCATTGCGGAGTTTTCGCTAGGTTTGAAGATGCTGTGAGACACAAAATGGCTAAGGAATCCCAAGGCCACGAGCACAACCAGCAAAATCACGGTTTTTACTAGTGTAAAACCAGCGTTGCTGTCTCGTGAACTATTCATTGGGTGGCCTTTTCTTGGTTTGTTTTAATCACTTAACGAATATATTATCCAACACGGCACACTAAATCCCAAAATCAGCCAGCCAAACTTTGCCGTACTATCGTTAATAAAGCAAATAGCTTGAGCTTTAGACAGACTGGGTATAGATTTTCAGTTGGATACATAGGATAATCATTGATGTTCAAACGGCGCCTTGGCGGAGTGGTTACGCAGAGGTCTGCAAAACCTTTCACACCGGTTCAATTCCGGTAGGCGCCTCCACTTGACAAAATCTAGCGCGGATGGTGAAACTGGTATACACGAGGGACTTAAAATCCCTTGCCCAAAAGGCGTGCGGGTCCGATTCCCGCTCCGCGCACCAGGGGTATTAGCTCAGTTGGCTAGAGCGCTGCATTCGCATTGCAGAGGTCGGCGGTTCGACTCCGCCATGCTCCACCAAGATGTCCGTTACCGAACTGTTTATTTTACTGCTGTTACAATAACTACTATGTTTGATAAATTCCTTGATACCGTTTTACGTTACCCACGCAGTAGCGTAACGATAGCCACTGCAATTTTGCTTTTGCTTGTCGGAGTTTTATGGTGGAACTTGTTGTGGATGAACCCGCAACATATTTTCAGTGACATGTTGGCTAATAATTTAACAACTACGAGTGTCACTAAACACATGTCTGCAGCAGGTAATGGCCAGACTATCAATCAATACGTCCGATTGGAAATGGGCAGTACTAACGCCGCCGATTGGTTAGTAACTGCCACCCAGAGCAATTCAGCTGTCACGTCCGAAAGCATCGGCACTCCTAGCACGGGCTATATTCGTTACGTTAAAATTGCCACTGTATCTAACGCCCAAAGCAAGGTGGCTAATTTTAGTAGTGCGCTCAATGTCTGGGGTAAGGCTGACGGCAAAACCGATACTTCCTTAAGCCAACTCTTCAACGAAACTCTATTAGATATCAATAACGCACCGCTACCGCCAATTGGCAACGTCCCGGCCGTGATTGGCCACGGCCTAGTCAGCTATATGCTCAACCAGGGTGTTTTATCAGTAAACTACAATAACGCCAAGTCTGAAGTCGTTAACGGCCACAATGTTTATACCTACGCAGTGTCAGTACATTTGGGGCCTTACGTGCGTCTGATGCAATCATTTGCTCAATCTCTTGGTATCAACAGCCTCGAATCAGTTGACCCCAGTCAATACACGTCATTACCACCAGTCAGCCTTACGATGTCTGTTGATAAGATGTCACATCAACTTGTGCGGGTTGACTACCCGGCGGCCAACTTCGTTCAGAGTTACAGTGATTGGGGCCTGCTGACGCCAATTAGTTTACCCAGCAAGACTATTACGACTACCGAGCTGCAAGCTCGGATTCAGTCAATCCGATAATCTTTTAACTCTTAAAATCCTGACGTATCGGTTATGGCTGAAGTCACGCTATAATAGGCGCATATGCAAGTTGTCGTTGACTCGTTGTTGACCCAGTACACACGCTTGGGCAAGGGTAAAAGTATTGTTGTTCTACCAGGTTGGGCCGACGATTCCAAAAACTGGGGGCCGTTTCAGCAGCAAATGGCTAATGATTTTGATGTGATAGTTATTGACTTGCCGGGGTTTGGCGGGACTCAGCCGCCCAAAACAGCATGGGGTCTGACGGAGTATGCGAGCTTTGTAGGGGCCTTCCTAAAAAAGACCAATATCCAGCCGTCGGCTATCATTGGACACTCCAACGGCGGCGCTGTAGCCTTACGCGGGTTAGCTAGCGGGCAATTCAGTGTCGATAAACTTGTTTTACTGGCTAGTGCTGGGATTCGCAACCGCTACAAAGGTCGTAAAAAAATTCTGCGGCTGATCACTAAGAGCGGCAAAATACTGACGCTGCCCCTGCCCAGCGGGGTTAAACAACGTCTGCGCCGGACGGTATATCGAACGATTGGATCAGATATGTTGGTGGCTGAGCATCTGCAAGAAACTTTTAAAAAAGTCGTTGAAGATGATGTCCAAACCGACGCTAGCCGCATCAATCTGCCAACCCTACTTATTTACGGCGAAAAAGATCAAGAAGCACCAGTCTGGTACGGCGAACAGTTTCACCAACTGATTACTGACTCAACCCTGGAAGTCCTGCCGGGGGTCGGTCATTTTGTATATCTCGACCGACCTAAAGAGGTTATAAAGTCGATTTTGGAGTTTCTGGCATGATACCGCTAATCGTCGCGCCGTACTTGCCTAGTTATGCTGTCACGGTGGTTTATATGCTCCAAAATACCGAATACCAGATCTGGCCCTATTTACGCTGGTTTTGGCGGACGCAGGACTTTTCGAAAGTCGAGCGACGTCGACAACTGCAACGTACCAAGCCAGCCCGTCTGTTGTTATTGACGCTATGGTGCGGTATGGTTTTGCAGGTTCTAGTTGGCTTATTACTAATTGCCCTATGGTATTGGTGTGGCCTGACGGGCGGCTGGGCCTTCGGTCTAGCTTTGATTATTTCTTATCCGGTAACTTGGGCCCATTTAATTCTTGTGCCCCTGGTACTCGGCCGTTATTTGATAATTAAACCGCGACAACGATGGTTGATTATTCACTCTGAACAAATTTTCAAAAACCACAAAGGTTTCAGGGTAGCCATTGCTGGCAGTTACGGCAAGACGAGCATGAAAGAAGTACTTTTAGCCGTCTTGGGTGAAAGCAAAAAAATAGCGGCTACCCCAGCTAACAAAAATGTCGCTGTCAGCCACGCTGAATTTGCTCACAGTTTAAGCGGTGACGAAGATATTCTATTGATAGAATACGGCGAAGGAGCGCCCGGTGATGTGGGCCGCTTTGCTGACACAACCCACCCAACGCATGCGGTCATTACTGGTCTAGCCGCAGCCCATTTAGATCGTTACAAGACCATCGAGCGGGCCGGTCAAGATATCTTTAGCGTTGCTCGACACCTAAAACCCGAGCATGTCTTTGTAAATACTGAATCACCAACCACCGAGCCGTTCCTAAAACCCGGTTTTAACCATTATGATCAACACGGAGCGCTTGACTGGAAGGTTAGCGATGTTACCACGAGCATTGAAGGTCTAACTTTCACAATTACTAAGGGCAAGCGACGACTTGAACTTAAAAGTGCCTTGCTCGGCAAACACAATATCGGAACCCTTTGTCTAGCGGCGGCTCTAGCCGATTTATTGGGTTTGTCTGATGATGCGATCACTAAAGGGGTGAGTTTGACTAAGCCGTTCGAACACCGCATGCAGCCCTATCAACTGAACGGTGCATGGGTAATTGATGATACCTACAACGGTAACCTAGAAGGTATTCGGGCCGGCACGACACTGCTCAAGGAACTAAGGGCTAAACGCAAGCTTTACGTCACGCCCGGGTTAGTTGATCAGGGCCAAGCAACTCAGCAGATTCACGAAGAAGTCGGCCGACTGATTGCTGCATCTGGGGCCGACACGGTGGTATTAATCAAGCACTCTGTCACTGATTTTATAAAAACTGGCCTAACAGCCGGAGGTTTCCAGGGTGAATTAATTATTGAACCCGATCCACTGGAATTTTATTCTAACCTCAGTCAATTTGTAGCCGTCGGCGATTTACTGATGATGCAGAACGATTGGACCGATAACTACACCTGACACTCGATCTTCTGTAATTGTAGTTAGAAATTGCATATACTTATTGCATGGAAACAATTGCCGTTATCTTTGGTGGTCGCTCAACCGAGCACGACATTTCGATAGTCACCGCCATAGCCAGCATTATTAAGCCCTTAGAGCTAACCCGTAAGTACCGGGTCGAAGCTGTTTATATTGCTAAAGATGGGGCCTGGTACTGGGATGACAAACTAAAAAATATCGCTCTTTTTACTTCCGGAGGCATCCAGGACTTTATTCATAAGAATCACCCGGCCAGCGTTCAATTTGATAGCGGTATGACACTGGTTAAGGCCAGTGGTATTGCGGGCCGCAAAACTGTCCGTAAAATTGATGTCGTTTTTCCGGCTATGCACGGAACCTACGGCGAAGACGGTGCACTGATGGGGCTATTAGATATGGCCGGCGTAGCGTATGTCGGCTGTGGCTTAAGTGCTAGTGTCGTGGCCATGGATAAGGTTCTCGCCAAACAAATCGCAGCTGCCAATGGTATACCGGTGACAAAATTTTTGACTTTCAGCCGCCTTGAATTGGAGCGTGACCCAACGGCCGCCCTGAAGGATATTAAAAAGTCACTAGCTTTTCCGTTGTTCATTAAACCGGCCCATTTAGGTTCAAGTATCGGTATCTCACGGGTGACGGACGATACGGCTCTGCAAAACGGGCTGGAAGTGGCCGCCCACTATGACGACAAGATTATCGTGGAAGAAGCCGTTCAAAACCTGATCGAAATAACCTTGCCAGTCATGGGCAATGATCAACTGACGCCGGCCTTGCTCGAGCGGCCGCTGACTAAGCCTGAGGACTTCTTTGACTTCGATACCAAATATCTGGTTGGCGGTAAAAAGGGCAAGGGGGCCAAAGGGGCCGAAGGCTACAGCCAGTTACCGGCTGATTTGTCCAATGCTCTTTATGATAAGACTGAAACAATTGGTCTAGCTGCCTATCGATCAATCGGCTGCAGCGGTACCGCCCGGGTTGACCTGCTCATTGACAGTAAGACCGAGCAAGTTTACTTTAACGAAATTAATCCATTGCCCGGTGATCTGTACGCCCATAACTGGAATCGGGCAGGGGTTAGTAATGTCGAATTAGTCCAAAAGTTAATCGAACTAGCTAAAGAACGATACCAACAGCGGAATTTGCTAACCAGAGTATTTAATACCAATTACCTTCAGCAGTTCTAGCCTAATTTGTATAATGTTTATGAGATTGCAAGGAGTCTATAGAAACCGTGTCGCGCTATAACCCAAAAGAAGTTGAGCCTAAGTGGCAAGCCAAATGGGCTGAGGACAAGCTCTATGAAGCGAGCGATACTTCCACCAAACCCAAGCGCTATGTCTTGGAGTATTTCCCGTATCCGAGCGGTGCAGCCATGCATGTTGGCCATGTCCGGAACTACACGATCGGTGATGTTTTATCACGTTTCGCGCGCATGAACGGTTACAACGTATTGCACCCAATGGGCTGGGATGCCTTCGGCTTGCCGGCCGAAAATTATGCTATTAAAACTGGTATCAGTCCCAAGATAGCCATTAAGCAAAATACCGATCGCTTTAAAAAACAATTGGTACAAATGGGTTTTGGCTATGACTGGTCCCGCGAGTTTGCCAGTTCAGACCCGGATTATTACAAGTGGACCCAATGGTTCTTCCTATTGTTGTACAAACGCGGCTTGGCTTATCAGAAAGAGAGTTTGCAGTGGTGGTGTCCGTTTGACAAAACAGTCCTGGCTAACGAGCAGGTCGAAAACGGAAAGTGTTGGCGCTGCGGCAGTGAAGTTGAGAAGAAACTGCTCAAACAGTGGTTTTTTAAAATCACGGACTATGCCGATCGGCTAGCTAACGATTTAGATGAAGTCGATTGGTCAGAATCAATCAAGACTATGCAACGCAACTGGATCGGTCGCAGTAAAGGTGCTGAGATTGATTTTAAAGTCGATGGTAGCGACAAGGTCATTAAAGTATTCACCACCCGGCCGGACACAGTTTTTGGAGCAACCTTCATGGTGGTGGCGCCTGAATATTTACTGGCCAACGACATCGTCACAGACGAACAGCGAGCCCATGTTAGTAATTATCTAAAAGAGGTTCAGGCTAAGAGCGACATCGAAAGACAGGAAACTGACCGCGAAAAGACGGGTGTTTTTACGGGTGCTTACGCCATTAATCCGGCCAATGATCAAAAAATCCCAATCTGGACAGCCGATTACGTGTTAGTCGGCTATGGTACCGGTGCAATTATGGCGGTACCGGCTCATGATCAGCGCGACTACGATTTTGCCAAGAAATTTAATCTACCGATTCAGGATGTTATCGCTCCAGTCTTTGGTGAGCCCCAGGCTGATGAAATTAAGAAAAAGGCTACGATAGTGGCTGTTCGTAACCCCAAAACCAATTTGGTATTAGTCCTTAACTGGGGACCCCGCCAGCAACGTTACGGCGGTAATATGTTGATTGGCGGGACAATTCATGACGGTGAAGATGCTGAGACAACTGCGCGTCGCGAAATTGCCGAAGAAACCGGGTACACCGATCTGAAGTTAATTAAGACGTCGCCTGTGCCAGGTTTCGGACACTTCTACTCCAATACCAAGAATCACAACGTGTTTGTTGAAACGACTGGACTCTATTTTGAGCTTCAGTCTGAAGCTATGGGTCAGACCAAGCTCGATGAAGGTGAAGTTAACAAGTTCACCATTGAATGGCAGCCGATCGATCAGGTAGCAGCTTTATTAGACGATGGCATTCACGCTTATTACTACCAAACATTGGTACTGGATGAAGTTATGAAAGATGAAGGCCTCATGATCAATTCCGGCCCGTACGACGGCCTGGCCAGTAGCGAAGCCCGTGAAAAAATTGTAGCTGATCTAGCGACTAAGGGCACAGCTCAGGAGCGGATCAATTATAAAATCCGCGATTGGTTAATTTCTCGACAGCGTTACTGGGGGGCTCCAATCCCAATCATCCACTGCGAAAAGTGCGGAGCTCAACCAGTACCCGAAAATCAACTGCCGGTTTTACTGCCAGATGTTGAGAAATTTGAACCCAGTGGCAACGGTCAAAGTCCACTGGCCCAAATTACCGAGTTTGTCCAAACGACGTGCCCGAACTGTGGCGGTCCGGCTAAGCGTGATACCGACACTATGGACGGTTTTGCCTGCTCGAGCTGGTATTTCCTGCGTTTTGCCGACCCCCACAACAACAAACAGGCCTTTGATAAAGACAAGGCTAAGTACTGGCTGCCGGTCGATGATTATATCGGTGGGGCTGAACATGCCGTGATGCACCTACTGTATGCCAGGATGTGGACCAAGGTGATGTATGACGCAGGCTTAATCGACTTCAGCGAACCATTTAAGACTCTGCGTAATCAGGGCATGATTCTAGCGCCTGATGGTCAAAAAATGAGTAAGAGCAAGGGCAATACTATCGAACCTGATGGCTTGATCGGGCAAGGTTACGGAGCGGACGCTATCCGCATCATGGAATTGTTTATTGGTCCGTGGAATCAGTCGGCCAGCTGGAGTGTTGAGGGCCTGGGTGGTTCGTATCATTTCCTCCAGCGAATCTGGACTCTGGTCCAAAACTATTCCAATATCCAAGGACGGACCAATGAACAACTGCCTGACGAAAGGGAAATTTATAGAGCCGCTCACCAAGCCATTAAGAGTGTCACTTATGGTCTGGAAAATCTTGGTTTTAATGTGGCTGTCGCTGATCTGATGGAATATGTTAATAACCTCTACAAGCTAAGTGCTCAAGATAAATTTGCCAACCAAAAAGCTTGGCAATTTGCGGTTGAGACCCTACTCAAATTACTAGCGCCATTTGCGCCCCATATGGCTGAAGAGCTGTGGCATCAACTTGGTCACGAGGATTCGATTCATCTAAGTGAATGGCCAAAACATGATGAGCAATATCTGGTTAGCGACACGATGGTTATTGTTGTGCAGATTAACGGTAAAGTAAGAGCCGAACTGACAGTACCCAGCGAGACTGATGAAGCCGAGATTGTTGCCCAAGCTATAGCCAACGAACGCGTTAAACCTTACCTCGAAGGTAAAGAAATTAAAAAAACCGTGTACGTAAACAGTAAACTTGTCAATTTTGTGGTGTAATCCATTATTGAGTTTTAGCTCTATATTCGGTATACTTGCTCCTGAGTCACCAATGCTAACGTCTCGTTGAAGGAGTGTTTACTCGATGGGTAAGCCCAAAAAACGCACTAGTCCACGTAAAACCGGCACACGGCGGAGTCATCTTGTCCTTGAATTGGCAAGGCGAGTTAATGCCACGTCGCCCGTCAGAGTGTTTACGACCACTAAGGAGTCAGCCAAAAAGGTCTGAAAATCATCCCTGTTGAGGTCTATATTTAGCTTGACACTAGTAAAAGGAAAAAATTTAACAAGTTATGGCATCCAATCGTCATCTTGGCCGCATCATTGCTCTGCAGACTTTGTATGAGCTCGATTTTCGACGTGATGCCGGCGATACTAGCTTTTCGCTCGATGATATCCTAGCGCGCAATATTCAGCGCTATGAGGATATGGTGGACGATAAAGACTTCATTAAGCGTTTGGTCAACGGCGTCAATCAATCAAGAGACGAACTTGATGTTATTCTCCAGCCAATAGCTCCCGAATGGCCGATCGATCAAATCGCCCGGATGGATCTGGTTGTCTTGCGTATCGGGTTGTACGAACTTCAGCAGGAAGCCGATGTGCCACCCAAAGTCGTCATTAACGAAGCGGTTGAATTAGCCAAAGCCTTTGGCGGCGAAAACTCATCAAAATTTATCAACGGTGTACTCGGGACATTTTACCGACAGCAACAAGAGGTTCAACCGAAAGCACCGACCAAAACTAAACGAAAAGTTAAGATTATTAAGAAGAAGGTAAGTAAGAAGCCAGCCAGTGAAGCGACCTAAATTTCAAGGATTTCGTGATTTAGTTAACCGGCACCATCCGGCGATTGATGAAGTTGTTCATGAAACAACTTCGGGCGGTGTCGTCTTTCGTCGCAACCCCAAAACACAAGAGCTGGAGATCATGCTCATGCAAGATGCCAAAAATCGTTGGACAATTCCCAAAGGCCATGTCGAACCAAATGAGGACCCTAAGGCTACGGCCGAGCGAGAGATCATTGAAGAGACGGGCCTGAGAGAAATGAAAGTTTACGATTGGCTTGGTAAAGTAAACTTTCGCTATCGTCGTAGCCACACTTTAGTACTGATGACCATGCATATTTATCTTGTTCAGGGTCAAGGCGACACCAATAAGCTGGATCCCGAAAAATGGCTGAAGGATGTAAAATGGTTGCCAGTTACCGACGGAATTGACAAAATTGCCTATGAAGATATCGGTAAGCTAATACTTATAGGGATGAAAAAGATTCGGGATGCAAGACTCTTCTAAACTTTACAGTGACTTTGCCCGCGATAAGCTTGGTGTCGAATTTCGTAGCGTCGAACTGTTAATGACGGCCTTTACGCATCGTTCATACATTAATGAACACCGCAAGACGACACAGGAGCACAACGAACGCTTAGAATTTTTGGGCGATGCCGTCTTGGAACTGGTTGCTACTGAATATCTCTATGCAAATTTCAGTGATCCGGAAGGTATCTTGACTAACTGGCGCAGTAGTCTGGTTCGGACCGAGAGCATCAGCGCGGCTGCCAATCGCTATGGTTTCGAGCCATTGCTGAGGCTTTCGCGAGGCGAACGGCGAGGTGCCGAGCGAGCTAGGATGCAAATTTTGGCCAACTGTTATGAAGCCGTGATTGGAGCAATTTATCTTGACCAAGGCTATGAACCAGCTAAAAGATTTATCCACGAGAGTTTGCTGGTAACGTTCCACGACATTTTATCTTCCGGCGCTTGGCTGGACGCCAAATCACAGCTCCAAGAATTATCACAGAGCTTAGAGGGTTTAACACCGTCATACAAGGTTGTTTCCGAAGAGGGACCGGATCACGATAAGACATTCACAATCGGCGTTTTTATTGGTAAAGATTTAAGAGGCAAGGGCGTTGGTCCCAGCAAACAAGCTGGCCAACAGCAGGCCGCTGAAATTGCCCTAGGTTATTACAAGACACGCAAAAGCTCAATTGACAACAGAGGGACTTCTCTGTAAAATGGCAAGGATTAGCAAACAACTAATGTCGAAGGTGAAAGAGAGTTTCAAGTCAGTATGCTAGCTATTCGTATGCAAAGAACCGGTCGCAAGGGTCACGCCATGTTTAGGGTGATTGTTCAGGACTCCCGTCGAACACCGACCAGCGGCAATATTGTTGCCCAGATTGGCCATTACGATCCACACACCAAAGCGGCCACGCTCGACAAAGAAAAAACCCAATTTTATCTCGAGCACGGCGCACAACCGTCTGAACGGATTGCCCAATTAATTCGTGGCGAGAAAATAAAGCTACCAGAATGGGTCGCTGCTCGCAGAAGCAAACAAGGCAAGGTGCGCAACCCCGAAAAGCTACAAAAAGATTTGCCCAAACCAACTGCCGGCCCAACTGAAGCTGAAGTCGTTGAGTCAACCGAAGTAGCACCTGAAGCTGAGGTGGCTACCGAAGAACCTGAAGCAACTGAACCGGCGGCCGAGGCTGAAGTAGCCCAAGAAGTTGCCGATACAGCTGAGGCAACACCGGAACCAGAACCAGTAGCCGAACTGACCGAAAAAGTCCCCGACGAAACTCCTGCACCCGACAAAGAATAGATTAATATTTCCCAAAAACTGACGTCGATTATCACTAATGTTTTGTTATAATGGGTGCTATACCGAATAAGTTGAGGAGGAAAACCTTATGAGTAGTATTGACCAGCAGTTCGTAGAGTTTGTCGTCAAATCATTAGTCAGCAAACCCGACGCCGTCCATGTTGACCGTCGAATAGATGAAAAGGGCGTCCTACTGGAGCTAACCGTCGATCCAGAGGATCTGGGTCGGGTAATCGGTAAGCGTGGTGCCACCGCCCAGTCGTTGCGAACCTTGCTGCGCGCCCTCGGTACCAAAAACGATGCGCGCTACAACTTGAAAATTATCGACAACGGCTTTGGCCCAACCGCTCGTCCGCCGCGGGAGGACGTACCGGTAAGTACTGAGAATGTCAGTGAACCCGAAGTTGCTGACTCCAACGATGTCAATAACGAAGACAATAGTGAAGACAATAATGATAACGCGGATGTTGCTGACAAGACAGATGACACCGAGATTGATTTAGATTCTGAGGATGATCAACCGACCGAGGGTAGCGACCGAATCCAAAGAGCCCGAGACGAACTTAAAGAACTTGACGATCTAGACGTTTAAATTGAGCATCTTTTGACTTGCAGACAGCGAGGTTATTAGTTATAGTGAAGCCCAGTCGATTAGCGACTGATCTTTACAGTTAAATGTAAATATAAGCTCTTTAGCGAGCCAAACGCGTATGCTAGCGCGATTTGGGAGCTTTATATGTGGCAAAAAGGTCCCCGAATGGGGTTCTTTTTGTTTGTGGTACACTGTTGGCAATGAAAATCCAGATTATAACACTTTTCCCAGAGGTCATTGAGCCTTATCTGAACGCCAGTATGTTATGGAAAGCCCAAGACCGTGGGCTGGTGGCTTATGACTTAATTAATCTGAGGGAATTTGGTCTAGGCCGGCGTCGTCAAGTTGACGATACACCCTATGGTGGCGGTGACGGTATGTTGCTTAAGCCCGAGCCGTTAGTAGCTGCCATTGAGCTGGCCAAGTCAAAAAGCCCAAAAGCTAGAGTTATTTTACCAACTCCCCGGGGGTGTCTGTATAAACAGTCCGATGCCAAGCAACTGGCGGCTAGCGGTGAAGACTTAATCATCATCTGCCCGCACTACGAGGGCTATGACGAGCGTATTGCCAATTGGGTCGACGAACAGTACTGTATCGGCAATTACGTGCTCACAGGCGGCGAATTACCGGCTATGGCGATAGTTGATAGTGTGGTTAGGCTCTTACCCGGCGTCTTAGGCGGGAAGGCTAGTGTTGAGATCGAGTCATTCCAAGCTGATGACCAATTTGTAGAGTTTCCTCAATACACTCGCCCGGAAGATTTTCGCGGTCTTAAAGTACCCGAAGTACTGCTCAAAGGCCATCACGGCGAGGTCGATAAGTGGCGCGCCGCCCATAGTCAAAAATCGGCCTAGATGGTTAGGCTCCGGCTATTAATTTGTTCGCTAGCTCAGTTAGTGGGCAGGCTGATCATAGTATAATTAAGGGATATAAGAAGGAGATTTTTGCATGAAGCTTTTTCAAATTAAACCAGTTTATGCCCACTGTGATTTACCCTGCGGCGTCTATGATCCCGCCCAAGCCAAGATTGAGGCCCAAAGTATTAAAGCCATCATGGACAAGTATGCCGGGCTAGATGAGCTGGGCAAAGCCCGGGCTGTTGTTATCAAGGAAGAGCGAGCCGAACTGGTCAAACATCATTTGATGGTTTTGTGGGCCGATTATTTCAAACCAGAGCATCTTGAAAAGTATCCAGATTTGCACGACAAATTCTGGAAGGCTATTAAGCAGGCCAGTGAATGTAAACGTCATCTTGAGCTCGAAGTGGGGCAAAAGCTGATTGATCAAATTGACGAACTAGCCACCATCTTTTGGGAAACTAAGAAATAGCGTCGCTAATCGAAATTGTTGATTTATAAACCGTTATTAGTTCGTCGTGTCGTCGGCGAAAGTATGTTACCTAATCTTAAGCCGGGGCAAATTGTAGTGGCTTGGCGATCAGGTCGGCCTAAAGTTGGCGATGTTGTTGTTATTCGACATGATAGTCTCGAAAAAATAAAACGGATTGGTAAAATCGAAAGCCGTAAAGTTTATGTCTTAGGTGATAATTCTGCCGCCAGTACCGACAGTCGCCAGTTTGGCGCTATCGATCGAACCCAAATCATTGGCCGTGTTATCTGGCCTCGAACGAAGCTAGCTTAAGCTTCAATGTGCTTGAAGCGGTAAGCCCCGAAAGCTATCAAAACAATCGCCGTGATAATTAAGACTGTGAAGTCTTTAGCTAGACCAAAGTGCGTTTGGCCGATTAGAGCGCCGCGCATGGCGTCGACCGCATAAGACATCGGGTTAGCGTCCGCTATGATACGCAACCAGGCGGGTACACCCGTCAGTGGATAAAGAGCACCGCTTAAGAAGAAGAGCGGGAATATCAGCAGGGTATTGATGGCCTGAAAACCCTGCATGTCTTCAACAAACGAACCGATACCCGAGCTAAAGCTGGCAATCGAGACCGCCAATATACAAAGTGCCGCCAGGGCCACCGCTAAAAGTCCCCAGTTTTCGACATGGAAGCCAATAAATAACGATATGAAGAAGACCATCAGAGCTTGAAGAACTGCCGTGGTCGCGCCACCCAACGCGCCACCGATCATAATTTTAAGTCGTGAAACAGGGGCTACCAGAGTCTCTTTTAGAAAGCCGAATTGTTTATCCCACATGATCATGGCGCCGTAGAACATAGCCGCAAACAGCACGGTCTGGGCCATAATGCCGGGGACCAAGAATTCAAGATAATTACCTTGGCCAGCTCGCTTATAAACCGAACCGAGCCCGTAGCCAAGAGCTAACAAGAAAAGTAATGGCTGGACGACGGCACTGACCATTCGTGAACGAGCTCGAACGAAACGCTTTAGTTGTCTCAGCCACAAAATATAGATGACTCTCATCGCATATTCCTTGCCCGGCGACGTTCTTTCCAAACCTCACTGGCGCTAACTTGCTCGTCTCGAACGGTATGCCCGGTAATCGTGAGGTAAGCTTCCTCCAAAGAAGTGGTGCTGGTGTGGTCCATTAATTCTTTTGAACTACCTAACGCAACTATCTTACCGTGGTCGATCATCGCAATCCGTTCGGCGACGGCTTCGGCTTCCTCGATGTAATGGGTAGTAAAGAAAACGGTCATACTCTCGTCGTGATTCATTTGTTTTATATAGTTCCAAAACAGACTACGGGTTTGGGCATCGAGGCCGAGGGTCGGTTCGTCAAGAAATAAGACATGGGGATGATGTAACAAAGCGCGAGCCACTTCTAGCCGGCGCTTCATGCCACCAGAGTAGTATTTGACTGGACGATCGCGGTGATTCCACAGTTCGACAAGTTCCAGGAGGCTTTCGATCCGAGGACGTATTTCCCGTCTGGACAAGCCGTAAAAAACAGCATGCAGCTCCATATTCTCATAGCCAGTCAGTTCGTTATCCAAACTGGGGTCTTGAAAGACAATCCCAAAACTTTTACGGACGGAATCTTGATTTTTAACTACGTCGAAATCGTTTAAGATTAAACTACCACTAGATGGCTTAAGCAGCGTTGTTAGCATCTTAATGGTGGTGCTTTTGCCGGCGCCGTTGGGTCCTAGAAAGGCAAATAACTCACCTTTTTTGACATCAAAAGAAATGTGGTTTACCGCCGTAAACTTACCGAATTTTTTGGTGACACCTTGAGCGGAAATAATATTAACGTTGGTGGTCAGTTTAATCAATTTTTTCTTCTTTGAATTCGAGGGCTCGTCCGGCGGCTCGGTCTTTTATGGTGTCTCTGAGCGGCCGTTCACGAAGCAGCAGCGCACTTAAGAAAGCCGCAATGCCAAATGGAATACCAATCAGAAACATATCATGGAAGGAATGTACGTAAGCCAGCAGCAAATCATGTCTAATTAAGGTTGGAATACTGCTAATTTGCTGAACGCCACTCGATAGACCGTCGACCAATCTAGTGCTAATTGATTTTGGTAAAGTGGCGCCCAGGTAACTAGTCACGCGGGAGATAAGAATGGCGCCAAAGATACTGCCCCCCAGTGCGCTGCCAATGGTTCGGAAGAACGTTACGGTTGATGTAGCGGTACCCAACTGATGACGTTCAACTGAGTTCTGAACGGCCAAGATCGGTACCTGAAGCAGTTGGCCTAAGCCAAGTCCAATGACCACCATCCACAGCGATAGCGTCAAATAACTGGTAGAAAGGCTAACATGGCTAAATAACCACATGCCGAGGGTCATTAAAATTGTTCCCATAATCGGATAAATCCGATATCTGCCGTATTTGGTAATCAGCCGGCCCGATCCAAGCGAAGCTATCATTAAACCGCCAACGATAGGCAACATTAGTAACCCGGATTTAGTTGGTGAATAACCCCGGACAATTTGCTGATAGAGCGGTATGTAGATCAAGGTCGCAAACATCGCCAGACCTGATAGGAACGACAAGATGGTGGCCACGCTGACAATCTCATTTTTAAATAATCTAAGCGGTATAACTGGCTCAGCAGCCATATTCTCACGGATAATAAACAGCAGAGCGAAGACTAGTGTTAAACCAATTAAACTTAAGATTTGCCACGATGACCAAGCATAGTTGATGCCACCCCAGACGGTTACCAAGATTAGGCTGACGACGGAAGCAGCTAAGGTAGCCGAACCGAGATAATCAATTTTATGTTCGACTTTGTGGGGCTGCAAATGTAGCCGGCTAGCCACAAGACTGAGGGCTAAGATACCCAATGGGATATTAATATAAAAGATCCAGCGCCAAGTTAAATCATCCGTAAAAACACCACCAAGCACCGGTCCAGCAATGCTGGCCAGCCCCCATACGGCACCAAAGTAGCCTTGATACCGACCTCGTTGCCGGGGCGGAATAATATCGCCAATAATGGCTAACACGAGTGACATAAGTCCCCCAGCTCCAATGCCCTGAATGGCTCTAAAGATGATCAGCTGTTCCATATTTTGGCTCAAACCACTTAGAGCCGAGCCACACAAGAAGATAA
>Ga0181520_10007461_pt1 | contig 16102 bp, 13 predicted proteins | sample PEATcosm2014_Bin_29_FD_132451 | JGI IMG/M metagenome (GOLD analysis project Ga0181520, IMG submission 132451) | Peatland microbial communities from MTU Mesocosm Facility, Houghton, MI, USA - PEATcosm2014_Bin02_30_metaG | ecosystem: Environmental > Terrestrial > Soil > Wetlands > Peat | place...
CCTTCGACTCCCAGGTCCACATCATAAACGGCGTCGTTGGTGGCGAGGATGGTGGTTCCGAGCGGAGAGAAGGCCAGACCTACGATGTTTGCGCCGGAGAGCACGAGGCTGGCTTCGCCTTGCCGTGTCACGCGCACCACTCCGCGCTGGCCACGGAGGCAGGCGGCCAGGTAGACGTCGCCCTCCTTGGAGAGCGCCAGGCCCTGCGGACGGCCCAGGCCGCGGAACCAGGCGCGGGCGTCGCCGTTGGGCTCGATGGCCCAGATAGCGTCGTTGGAGGTGAGCGAGGGGGCAGTGACGTAAAGTGTTCCGGCGGCGTTGACCGCCAGATGATAGGCCGCGGCGCTGGGCTCGAGCGTGGCGTAAACGAAAATCTCGCGGCGCGGATCGATCTTGAAGATGGTGCCGCTGCGGTCGCCGACAAAGAGGTTGCCCCGGGCGTCGAAAACCAGGCCGGTGGCCACACCCATTCCCTCGACATAGAGGATTGGCTCGCCGACGTCGTCGATGCGATAGACGTTGCCTTCGGCGCGCGAGGTGACGAAGAGTTCGCCGTCGGGGTTGAAGGCCAGGCCGGTGGCGTTGAGAATGCCGGAGACAAACGGGGTTCCGCGGCCGTCGGGGCTGACGCGAACGATGGAGATGGGTGTCTGCTTGCCGCGCTGGCCGGAGATGGTCGTGTAGATCATGCCGGAACGGCTGACGGCGGGGTTGGTGACCGGGTGAAGGTTCTCGCAGAGCTGGCGGGCGACGCGCAGTGGAGCGGCATTGCTCAAGCCGGCAGGGTTGCGCACCTCGACGTAGCCGGTACCGGCCTGGTCGGGAACGCGCAGGGCAAGCGAGCCGGGGCGGCTCATCAGAATGTGGGCCGGGTAGCCGTTGACCAGAACGGTGGGCAGGACGTGGCTGAAGGGGCCTAGATTCGCGCCGGTCAGCACGATCTCGCCAGCGGGCAGAGCGGCGGCAGGGACGATCTCGTCGATGCGCGGGGCTAATGCGGCAGCGGATTGGGTGCTGGCTATGGGCATGGCTAAATCCAAAGGTGCAGCAGCGAGGCTACACCCAAAGCATACAACCCCGCGCCCACATCATCGAGGACGATGCCCCAGCCTCCGGGTAACTCTTCCAACCGGCGAAGCGGAAACGGCTTGGTCATGTCGAAGAGACGAAAGAGAAAGAGCGCGATGAGGGCATGACGCCAGTTGGCGTGGCTGCCGAGCAGGGCGATCCACTGGCCGGCGACCTCGTCGATGACCACGAATTGCGGATCGTGACGGCCGGATTCGCGGGCGACGATGGTGGCGGCGGGGATGCCGATCAGCAGCGTGAGCGCGATGCCGATCAGCAGCGCGATCAGCAGGGCTAGAGCGGTTGGCTGAAAGGCGAAGGCGTAGGCGGCCCAAAGGAGGATGGCCGCAACCGAGCCCCAGGTGCCGGGTCCGGGCTTGCCGAAGCCCGCGCCGAAGAAGGTGGCAACGGTCCACGCCCAGAGGGTTTTCTTCTGTGTGGGCGCGTCAGTTTTCATAGTCGTCTCCGTGGCTGCCGCCGAGAGCGCCGAGATCTTCGAGGACTTCGGGGTCGAGGATCGGCGAGCTGATCTTGTAGACGCCCATCGCCCACTTGCCGAGATCGATCTTGCGGCAGCGGTCGCTGCAAAAGGGAAAGTCCTCGTCATTAAAGCGGACGAGCATGCCGCAGGTAGGGCAGTGGAGGAGCTTGGCGGATTTTTTCTTTGCGGCCATCTGCTATTCCACTTTACAGCGGCCCGGAGAGAATGCGCGCGACAACATCGTAGTCGTGGGCTTCGGTGATCCGGGCGCGGTAGAAGCGGCTCGGCTCCAGGGCGGGCAGGTCGCCGAAGTCGTTGATGTAGAGCTTGCCGTCGATCTCCGGGGCGTGGAACTGGGTGCGGCCCTCCCAGAGCAGCGGCGTCTCTTCGCTTTCGCCTTCGGCCAGCACGACCAACTCGCGGCCCATCCACTGCTGCTTGGCGCGCTTGCTGATCGATTGCTGCGTCTTCATCAGCTTGCGCTTGCGGGCTTCGATGGTGCGCCTGGAGATTTTGGCGTCAAGCGAGAAGGCGGAGGAGCCTTCTTCGTCGGAGTAGTTGAAGACGCCAAGCCAGTCGAATCTTGCCTCGCCGATAAACTCCTGCAAAACTTCAAAGTCGCGGAGCGATTCGCCGGGAAATCCGACGATGAAGGAGGTGCGCAGGGCGATTCCGGGAACTGTCGCGCGAACTTTTTCCAAAGTTTTCAGGAAGATTTCCGGGCTGCCGCCGCGCTTCATGCGCTTCAGAACTTGCGGAGCAGCGTGTTGCAGCGGCAGGTCAAGATACTTGCAGATGTTGTCGTGCTTGGCGATGGTCTCCAATAATCGACCCGTGATGCGGTTGGGGTAGGCGTAGAGGAAGCGGAGCCAGCGGGGTTGGGGATTTGGGCGAGCGCGTCGAGAAGTTGGGCGAGGCCGTCCTTCAAGCCCAGATCTTCGCCGTAGCATGTGGTGTCCTGGCCAATGAGGGTGATCTCGCGGACGCCGCGGGCGACGAGCTGCCGCGCCTCGGCGACAACAGATTCGAATCTCCGCGACCGGAATTTTCCGCGCAGGTTGGGAATAACGCAGAAGGAGCAGGGGTGGTCGCAGCCCTCGGCGATTTTGATGTAGGCCGAGGATTTCGGCGTGGTCAGGAAGCGGGGGGTGGTTTCGTCGTAGAGGTAAGTGGGCAGCAGATGGGTTGCGCCTTGCCAGTCGTCGCGGCGGAAGCGGCCTTGCTGCTCGCGATGGTCGCCTTCGGGGCGGGAGCCGTGATCGTGTTTGTGCGTGGCAGCGCGGGATTCGACGCCGGGGCGAACCTCAGCCGAGCCGCCGCCGCTGAGAATGTTGAAGGGCGAGGGCGCGGCGATGGGGGCGAGGCCGGCGGCTTCGAGGATCGCCTCCAGTTCGCCGGTTCCGACCACCGCGTCCACTTCGGGGATGCTCTTGCGGATTTCGTCGCGGTAGCGCTCGACCAGGCAGCCGGCGACGATGAGCTTTTTCGCCCGGCCCGTGGTCTTGTGCCGCGCCATCTCCAGAATCGTATCCACCGACTCCTGCTTGGCCGTATCGATGAAGGAGCAGGTGTTGACGATGAGGATTTCGGCCTCTTCGGGATGGGCGGTGAGCCGCGCGCCGGTACGGTCGAGCAGGCCCATCATCACCTCGGAGTCAACGAGGTTTTTGGGGCAGCCCAAAGAGATGAAGCCCACGGTGGGGGGCGCGGGTGGGGAGATTTTAGTCACAGTTCCATTGTACCGGGATGTGAGGTGTGAAGTTTGGCTCCTATGGTTCTGTTCAGACCAGTCATACTGGAGCCGCCGGCGTATGCGCGGATGCCCCATCGGATGATTTTGCCGAAGGAGCGCACGGCCGCAATGGGTAAAATCAAAACATGACACTCACAGCCCAGGAGCGCGCGCGGCGCATCAAAATCATTCTCTTCGACGTTGACGGCGTCTTGACCGACGGAAAGATTTGGATCATTCCGGCTCCGGTAGCCGGGGCGGACGGGGCCATCACGACCAAAATGGTCGAGGCCAAAGGCTACAGCGCGCACGATGGCGCGGGCATGACGCTGGCGCGGCTGGGCGGCATGAAGCTGGGCGTCATCACCAAGCGCATCAGCGAGACGGTGGCCATGCGCGCACGCGATCTGAAGCTGGAATTCGTCTACCAGGGCGAGGCCTTCAAGATGCGTCCGGTGCACGAGATCATGGAGCGTGAAGGAGTGTCGCTGGAGGAGATCGCCTTCGTGGGCGACGACGTGATCGACCTGCCAGTGATGCGCGTTTGCGGCCTGGCCGTGGCTGTGGCCAATGCGCGGGAGCAGGTGAAGGCCGAGGCGCACTACGTGACTCCGCACCGGGGCGGCGAAGGCGCGGGGCGCGATGCAATCGAGTTCATCCTGGAAGCCAAGGGATTGCTGCAGCAGTGCATTGCGGCCTCCATCGATGCCGATAATCCGCTTCCGCCCTCGATGGACATCGGCAAGGGCGGGGATCTGGCCGACTCGAATTTAGGCTCATCGCAGGATGGAAAAACAAAGTGAAATTCTGGGACGTGGTGATCGTTACGGCCTCATCGGCGCGTCAGGCGGGGCTCTATCGCGATGAGATTGAGCGGCGGAGACTCTCCGGGATGCTGCCGGAGGAGACCCAGTTCCTGGTGGTCCCGGATCCGGACGACCGCAGAGTGGGCTCGGGCGGCGCGACCCTCCACGCGCTGGGCGTTCTGGGCAATGACCGGGAGTGGTGGGGCTGCCACCGGGTTCTGCTGGTTCATTCGGGCGGCGATTCGCGCCGGCTGCCGCAGTACTCGCCGGGGGGCAAGCTCTTTGGCGTGCTGCCCTCGCGCACGCAGCCGCGCGGTACGACGACGGTCTTTGACGAAACCATGACTCTCTCGGCGGCGTGGGCGGAGAGAATTCCCAACGGGTTGCTGGTGGCCTCGGGCGACGTGGTGTTGCGCTTTGACGCGAGCCAGGTGGAGTGGGACCGTCCGGGCGCAACGGGCGTCGCGATGCGGCTTGATGCGGAGACGGGAAGCCATCACGGAGTCTATGTGGTGGGAGCAGGGGACCAGGTTTATACCTTTCTGCAAAAGCCCACGCCGGCGGAGGTGAAGGCAGCGGGGGGAATGTTCGAGGACGGACGGGTTGCCGTCGATATTGGATTGCTGCGCTTTGACGCTGATTTGACCGCGGCTCTGACGGGTTTGGCGGGATTCAAAAGGCTGCCGGCGGTTGATCTTTACGATGAAATCACGCGCGGGCTGACGGGCCAATGGAAGCCGAAGAGCGGCGCGGGAATCTTCTGGAGGAAGCTGGAGAGAATTCTGCGCGGCCCGGAGCGGCCGGCGGCCTTTCACTGCGCGGTGGTGGAGGGCGAGTTCATTCATGCGGGGACGACGCGCAACTTCCGCCGGCTGGCGGCGGCCTCGGGCGGAGTGCTGGACAGTGTGATCGGCGGCGCGTGCAAGGCCGGTCATGAAGCCGTGATTCTGGAATGCGATCTGGAGGGGGATGTGCGCGCCGGCCGCGGCGCAATCCTGCATGGACTGACGGGGTTGAGCGGAGTGGTCGAGGTTCCCGAAGAGACCGTGGTTCATCAGTTGCCGGTGGAAGCGGAGGGCGGCAACGGCTGGGTGATTCGCGTCTATGGCGTCGAGGACGATGCCAAGCAGGCGCTGGAGAACGCTACGTGGTTTAACCGGCCGATTCTGGAAACGCTTGCTCTGCTGGGGTTGACGAGCGAAGAGGTTTGGGGCGCGGAGGAAGCGCCGACGCTGTGGAACGCGCGGCTCTTTCCGGTGGCGACGCCGGACGAGGCCTGGGCCTGCGCGCGGTGGATGATGGGCTACGCGAGCGGGTACGGAGTTACCCAGTGGCGCTCGGGGCGGCGACTCTCGCTGGCGGAGAGCGCGCAGTGCGCCGATGGGAAGGCTCTGGCCGAGGCGCGCAACCGCCGCTTGCAGGGGATTTGGCAGGAGACGGCCGTTGAGTTGGCGGAGTCAGGCACGGATCTGCGGCCGCTGCTGGCTAACCTGCCTGGTCTGGCGCCAGCCGCTGCCGCGGGACGCACGCTGAGAGCGCGCGCCAATCAGTTGCGCAAGGGGCGCGCGGAGGATCTGACTCACGCGGCCAGCCTGTTGATGCAAGCCGAGCGCCTGCTGGAGCGCGCGGGCTTTGCGCAGGAGGCTGGACTGGCGCGGGCCGAGGCATTCACCTGCATTCAGGATGCGGTGCGCGAAGGGACTGCCGGGGATGCGAAGGCCGCGCCGTCCGCCTGGCGCTTCGAGCGGGTTCACGTCTCCGCGCCGCCGCGCATCGACCTGGGCGGAGGCTGGAGCGACACGCCGCCCTTCTGTTTCGACTGGGGCGGAACCGTGCTGAATTGCGCGCTGGAGATCGACGGCTCCTACCCCATCGAAACGGAGATCCGGCGCATTGACGAGCCGGTGATCCGCTGCCGCGCCGACGGTCTTGGAGCGATGGCCGAATTTCGCACTGCTGACGAACTGCTGGAGCCGTGCGGGCCGGGGAGCGTCTTTTCGATTCCGCGCGCCGCGCTGGGGCTGCATGGCATTCCGATGAAGGGGCAGCCGCTGCACAAGACTCTTGCGGAGCTGGGCGGGGGGCTGGAGATTCGCTGCCGGGTGGGGTTGCCGATCGGCTCGGGGCTGGGCACGAGCAGCATTCTGGCCGCCACGGTGATCCGCGCGCTGGCGGTAATCTCGGGGCGCGAAGTGGGCGATCACGCACTTTCTCAGGCGGTGATGCAGCTGGAGCAGCGCATGACCACCGGCGGCGGCTGGCAGGATCAGGCGGGCAGCATCTTTCCCGGCGCCAAGCTGCTGATTACCGGGCCCGGCTTGCGGCAGCGAATTCGTGTGCAGCCGGTGGAGTGGACGGAAGCCCGGAAAGCCGAGTTCTGCCAGCACATCGTGCTTTACAATACCGGCATTCAGAGGGTCGCCAAGGACCTGTTGCGCCAAGTGGTCTCGCGTTATCTGGCGCGGGAGACGGCAACCATTCAGGTGCTGCACAGCATCAAGACGCTGGCGGTGGAGATGTCCTACGCGATGGCCGAGGGCGATTGGAAGCATCTGGGCGAGTTGCTGGACCGGCACTGGCAATTGAACCAGGTGCTCGATCCGCATACCACCAATGCGCCGATCCATGCGATTCTCGAACGCGCCCGGCCGTTTATCTACGGCGCCAAGCTGGCCGGGGCGGGCGGGGGCGGCTTTCTGATGCTGCTGGCGCGCAATAAGGAGGCGGCTGGGACGCTGCGCACGGCGCTTTCGCGGGAGGCGGGCGCGGTAGTGCCGTACCGGATTGCCGAGGAGGGGTTGCGGGTGCAAACTTATGGCGACTGAGCGGAAGCGTGCGGTGGTGCTGCTGAGCGGAGGCCTTGACTCGGCCACGGTGCTGGCGATTGCCCGCAACGAGGGCTATGAGCTGTACGCGCTTTCCTTCTCCTATGGGCAGCGGCACATTGTTGAACTCGATGCGGCCCGGCGTGTGGCTGCCGCTATCGGCGTGGCCGACCATCGCATCGCGAAGATTGATCTGCGCATCTTCGGCGGCTCGGCGCTGACGGGAGATTTTGCGGTTCCCAAGGGACGCGGCACGGAGGAGATGAGCCGCGGCATTCCGATCACGTACGTTCCGGCGCGCAATACGATTTTTCTCTCCTTTGCGCTGGCCTGGGCCGAGGTGCTGGCTTCGAGCGACATTTTTATCGGCGTGAATGCGCTGGATTATTCGGGCTATCCCGACTGCCGTCCGGAGTTCATTGAAGCCTTTGAGCGGATGGCGAATCTGGCAACGAAAGCTGGCGTCGAAGGCCGTCAAAGACTCACGATCCACACGCCGCTGATCGCGCTGACCAAGGCGGAGATCATTCGCAAGGGGATCGAGCTAGGCGTGGATTACGGGCTGACGAGCAGTTGCTACGATCCGGGGCCGAAGGGCGAGCCTTGCGGAGAATGCGATTCCTGCCTTCTGCGGCGCAAGGGATTTCGGGAGAATGGGATCGAGGATCCGGTGAGGTTACCATGAGTGATCGGGGCGGTAGCAAGGTTGCGGTGATAACTGGCGCGACCGGCGGGATTGGCGCGGAGGTAGCCAGAGCACTCTCCGGAGCGGGCTATCGTCTGGTTCTAAGCGGCCGATCTGAAGAGAAGCTCTCTGTCCTGGCATCGCAGTTACAAACGCCTTTCGTGATCGTTGCTGGGGATTTGCAGGATGCGGCGATTCCGAAGAAATTGCTGTCCGCGGCGCTCGATTCATTTGGCCGCTGCGATGTGTGTTTCAATAATGGCGGGATCATTGAGGTTGGCTCCATCGAAACCATTAACATCGAGCGCGTCTGCGAGATGGTGCGCGTAAATATTGAGGCTGCATTTCGCGTGGCCTATGTTTTTCTGAAGCATTTCGTTCAGCAAAAGACCGGCCATCTGGTGAATACCTCCAGCGTTTTGGGCAAGAAAGTGCGTCCGACCGCCGGAGCTTACGCCGCAACCAAGTACGCCATAGAAGCGCTGTCAGAAGCCTTGCGTATCGAGCTAAGTAGGACCGACGTGCAGGTTTCCTGCATTCAGCCTGGGTTGGTGCGGACCGGCCTTCATGATCGCTGGGAGGTGCATCCCGCCGAAGCGATGAAGATCGCGGAGCCGTTGACCCCGGCAGACATCGCGCGCATGGTTTTGTTCATTCTTGAGCAACCGGCGCATATTCGGATTCCCCAACTCATGATTATGCCGAAAGGGCATGAGATGTAGCCGGTCGCAATCGGTAATATCACTTGCACAACTTTCACGGTACCGGATCGTGCGGATAAGGCAGCCAGGATGAGCTACGCGGTCAAGGAAATCTTTTATACGCTGCAAGGCGAAGGCGCGCAGGCGGGGCGCGCGGCGGTCTTTTGCCGCTTTGCCGGCTGCAACCTCTGGTCGGGGCGGGAGAGCGACCGTGCCACCGCGATCTGCCGGTTTTGCGACACGGAGTTTGTGGGCGTGGATGGACCAGGCGGCGGAAGGTTTGACTCCGCTGAGGAGCTGGCGGCAGCTATTGAAAAGAAGTGGCCCGCAGAGTCGAGACAAAGTGATTTTGGACTGGGCAAGCGCTTCGTCGTCTGCACCGGCGGCGAGCCGCTGCTGCAATTGGATGCGGAGCTGATCGCCGCGCTGCATCGGCACGATTTTGAGATTGCCGTTGAGACTAACGGTACAATAGCCGCGCCTGACGGGGTGAACTGGATCTGCGTCAGTCCCAAGGCCGGGGCGGAGTTGGTTCAAAAATGCGGCGACGAATTGAAGCTGGTCTATCCGCAGGCCGGCGCCGATCCTGCCGACTTTGAGTTGCTCGCCTTCCGGCATTTTTTCTTGCAGCCGATGGACGGGCCTGATCGCGAGGCCAACACCACGCTTGCGCTGCGCTATTGCCTGGAGCATCCGCAGTGGCGACTGAGCCTGCAAACGCACAAGATTCTCGGCATTCCATAGCTCCTGCGAGCTTCGTTTTTGGGCTGCCGGCAGGAAAATGCCGCAATCTACCGCGACGCGCAAGCCCAATGGCGATTAGAATCGTCTTTATAGTAGGCAGAGTCGCTCCCACCGGCTGCCTGCATTGCCTCCCGGCTCCCGGACGTGGAAGTTCTTCGCCAAACGGTCCGGCGGAAAAGGCATGGAATCCCCAGGATGATGACAAGAAACCTACGTTTACTGCCCCTCAGTCTCATATTTGCCGCCGCCATCGCCTTTGTGCTGCCGGTCAGGCTCTCCCACGCCCAGAGCACTCCCGCTCCGATCGATCCGGGAAGCACGGCTCCGGCCATGCCGGAGACAGCCGCTCCCGCGCAGGGCAGCCCGGCCAAGACGCCTGCCGCCAGCCCGATACATATTGAAGGGTCGAAGGCGGACGAAGCGGCCAAGGCCGCCGGCTCCGCCGCGCCGCTGACGGACCGCTCCCAGGCCTACTATCACTTTGCGCTGGCCAACACCTACGAAGACGAGGCCGCCAGCGAGGGCCATCCGGAGCTCATCACGCGGGCCATCGAGGAGTACAAGCTGGCGCTGAACGCCGACCCCGCTTCGCCGCAGGTAAACCTCGGGCTGGCCGATTTGTACTTCCGCACCGGCCACGCGCGCGAGGCCGAGAGCACGGTGCGGGGGCTGCTGAAGAGCGCGCCCGACAGCATCGACGCGCACAAGCTGCTGGGACGCGTCTATCTGCGCGCGTTGAGCGAAGGGCAAAACGCTCCGCCGCCGGCCTCGCCCGCCGGCAACGCGCTGGACCCGGCGATTGCCGAGTACGAAAAGATCGTCGCGCTGGAGCCCCGGAACGTGGAAGATCGCATGATCCTGGGCCAGCTTTACACCGTCAAGCACGACGCGAAGAAAGCCGAAGAGCAGTTCAAGACTGCGCAGGCGATTGAACCCGACTCGGAGGAAGTGGTGCTGAATCTGGCCCGCCTGTATGCCGAGAGCGGCGACTATGATCTTGCCGCCAAAGAGATCGAGGCGGTTGCGGTGGCCGACCGGACGGCCAAGATGGAAGCTGCGCTGGGCGCGGCCTACGATCAACTGAAGCGGCCAAAAGAAGCCATCGCAGCCTATCAGCGCGCCGCCGACATGGAACCGGGCGATCTGCGCACTGTGGACGCGCTGGCTCAGGCGCTGCTTGCCGACAACCAGCTCGACGAGGCGCTTAAGCAATACCGGGAGCTGGCCGCGGAGGACCCGGAGAACTCCAGCGCCCTGGTTCGCATCTGCGAGATTCAGCGCCGCCAGGGAAAGTATGAGGATGCGCTAGCGACGATCCGCCAGGCGCGCAAAATCAAGCCGGAGGATCTCGAAGCCGGCTACAACGAGGGTCTGCTGCTGGACGTCCTGGGCCGCTATGACGAGGCCGCCTCGACCTACGAGAAGATGGTGGACGAGATCTCGCACGCCAACGGCGCCTACAGAGAGGATGAAAAAGCCAATCGCGCCATCTTCCTGGAGAGGCTGGGGACGGTCTACCACGAGCAGAACAAGACGGCCGAGGCGATTGCCACCTACCAGAAACTCATTGATATGGGCGGCGAATCGGCGGTGCGCGGCTACCAGTTCCAGGTGGACACCTGGCGCGACGTCCGGCAGTTTGACAAGGCGGTCGAGGTGGCGCGCAAGGCGGTCGAGGCCAACCCCAAGGATCGCGACCTGAAGCTGATGCTGGCCGGGGAGCTGATAGACCTGGGCAAGACCGAGGAAGGGCTGACGATGGCCAAGGGGCTGCTGGCCAACAACAACGACGACCACCCGGTGTGGCTGGCGCTGGGGCAGATGTGCGTGCGTGCGCATCGCTGGAAGGAGGCCGAGGAGGCCTTCGACAAGGCCGAGGCTCTGACCACTAAAACTGACGAGAAGAAAGCAAAGGAGGAGCGCACCACTCTGCTCTTCATGCGCGGCGAATGGGCGGAGCGGCAGAAGCGCTACGAGCCGGCCGAGCAGTTCTTCCGCCAGGCGCTGGCGCTGGACCCGGAGAGCGCGATGACGCTGAATTACCTGGGCTACATGATGGCCGACCGGGGCAAGCAGTTGCCCGAGGCGCTCAAGATGATTCGCAAGGCCGTTGAGCTGGAACCGATGGACGGCGCCTATCTGGATTCGCTGGGTTGGGTGTACTTCAAGATGGGCGAGTACGAGCTGGCCGAGGAGAATCTGCGACAGGCCGTCGAGCGCGATTCCACCGACCCCACAGTCCACGACCACATGGGCGATCTCTATGCCAAGACCGGGCGCATCCGCCTGGCCGCCGCGCAGTGGGAGATTTCGCTGGCGCAGTCTGCCAAGTCGGCAGCGGCCGACGTCGATCCGGCGGAAGTGGCTAAGGTTCAGAAGAAGCTGGAATCGGCGCGCGTGAAGCTGGCCAAGGAGGAGAGCGCTGTCGGCCCGGCCAAGCCGGAGTGAAGAAACCAGGGAATAGGAAATTGACTACGGCGAGTGATCCAGGATTGAAGATTCTGAGGTGAAAACGGCGGCCTTTTCTCACCGGGAAGGCCGCCGTTCTTTTGGTCTCGCGATGCAAAACGCATTGGGAAACCGAGAGCGGGTCAGTTTATGGGTTGTCCGGCCCTGGCCTGAAATCCGGATTGCTCGGCAGTGGCGAGACGGAGGGGAATCTCAATGGTTCCGGCCTTGCGGGCCGTCCAATCGAAGACTCCCGCTTCAAGGAAGAGAGCGGCACTGGGCGCAAATCCATGCGCGCTCCATCAAGACGCCTGCTACATCGCTCCGGCCGGACGATAGTCCTTGTACTCGGAAATGAACATCGTACGGCGGGTGCAGTACCTGCCCGCGCTGGATTCGCCGTTGGGTGCAACCTCTGTAGTGATGAAGGTTTTTACCGGCGCCACCAGCAGCCTGTCGCCGGCTTTCACCGGGCCATAGTCGATGCGCGTGTCCATTTGGTGAACAACCTCGTCTGATTTCAATTCCGTCTCTACAATCATTCGCACCACGATACCGGTGCCCGGATTGATGAACAGCTCGCCGTGGTAAGGCACAATGGCTTTGAAATCGCGCCATTCTGTGTTGGTTTGAAAGTTGCCCTTGACGCCCCCTCCCATACTTTGTGATGCGCCGCCCATGTCCCCGCTATCTGGGAGCGGCGCCTGACTGCCAGCGGACGCGCTCACGTTCACGACCGGCAGCTCGTTCGTCAGTACTTGGAAGAAGGCCGCGTCTCCGGCCTGGTTGACAATGGGGAAGCAGCAGATGTCCACTTCCAGCCGGGAGTCCTCCTTAGGCACCCCGAAGGAATAGACGGCAACCTGCCGGTCATTCACGAGCTCCCAGCGCAGCCACTTGATGCTACCGGCAGCCTGCGCCTGTTGAAAGATTGAGCCCAGACTGGGGTCAGGCTGCCGGAGCGCGATCATCTTGTTTGCTCCCCAGGGAGTCTTGTCCTTCTCCGAAGGCAACTTTTCGGCCCCGTGTTCGCTTGCAACCAGCGCTTCAGTGGTGTGGAAGTAGCTCTTTGCAAGATTGGGGAACAAGGAGCCAGTCTCCATGGACTTTGCGCCTGACGATACGCCCGAACCGGGTGCAACGACCTCCACGTTGTCCTGGTAGCGCAGCGTGGTCTTGGTTGCCGTCAAAGCGGGAGTCTGGGCGTATACGGCGGTAACATAAGCCGCGGCTCTGGCAAGAATGGCCTGTTGGGCGGCCGCATCGGGCGCAGGATTGACGGGCAAATCGGAGGCTGGCGGGGCGAGATCGGCGCTGCGTGCTTCGAGCACGTAAATCTGCTCCAACGATTGCGGGCCAGGCGCGTAAATCAGCAGATTGTTCATCGTCCTTAGCGTAAGTTCTTCACTCAGCTCAATCTGTTTGAGCTTAGTGGCCACATCGGCATCGCTTTTGTTGGACTGCTGCATGGAAACCAGCAGATCCTTCAATTGTTGAATCGTGAGTGTCTTGGCGGCCCATGCGGGCACAGTAATCGTCAGCAGCATGAGAATCCATCCAAACCGTTTCATTGATCCCTTCCTTCCAAGGACCTGTTGTTTGAGGATCAGGCCGGTAGCCGTAATCTTGAATCGTAAGTCTTCTCCAGCTTCCATCGGGTTTCGTCCACCGGAGCCGGCTCAAGCTCCTGCCGGCTCCGGCGATGCATGGCCCGCGGCCAATGCCTGCTCCAACTGCTCCACTGGGATGCCTATTGCCGCACAGGCCGGTTAAGCCCGGAATACTACAAACGCAATAATGATCAGTCTTCGCATCGAACTGCCTCCCGCATTCAGTTAGAAACGCTGAGAAGAAGGAGCACAAGGCTACAACTGTTACCCGCCAGTTTCATCGAGGTTAAAATCGGGGTTAATATCAAGGTTAATATCGGGGTTAAATATCGTGGAATACGCGGAATTCCCCTCAATAGCGCCACTTGCAAAATTCCATTGAGACTGCAAGAAGTGTCAGGGCACGACTCAAGCCGAGCCCTGACACAATCGAGAGCCTGAAGGTACTTTTGCTAGAGGCTCGATAAGCTCAAGAATTCCGGGGTGATCCTTCAGGGCTGCCGGTTAGAGGGCAGACCCTTGGCGGCGAAAGCCGCATTCACTGCGCGAGATGCGGCGCCGGCGCTAATTGGCTTGTTGGGCAGCGGCGGCGATGTAGTAGTCCACGTTGGTCTTGTCCACCAGTGAGGTGCCGGTATCGACGAAGACCGGGTAGGGGGCGAAGGCGTCGGCGCTATAGTCCTTGGAGAGCTGCTTGGGCGGCGCGTGATAGACCTCGTCGAGCGCCTTCAGTCCAAAGTAAGCCATGGTGAAGGGCTTCTGCACGACCGTCGAATCGATACTCCCGGCCTTGATCGCATCCAACGTACTGGGGTCCACGTCCCAGGCCATCACCAGCCGGTTGGGGACGCTGGAGCGCTTGAGCGCGTCAACCACGGCCTTGGCCGAGGACGATTCCAGGCTGATAAAGGCATCCACCTTCTTGTCACCGGTCAACGCCATCGCCTCCTGCGTCCAATCGAAGGCTTTGCTCGTTTCACCTTTGATATCCACCACATCCACAATATGAATCTCGGGCCGGGTGGCAAAGACGTCCTTGAAGCCCTGGAGCCGCTCCTCGGTATTGGCCTGATGGGCAAAGGTGAAGAAGACGACGTTGCCGCGGCCGCCTAGTTTCTCGATGACGCGCTCTCCGCCCAGCCGTCCAGCCTCCAGATTGTTGGTCCCGATAAAGTAGAGCCTGCGGCTTCCCGGCGCATCCGAGTCGATGGTGATGACCGGAATCCCCGCATGGATGGCTGCGTCGATCTCCGGCTGCAGCATCGTAACGTCGGCCACCGAGATCAGAATCCCGGCGGGCTTGGCGGCAATGGCCTGATGGAGAGCGGCCAGCTCGGCCTGCGGATCGTGGCCGTTCGGCCCGGCCACCCTGGCAGTCACCTTGAACTCCGTCGCGGCAGTGTTGAATCCCGCCGCTGCCGACTGCCAGTAGGGCAGAGCCATGTCCGACGCAATCAGGTAAAAGACCTCGCTGGTCGAGTGCCTGGCGCAGCCCGACGTGGAAACAATGGCCAACCCCAGCACGGCCAACGCAACGCTCTTGCTCGCTTTCATTCTTGCCTCCGGGTTGAATCGTGAAGTGCCCACAGGGCGCGCCGGAGATTGTTTCCGCGTTTGCCCCATTCCTATAATTCCGGTTGGATAATACGCCTGAAAACAGGCAGTGTCTATCACCTTCTATGCACTTTATCATTCCCTGGAGGCGCTTTGCCCCCGGTACTTCCGCTTTCTCCGGCGCAAGATTCCGGATTGCGGTATAACCGGAGTGGGAGTGCAATCTGCGGAGCGCGAAAGATCGGAGGTGAACGGATGATGGACTCGGTGGCCAACTCGCCATTTGCGCTGCCCACGGGAATAGCCGTCCGCGCCGACGGTGAGCTGAGCCGCCGCGCGCACGCCGAGCAGTCGCACCCATATCGGTCGGCCTTTGCCCGCGACGGCGCACGCGTCCTGCATGCGCGCGCCTTTCGCCGCCTGGCCGGCAAGACGCAAGTCTTCGCGCGGCTGCACGGCGATTCCCCTTCGGACCACTTTCGCAGCCGCCTCACCCATACGTTGGAGGTGACGCAGATCGCCCGCACGCTCACGCGTGCGCTGGGGCTGAACGAGGAGCTGGCAGAGGCGCTGGCGCTGGCGCATGACATCGGCCATCCGCCCTTTGGCCACGCCGGCGAGAAGGCGCTGGATGAGTGCCTGCGCGGCTACGGTCTGGGCTTCGACCACAATCTGCACGCACTGCGCATCGTAACTTGGTTTGAGGAGCGCTACGCCGGCTTTCGCGGGCTGAATCTGACGCTGGGCGTCCGCGAGGGCATCGTCAAACACTCTCGCGACTACTCCACTGAGAACCACCCGGAGCTGGCTGAGTACTTTCTCGACCGGTTTCCGCCGCTGGAAGCGCAACTGATCGATCTGGCCGACGAGATCGCCTACACGACCGCGGATCTGGACGACGGCCTGGACTCCGGCATTCTCACACTGGAACAGGTGCGCGAGGGCGTGGCGCTCTTCCGCGGTTTTCACGACGCCGTGCTGGCGGAGTATCCCGCAGCGCCGGAGAGGCTGGGCGCGTACGAGGCCCTCAAGCGCCTCCTTAACGCGCTGGTCACAGATCTGCTGGAAGAGGTGCGCAGGCAGACGGCCGCGCTGGGGGCGGAGACGCTGGAAGAAGTTCGCCGCGCGCCGCGTCGGCTGGCCGCACTCAGCCCGGAGATGGAAGCGCAGCGCGCAGCAGCCAAGGAGTTTTTGCACGCCAGTCTTTATAACTCGCCAGTGATGGAGGAGGCGCACGCCCACGCTGTAGAAGTGGTGCGGGAATTGTTCGCTGCGCTGATGAGCGACCCCGGCCTGATGCCCGGCGACGACCAGGCGCTGATTCCTTCCGAGGGCCTGGCGCGCACGGTGGCCGACTACATCGCCGGCATGACCGACAGCTACACCGAGCAGCTCTGGGCGCGCTGCGCCGGGCGATGAAAGAGGGACTAGGGACTAGGGACTAGGGA
>Ga0181520_10007463_pt1 | contig 16101 bp, 17 predicted proteins | sample PEATcosm2014_Bin_29_FD_132451 | JGI IMG/M metagenome (GOLD analysis project Ga0181520, IMG submission 132451) | Peatland microbial communities from MTU Mesocosm Facility, Houghton, MI, USA - PEATcosm2014_Bin02_30_metaG | ecosystem: Environmental > Terrestrial > Soil > Wetlands > Peat | place...
CGCCTCGGACGCCGCCATCGCGATGGAGATCGGCTGCACCGCGGTGCTGCTGAACTCGGCAATCGCCAACGCCGGCAACCCGGTGCGCATGGCCCGGGCGATGAAGCTCGCGGTCGAGGCCGGACGGCTGGCGCATCTGGCCGGCCGGATGCCGCGCCGCATGGGCGCCGACCCGTCGAGCCCGCTCACCGGCCTTATCCGCTGACGTCGAGTCCGCTTCCCCCGCTCGGCCGAGCTGCGCCGGCGGGGCTGTCCGTGGCGGTTTGCAGTTCGATCTCGGCGTTCAACTCGGCGCCGAGCAGCACGGCGTAGGCCGACACCCAGAACCACAGCATCACGCCCACGACCGCGCCGAGCGGCCCATAGGTGGCGTCGTAGGTGGCCACGTGCGCCACGTAGAACGACAACACCGCCGAGGCGGCCAGCCAAAGCAGCGTGGCGACCAGCGAACCCGCGCTGATCCAGTGCCAGCGCACGCCCTGGCGCGATGGCCCAAAGCGGTAGAGCAGTGACAGCGCCAGCCCGACGAACACCACCAATATGCCGAACGAGCCCAGCCGCAGCAGGATGCGCGCATGCGCGTCCAACCCCAGGAAGTCGATCGCCACGGGCAGCAACACCAGCAGGGCTACCGCAAGGATCGCCGCGACGATGGCGCCCAGCGTCATCAGCAGCCCGATTGCCTGGAAGCGAACAAAACCGCGCCGCTCCCTCTCGTTATAGGCGAGGTTGAGGGCCGCTAGCATCGACTTGGTGCCGGACGAGGCGCTCCACAGCGCGAGCGTCGTGCCGATCAGCAGCGAGACGCCCAGCGCGCCGCGCCCGTGCGAGACCAGCGTATGCACCCGATCGGCAATGAGCGAGAAAGCGGCCGCCGGCAACAGGTCGCGCAGCACTCCCAGTTGCGGCTCGACGCTCGCCGGGTCGAACAGCAGGCCATAGAACGAGATCAGCATCGAGATCGCCGGAAACAGCGCCAACGTGGCCCAGAAGGCGCAGCCGGCGGCGACCAGCCCGATGCGGTCGGAACTGATCTCCCGCCAGGTGCCCAGCAGCACGTTCTGCCAGCCGCGCCAAGGAATCGCCACCAGGCCGCGGATCGTACGGCCGAGTCTCCGGCGGCTGGCCGGGACGTGGTTGGGCGGGTCGTGGCGCGGTTCCGGCGCCGGGCTGTGCATGTCATGTCCCATGGATCGGTGGCGGTCGAGCCGGCAGGCGCCATCATGCCGAGGCAGCTTTGGCGCGGCAACGCCGGGCCCGGCCGGAGGTTCGTCGGTGGCATGTTTGGGGTTCGCGCCAGGCGTGCGGGACAGGTCCCGAAATACCGCTTGCCAGGGAGGGGGGGCGGTCCTATGTGCGGCGCCACGCAGCAACGCACGTGCCTCTGGCCCTCGGGTTACGCAACGACGTCAAGCGTTCTGGCAACGGGTTCCACGCCGGGCAACCGGTTCGGTGCCTGCCGACTATTCGCTGGTTCGTTCGACCGTTTCGCAATCTACGCACCTCGCCGTGACAGGGGGGCGCCTTATCAGAGGGGAGGCCCGGCGCGATGACTCCGAAAATCGCCCGTTTCCTTGCTGAGCAACAGCCGGCAACGCCGTGTCTGGTGCTTGACGTCGACCGCGTGGAGCAGAATTTCGCGGTGCTGCGGGCTGCTTTACCGCTGGCGCAGATCTATTATGCGGTGAAGGCGAATCCCGCGCGCGCCATCCTGGAGCGTCTCGTGCGCCTCGGCAGCCGTTTCGATGCGGCCAGCTACGAGGAAATCCGGGCCTGCCTCGCCGCCGGCGCGGCCCCGGCGGCGGTCAGCTACGGCAACACGATCAAGAAGGTATCGGCGATCCGCGCCGCCCATGCGGTCGGGGTTTCCATGTTCGCCTTCGACTGCGCCGAGGAACTGGACAAGCTCGCCCGCTACGCCCCGGGCAGCCGCGTCTATTGCCGCATCCTGGTGACGAACGCCGGCGCCGACTGGCCGCTGTCGCGCAAGTTTGGCACCACCATCGAGGCCGCGCGCGACCTGATGCTGCGGGCCGGCGAACTGGGACTCGATCCGTACGGGCTGTCTTTCCATGTCGGCAGCCAGCAGACCAGCACCGCGAGCTATGAGGCGGCGATTGGCCGGGTAGCCATGCTGTTCACTGATCTGCGCGATGCGGGCGTCAACCTGCGCATGGTGAACTGCGGCGGCGGTTTCCCGACCCGCTACCGCGACGACGTGCCCGGCATCGACGCCTTCGGCAACGCGATCATGCGCGCGATGACCGAACACTTCGGCAACGCCCTGCCCGATATCGCAATCGAGCCCGGCCGCTTCGTCGTCGCCGACGCCGGCGTGGTCAGCGCCGAGGTGGTGCTGGTCAGCCGCCGCGACAGCAACGATCCGCTGCGCTGGGTCTATCTGGACATCGGCCGGTTCGGCGGACTGGCCGAGACCGAGGGCGAGGCCATTCGCTACCGCATCACCACGGCGCGTGACGGCGGCGCGCTGGGTCCGGTGGCGATCGCCGGTCCGACCTGCGATGGGGCCGACATCCTCTACGAGCGCAGCAACTACCGCCTGCCGATGGCGCTGGCCTGCGGCGACCGGGTCGAGTTGCAATCCACCGGCGCCTACGTGACCACCTATGCCAGCCAGGGCTTCAACGGCTTTGCGCCGCTCGCCGAATATTACGTCTGACCCCTGATTCCCGGCCCCGTGCCGGGAGTCGCCACCCGCGCGACGTTCGCCTATCTTCCCCGCTTCGGGATAACCGCGAAGGGGGAAAATCAATGGCGACCATCAGCATCCCAGCCACCGACGGCGCCGGCAGCTTCGACGCCTATTTGGTGGAACCCAGGAAAAGGCCCGCCGGCGCGGTGGTGCTGATCCAGGAGATTTTCGGCGTCAACGCCTCGATGCGCGAAACCGCCGGGCAGATCGCCGATCTCGGCTTCTTCGTGCTCGCCCCCGACCTGTTCTGGCGTCAGGAGCGCGGCGTCGACATCTCCGACAAGACCAAGGAGGAGTGGAACAAGGCTTTTGCGCTCATGCACGGTTTCGACCACGACAAGGGCATGGCCGACCTGAAGGCGACGCTCGCCGCCGCCCGCGCGCTGCCGGGGGCGAACGGCCGCGCCGGCACCATGGGCTACTGCCTGGGCGGCATGCTTGCCTTCCGCATGGCGATCGAATCCGACGCCGACGTCAACGTTTCCTACTACGGCGTGGCGCTGGACAACTTCCTGGGCGGGCTCGACCGGGTGCGCGCCCCGCTGATCGTGCACATCGCCGACCAGGACGAGTACTTTCCCCCGGAGGGACGCGCCAAGGTGGTGGCGGCGACCAAGGGCCGGCCGCTTGTGCGCACCTATGTCTATCCGGGCGCGGACCACGCCTTTGCCCGCGTCGGCGGCATCCACTGGGACGCCCGCTCCGCCTGGATCGCCAATGGCCGCAGCGCCGCGGCACTCGCCGCGGCACTGGATCGGGCGCCCTGAACGCCGATGACCCCGATCGCCCTCGCGGCGCTCGCCGCCCTGGTGCCCGACGGCGCGTTGCTGGCGCTGCCGCCCGACAATTCCCTTTCCCCGTGTGAATTCGCCCGCGCCCTGGTGCGCCGCGGGGCGCGCGGGCTGACCCTGCTGGGCGTGCCGGTGTCGGGCTATGCCACCGATCTGTTGATCGGCGCGGGCTGTGTCGCTTCCGTGCAGACCAGCGCCGTCACCCTCGGTGAGGCTGGCCTGGCGCCGCGTTTCTCTGCCGCGGTGGCGCGCGGCGCCGTCGCGGTGACCGACGCCACCTGTCCGGCCATCCACACGGCGCTGCAGGCCGCCGAGAAGGGCGTTCCCTTCATGCCGCTGCGGGGCGTGCTGGGCAGCGACCTGCTGGCGCACCGGGCGGACTGGAAGGTGATCGACAACCCCTTCGCCGGCGGCGGCGATCCGATCCTGCTGGTCGGCGCGCTGTCGCCCGACGTGGCGGCCTTCCACGCAGTCTGCGCCGACGCGCACGGCAACGTGTATGTCGGCCGGCGGCGCGAGTTGGCGACCATCGCGCACGCCTCGCGCCGTGTTCTGGTCACGGTGGAGCGCCTGGTCGACGGCAACCTGCTTAACGACGAGCGCCTGGCGCCGGGCACCATCAACGGCGTCTATGTCGAGGCGGTAGCCATCGCCCCTCGCGGTGCCTGGCCGGTCGGCCTGCTCGATGAGTACGCGTATGACGCCGCCCACGTGGCGGAGTACGCGCGGCTGGCGCGCAGCGAGGACGGGTTTCACCAATACCTGGAACGTTACGTGTTGCACGGCGGGGCGGAGGCCGCGGCATGACCGCCATCGCCCCCGAGGAGCGGCTGATCGCGGCGATCGCCGCCCTCATCCTCGACCCCAGTACCCCGGCGGCCCGCCACGTCGCGGTCGGCGCCTCCTCCCCCATTCCGGCCGCCGCCTGCTGGCTGGTGAAGAAGTCCGGGCACGAGGTCCGGCTGTCGCTGCTCGACCGCCCCCGCGGCAACCCGTTCACCGAGGGCGCGCGCGAGTTGTTCGACCTCGCCGGCCAGGGGCGCATCGACCTGTTCTTCCTCGGCGGCGGGCAGATCGACGGCCAGGCCAACCTGAACCTGGTGGGCACCGGCGCCTGGCCCGGCGCGGGCGTGCGATTCCCCGGCAGTTTCGGTTCGGCCTTCATGTATTTTGCTGTCCCGCGCACCATCCTGTTCCGCGAGGAGCATTCCCGCCGCGTCCTGGTGGAGCGCGTGGACATCGTCTCCGCTCCCGGCGTGTCGCCCCCCGGCGTGTGGCGGCGCGGCACCGCGCAGGCGCTGGTGACGGGCAAATGCGTGTTCCGCTTCGACGCCCGCCGCGCCCGCTTCGCGCTCGCCTCGGTCCATCCCGGCGAAACGGAGAAGAGCGTGCGCATGGCCACCGGATTCGACTTCGACGGCGAGGCCGGCGCGCCGGTCACGCCCGATCCCGACGCCGCCGCGCTCGCGCTGATGCGCGGGCCGGTGTGCGACGAAATGATCGAGACCTATCCCGGATTCTGCCGTCGCGTCTGGGGGCGCGCGGCCAGCGCCGAAAGGGCATCCTGACGATGGATACCATGCCGGGGGCCCTGGCTGGCCTGAAGGTGATCGATCTCACCCGCGTGCTGGGCGGCCCTTACTGCACCATGATCCTGTCCGATCATGGCGCCGACGTGATCAAGGTCGAACCGCCGCAGGGCGACGAAACGCGCGACTGGGGCCCGCCCTTCCGCGACGGTGACGCCAGCTATTTCATCGGCGTCAACCGCAACAAGCGCTCGATCGCGCTCGACCTCGGCCGCCCCGGGGGACGCGCCGTGCTGCTGCGCTTGCTCGACGGTGCGGACGTGCTGATCGAGAATTTCAAGCCCGGCGACATGGAGAAATGGGGGCTCGACTACGAACGCGACCTGGCGCCACGGTTTCCGCGGCTCATCCATTGCCGCGTTTCGGGGTTCGGCGGCGACGGTCCGCTCGGCGGGCTGCCCGGCTACGACGCCATCCTGCAGGCCATGACCGGCCTGATGAGCATCAACGGCGATGCGGCCACCGGGCCGATGCGCATGGGCACGCCGGTGGTCGACCTGGCCACCGGGCTCTATTGCACCATCGGCATCCTGATGGCGCTGCATGAGCGGCAGCACTCCGGCCGCGGCCAGTATCTCGACATGACGCTGCACGATTGCGGCATGGCGCTGCTGCACCCGCAGGCCGCCAATTTCTTCCTCAACGGCAAGCGGCCGATGCCGCTGGGCAATCCGCACCCGAACCTGGCGCCGTACGAGAAATTCCGCACCCGCACCGGTGATATCTTCATCGCCATCGGCAATGACGGGCAGTTCGGCAAACTGTGCGAGCTGGCCGGCCGGCCGGAGCTGGCTGCCGACCCGCGGTTCCTGCGCAATGCCGACCGGCTGGCCAACCGGGCCGCGCTGACCGCCGCCTTCGAGGCGACGTTCGCCGGCCAGGACGGGGTTGCCGTCGCCGACCGCCTGCTGCGCAACGGCGTACCCGCGGGTCCAGTGCTGCCGGTGGACGAGGCACTGGCCGCCCCGCAAACCGCGGCCCGGCGGATGGTGACGGAACTGGGGGACTACCGCGGCCTCGGCACGCCGGTGAAACTGTCGCGCACGCCCGGCGGCACCCGGCGCCCGCCGCCGCGCTTCGCCGAGCACGGCGACGAAGTGTTGGCCCAGCACGGCTTCACGGGTGAGGAAATCGCGGCGCTGAAGCGGGACGGCGTGGTGTGCTCCGCGCGCCGCAAGTAGGACTCAGCTTTCCGTCCCGGTGTTGGCCACGGTTTCTTCCGTCTCCCGCTTGAGACGGCGGTAGCTGCGCGCGCTGAACGGCAGCATGCCGACATAGATCAGTCCGCCCGCCGCCAGCGCGGCCCAGGGATCGGCAACCAGCAGCGCGGCATAGAGCCCGGTGCCGAGCAGCAGCGGCAGCACGTATTCGGCCGGCACCTTGAAGTTCTTGAAGCTCCAGACGGGCAGGGTGGACACCAGCAGCAGCGCGGTGCCGACCAACACCACGGCGACGAACGGCGGGAACTGCGCCGCGCGCGCCAGCCAATCCAGGCCGAGCGACTTCGCCTCCAGCCCGACGAACAGCGGGAACAGCGCCAGCCCCGCGCCCGCCGGGGCGGGCACGCCAGTGAAGAAGTTGAAGGTGTAGGCCGGGTGCGGCGCATCGAGGGAGGCGTTGAAGCGGGCCAGCCGCAGCGCCATGCACACCGCGAACATCAGGCAGGGCATGAAGCCGTAGCCGCGCGCCGATTGCAGCGACCACAGATACAGCACGATCGCCGGGGCCACCCCGAAGCACAGGAAGTCCGCCAGGCTGTCGAACTCGGCGCCGAAGCGCGAGACGGCTTTGAGCAGCCGGGCGATGCGTCCGTCCAGCCCGTCGATGCCGGCGGCGACCACGATCGCCACCGCCGCGGCGCCAAAGCGCGCCTCCAGGCCGAAGCGGATGGCGGTGAGCCCGGCGCACAGCCCGAGCATGGTCAGCAGATTGGGCAGCATCCGGTTGAACGACGGCCCCTTGAAGCGCGGCCGGCTGCGGCGGCGAAAGCGCTGGCGCAGCAATCCTATCTGGGCCGTTACCGGACGAGGGCCTGGGACCGGGGTGCCCATCATGCCCCCAGCTCGGCGATGACCGTCTCGCCGCCGATCATGGTCTGGCCCACCGCGACCAGCGGCCGCACGCCCTCCGGCAGATAGAGATCGGTGCGGCTGCCGAACCGGATGATGCCGAATCGCGCGCCGGAATGGACCACGTCGCCCTCATGCACATCGCACAGGATGCGGCGCGCGATCAGCCCGGCGATCTGCACCACCGCCACGTCGCGCCCGTCCGCCAAGCGCACCGCCAGCGCGTTGCGCTCGTTGTCCGTGCTCGCCTTGTCCAGGCTGGCATTGAAGTATTTGCCATGGCGATAGGCCGCCCGGGTCACCGTGCCGTCCACCGGCATGCGGTTGACGTGAACGTTCAGCACCGAGAGGAAAATTGACACCCGCCAGCGCGGCGCCTCGCCCAGGCCGAGTTCGGCCGGCGGCACCGCCTCGCCGACCGCGACGACGCGGCCGTCGGCGGGCGCCACGGCAAGCCCGGCACGCGCCGGCGGCACGCGCTCGGGGTCACGGAAGAAGAACAGGCAGAACAGGGTGAACAACAGCCCCAGCGACGCCAGCCAGGCGGCCAGGAAGAGGCCGACCACAAACACCACGACCCCGGCCCCGATGAACCGGTAGCCGGCGGAATGAGGCGGCGCCACGACCAGGCGCAGCGTATCGGTGACGGACATGGTGTCCCATGGACCCCGCGGGTGGGCAATGTTTATGGATGTTTCATCATCGCACGGCAAGGTCGGCGTTCTGAGCCGGAGTCCGCGATGCTGTTCAATGCACCGTTCAGGTTGGGACCGTTCATCGTCGATGCCGAAGGGCGTCTCTGCCCCAGCACGTCGGAGCGGTTTCCATCCTTCCGCGTCGCCTGGCGCGGCCATGTGGTGCGCGCGCGCCTGACCGCCACGGAGCCGGATGGCGGCACCCTGGCGTTGCAGACCGTGCTGGGTCGGGTGCCCAGCACGGGCCGGCCGGAAGGGGCGGGGGCCCTGCCGCGCCGGGCCGCCTTCGCCGCCATGCGAGCGCTGCCGGGCACGCTGCCGCCGGGCTGGACGGTGGTTCTGCTGCCAGACCATCGCGTCCTGGCCGAGGCGAAGACACGTCTCCTCCTGCCCACCAGCGCCGAGGACCTGGTGGGCGAGCTTGCCCTGTTCCTGCTGCGGCTGGTCCCCTATCTCGAGCTGCTGGCCGAGGGGGTGGGCATCGAACCCGCCGGGGACGGCGCCGCCGCGCCGGGCAGTTTGAAGACCTGCCCCGGATAGATCAGGTCCGGATCGCGGATCTGGTCATGGTTGGCCTGATAGATCACCGTGTAGCGGACGCCGCTGCCGTAGACCCGACGGGCGATGCGCCACAAACTGTGACCGGGTTGCACGACGAAGCGGTCGGGCGGCACTTCCTGCGACGTCAGCGTCTCGCGCTGGAATGGCAGCTCGACGCGCGCGACGACCCGCCCGCCGGTGTCCAGCGCGTCCACCCGCAACCGGTGCCCGCCCGCCGCGATCGCGCCCTCGCGCGGCGTCAGCGTCCAGTGCCCATCCGGCGTCGCCGCCGCGCTGCCCACCATGGCGTTGTCGACATAGAGCCGCACCGTCGCCCCCGGCGGCGCCGAGCCGGCGAAACGGATGTTGCCGTGGTCGTCGTAGTCCACCACGTCCAGCCCGAGTTGCCCGTGTTGGTGCGCTGGCGCCTGCAACACGCGCGCCGCCGCATCGGGCGGTACCAGCACGGCGAGCGCCTGCTCGGGCGGGGCTGCCGCCGCCGGCGGGCCGGGCACCACCACGGCCACCGGAGCCGAGGCCGCCGTTTCGGTGCCGTCCCGACCGCGGGCGGTCAGCGTCAGCTCGCTGCCGCCGGCGGGCAGCGGCGCGGACGGGACGAACACGAACTGCCCCTGCGGGTCGGCCTGCACGGTGCCGATAACGGCACCGTTGTCGCGTAGCGTCACCGTGGCCGATGGCGCGGCGCGACCGGCGATGACGGCATTGCCCTCGGGGGTGACGCGGACGATGTCGAAGCTGGGGGCGACCGACGCCGGCGCTGTGGCTGGTGGAGGCGGGGCCGCGGGCGCCGTCGCGCCGGCCACCACCGGACCCGGCTGAGGCCCCGGATGCATGACGAACCATGCAACCGCACCCGCCACCACGATGGCGAGGGCACCCAACAGCAACGGCCACCGTGCCATGGTGCGCACGCCCTCCTTCAAGTCGTCGGCCCGCAACTTAGGGCGCGGCTGTTGCGCCGGCAACGTCCGTTCAGTGAACCAACCCGAGCCGGCCGCCCCCCCACGCCACCGCCACGGCCAGCGTCGCCGCGGCCAAGGCACCCCCCACCCCACCCAACCAGGGCAGCCGCGCCGCCAGCCGCGGCGTCGCCCAGATCGCCAGCAGCGGCGCCAGCGCGGCCAGATCGAGGCGTGACACGCCGCCCCGGCCGAGCCGCCCCAGGGCCAGCACCGCCAGCCCCGCCAGCCCGGCCAGTCCCGCCGCCACGGGCAGGCGCACCGCAGCCGCTCCCCGCGGTGCGCCGACCTGTCCCAGGCCGGCCACCAGCAGCACGAGAGCCAATCCGGTCCACGAACCCGGCGCCTTGGCCGCCGCCAGCGCACCCCAGAGGGCCAGCGCCGCGGCGACACCGGACCACGGGCTGCGCGGCGCCCGCAGCACGCGCAGTGCCAGCAGCACGGCCAGAGCCAGGCAGGCCATCTCCGGCAGCACGAGGCCGGCGGCCGCGTCGCTGTGCGGCGCGCCGGCCAGCCACCAGCCCCCGGCGATCGCCAGCAGAACGCCCGCCAGCCCCGCCACCCGGCCGGACAGGTCCACCGCCACGCCCGCCGCCAGCGCCACCGCCGCGAGCATCGGCAGCCGCTCGGCCGGCATGCGCGGCGCGACGGTCAGCCCCAGGGCAACCGCCCAGCCCGCGCACAACGCCAGCCCGCCGGCCGCCGCCTGCAGCCGGGCCGATTGCAGCAGCCGCCCCAGCAGCCAGGCCGCCAGCGCCACCGCCGCCGCCACGATGGGCGCCCGCCCGACCTGCCAGACCAGCAGAACTTCCCGTTCCCAGAACCCGAACGTCATCATCCACAGGGGCATCGCGCGCCGGCCGTTTTCGCGTCAAGATATCGCCACGAACATGTAACGGCGGAGGGCCTGCATGGGCTTGCGCGACTTCAACCGGACGATGCTGCTGCCGATGCGGGTGTGGGACGCGCCGACCCGGCTGTTCCATTGGGTCCTCGTGCTGCTGGTGCTGCTCAGCTACGTCAGTGTCCAGGCCGGCTGGATGCGGATTCACGTGACCTCCGGCACCCTCGTGCTGACGCTGCTGCTGTTCCGTGTGGCCTGGGGGCTCGTGGGCAGCGAGACCGCGCGATTCAGCCACTTCCTCGGCAACCCGGCGCGCGGGCTGGCCCACCTGGTCCACTTTCGCCAGCGCGGCCCGGACACCCAGGTGGGTCACAACGAGGCCGGCGGCTGGATGGTGCTGCTGATGCTGGTGCTGCTGGCGGTTCAGGTGGTTTCCGGCCTGTTCAACACCGACCAGCACGGCGCTGCCGGGCCGCTGGCCAAATACGCCAGCGTGCGCGTGAGCAGCATCGCCGGCGTCGTGCATGGCGCCAACTTTAACCTGCTGGCGGCCGCGGTCGGCCTGCACGTCCTGGCCATCCTGGCCTACGCGGTGGTGAAGAAACACGACCTCGTGCGGCCTATGGTCACCGGGATGAAGCGCCTGCCGGCGACAACCCGCCAGCCGCGCATGGCGAGTCCGGTGCTGGCGGCGGTGCTGGCGGGGCTGGCCGGCGTGGCGGTGTGGCTGCTGGCGACCCGCCTGTGATCCCGGCGCCGGCAAATCCGCTTGCAGACGGCGCCGCGGTAACCGACATCGGGGGCTTCGCAACGGAGCCTATCGGGACAGACATGCCAGACCTCCAAACCGTCGCCGTGTTCTGCGGCGCCCACGCCGGCCACGACCCCGCCTGGCGGGCCGCCGCGAGCGAACTCGGCCGTGGCATGGCGCGCGCGGGCATCCGCCTGGTCTATGGCGGCGGCCGCGTCGGCCTGATGGGCGCGCTCGCCGACGCCGCGCTGGCCGCGGGCGGGCAGGTGATCGGCGTGATTCCCGATTTCCTCATCAGCTGGGAGGTCGCCCACGACGGCCTCACCGAGCAGATCGTCACCGACAGCATGCATACCCGCAAACGGCGGATGTTCGAGCTGTCCGATGCCTTCGTGTCGTTGCCGGGCGGGCTGGGCACGCTGGACGAGATCATCGAGATCATGACCTGGCGGCAACTCAAGCTGCACGACAAGCCGGTCCTGGTGTGCGACGTGGCTGGCTCGGCCGCGCCCTTGCAGGCGGTCATCGAGGCGGCCATCGCGGCCGGGTTCGCGCGGCCAGAGACGCGCCTGCTGTTCGAGCGCATCGACGGGGTGACAGCGACAATCGAACGCCTGCGGCAACTGCACGCGGCGCGCAGCGGGGCGACGGCGTTACTGTAAAACTGGGGCTGGCGGCGCTGTTCAGCACGGGTTCAGGTCGATAGACGCAACAATCCGTTATGACTGGCCGCAGGCTTTTTCTGTCGCTGTTCGTCTCCGCTGGCGGGTTGTTCGCAAGCGCCGCGCACGCCGACGATGAAACCGATTCCGCCCGTGCCCGCGCCGCCCGGGAGCGTGGCGAAATCCAGCCGCTCGCCGTCATTCTCACCGCCGTGGAGGAGCGCTACGACGGCCGCGTGATCGAGACCGAGCTGGAATACCACCACGACGTCTGGATTTACGAATTCAAGCTGCTGCCGCCGACTGGCCGGATCTTCAAGGTGCGGGTCGACGCCGCCTCCGGCCGGATGTTAGAGACTCATGGCCCGGTGCGGGAGCGGCCCTGATGCGACTGCTGGTGGTGGAGGATAACGCGGCGCTCGCCGCGCAGCTTCGTGTTGCCCTTGTCGATTCCGGTTTTGCGGTCGACTCCGCGGCCGACGGCGAGGAGGGGCTGTTTCTCGGCGAGACCGAACCGTACGACGCGGTGGTGCTCGACCTCGGCCTGCCCCGGCTCGACGGCCTGTCCGTGTTGCGCCGCTGGCGGGCGGGGAAAAATAGCGTGCCGGTGCTCATCCTTACCGCGCGCGGGTCATGGACCGACAAGGTCGAGGGGTTGAACGCGGGCGCCGACGACTACCTCGCCAAGCCGTTCGCCATGGCCGAACTGGTGGCTCGCCTCAACGCGCTGATCCGCCGCGCCCACGGTCACGCCCAGCCCGAAATCTCCTGTGGGCCGCTGCTCATCGACACCGCCGCGCAAACCGTCACCCTGGAAGGGGCACCGGTACGGCTGACCGCCATGGAGTTCCGCTTGCTGGAATGCCTGGGCCACCATCTCGGCCAGCCCGTCTCCAAAACCCATCTCACGGAACATCTCTACAGCCAGGATTTCGACCGCGACTCCAACACGCTGGAGGTCATCGTCGCCCGCCTGCGACGGAAGCTGGGCGACACGCTCATCGAGACCGTCCGCGGCCAGGGCTACCGGCTTTCGCCGCCGCCATGATCCTCCGCTCGCTCACCGCGCGGTTGGCGCTGATCACCGGCGCGTGGGTGGCCTGTGGGCTGGTGGCGGCCTGGTTCCTGGTCTCCAACCAGGCCGCCTCCTACATCGAGCGCTCCTTCGACATCCGCCTCGCCACGCTGCTCGACGCCGTGGTGGCCGGCACCGAGATCGGCGACGACGGCCAGCCGGTGATGGCGCGGCCGGTCTCCGAGCCGCGTTTCGACCTGCCGTTCTCGGGGGTCTACTGGCAGATCGAGGCGCCGGGCGGGCGTATCGCCACCTCCCGTTCGCTGTGGGACCAGACGCTGCCGCCCATCCCCTCCGGCCAGGCAGGCCTGCTGGTGCATAGCCTGCCCGGCCCCAGCGGCCAGCATCTGCGCCTCGCCATACGCGACATCGCGCTGCCCGACAGTGGGGCGAAGCTGCGAGTCCTGGTGGCGGTCAAGCACGACCAGACCTATCTTGACATCGTCCGGTTGCGCCACGGCCTGGCGTTCGGGTTCGCGGTGCTGGGCGCGGGGCTGGTGATCGGCACGATGCTGGAGGTGTCGCTGGTGCTGAGGCCGCTGCGCCGGTTGCGCCGGGCGGTGGCCGAGCTGCGTGCCGGTAGCGCCGGCAGCCTGCGTCTGCCCGCCGGTGCCGAGGTCCAGCCGCTGATCGCCGAAATCGACGCGCTGGTGGCGCAGAACCGAGCCACCGTGGAGCGCGCGCGCAGCCATATCGGCAATCTCGCGCATGCCTTGCGCACCAACCTCGCGGTGCTGCGCAACGCGCTGGAGGCGCCGGGCGCGCCCGACCTTGAGCTGGTGCACCGTCAGGTCGCCGCCGCCGAGCGCCTGGTGGCGCACCATCTGGCGCGTGCCCGCACGGCCGCCCTGGTTGGCGCTACCGCCCAGGACGTGCCGGTGCTGGAGATGGCCAGCGAGGTCGCCGCCGCGCTACGCCGCCTGTTCGCAAGCCGCGACCTGCGCATCACGGTGCAGGGCGATGGCGCGCTGCGGGCCCGCTGCGAGCGTCAGGACCTGTCGGAGATGCTCGGCAACCTGATGGAGAACGCCTGCAAATGGGCCGACACAGGGGTGACGGTAACGGTCGCCGCGGCGCCGCCGCATGTGCGGGTGGAGGTGAGCGACGATGGGCCGGGCCTGCCCGCCGCGCAGATCCCGCTGGCCCTCGCGCGCGGCGTGCAACTGGACCAGGCCGCCCCGGGCAGCGGCCTCGGGCTGGCCATTGTCGCCGATCTGGCCGCGCTCTATGGCGGCGCGTTCGATCTCGGCACCACCGGGCAGGGCGGCCTGCGGGCGACCATGTTGCTGCCCGGCGGCCGGCCGCTCTGACCGGCCTGGCCGCCACGCCGCAACGCCGGGGGCGTCAGGATGCGGCCGCGGGCAACCGCCGCGATCCGGGCACAGGAGCCATGCTGCCGGTCGTTGCGAAGGCTTGACATAGGTCAAAGCGTCCCTTGACGGAAAGGCGCATGGGCGGGCGCCAACGGTGGAGTGGGCCGATGAAGAGTTCTGCGTCGCAGTGGTCCTCTGATGTAGATCAAGACTTCGTCAACAAAGTGCTCGTCCGGCATGCCGGGCAGGCCGGTGAACTGTTGGCGATCTTGCAAGAGGTCCAAAACAATCACCCTCGCAAGTACCTTCCTCGAGAGACGCTCGAATACATCGCGGCGAAGGCGAATATCCCCTTATCCCGGATTTTTGGCGTCGTCACGTTTTATGCGTTGTTCAATCTCGAGCCGCAGGGCCGCAACACTGTCTGTGTTTGCCGCGGCACCGCCTGCCACACCCGGGGATCGCGCGACCTGCTCGAGAAAATCATGATGAACCTCGGGTTCCACGCCCCGGAAGATGGCGAGTCCGACCAGTTGTCGGTCACCACCCCCGATGGCGGGGTCACCCTGCGCACCGTGGCCTGCTTCGGCCAGTGTGCGCTGGCGCCGGTCATCGAAGTCAATCACGCGATCTTCGGTCACGTGAACGAACGGACGTTGCGGCGTGAACTGCAAGCTCTGGACAAGCGGGAGCCTCGGGCATGACGCGCATTCGGGACCTGAGCACATTCAACACGGTTCGCACGACCGGGTTGGCCAAGCTGCTGCCCTCGCGGCCGCGCATCGCCGTCGGCATGGGCACCTGCGGGTCGGGTAATGGCGCGGAGGGCGTCTACAACGCCTTCGCCGACACCATTGCCCAGCGCGGCCTCGACCTGGACCTCGTGCGGACCGGATGTTTCGGCTTTTGCGCCGAGGAACCGCTGGTCAACATCTGGTGCCCGAGCCAACCGCTCGTCATTCTTCATCGCGTCCAGACCGACCACGTCAATCAGATCCTCGATGGACTGATGCGGAGAAACATCCCCGAGAGCCTTGCCCTGTGCAAGATCGAGAAATGGGATCACCTCACCGCGCAGATCAACTATGGCACCGGGTTCCCGACCATTCCACATTGGAATGAGATCCCATTCTTCCAGGGTCAGACAAAGATTGTCCTGCGCAACTGCGGTCTGATCAACCCGGATGACATCGAAGAATATATCGCGATCGGCGGCTACCAATCCCTGTACAAGGTGCTGATCGACGGCACCCCCGAGCTGGCCAATGAGCAGCTCAAGGCTTCGAGGTTGCGCGGCCGCGGTGGCGCGGGTTTTTCGACCGGCACGAAACTGGAATATCTGCGCAAAGCGGTGGCCGACCGGAAATACCTGATCTGCAACGCCGACGAAGGCGACCCCGGCGCCTACATGAACCGCAACGAAATCGAGGGCGACCCCCATTCGCTGCTCGAGGGCATGGCGATCGGCGGCTACATAACCGGCGCCACCCAGGGGACGATTTATGTCCGTGCCGAATATCCCCTGGCCGTCCATCGGCTGAACGTGGCCATCGCGCAGGCCAAGGACTATGGCCTGCTGGGCGAGGATATTCTGGGGCGTGGTTTCGACTTCGATATCAAACTGGTCGAGGGCGCCGGCGCTTTCGTCTGCGGCGAGGAAACCGCCCTGATCAGTTCGTTGGAAGGCCGCGCCGGCCGCCCCCGCCCGCGCCCGCCGTTCCCCGCTGAAAAGGGCCTGTGGAACTATCCGACCGACATCAACAACGTCGAAACCTGGTTCAACGTCGCCCCCATCATCGCCAAGGGTCCGGCGTGGTTCGCCGAGATGGGCAGCAACAAGAGCGCGGGCACCAAGGTTATTTCCCTGGTCGGCAAGGTGCGCAACACCGGCCTGGTCGAAATGCCGCTCGGCACGCCGCTCAACAAGTTTGTCTACGACGCCGGCGCCGGCGGCGTGCCCGGCCACACCGTCAAGGCGGTGCAGACCGGCGGTCCGTCGGGTGGCTGCATCCCGCAGGACATGTTCGACACGCCCGTCGATTATGAAACCCTGGGCAAGCTCGGCTCGATCATGGGTTC
>Ga0181520_10007464_pt1 | contig 16101 bp, 12 predicted proteins | sample PEATcosm2014_Bin_29_FD_132451 | JGI IMG/M metagenome (GOLD analysis project Ga0181520, IMG submission 132451) | Peatland microbial communities from MTU Mesocosm Facility, Houghton, MI, USA - PEATcosm2014_Bin02_30_metaG | ecosystem: Environmental > Terrestrial > Soil > Wetlands > Peat | place...
GGAGAAGGAAGACGACCGCTTGGACCAGTTGAACCTGTGGAAGTGACCTGCCACCGGCAAGGTGGCGCAACTCAGTCGGGGCCGCGTTAGCGTCCCCGCTCAAGCCGCTTTGAGCGGCTCACCCAAGAAAGCCTCCGGCTTTGCCGGAGGTCCTTACTTACGCCACCTGTTAATTACCGTTAATTACCTACGATCGGAATCGAATCATGATCGCCGAGACAGGGGTTATGGAAAAAATGCGCCAGGGGACACCGCGCATTGAGTTGCATCTTTCCACCGGCAGTGGACCGGCTGCCCTCCAGTGAGAACACCATTGTGAGCGAGATCACTATCGAAGGGGGGTTGGAAGTTGTAACCTAATGAGGGTATGATTGTGCCGCGGCATGTTCGCGAAGTCCTGCGGGATGCGGCGCGAGGTTTATAGGGATAGCGTAGACCTGTTTTGAAGGCACTAGGGTTTTGCCTGTTTCAGGGTACGGACCGCCCCGATGCACAGGGGTGTCACATTGGGAGCTTGATGATGGATCGACGGGATTTCGTCAAGACCGCGGGGTGGGGAACTGCGGCGCTATTGTTTAACTCGGGTGTCGGCAGAGGGCAGGCGAGTCCGAGCCAGCCGGCGCCGCCTCCGATCGAGGTGCATGGGATTCCTCCCAGTAAGCCGTCGCCTCTGGGAATTCCGGGCTTGTTCCCTGGGCGTGTGGTAGAAGTCTTCCACGGGGATTCCATTTCAGGCAACCGTGTTTCCCAGCCGATCGTTGGCCGCATGCTGAACGAGGGGATGAAGGAACTCACTGGCGAAAGTTCGCCGGCGGCGGCGTGGCAAAGGTTCATTGAACCCCACGACGTGGTGGGAATCAAGATCAACTCATCGGGGGCTCCCGTGTGCTTTTCCTCCCCCGAGATTGTGCGCGAGATCGTCGCGGCGCTGCGTTCGATTGGCGTCCCCGCCGAAAACATCGTGGTGTTTGACCGCTATTCCGACGAGATCGAACTGGCCTCATACCAGGCTCTGGTGCCGGCAGGAATCCGGCTGCTGGGTATTGAACACGGCGCCTTCGATGCTGCGCGCTACGATTTTGATGTTTATTGCGATGCGGATTTCTTCGGAGAGTCGGAGACGCGGTGCTATCTGGCAAAAGTCGTCACCCAGGAATTAACCAAGATCATAAATATTCCTACGATGAAGGATCACTCGGCCTCCGGAGTGACGGGTTGCCTGAAGAACATCGGCTACGGGTGCTTCAACAATGTGGCGCGCACCCACCAGCTACCTTACACATTTACCGATCCTCTTATCGGTTATCTTTGCTCCACCGAGCCTTTGCGCTCCAAGACGGTACTGCACATCATGGATGGAATGCGCGAAGTTTGGCACGGGGGCCCAATAACCTCGCACTGGGAATTCGTCTATGAAGCGAAGACCCTTTTCATTGGCACCGACCCGGTGGGGGTGGATACCGTCGAGTTGGAGGCCATCGAAAAAAAGAGACGTGAGGAAGGGGTAAGTTCGGTCTGGGATATCGATCCGAGTACTTTAACTACGGACGACGCCGAGTTCCACCAGAACCCCCTTAAGAACCTGTACTTTCGCCAGCCGGGACATATCGCCGCGGCCGGCAAACTGGGATTGGGCGTCTCCGACCTCAAACTGATCGATCATCGCCAACTCCGACTTACGTGAACACCACGATGGGCAATCCTGCAAGCACAGATCGCGATTGGGTAACCTTATTAGGTGAAAACTCCCGCATGGGACGACAGCGTGAGGCGTCATGGCAAGTGCCCAAAGGCGTGCGATGGCAGTTTCGCGCCGGTCGGGCCATCCGTTCGGCGGCCGTCCTGCGCGACAATCTTTTGTACGTGATAGAGGTTCATGGCGCGGTCTATGCCCTTGATGCTGATAGCGGGCGCCCCAGGTGGACCCGCCAGTTCCCCGACTGGATTCACTCCACCCCCTCGATTTCAGGAAACATGTTGCTTTTTGGCTGCGACGGAGGGAAGGTACATAGCTTAGACCGGGACACGGGCAGAACCATTTGGGAGATCGCCACGCAGGGGGAAGTGTGGGGTTCACCCGTTGTACGCGATGAAACCGTTTTTTTCGGTAGCGCCGACGGCCGCTTCTATGCGGTGGAGCTCAAGACCGGAAAGCCGCGTTGGACACAGACCCTCGGAGGGCGGATCAGTGCTTCTGCCTACGCCGCCGAGAAGCATGTTTATGTGGGTTGTGGTGACGGGAATGTCTATGCTCTGGATGTCTCGTCCGGAAGAATCCAGTGGAGCACGCCAACAGGGGATGGCATCGATTCCACGCCCGCTGTGGTGGGCGACACAGTTCTGGTGGGGTCGGAGGACTTTTTCTTCTACGCGATCGATGCGGGCACTGGAGCCGTGCGTTGGAAATTTGAGACGAAACTCGGAGTATCCTCATCTCCCGCCGCTTCACAAGAGCTGGTCGTCTTTGGCAGCAAAGACGGAAATCTATATGCGTTGGACATTCCGACCGGCAAATTGAACTGGAAACTCTCCACCGGGCGTGCGATCACATCTCCCACCGTGATATGCGAGCCAGTGGTTGCCGTTAACGCTGAGGGCACCGCTATGTGCCTCGATATCGCTTCAGGCAAAGTCCTTTGGAAGGCTGGGTTGGGCGGTGGCACTCCGGTCCTGGCAGGTGGCCGCACCTACGTGGCAAGCCACTATGGTACGGTCTATGCGCTGGAGTAGCCGCGTCCCAGGTGGGGCTCCTCAAGGCTCTCTGCTGACTGCGTCCGTTCTTTTGCCAGACCAGTCTTTAGACCAGTCCCTTCCCCCTGTTTTCAGAAAGCACTACGCCATGGGCGCGGTTTTTGAAATCGTCGCTTACGGAACCAATCCCACACAAGCGTCCCAGGCTATAGATCATGCCTTTCAGGAGATTGATCGCCTGGAACAGGTGATGAGCATCTACAAACCCGCGAGCGAACTCAGCCGCTTGAACCGCACAGCGCACCTCGAGGCGCAAACGGTTACCCAGGATTTGTACCAGGTGATCCAGGAATCGCTGCACTATTCCGAGATCTCCGAAGGTGAATTCGACGTCACGACCGGGCCGCTAGCTGAGCGGTGGAAAGCCGTGGGTCGCGGCGAGCAGGCTCCCAGTCCGGCCGAGGAAAAAAGACTTCGACGCGGCGTGGGTTATCGCCAGGTTGAATTGATTCCTCCCGGTCGGATTCGATTCCACTCTTCGCGGCTGGCGGTAGATCTGGGGGCGATTGGTAAAGGGTACGCCGTAGATCGGACCGCCGCCGTGTTGCGGTCCTGTGGCATCGAATGTGCACTGATTAATTCGGGAGGGAGTACGTTTTACGCAATGGGCTGCCCCCCTGGCCAATCCGGTTGGCTGGTGCACCTGTGCGACCCCTCCGCGCAGGTTGATCCCCACGTCCTATTGAATGAAAACAGCGTTTCAACATCGCAGCAGACGCCACCCAGCTTGCTGGGGATGCCGTCATTTGGACACATTATCGACACCATCGCGGGCGAGCCGTTGAAATCGGCCACCGCCGTGAGCGTCGTGGCAGAATCCGCAACGGCTTCAGACGCTCTCTCCACCGCTTTCTTGCTCATGGGCCCCGAGAAAGGCCGGGATCTGGTGAAAAGATTACCGAATGTGGCTGCCGTCTGGATTTCACCGGAAGGGCTGCCGCAGACTGTGACCAGTGGCCCGAAAATTCTGATGACAAGCGTAGCGCGCATGAGCTCTCAAAAAGCCGTGGCGCGAAAACTGGACTAGCCTGGAGTGAACTCATGGATAGACGTCGGTTCGTTAAAAGCGCGAGTTGGAGTACGGCGGGATTGTTGCTCAGTTCCGTCGCCTCAAAGGGTCAGGACAATTTAATACGGCCGGAGTCGCCGGTAATTCCCCAGACCGCCTGGGGCAGAGTGTGGATTCGCTGGACTGAGCCAGCGCTGCCAGCAAAAACTCTGCTGGCGCATGGCCTGGCAATTCCCTGGGGTGCTGCCCCGGCCTTGGTGGAAAGCGCCCGAAAGCAGGGCTATCGCGTTTACACCGCGGTGACGCTTGAGCAGGCATCGGCGGCAGCGAAAAGCAGCCGCGCTATGGGAATTTCAGGAATCATTCTGGAAGCGGGAGATTCGGAGCAAGAAAAGGCCGAGAGAACCGTCAGGGACCTTCGGCTGGCACACCCCAACCTCACCATTCTGACTCCTGGTCCCAGCGCCAAGCAGCCGGCGATGATGGGAAGCTCGGTGATTACCCAGCGCGGCATCTTGCAGGTATCGAGTTCCACGGAGCAGCCGTGGCTTGACTCCAACTTAGCCCTGGTGGGGTTTGACCGTGCGTTTCGTCCCATCCAAACTCCCTTGATCGATTTCCAGTGGGAGCTTTCCGATGCCTTGCAGCAACAGCAAGGCCCCAGCACGGAAGAGTATTTACTCGCCGTGGCCGAAGCGGGCGCTCTTCATTCCGACTTGATCCTGAATTTGCACCCGAACCTCGAAAAAGCTCTGGTGAGCGGAAGCGACGAAGGGTGGGCCGTCTGGGAACGTGTAGCGAAGTACGTGGAGTTTTACCTCAGAGAGGGTGAACGGCCCGTCGCTTTTCAAGCCAACGTCGGCGTGGTGACTGACAACTATGACACGTCTTATGAAGCCATGAACTTGATGGCGCGGCACAACATTCCCTTCCGCGTGCTCCCCCCGAGCCACCTGACGCCCCAGGGCCTCCAAGGTCTGGATCTCATTGTCGTATTCGCCCAGCCGGATGAGGCTGCAATCCGACAGGTGGCAGGGTTTGTGGATGGTGGTGGAGTGGCGATTCTGGTGAGCTTACGTGGCTCTTTCCCCTGGCAATCGAGTGGCGCCCGCCAAGTCAGCGGCGATTCGGTGATCTATACGATGGGCAAGGGCAAAGTGATCGAACTCACCGAAGGCATTGCCGATCTCGGAACGTTTTCCAAGGATGTTCGCCGACTCCTGGGCAAAGAGAAATTGACCATCTCTCTCTGGAATGCGTCCACCATCATCGCGATCCCTTACCAGTTCCCCGGCACCTCTGCTGCTACCGTGGAGCTGGTGAATTACTCTGCGGATCCCATGCCGGTACAGGTACGCATCAAAGGCTCTTACTCGGTGGTTCGATATGAAACCCCGGAGCACGGCTGCTGCGAGGTTCTCACGCCAACCCATCAAGACGGATTCACACAGTTTAATGTGTCCTGGCTGAGGATCGGAGGACGCGTACACCTTGGCGCGGTGGCCGACACTCAAAGAAAGAGGTTGTAACCCAAACCCTTCATCTGGCATAAAACCGCTGACCAGATACTGGATTCCGTCGCCAGGTTTTGTAAACGAATTAACGACTCAGGACATTAGTGTCCTGAGTCTGAAGTTTGCATCATAAATGGCCTGTCATCCTGAACGGAGATTGGCGCGCATTTTGCGCCAATCGTAGTCGAAGGACCTGCGGTTCGGGGCCTCAACTTATGAAATGAATTTCTGACTCACCACACTAGGTAATAGTCATATACATGTACGCCATTGAGGTTCGTCCAAGGAATTGGGCCAGTGGTAATCGGAACCTCTCTCCGTATAAACCCATCTTTTGTAAATCGAGCAGTGATCGGTTCAATTCCGTGCTTTGAGAAAACGGTATGTTGCTCCCAAAATAGTAATCAGGGACCTTGATGAAACACGGCGTCGTGCATGTAATAGAGCCGTTAATTTTGACGCTGGCTCCCTCAGGAGTTGTATCCAACTTGACGAGCTTGTCTCCCGCATATGATCGGACCTGGATAGACAACACAAGACAAAAGAGCCAACACAGACGCGTCGCACGAATTGCCATTTCGAGTTTCCTTGGATTTGATGGACGGGGTAAACGACTTGAAGCTGTGCACGCTGGCGCTGTGGAGATTCGCGGCTTGCTCGCAGAAAAGGGTGTGCGCGCAAGGTATAAGCTGCTCGAATCCAAGGTGAAGTTAGCAAGAGTGTCGACCGGGAAAACCCAAAGCCAAATTCAAAGTGAACCGAACGTGAAAGCGAATGGTCGCAAGCGCGGGAGTAAGGCTGCGACGCATCCGAGGTAGACGCCGGCGAACTTTGTCTTTTGCGAAGGGTTACCGGACCTTGACCCAGTAATTCGCGTAGGTTTTCGTGAATGGCGTGGTGGTTCCTGGGTAAACCGCGAGTCGAAGCGTTAGCGGGCCATCTTTCACCAGCCCGCCCGGTTGCTATTCCGTTCGGACTGCAGAGCGGGTTGTGATCTGTTCACGCTCGCCCGCGCTTTTGTGGGATGCGCTTCTCTAGCTACGCAGTGCCGATGTCCCTGCTCTTGGCGTGGGCTCTGAACTCCTCCAGCGTGCCAGAATTCACGTCGATCTTGAATCGCGTCTAACGTCCGTGCTGCTTAAGCAGGCTTGTCGGCGGCGCTTCAACCGGCCCGGCTATAGCCACCAACGTGCGCTGTGATGAACGAACTCGCGTCTTCCTTCAGCAACTGGCGAACTTGTCGGCAGCCGCGACGAGGGCACGCGTATTGGGCGGGTCGAACGCGCTATGGCCGCTGTCCGGCGTGATCACCAGGTCGGCCTCAGGCCATGCACGGTGCAGAGCCCAGGCGCTCTCCATGGGACAGACCACATCGTAGCGGCCCTGCACGATCGCGCCGGGGATGGCGCGAATCCGACCGACATTGAGCAGCAACTGATCGTCACTTTCGAGAAAGCCCCGGTGGACAAAGTAGTGGGCCTCGATGCGCGCGAAGGCTAGGGCGAACTCGTCCTCTTCATAGTGGCCGGCGAAGGCTGCATCGGGCAGTAGCTTCGACGTGGCACCCTCCCACCCGCTCCATATCTTCGCGGCGGCGAGCCGCACGGTCGCGTCCTCGCTGGTCAAACGGCGGTAGTAGGCAGTGAGAAGATCGCCGCGCTCCGCCTCCGGAATGTGCGCCAGGTACGGTTCCCAGGCATCCGGGTAAAGGATTGAGGCGCCGCGCTGATAGAACCACTCGATCTCCTGCCGGCGCAGAAGGAAGATGCCGCGCAGAATCAGCTCCGTGACGCGCTCCGGATGCGTCTCGGCGTAAGCTAAGGCAAGTGTGGAGCCCCACGAGCCGCCGAATACCTGCCAGCGCTCGATACCCAGGTGCGCGCGGAGTTTCTCGATGTCCGCTACCAGGTCCCAGGTAGTGTTATCCTCCAGCGACGCGTAGGGCGTGCTCTTGCCGCAGCCGCGCTGGTCGAAGCAGACAACACGGTATTTTTCGGGGTGAAAAAAGCGGCGCTGTTTAGGATCGGAGCCGCCGCCGGGACCGCCGTGGAGAAACACCACCGGCTTGCCGGCGGGGTTGCCACTTTCCTCAAAGTAGAGTTCGTGCACGGGCGAAACCCGCAGCCGGTCCGTGTGGTAGGGCTCGATCGGAGGATAAAGCCAGGTAACGGGATCTTTCATCGTGGAAATAGACAATCGTTCACTCGACATAACAAAGACAGTGTACCGCGGAGATTCGCCCCATCCTCTTATTGCGCGGCAACGTAGCCAATTCCGTAGGTGAGATAGCTACGTGGGACCGACTGCAGGTTCCTTATAGCGTGCCAGCTTCTCAAAGTCTAATCTCCCGCTCGGGGACCCGACTGTCCGTTGCTGGTCAAGCAGTGCATTGCGGAAAATGCTGATTTTGGGGCGAATCGTGGCCGATCCATTTCCAACCTTGGCCGCCGCCTCGCAAAGGCCCTTTGGAGGCCAAAAACAGGATCGTGTCCGGAATGCCGGTGATTCGGGCACGACCAGCAACTCACCGATGATGCACGATTAGCTCGACAAAAGGGGGGCCAGTTGGGGCGCGCGCTGAGTTCGCGCCGGTGCGCTCTCCGCCATTAGCATCAACGCAATCTGGCCGACGGCCGCGGCGCCCATCAAATACCATGCCGGGGCCATGGCGTTGCCCGTGACATGGATCAGCCAGGTTGCCACCAGTTGTGTCGTTCCGCCAAAAGCGGCGATCGAGACTGAATAAATAATTCCGAACCCGCTACCGCGAATCGATTTGGGCAGACTCTCTGCCAGCCCTGCATAAAAGGATCCCCAAATGAACATCGAGACTGCGTTTAAGACGGTCATTCCGGCGATAAACGCAAATTCGGAGCGGGCGGCGATGATCCAGGAGAAGGTCGGATAGATCATCACGAGAAAGACGAGGTTGCCCCCAACATTAATAGCCCAACGGCCATGCTTGTCAGACAGCAATCCGCCGAGCAGAATGACGGGAATGCCCAGCATATAGCCGATTGTTTCAGCGATGAATCCGGCGCGGGCTGACATGTGCAACGTAGCCTGCGCATAAGTGACAAGGTAGGAAAAAGTATAGTTGGCAATGGTACCGGAAGCCAGAATGACCAGGCCCAGCGCAATGATGCGCCAACGCGTGCAGGCCTGACGCAAACGCGTCGGCTTCAAGACTGGCGTAGCGGCAACCGGTTCGGGCTCATGAAGGGTCTCGGGAAGATTGGTGCGCATCCACAAGCCGAATGGCACTGCGACGGCACCGATCAGAAAGGCAATTCGCCATCCATAGGCATCGAGCGCAGCGGGCGGCAGTACCGCAGTCAGTAGGACACCGACCAATCCTCCGGCGATGAGCGCAAGGTTTTGGCTCGCACCCTGCCAGGAGACGACCAGGCCGCGCTTTTCAATGGGCGCGGCTTCAAGCAGGAAAGCGGTGTTGGAACCGATCTCCCCACCCAGTGAGAAGCCCTGCAACATGCGGGCAATCACGGCCAAAATCGGTGCAGCGATGCCGATCTGGGCATAGGTCGGGATGAGTGCCATGCCGACGATGGCAAAGCCGATGAGCATGAAGCACAGCATCATAGCCGGCCGACGACCAGCGCGGTCCGAGTAATTGCCGATGAAAAACGCACCGATGGGTCGAGTGACGAAACCGGCTCCGAAGGTCGCCAGCGACAGCATCAAGCTACCGTATGCGCTCTGGGCTGGAAAGAAGGCGTGGCCGATTTGAATCGAGAAGAATGCGTAGGTCAGAAAATCGTAGAACTCGAGCGCGTTTCCGATGGTTGCAGCTGCAACATGGTGCCCCCGAAGAGAGCTTCTACCGCGCAATTGTCCAGCGGCACTTTCCATTGGCACGCGCTTTCTCGAGATTCAACCCCTAGCGAGGCCCCATTTTGACAATGAGATAACCCCTGTTGTGACGAGGGCTGAAAACTGGCAAAACTACACGACGGCCCGTTTAGCTGAGTTCAACTGGATTCCTCCGGGGAGGGTTCGCCTGATCGTGAGAGCGTATCAAGCTTGATGCTCCGGTGTCGAGAAGAATCCCGGCATTGTCCTGCGCGGGTGAATTGTCGCCGATCCGGTCCCTAGCCGGAAGGTACTCACCGGTAAACAGATTAGGATTGGCTGGAGCCTCCTGTTCGGAGCGACAGATTATCTCCGTACCAGGATGGTTCTCAAGTGGCAGCATAGTGCTGGAATGGGTGGCAGCATTCATCTATTACCAGCACCAATCTTCTGGTGGAAGGGGCCCATTAATCTGCATGATGTGAATGTGGAGCGCCCGGCTTGATTTGTACCTATGGAGGAGAGACAAATTGGGTCTGAAGAAGGTCTGCAGGGAATCGACTCAGCATTTGCGTGGAAATGTCAGATACGCAATTAACTTCCATAACGGACAGCCAGATGCGTTTATGGGACACTTATGGGACACTAAAACTTGCAGGTTCTCCGATCTCCGTCTGCCCTGAGTAGTATGTAAACTATTTATAATGAATTAGATGGAGGTGGGTGGAGTCTCCTGCTAACCATCCTCTATGCCGAATTCCCTGCTAACAGGGAAAAATACAGAGAAATTCGTGAATTCTGCCCCATAAGATCGCAGGCGAAGCTTTACATGGTGCTGAATTCACGTGGTTTACTTCGATGTAATCGCAAACTTCAACTTGCACCGAACAGGGAAATATCACCCCCATATCAGGGAAAAGCAATTCCCTGATACGGCCTTCGGTATCGCATCTACCGCTTGGCGATGCCCAAGGCCCTCTGCCCTTAAACAGCTTCAAAGTCAAACCGATTCCCACGCACCGAATCTCTTGTCGAGATACGGATTGTTTGGCCTTTTCAAAAGCGAGTTTCGGCTGAATACTAACCTCTCAATTGGTCCGGATTTCGTCGGGTCGATCAATATCTTCACGCGAGACGCGAAGTGGGCCCATCACTGCGGAGGCGCATTAGCGACGGAACACACTTCAGACGAGGGCGTGGACGTCTCTGCCTTCGCCACCCAATCGATTGCATTCTCAACCGCTAGGTCCGTTGCAGTCGACCGGTCCCCATGCGCCACCGAGGAAATCCAGGCGAGCTGGCTCGCCGTCAACTTCCAGCTAAGCGGCGCGGGCTTCGGCTTGCTCTTATCGTCAGGCTGCTGTGGGATCGCGAACACCACGTGATGGATGATCAAACTGCCCGCATATGCCGTCTCCAGTACGCACAGCTCACGGCGATTACGGCGCGTCACGCTTACGTGGCCTGCGTTCCATAGTCCCTCGAGCGGCCCGAGCAGATGATCCAGCGTTCACCAGGGAGCGGGCGGGCGGCCGAACACGATCAGCTCATGTCGAATCCGAAGTTTGCTGGCGGCATCGGCTGGAGCGCCTTTGATTACAACACGCACGCAGGTTTCGGATCGGGCGATCGCATTTGCTATCACGGTATATCGGACATTTTCCGTGAGCCCAAACCGGCTGCGGGCTTCTATCGGTCACAGTGTGACCCTTCCGAGGAAGTTGTGCTTGCGCCAGCATTTCACTGGTCACGCGGAGATGTTAATCAGGCCTTTAGCAACGGAGTCATCTGCTCCAGTTGCGACAAACTCAAAGTTTATATCGATGGAGCATTCGCCCTCGAAGCCGAGCCAGTTCGCGCGCAATTTGCCCATCTTAAGTACCCCCCATTTACTGTCGACCTTGAAAAACATCTGCAGCACTGGGGCGATATGAGAATCGAGGGCTACATCGCTGGAAAGCTTGCGATCTCACGTACATTCTCGGGAAAGGATGTGGACCAGAAGTTCCTGCTCCTACCTGACGATACCGAATTGGTAGCCGACGGCGCAGATACAACGCGAGTGGTCCTACGTGTCACCGACGAATTCGATGCGGTCAGGCCTTTCGCATCTGACGCCATTCGTTTCGAACTCCGTGGCCCAGCGGTAATCATCGGGGATAATCCAATGGCCTTGGTGGGGGGCATCGGCGATTTGGATTCGCGCTACCGAACAGTCTGGAAAGGTCATCCTTATTGCGCGTCACCCGCATCTCGGCGCGCAGACGGTTGAATTCCAAATGCAGCAGACTGCAACTCAAATTGTTTGATTTGCTTGATAATGTCGTCGGCAATGTAATTACACGTGCTGGGTGTTGGGCACGCACGAAGAGGAAAATCATCGATGCGGAGAAGTGTGCGCCGCAGATTGCGCACGAGACAGTCGAACGTATTCGTGCGCTCCCGGCTATCGAGTGTAAGGCCAGGGATGCTGCTGCGGATGATCGCTTGAAGCAGCGTCTATCGTAGTCGGCGCCGATGCTGGCGCCGTTCGCATCTCGATACGGGTCTCGGAAGAGCCGACGAGGACGAAACAATAAGGGTGAATCAATGCACGGAGTGACATCGTTGTCATAGACCGTTTTTGGATGTATACTCTCTTCAAATTGACAGCGCTGCGAATGGTTCGTGGCAGGAATGAGATTGCCAGTACCACTGGTTTCAGTCCGGGAGCGTTCTGGTTGCCGTATCCACGATTGGCAAAAATAACCTCTGCGCCCCCGGGACGGCGACATGGGCGCACTCCCGTTCAGGACGCAGTCTTTCCGCATTCGACAAGAGTTGCGATGCGGCAGGGAGAATCGATGAATCGGCGGGAATTCACCTTTGAAGGCATGTACGGTCTGGCTGTGTTCGCTCCTCTTTCCAAGCGTCTCGGCTCCGTTCTTCAAATCACAACAACTGGTACTGAACAGAGGCTCACGAGCTACGTCAATCCCTTTCTGGGCACCGCGCCTCTGACCGACCCGGCAGAAATCGGATTCAAGCCGCCTTGGCGCGTGTGGGCAGGATTGGTTTTTCCGGGGTCATCGGTGCCTAACGCCATGGTGCAACTGAGCCCGATCACCAAATTCGGCAGCGGCGCCGGCTATGAATACGAGAACCCGAAAATCTACGCTTTTGCGCACACAAACAAGGGCCACTGGAACTTGTGCAATATTCCGATCCTGCCTGTGAGCGGGGAGGTGAACCCGGACGACTTTGCCTCCACCTTCGACCACGCGACGGAGTCGGCGCATCCTGGCTACTATCAGGTGCAACTCGAGCGCTACAACATTAATGCCGAGTTGACCTCGACCTTGCGCACAGGCTTCCACCGGTACACCTACCAGGACGCTCGCGCAGCGAAGAAGCTGGTGGTGAACATGGCTGTCTCCAACGAACGGATTCGCGATTGGCAGATGGAGCAGGACGGCGACCATGCTTTCAAGGGCTACCAGAGATTCAGCGAGAAGATCTATTTCTACGCCGTCTCGAACTACGGTATTCAACAAATTGAGCGCCTGAAGGGGAGCAAGGCGGAGCTGCCGGTGGTGGACTTCGAAACTGGATCGAAGCCGGTGGAGATTCGCATCGGATTATCCTTCGTGAGCACGGAAAACGCCAAGGAGAATTTGAAAAAGGAACTGGGCGCGAAGAGCTTCGAGACGGTGAAGGCCGAGGCCGATGCCACGTGGGAAAAGCTGCTGGGGAAGATCAAGGTTAGCGGCGGCACGGAGCGGCAGAAGAGGCTCTTCTATTCGTGCCTCTATCGCTCGTTCCTGTGGCCAGCCCTGCGCAGCGACGTGAACGGCGAATATACCGACGAGAAGGGCAATGTCGTCAAGGCGGACTTCCAATATTACACGCTGCCTTCGCTGTGGGACGATTACCGGAACAAACTGGTGTTGCTAGGAATGCTCTCGCCGGACGTGGCTACGGACGTGATTCGTTCGCTGATTGACCGTGGCGACAAGACCGGCTTTATCCCGACTTTCTTCCATGGCGATCACGCGGCGGCCTTCATTGCCGGTTCGTATCTGCGCGGGCTGCATGGCTTCGACGTGAAGGATGCTTATCGGTTACTGCTGCGCAATGCGACGGTGGAAGGCGGCACGCGGCCCTTTATCAAGGAGTACATAACCAAGGGCTTCATCTCCGATCCCGACGTGGCAAATCCGGGTGTGGAGACGAAGGGCAACGCGGGGGTGACCAAGACGCTGGAATACGCCTACGACGATTACGCCGTCGCCCTGCTGGCCAAGGAACTGAAGGACGATCAGAACTACGCGATGCTGATGAAGCGTTCAGAGAACTACAAGAATATGTTCGACCCATCGACCGGTCTCATGTGCGGCCGTCTGGAGAACGGCGATTGGGTCAAGAACTTCAATCCCGAGTTTCCTTACTACGAATATATGTATCGCGAGGCGAATGCGTGGCAGTCGTCCTTCTTTGCCCCACATGATACGGAGGGCCTGATCGGCCTCTACAAGAGCAAAGCTGATTTTGAGAGACAGCTCGACCGATTCTTCACCATTCCCTGGAATCCAAATTACATAGCGATGAATATCAACAGTTTCATCGGACAGTATTGCCAGGGCAATCAGCCGGACCACGGCTTCGCTTACCTCTATTACTTCGTGGGCAAGCAGGAGAAGTCACAGGCGATTCTGAACACGATTATGGATCGCTTCTACGGTATGGGCAGGGACGGTCTGGCGTTGAGCGGCATGGACGACGCGGGCGAAATGTCCTCATGGTATGTGTTCAATGCGATCGGCCTCTACACCTATTCTCCGGCCGACCCGAAATATATCGTGACAGTGCCGCTATTTGACAAGGTAGTTATCAGGATGAGTAGCGGGAATTCTTTGACCATCATAAAAAGAAACTCTGGTGAGAAAATTACTGACATCACCTACGCTGGGCAAAAGGTTAATGGGTATTTTATCTCCCATCATGAGCTACTTAAGGGGAAGGATCTCGTTATTACGGCCAAGTAATGAAGAAGGTCGCCATTGCCACGAAGTACAGAATAATCTGGCTTTGCTCCGGCGATACAAGGGAGAATCCTTAATTCAACTTCTCCAGAGTCTTGATCTGGCTGTCGGGGAAGCGTTCGTCGGGTACCAATTCACCGACGAAACTAACCCTTCGGAGTGAAAATGCGCATTATTCCCAAGCCTTTGGCTTGCATCCACAGGATCCGCGAACGATGAATTCAGTACCAAGGACGATCTTCCGCGCCGGTTGTCTTTTAGTCTCCGACATTCGCTCGAATAGTACCTTGGCTGCCTGGTGTCCCAGTTCATGCGCTGGCTGCCGCACCACAGTCAGGCCCGGCGGAATCATTTCGGCAAGCTCGAAATCGTCGAACGAAACGAGTGGAAAGTCCGTCAATATCTTCTTTTTCGCTGCGTTGAGCGCGCGCAAAACACGCATAGTGCAAACCCAGTTGAGAGTAAAAATAGCCTCGACACGGTTGGGACCGGATAGGAATGGCGAAAGAAGCTCTGGAGTCAGATCGCTCTCATGCTGAACCAACAATTCGATCGGTTCTGCTCCCGCGCTCTTTACCGCAGATCGATATCCTGCGACACGTTCCGAGCAAGTATACAAATGTGGGCGTGCACCCACGGCAAGAATCCGCTTGTAGCCATGCGCGAGTAGATGCTCGGTGGCTCCGCGGGCTGACTTGCGGTTGGTCACAGTAATGGTATCCACCTCTTCACCTCGAAGAGGCTCGTCAAAAACAACGATCGGCACATTCCTTGCCAGCAGTAGCTTGAGGTTGCTCTTGCCGCTGCTTGCCGCCATCAGGACGACGCCATCGATCTGTCGTCTGAGCATTATCTGAAGTTCCGCTTCTTCGAGAGCAGCATCTCCACCAGAGCTGGAGAATAACTGCGTGTCCGGTCTCTCGAGCTACGTCCTGGACAGCCTGCACAGCGGCTGCTGTAAAGGGGTCAGCCAGATTAGGAACGATCATCGCGATCGCAGCCGAACGTTTCGCCTTCAATCCCCTGGCCAATTCGTTCGGTTGATAGCCTAGTTGTTCCATGGCTTTGAGCACGCGGGCGCCGGTCTCAGGACGAAGCTCAGGAGAGTCATTCAGGGCGCGTGAAGCTGTCTTCAGCGATACGCCAGCCAATCGTGCTACATCGACCAAAGTTATTGAATCGCTTTTCGTTTTCATTTTCTAATCTTTGCCCTTTCTGACTGCCTGTCTATCCATTCTCTCTCGTCAGCGGCTAATTGCCGATCCTGGAAGCTAATGATTCCAGACTGGCGCGCTTCGTTTCTGGATAGACAAATAAAATCACGAAGAACTGTATGACCATCATCGCGGCGAGGCCAGCGAATGCTTTCCCACCCAGGCTCCTTGCGATCGCAGGGAAAGACCCGATAATGATGGCGTTGGCCACCCAATGCACGGAACTTCCGAAGCTTTGCCCACGGGCACGGACCGGCAGGGGAAATAACTCGCTAAGATATACCCAGACGACCGCGCCTTGGGAAAAGCCAAAGAACACGTTGTAGCACATCAAAATGACGACTACGGACTCAGCGGGCCAGCCCATGTACCGAATCGCAGGCAATGCGAGGAGGCAAGCACCCATGCCCGCTGATCCGGTTAGCAGAAGCGGTTTGCGGCCGACCTTATCGATGATGCCTACAGCGATCGTGGTCACCAGAAGGCTAAATGCGGCCATCAAGAATGCGTCTCTTCGCCCGTTCAAACGCCCCGAGCCGAGTTCAGAAAAAACATCGAGGATATAGTAAAGCAGCACGTTGACCCCTGTAAGCTGATTAAAAATGGCAATGCTGGCAGCCAGGAGAATTGGCCGAGCATACTGCCGCGAGAACAGTGTCGAGTACTGTGAAGCCCTGAACTCTTCAAGTGACGCGGCAAGGCGGGCACAATCGGCATCGGGATCGGCGGACCCCAAAGCTTTCAGAGTTGTACCCACCTCGGCGGGGCGGCCCTTGAGGGCA
>Ga0181520_10007466_pt1 | contig 16095 bp, 23 predicted proteins | sample PEATcosm2014_Bin_29_FD_132451 | JGI IMG/M metagenome (GOLD analysis project Ga0181520, IMG submission 132451) | Peatland microbial communities from MTU Mesocosm Facility, Houghton, MI, USA - PEATcosm2014_Bin02_30_metaG | ecosystem: Environmental > Terrestrial > Soil > Wetlands > Peat | place...
CGTCAACAACTAATTTATTAGTTGATGCCAAATGGAAAGTAGACTTTACATTCTGCCGTGTGTACACAAAACGACATAATGTGTACAAGCGTATGCACGTGTGACCATCCCATTTATTATCAACAACTTACCACATTGTTTGGCACAAAGTCTATAGGCACACGGTTTACAGTTTGAACCGCTGTATACGTTTACAAACCTATCGGTCTTTTATTATGTTAGACTTACGGGTCTCCTTAAGAATGCTTTGACCAGCCCACCCGGCAGGACCTCCGGCGGGCGGCGCTCGGAAGCGTAAGCTGGTGCGGCCTAAATGGGCACGCCCACTAATCCAGCGCGTTGTAATAAATACCGACACCCCGCTATTCCGGCATGTAGAGACAGATATTCGCATAGCGCCCATAGGATCAGACACTTAATCCAAAAGGTACTGGATTGTTCCACGTGGAACACTTGGGCTAGAAGGGGGTCTTAACGCTTAGGAGGGCCTATAGGGGGCTAGGGAAGGAAAGGATGGTCATGGGTGTCGGGCGGGTGGTCAAGTATGAACGATGCGTAGATAGGGGGTCGTTACCATATAATTGTATTAGAACGTGCAACTAATTTATTAGTTGATGGAGCCGAGTGTGTCCCCGCCGGGCGGCGTAAGCGTCGAAAAAAAATTTGCGTAAAATTCAAGACAGGGAAGGGGTGTTGGTGTCAAGTTTACTTTACATCTTGGAACAGGGTCAACTGTTGTTTATTGACTTCCTCATTGTCCATAATGAACCGGCGGCGTTGTTCCAGACGAAGTTCTTCCTCTTCTTCGGTGCTAATTCCGGCTCTCATTTTTTCCTCCCTTGTGGGCTGCACGGGGCGTAACTGGTGCTAACAAGTTTTTGCAACCAGTATGTTCGCGGCTAGCGCGGCCCATGCAGCCCTACCCAAGCTATTTTTTGGTAACTTTATATGGTGAGAAGATTGACTTGTCGATGCCCGGCATGACGATGTTGGAAATCGACTGTGTGGAGTTCTCGCGCACGTGCTCAAGGTTCGGACCCTCGCGCCGGGAAACTCCCTCCACGGCGATGCGGTACAAAGGATCAGTCAGAACGTGACAGAACTCATGCACGAGACAGGCTCCAAGGTAGTCGTATCGACCTTCCTTGAACAGCTTTACGGCTGCCGGATAGAGTTTCAGTGTAGCGTCCATGTAACTGTGATCGCTCCTCATACTGGCAATCACGTCGTCGCCGTTGTAGCAGTCCCGGTTGGCCTCTCCCGGTGCCTCTTTCATGTTCAGAACACGAATAGTCCATGCGTGAAGATAGAAATGACCCGTAAGGTACGTCACGATGCCGTTAGTGAACTCCCAATAGGTTTTCTTTTTACGTGGGTGCGCTGCTCTTTTGGTCGTCATCGGGTCTCCGTGTTGATATATTGTTATGGGAGAAGTACAAAAATCTTCTCGTTGTTGTCAGGGTTTTTGTCGCGCCCCTCGGTGTCATCGTTGTACACGATTAGCGCATCCTCACAGGTAAGACTGACTTCCCAACTGTCGGGAATGTCTTTCAGGAACTTTTTTAGGTCTCTGACTGTTGGCATTACTCCTCCTGATATTTCCGGCCCTGTGCTTTGTCCTGCACTAGCTGCTTGTCAGGATCATCGGCAGGCGGCACCCATCCCTTCTTAGGCGCAAACACAGTATCAGTAAACTTGATGCCCTTGAGCATGGCGCTCTTAGGCCCATAGCCACATCGATTGCTATACGCCTCGTGTTCGCCATAAATCTTGTCACAGATTGCGCATGGGTGCCGAACATCGATACGACGGCCCTTACCCTTGGCGTCCGGCCCCATACCTTCCATGAAGTTCGACCGGCCCTCCCAAAACATCGTATCGGTCCACCCGACAAGATCATTTGAGACGGCCACAAAGGACCAATGGGACCAGTTTCTCAAGGCTTGCCAGAATCGCTCCTCCGGGTGCTCTTGACAATATACCACGAATGACTGCAACAGGCTTTCGCTTTTCACTGCCCCTCCTAGACTTTTTCAGGAAATCCATACTCTTCGGACTTCTTGTTGTAGACTTCACGAATGATAGCCTCTGGATCAGCAATTCCGACACGGGCCATCAACAGAAGTCCGTATATAATTGTATCCGCAACTTCCTTGGCCACAGCCGTACGTGCCTCTTCCAACGTGAAGTAATGGCGGCCCGGCTCATTGATCGTTTGCATCGATGTTTCCAGACGTTTAAGTTTTTTGGCCGCGTTTGCAGCTTCCCCGGCTTCACCGCACATAGCGGCGGCCCACTCAAGCGCAGACCAATCATGAACGCCGCGCTCTCCGTGCCAGCGATAACAACGTGACAGATTCTTAGCGAACAGTTCGTTGATGTGCATGTTCCTCCTATGTGTCCCAAAGAAATCTGCGTGGCTTGGGATCGATAGCCACTGTTACTATTGATTTTTTCTCAACGGTAGTTGTGTGTGAAGAATTTATCGACACTCTAACCGCTATTCCCGCCGCTCTCCATACAACAGTCCCGTCACGCACCGCAAGGCCGTTCCAATTTGGTTCCTGTGGGCCAGTAATGCCACCCGTAGATACTTGCCATTGTTGGCCATCAAAGGTGTAAATTCTTTCGCCTTGAAAGTAAGTAGCGTTCGCTTGCCAGAAAGGACCGTCACTCCTTCGAGTTTGGACCACGGGGTTCATTGCGTTTATGGTGCCCCGCTGAACTCGTTGTTCTGGGGGGTTCATGTTTAACCGCATCATGTCCAATTGCGCGTTGACGACGCCTTGTTGAACTCGTTGTTCTTGGGCTATTGTTTTTGTAGTCTCAACCATCGTGTACTTACCGCACAAGCCACACATGGTGATGATACAGCCAGTGGGCATTGTGTGGTGCATCAATGTGCCCTCATTGGAGCACCCTGAACACCGTTCCTGCAATACTGGTTGAGGGGGATGTTCCGCGCCGAGTTCCTTACCGCAGTCCAGACACCTTTCGTAATATAAATATAGCTGCTCACCGGCAAGATTGATTGGTAATTGACGGGAACCTACAGCTCTATGGAGATGCCTACAGCCGCCTTTTTCAACAAATTTTTCTTTGCAACTATCGCATTGATACTCAAGGTCGTACTCATTGTTGACGCCTAAATAATGCGCGTGCTCGTGCTTGCACGTAGCCTCTACATTTGATTTTTCATAAACAATAAAATTGCATTTAACACAACGACGGGGAATAATGCCATCACGTGTAGGATAGTATATCCACTGGTGGTCACAGGGCGATTTATAGCTTGACTTGTTTCTGCTGCGTCCACCTAATTTTGGCATATCAATCCTTGAGGAACCTGCTGCCCGTCTTGGCCGTCGCCCGCGTCTTAGCTACAGTGCGAGATTCTTTTTCGTACTAGTTAACCTGCGACTCTAAGTCTGACACATTGTCTTTCAAGTTGTCAACTTCTCCTTTTAACGAATTTACCTCCTCTTCAAACTCATCCCTTTCTTTTTGCAGTTCGCACACCGGGCAATGCCTACCTGAGTAGACCACCACACAGTCGCCATGAGAGTCGCACGGGGATAAGTAGCTGCTCATTCTTCTAAAAACCTGCGCCTTGTTTCCAATGTCGCCATTCTGAGAACAGTGCGGGTCACCGACCGGGCAACCGGATCAGACGGCGCTATAATGTTAGTGAGTCTCAAGTTTGTGTCATACGGCGTTGGCGGTCTGTGGTTAGCATAGGAGTAGTCTAGTGTTGCGGCACTCTCACTGTTGCCGGTGCCACTTGTGGCCGTCATTAGGGCGTTTACGGATGCACCAAGACGGGCGGACATTTCACGTGCTACATCTTTGAGCACGTCGTCTATCTGCGACGGCAAATTAGCTTCATCAATGATTTCAGCAAGACTCAAGTAATCGGTGTACGGCCAGATGCTACCCGACTTGAGGGGTGGAATTGGGTTTGCCATTGAGCGCCTTTGCCTTCTTCTCCATGGTTGCCTTGACTTGATCCAATGATACAGGATAGAAGTTGTGCGAGTCAACTCCAACGTCCATTGACAAGAGGCCGGGCATGTTCTCAACTACTTTGTTCAGTTTTCCATGAGAGTGACCAAAAAGTTGATACGACCCGTTGTGACTGTTCTGCCAAACCAATCCTGCGTAGTGGTCGAGAACAATGCCGCCCGGTGTGCCGGTGAAGTCGTTGCGCAAATATAGGCGCTCATATAGGCAACCAAAGAGCGGAGACTCAGGATACTTGTTGAAGTAATCTCGAATCGCTTCTTCATGATTGCCAAGAACGTAGACCTGTCTACCGTTAAGCGCAGCAAGGTAATCGTGTACCTCGTCAGGCTTATTAAACCGCCAAAATGTATCTCCAACGTTGTACACCGTGTCATTTGGACAGACTATTTCGTTGTGCCTACGAATAATTTCTTCACGCATTTCGACAACATCTGCAAAGGGCCTGTTGCAGAATTTAATGATATTTTTGTGTTTTATATGTTGGTCTGCGGTGAACCACAGCATTGTTTTTTCTCCTTAAGTTTTCTTTGATGGTCAATCAACCCAAAATACCAAAGGGGGCGAGTGGAATTGAACCACTGACCTCCCGGCGCGTGCCTCTGGTTTCCTTGAGGCCGAAAGGCGTCGGGCGCTCTCACCGTCTGAGCTACGTCCCCTTGTTTTTTCATCGGGCGGATTTTTACCGCCTATGCTGGTGAAGGTGTGTTCCGTCGAACGTTCACCCTCTAACCCTGCGAATTGCAGTCACGTTACTCCACGTGGGCAGATAACGTTGCATCCTTTGCATGACCGGACCATTAAGCCCCGCTAGGTTCTCCCGGTTGCGATGAAGGCCCAATTTCATTTACGTTTTCTTGGACGATATAGAGCAACCCTATATTTTTCTTTTGGAAACGCTTTTTGTGCCCGTAACAGTGCCTTGTCAGCGGCACGTTTTGACACTGGAGCGCCAAGGTGCCAAGTCCAAATAGTCTTGGTCCATCGATTCCACTTCCAGAGTTGTATCACATAAAGCATCGGTCTTGAGTTTGCCATGTTCGCCCCCTCTTCGTCCCAACTTTTCCCTTTATATTACTATGTAATATAAAGGGAAAAGCGACTTCTCGCTAAAATTATATTAGAACTTTCCCTTGCCTTTGAAAACTTAGTGCCGGGGTACGCACGACGTGAAGCCCCACGTATCCCGGCACGTAGTTCCTGCCGCCGAGCGTGAAGCTATCATCGCCCGGTAGTCTCCTGACAGAGATGGAGATTTGTGCCCGCTGGTGTCAGCCAATTGCACCGCGTCATGCGGTCAGGGTTTGTCCCCGCATTAGCAGCAGGAAACTCGAACTACAGCTTTGCCAGTTCCGCCAGAAACGCATCCTTGATCTTGTCGGCCTCTGCGCTTGCGTCAGCAGATGCCTTCGAGAGTTCAGTAAGGATGAACGTCTTGGCCTTGTTTTCGTCTGCAACAAGTGCAACCTTCGCCTTGGCTTCCTCGGCCAGCGCATCGTTGTAGGCGACCTTAAGCAACGCACCACCCTTGGCCTCAAGCGCACCAAGTACAGCCACGGTTTTTGTTGCGGTGGTCTTAACGTCCGCGTTCACGATTGCCAGATCAGCAGCCGCGCTCTTGACGAACTTGCTCTTGATTGCTGAGAAGAACGCCACAATTGATGCCCAAATGCTTTGTGATGCCATTTTGATTCCTCCGTTTAGCCTGTTGGGGTGTTTCGATATATGGGCCGGTGTTGTGACCAGTTCCACATTCTATCCAAACCACCGGCCCTGTTTTTACCCTTGCCGTGTCACTTTTTTACTATGGCACACTTCCTGTTATTTGTCAAGGGCAAAGTTACGCTTTTACACGATTACTGGTGTTAAACTTCTTCTTGCTGTGAACTTCATGGTAAAACTTTACCACTCGCCTTGTCAAATCGCCTAGCTGGTAGGCCCAAACCTCGTCGGTCACATCCCGTTGGTACTTGATGCCGGCATCGTGCAAGACAAAATCAACAGTGTGATAAAGTTCGTGCGTGATGGTTCCCATGTCAGGTTTTGTTTCAAACAAATTCCACGTCGTCGAACAGCCATCGGAGTAGATGGTAAGCGCGTGCATATTCTCTTTGATGAGCGGGTTGGCATCCATGCCTATCTCTTTTGCAAGACGTGTCGCGGCCCGGCGGATGTCATTTGTGAACACCACATTCACTTCGTGGTTGTACGGCGTGATCGGAATTGTGCGACGTTTCAATATAAGTTTTTTCATTTCTTCCAATACTCCGCTATGTGGGCATCGAATTCCATGACCACTTTTTTCATCTTCGTTGCGGCTGCCCGTTTGAAGGCATCACCAACCAAGTCTACCACAATCTGCGCGTACTGTTTTGGAGCCTGAATTACCAATTCGTCGTGGACGAACTTTACCAACTTAGCACGATATTGCGGTAATGTCAACCAGAGGTACGGCTTCCCATCCTTGTCGCAGCCGGAACCCATTGCCAGCTTTGCGATTGTCGCGTTGGTTCCTTGAATGCAGTGATTCTTTCCTTGCCGTTCAATGGACTCGTGCATCCCGGCCCACGCACTCTTGATTTGGTTCTGAGTCGGGAGCGAGTGTGTCAGGAACCACTTCTCTTCCGCAGTTGGCTTCCGTTTATGCGTTGTGATGAACTCAGTGATTCGCTTTTCGCATTCCTCCGGTTTGAGTTCCAGCCTGTCCGCATGATCCTCCATGAACCTCTCTTTAGCTAGGTCCATCGTCGGCGTTGGGAACAGTCTGCGGCGTCCAAACATATCGAACGCCCGCTTGATCTTCACGGCCATCTTGCCGGACTCTTCCAGATATTTCCAGATGCGCGGGTTCTTCTGCTCGTGTAGAGCCATGAGAAGTTTGCACTCACGGACAGCCTTCTTGATGCGGGCCGCCAGTGTGTACGGGCCGCCGCCGTAAGCCAGCAAGAAGTTGGTACTCTTGTTGTCATCGCGCAGCTTCTTGTGCTCCGGGCAGTCGCACTTCTGACGCGCCGGTTCTCCATTCGGCTTCAAAGCGAAGTATGCGCACGGGCCAATCTTCTTTTCTTTCCCTGCCTCATCCTTGAGCGTCAGCACCACTTCATTTTTGCAATCTTCAAGAGTCCAGCCATTCGGTTTCGCAATAGATCGCAGCGTGAGCAGAGGCCACTGTTCCTCATAAAGAAGTTCGGTTCCAACCGAGTGAACATCTTCCCCACGTCCGAAGGCCGCAATCCAAAGCGGATCATCTGCACACTCTGCAATGATACGTAGTTCGGCACCAGACATATCAGCCGTGATGATGGCGTACTCTTCGGCGTGGGTATCACATTCTTTCTCACATTTAGTGCAGGTTAAACCGGCGTAACCCTCATACTCCTTATAAAATGTTTCCGCATTGCAGCAATTACTGATCCTAATGTTTTCATTTGGCGGGTCAGCGACGAAGCAACTGCGAATCTCTTTATCCTGCGGCACATTTTGGCCGTTCGGCTTTTCGGAACTTGACCGACCCGTTTCCGCTTCAAGCTGATTGAACGATGAGTGTAAGCGCCCGTCTCCGGGATTCAGCCAGCCCTCTTCGTTACACGCTTTGGTTTTCCATTCGGTCGCCCACGCTCTGCCGTATGTGCTGAGTTCTTTGGACAAGCTGTGGTACTTTTGGATCGCACGCATGACGGCCCGGTTGCTATACTTCTCAAGAGTATCGTCATCCATGTTGGCAACGGTCTTGAGGCCCGGTATGCCGCGCACAACTTCCAATAACTGTTTATTAGAAGCGTAGTTGATGAGAGCATTGCCTTCGCAGTCGGGGAGCAAATCTCGCTGCTCACCTTTACGACGTCTTAGGTTGTAGAATTCCGCTTTTAGCATTTCTTTCTTTGCTTTACGCTCCGCTTCGAGTTTCAAAAGGTTTGCTTCCAGCCTCACAGAATCCGCCGCCGCTGTCTCCGGCACGCCAAAGGTCACGGATTTTTGCAAACCTTTGCAAGCACGTATAGCCTTTCTTAATTCAAGTTCCTCTGCGGTAACTTCATTCAGTGCTTTCCATTTTTGGTTAGCTTGTTCAATATCCTCATCGGTGATGAGATTGTGCTTATCGCCCACAAGTGGAATGAAGATCGGGTCAAGCACATTGAAAATCAAATCACGAAGGTCTGCCTCAAGTTTATCGCAGCGGGTCAACCACTTCTCGCGGTTGATGCGCTCACCGTGAATGTGCATATCTTGGAACGCGCCAATGGCATCGTTTTCAATCTGTGCAATCTCTGTAAGGTTGTCACCGAGAATTAACGGATTCAATCTTGCAAGAATGGCAGCCGAGGGGTTGCCCTTACGGCGAAGTTCCAACTCAGTGCGGCCCTTGAGAATAAATTGCTGTGCATCTTTCAGAGACAGCGGCAACCGTGCGTCAAGCGCCCCATATTTTATCTGTCCGTCAGTGAGTGGGTCCGATAGGTTGAACGATGTCTGCAATTCTTTATCGACTTGGAACCCGAAATAGCGCCGGGTCATTTCCTCCATCGAGTAGAAGTCGTAGTGCTTTAATGAGTGCAGTCCGGCGTAGATTACCTTCTCGACAAGTGAGCAGTCAAAGAACCCACAGGTGCGAAGGCCGAACTGCCAGTAAAAGTTCATATACTCAAAGCTGAGAACCACACCAACCTTTGTGAACTTTGCCGAGCACAGAAACGGCGCTATGGTGTCTATGAAGAGTTTCAACTTCGGCGCAAGATGCAGGTTGGCACCGTAGTTTCCTTGCACATTGAAAAGAAGATCAGGGTCGCCATCGCACAGCGCCAGCAAGTCAACAACGAATTGTTTATTGCGGTTACCGAACTGGACGGTTCTGGTGCGACGATAAAAGAAGTCCTTGACCAACGTGGTCTCGATGTCCCACCCAAATTCGCCGTTGCACCCATTTAAGAAGTCTACCAACTCTGGTAGTTGGTCGGTGTTTGTAACGACGGTGATGTTTAGGGGCGGATCAACTTCATCTACCTTAAGCAGCTTAATTTCTTCCAAGGGTTTCCTCGGTCAGTGCAATGGGCTTCTCGCCTACTGTTACAGTCCACTCAAACGTGGCCGACCGAAGCCAGCCGCGTTTGTGGTACTTTGCAGTGCCTTTCACTATATTGTTACTGAGACGTGCCTTGATTCCAGCTTTGTCCAACTCATCGATCTTAGCCAGAGCATCCTTCACGGCATCGAACGGCCCGTGGGTGTCACCATTCATGGGCTAGCTCCTCTCAACTGTTTCTTTGACGTTAGCACATCTTTAGCCGGTTGTCAAGTTTGCTATTTGCGAATTGGAAATAAATTTGACAAACCCAACATGGTGTGCTATGATAAAAACGTTATGGCTAACTACAAACTCTACTTCGACGGTTCTTGCGGCCCAAAAAATCCCGGCGGGACGGCGAAGTATGGGTTTGCTCTTTTCAAGGACGGGCGGCGGGAGCCGATAGAACTTGGGCATGGCACGATTGGAACCGGCCCCGGAATGACCAATAATCTTGCCGAATTCACTGCACTTAAACATGGGTTGGCACGGTTTTTATATGAGGTCGGACCTTCGGGCGGAAATGTGCTGCACTGCATCGGTGACAGCCAACTTGTGATAAAAATTATGAACCGCATTTGGCACGCAAGCGCAGATAACGCCTACTTCCCGGCGTGTGTAGCTGTCGAAAATCTTTGTGATGAGGTCTTTCTTGGTGGCAATGTTGTTGATTTCAAATGGATTCCACGCGAACAGAATCAACAGGCCGACGATCTTTCCAAGATTTAGCAACCCGACACTTGACAAATCCCTGAAACTATGATATAGTGAAACATGAAACTTGCATACCAGCGTCACAAGAGGGGGTACGCAGTGGTTTCAGATGTTGGTTTTTGTCAGCCTAATGTCACGTTGGTGTAACAGCAGACAGTATGGAAACGGGGAAGTTTGTTCTGTCTAATGTTTCTATAAGACAGTTTTACCGGGGTTTACGGGGCGCTAGTTGATGCGCCATCACTGGTGAGGGCACAAGTGATTTATTTACGAAGGGCATACGTCCCGGTCGATCAAAGTCATAAACAAAAACAAACACAATCCGGCGAGTCTATAAAAAGTTTACAAATCATTCGTGATTTGGACGCGGTGGGGAGACTCGTAACGTTACGCGCCAATAGGCAACGTCAATCTATATAAATCAATGAGTTACGTTCACGTACTGAACATAACAAAGGATTTAATGTATTCTAGGTAATATCCTAACTAGGGTACTAATACAGGGCATAGGGCTTATGTGTTATAGATATGACGGTGGGAAAAGCCCTTTGTTTTCAACAGATGTAAAGTAAACTTGACACATTGTTTTGATATAAAGTTTGTGGAGATTTATGGACGAGTTGATTGGCGGCGTATATTTCATTCAAAACCGTGTGACCGGCAACATCAAGATTGGTCATGCTAAAAATGTATGGAATCGTATAACCAGCCTTCAAACTGGTTCTGATTGTGAGCTAACCCTTGTTTATTTCGTGCAGACGTATTTCAAAGAAGCGCAGGAGGAAGAGTTTCATCGGAGATTCCAGTTGCAGTGGATACGTGGTGAATGGTTTAGGTGTGAGGGCGAGTTGAAAGAATTTTTGATCGACAAGTGTGGCGTAGACACGGAAACCGGGCATCATTTAGAGGAATCCAAGTTGTTTAACGCCTATGCGCGTTCTGCAAAAAAGAGGAAGAAGCGTTTTTATTAGAAATGTATGTTCTTTGTTTTCAGCTTATTTCATGTCCTTGAAAATAATTACTTTTTTGGTGATATTGTTACTCCGTTTTTAGCGTATCACAACAAAATCAATAACATACGAACCACTTGTGTGTACTTTTTGGTAAACTTTGGTCTAAATTGTTTACCAGTATGCTATATGCAAGGGGTGTATAATGGTATTGAGGATAAAGAAAGAAGTTGAGGAGCAGTAGGGGCCTTCCTTAGATACTCTTCTTCCCTTACTTGTTATTGAAATTGGAGTGGCGGGCCTCCTCCTACTTGGCCCAACGGCCTCGTACCCGCTGCTCCTGATCTTGTCCCCACTGTGAGTCATGTCCGGTGGGGACAGTTGTTTTGTGAGGGTTAAAATGAACTTGTCGCAAACCGGACTTGATCTTATCAAGGCCAGCGAAGGATTCAAACCCGCTGTATATAATGATGTTGCAGGGTTCCCGACCATTGGGTATGGGCACAAGTTGCTACCCGGCGAGTCGTTTCCAAATGGAGTGACCGAAGCACAGGCCACAAACATACTTTCAAGTGATGCAAACCAAGCTGTACAGGCTGTCAACAGGTTAGTGACCGTTTCTTTGACACAAGGGCAGTTTGATGCTTTGGTTGATTTTACGTACAATCTTGGCGCAGGTGCGTTGACCTATTCAACGCTGCTTAAACTTCTCAATGAAGGCCAGTATGACGCTGCCGGGCAGCAACTATTGCTTTGGGACCATGCTGCCGGAGTTGTTTCGGCTGGATTGCTGACCAGAAGGGAAGCAGAACTTGCGCTGTGGAATTCAGCACAAGGAACAGTTCAATAACATTTTATCAGGAGGAGACAATGGGAGATGTAACAGGACTCAACCCGGCGCTTGTCGCAGGGAACACGGCAGAGAACCTTGCCGGTGTGGATCGTGATGCAGTGGCGTCAACGGTGATTACCGATACGCCAGAGACAGTGGTTGATGTTGTCGGAGAGACCACGGGCGATGAAGTTGAAGCCATTCTTGACGAAGAGAACGCGTTTGACGTGTCAAGAAAAGAGTTCAACGAGTTGCAGGAAGCATTTATTCGGTTGGTTGAGCGTATTACAACGTACAACAAGGGCGCTTCGCACAAAATCTAAGGGACACAATGGTTATTCAGTCGTTGTGGGTTGGTGACCGCTTGCGCACGATGGAGAGGCTTTGTATCTCTTCGTATTTACGCAACGGCCATGACTTTCACCTTTACACGTACAACCCCGTGGAAGGCATTCCTGATGGCACAGTAGTAAAAGATGCCAACGAAGTTATGCCTAACATAGTGGATCAATTTCGCTTTACGGCGCAGTTTGCCGACTGGTGGAGATATAATCTTATATACCAGAAGGGCGGTTGGTGGGTTGATACGGATACGGTGTGTCTCAAGCCGTTTGACGATTTGAACTATGAGCACGTGCTTGAGGCGTACGTTAAGGCCCCGGCCCATTCACCGGCAATGGATTGGCTGATAGAAGAGTGTAAGCGCACCGATTGGAAAACTATGGGCTATACCGGGCTCGGTCCAGCCCTGTATAAAGTGGTGCATGATCGTTTTGGTTTTCCATTCACCCCGTGGCCGAATGTGCTGCACGCTTTTGGGGACGAACAAGCCCCGGACGTATACATAAGCGACCCACCGCCAGTAATACCGGCAGATGCCTATGCTGTCCATTTGTGGCATGGAATGTGGAAAGCAACGGGTAAGGACGTGGACGCAGAATACCCGTACAATTGTTTGTACGAACAGTTCAAGAGGAAGTATCTGTGATGGAATCGCAATCTGGTCCGGGATCAGCTTTGGTTGAGACACAAGGTATTCGAGAAGGGTTGCCGAATCTCATCAAGGCGCTTAATGTTCGCACGTTGCTTGATGCCCCATGCGGGGACTTCAACTGGATGAAGTCAGTTGTCAAGTCAGTTGAGTCTGAACTTGATGCGTACGTGGGTGTGGACATTTGGAAGGCGGTCGTTGAACAAAATCAGAACCTCTACGGAGGAACCAAGAACATACAGTTCCTTGTGTCCGACATTGTAAACAGCAGTGTACCGAAGGCAGATTTGATTGTGTGTCGAGATTGTTTGGTCCATTTGTCCTTTCAGGATGGACTCAGGGCGATTGCAAACTTCAAAAGTAGTGGGTCAAGGTTTTTAGCCGCCACTTCATATTGGGACATTACGGAAAACGTGGACTGCACGACTGGCAGTTGGAGAAAAGTTAATCTTGAGTTTCCTCCTTACAGCTTAGGAAGTCCGATAGCGTCGATAGTCGAGAGGGGACCAAGATGCGTATACGGGGCAGACGATTACGGAAAACTGTTGCGTGTGTGGCCGCTCCAAGGGTGAAAATTCTTATTGCAATTTATACCTGTAGCCGTCCAAAGTATCAGGCACGACTACAGGTGTTGCAGGAAACTTGGTTGCCGCTAGCAGCGCCGTTTCATGACATTCGATTTTTTGACGGTATGCGCCTTGGGGTGCCGGACGATTATTGGTCGCTTCCCCAAAAGACAAAGGCGTTGTGCAAGTACGCCATTCAACACGGATATGATTATCTGTTGAAGGTGGATGACGATACTTATGTGCATCCCGATAAACTAGCCCCGCCGGGAGTGGATTATGCCGGTATCAGAATTAAAGCGAATGACCTTGGGTTTCCGCCTACATTTGCAGCGAGTCCGAAAGGGACACACCCATTTGATTATGCAAGTGGCGGTGCGTATTGGCTAAGTCGCAAAGCGATGGAGATAGTGGCTGAGACCGAGATTGACGATTGGGCAGAGGATCGTTGGGTCGGGCAAACGTTAGGTAGGCACGGCATAGTGTTTACCGAACTCAAAGATTACCTGTTTTACCACGAGTATTCCGTTGAGCCTTATTTGCGGCGCGAATTCACGTTGTTAACGCAGATACCCACACCAGAGCACATACGCGAGTATCACAGAAAGTTCCTCTTGAAAAGTCAGAAGATGTTTGACGTATCGAGAGAAGAGTTTGATGCGCTGAATGCTAGGTTGACCGCGATTGAAGCACGCCTTGATTCGTATAACCGTGGAGCGCCGCATAAGATTTGATCCCATCTAGCTCAATGGTAGAGCACTCGGCTGTTAACCGAGCCGGTGCGTGTTCGAGTCACGCGGTGGGAGCCATAAGTTGCGCTGCCGTTGCCTATAGTTATAAGCACTTAATCGAGCAGCTAACCCGGTTACGCCGGGTATTTTTGAAGGGGCTACCTAATGAGCAGTACGGTGAAGTTGAAGAAAGGTCAACTTTGCTACTTTCGTAAATTGGCACGCAATTCACGTTATGAGATACTTGCTTATTTGATTGGTGAGGTAGTGTCTCCTACCCTGACTGTCATAGATTCGTTTGAGTACACCAACATCTATGCAAAGCAGTCTGAAAACTGTGTTTCGTGGTTTGTAGCCGATTTCGACAGGGTAAAGGAGAAGGCCGAAGCAGCCGGAAAACGGATCGTAGGTTTCATACACTCGCACCCGCAATGGGATGCGGTCATGTCTGAGGCTGACCACGGCATCTGTATCTCAGAAGGATTCAGAGTTTGCGGCATCGTGTCGGTTCACGGTAACAAGACTCGTGCAAGGTTTTGGGGAACAGACACAGCGATTCCATTCAAACAGATTTACAAGTGAGGGGGAAAAATGGCGCTAATGGTGAACATTGAGCGTTGGCGGACCATGTTGAGCAAGGGTTTTCTGCGTGACATAGAGGATGAGAAAACGCACCCGCACAAAAGAATGCTTTGCCGATTGTTAGCGGCGTACTTTGGACCCACAACGGACGAAGAAAAGAAACTCATTGAGTATACCATTCGTAACAATTTCGGATATACCCACAGAGATAGCCCGTACAAGTACAAGGGAACCGAGGGAGATGACAATGAAGAAGATCGGGGGGCAGTAGGCTCTGACGGCGCGATTCCGAGTGACATTATCGGTCTCGCAAAAGAAGCAGAAAAACGGTTTCCACAGGCTTTCGGAGGAAAAACTGATGGCAGCACAGTCGTTACAAGTTAGCCGCGAAGAGGCACACAAGTTTGCTCAAGTATGGAGATACAAGGGCATCGTCATTCTGATGGATGACGCCCATCTACAGTTTGCCACAGATTTTGCGAACATTGCTTTGCAGAATCTTTTGCAACGTGTAAAGGCGTCACAGGCCGCCAAGCCTAAACTCGTGGAGGGAGTCAATGAGCACGCAGACATTACCTCAGCCACAAAGTAATACGACCGGAAATGTTTTAACGGTACCGAATCATCCCTTCTGATGCTCTCTGTTTCAGCGAACCGCCTCCCCCGTTGTGGAGGATTGGGCATAGTCTCCAGTCTGGCGATGAATCGGCATTGGGCTAATGCAAGCATCCTTTCATAGCGCGCTTTGCAATGAAAAGATAACGCCTTATTCTTTAATAAGCAAGCATACTGAGGCGGTCCAGAATGGCGGGATAAATGTAGGCACTGTCGCTGAAACAGAGAGCATCAGCCTGACCATGTTTGCCCGTACTGCGGTCGTTGTAGGCACTGCGGCCAACCGGTTCCGCCGGTAATCAACCCGATTTATCCGCAGCCAATCACTGTTCCGGCAATTCCATCGTGGCCCGGTTACCCGAATCCGTACGTTGGTGACCCACTTCCGAACCCATACCTAGTTACTTGTGGGGGATCAACAAATGGGATATCTGGTGCCAGCAGTTCCTTAAGAGGGGCGCAGGGCGGCGACACCACGGTGTACGCTAATGATTCACACTAATCGTACCTAGAGGGGGAGACGATGAAGTATTACACTTGTAGGTCATTTCAAATTGCTGTGTCCGATGGGGCGCACATTGACCAGATTCGCTTTGACTATGCTTTTATGAACGAAGCCAAGTTCACCGAGAAGTATGGCACTTATGACATAGACCGACTTCTTGCCGAGAAAAGCGATGGAAAAAGTTCTCAATAACTTGTGGGTCGGCGGTGACACGGATTACTTGAAGATTAAAAGTAGACCTGAGTTCAGTTTTTTAAGGTGCTGCAAGGATGGCCCCGGTGGTCATAAAGAAACATTGGGCTACAACACACGTGGCGCACCCAAAGGACCGGAGTATTTAGCTGCGGTGCGCGGGCACAGAATGGCGCTCAACTACATCGACAATGACGATCCTAATTACATCCCGGAAGAGATGATAAAAAAGGGACTGCGATTTATCGATGCAGAGTTGTCAGCCGGTAGAAAAGTTTTTGTTGGCTGCAACGCCGGTCACTCACGCGGCCCGACAATGGCAATGCTCTACATGC
>Ga0181520_10007467_pt1 | contig 16093 bp, 7 predicted proteins | sample PEATcosm2014_Bin_29_FD_132451 | JGI IMG/M metagenome (GOLD analysis project Ga0181520, IMG submission 132451) | Peatland microbial communities from MTU Mesocosm Facility, Houghton, MI, USA - PEATcosm2014_Bin02_30_metaG | ecosystem: Environmental > Terrestrial > Soil > Wetlands > Peat | place...
CACCCCGGCTTTTTTGCGGGAACTCCGCACCGGACGGCGCGGAAGCTGAAAAGGACGCAAACGGAGACGTCAGCAGGAACTAGGGGGATTATACAGGGTACCGTCCGGAGTGAACAGGGGACCCGCGAGCGAAAGAGATTGAGAGCGCGGACGGCTGCAGGCGCGCAACCGTCCTTGCCAATCAAGAATCGTGAATCAATGCGCAGGCGCAGGCGCAGGCTGCGGCGCATCAACAGCGGGCTGCCCCTCTGCTGCCTGCGGAGGCGGAGCAGGAATGCCGGACTTGGTATTGTAGGCGTCGATGATGATCTTGGTGATGTCGGTGGACGGAACGGCATAAAGCACGGTTGCGTTCTGCTGATCGCCAGCGTCGAGCACGAGCGTGAAGCCGTGCTTGTCGGCGTAATCCGTCAACACTGCGCCAACTTTTCCGGCGACGCCATTGAGGACCTGCTGCAGGTCATTCTGGAAGTCGCTCTGGGCATCCTGAGAATCGCGGTCCAACTTCTTTTTCTTCTCGTCGAGGTCGCGGGCTTTACTGACGCGCTCGGCATCGTTCATCTGCGCATCTTGCGACTGCAACTGCTTGGTGAGAACGTCAATCTGATCGCTGAGAGTTTTGAGCTCGACGCGCCGAGGATCATATTTCTTCTGAAGGTCGGCGAAGTCGCGCTGGAATTCGTTGGTCTGGCTGACTGCGGCCTGAAAAGCGATGACTGCAACCTTGGAAGGACCGGCAGGGGCTGTGGCGGCGGCCTTTTGAGCGGCCGGTGCGGCAGGCGCCTGGCCAGCGGCAGCTACGGCAGAGGCCAAGGCCAGTAAAAGTGCGAAAAAGGGCAAACGCTTCATGCGAGTAAACAACTCCTTTGAAGTTCCCGTGCGCCGGTTCCGCCAACGAGACGGTTCCTGCCACTAGGCGAATCGGGCCCTCAAAGAGCTCCGTCCGGCGTGATCCTGCACAGAAGAACGCGCGGAGGCATCACCGGGAACTAACGGCGATTATACGGCATTTCCCTGAATATGTAGACCCGCTGAGGCGCCAGTGCGAGAAGGGCCGCTCGGCTGAACGGCCCTGGATTGCGAGCTGACAATCCGGATTAGAACGTTGTGGAGACGGTGAGACGGAAAGTCTTGCGCGGCTCGCGGAAGACATACTGCGATCCGTAGGCCTGGATAGATTCCTGGTAGGTGTAGTCGCCTGCGCCGCCAGGCGGGAACATGGAGCGCGTGATCAGTTCGGCCGCGCAACTGAATTGCTTTTGGCCGAGGACGACATCGTTGCAGTAGGGCCGCTCATAGAGTCGGAGAGGGTTGTAGGCATAGTAAAGGCGGAAGGGCGCATTGATGATGGGCATGAATACCGAAATCTCAGCGCCGGTGGACATGCGCGGAACCAAGTTTGTTCCCGATACCGGGCGAATATCCTGCCGGAAGCCGACCTGCGAGCCGGGAATGCCGCCCTGGCAGGAGCCATTGTTGTAAACGGGGCAGCCGTAGAGGGGAGCGGTGAGAGAAGCGAAGCCTTCAGGGCTCTGTTTCAACTGCCCGTGGTTAACCGCCGTGTCGATGCCGAAATCATCGAACAACTTGAAGTCGAAGGGCCCGACAACAGGAATACGATACTCGATGTTGCTGGTCAGGCTGGTGTCGCCGCCGATGGAGGCGATGCCATAGATCGGGAGCGGTACCTGAATGCACTGATTGTCCTGCGGGTTCGTCGGGTCACGCGGAACGCAAGTGCCATCGGGATTTGTGAGCTGGAAGTTGACCCGCGTGGGCACGTAGCCGTAGGGGGTGGCGCCGCGAACGTCGAAGCCACGAAGCTGCTGCTCGCCGCCATCGTAAAAGCGGTTGTTGGGCGGAGCGACATCGCCGCTGAGCCCCTGGATGTAGCCCAACTGCAAACGAAAACCGAGTACGTTGCGGCCATCCCTGGACGGGATGAGGTAGTGCATGGGGATAAAGCGCTTGTAGGAAACAACGGGATTGATGTAGCGCACGCTGCCCCAGATGCCGGCAGCCTGGAGATATGCGGAGTATGACTTGCCTTCGCGCGGGCGCAGCGGATTACTGACGGTGTCGTAAGTGTAGGTGAGCCCGATGGAGCTGTTCACGATGCCAGACAGGGGGTTCGATCCCTGCACGCCGGATCGGAACGCGATGGTCTGGAAGAAGGTCTGAGAGGCCGTGCTGAAGGCCGTGATGTTCGACCTCGTGAGCGAATAGGTGAGGCCCACGCGCTGGAAGGCATGCCTCTTGAGCGGATAACTGACGGAGAAGTTAATGCCATCGGAGCCGACGTTGTAGTTCTGCGTGAGTGATTTTTCAGCATTGGACAGATTGAGCGACGCGCCGGTGGTGGCCTGGTAGTTCTTTTGCGCGTTGTAGTCCTGCTTGTTGTTGAAGATCTGGAAACCCAGATTGATGGGGCGGTTCCTGACATAGGGCTGAGTAAAGCCGAAGAGGAAGGTGCGGCTGATGCTGCCAAGGTTGGCCTGCACGCTGAGGGTTTCGCCCAATCCGAGGAAGTTGTTGGTCTGATAGTTGACGCCAAGGAATGCGCCTGAATAGCCGCTGACGCCGCCATTCATGCCGATTGAGTTTTTGCCCTTTTCCTTGACCTTCAGGAGGAGCTCGACGGTACCGGCATCCGGATCCTGATGGGCCTCGGAGTCCTGGTCTACCTTGAGCGGATCGAAGTACTCCAGCTGGTTGAGGCGGAGCAGGCTGTATTCCCAAAGCTGAGAGTTGTAGATGGAACCTTCGTCGAGCATCAATTCCCGGCGGATGACCTTGTCGCGGGTGATGGTATTGCCCTGGAATTCAATCCGCGAGACAAAGAACTGCTTGCCTTCGTCGCAGTCGACTTCCATGGAGACGGTCTTTTTCTGCTCATCGGGGACGATCTTAGGGATGGCTACGAAGTTGATGTAACCAAGACTGCCGTAGGCTTTCTTCAGCGCTTCAAGACCTTTTTGAATGTCAGTGGCGCTGAACCAGTCGCCATCCTTGATGGGGAAGGTGGAGCGAAGAGCCTTTAGATTGGTGATCTGTTTGTTGCCTGTGAAGGTGATGGAACCGAGGCGATAACGGCCCCCCTCTTCAATGGTCATCTGGATGTCGATGCGCTTGCCTTTGTTCGGCCGGAAGGTGAACCAGTTGAGGCCGCCTTCGTCACGAATCTGCGTCTTGGGCTGCTCGACGGCCGCATTGGCGTATCCCTTGTCGCGGTAGGCCTGGCGCACCCGCTCCGTGTCCTCCTCAAGCTTGGAGGAGTCGTAAGTTTGCGGGAAGAGGTCCTCAAAGATGATGGAATAAGGAATGCCGATGGGCTTGAGATTCCTCATGGAGCGGCGGAGCAGGAGTCCGCTGAGATGCTGGTTGCCCACGAAGGAGATGCGGCCCACTTTAACGACGGGGCCTTCCTTGACATTGAAGTTCACCTGCACGGACGCCGGAGGGATGGTCTTGACGTCGGTTTTAATGGTGGCGAACTGGTGCCCGTGCTCGGCCAAAAGCTGCTTGATGACGGTTTCGGCCAGCTTGATCTTGGTGGGGTCGTACTGGCTTTCAACGGAAAGCGGAACCTTCTCCTTCTTGAAGCGGTCGAGCACGTCGGACTGCGTAATGCTATTCAAGCCCTTGTAGTTGATCTCGCGGATATTAGGCTTTTCCGTAACGAACACGTTGAGGATGACGCCCTTCTCAGAGTCTTCACGGTCGATGCGCAGACTCTCGAAGTAACCCGTGTTCCAGAGCGAGTTGAAATCGCGCTCGATGGAGATGGGGTCGAAAGTGTCGCCCTCGTGCGTGAACATGCGGGCGAGGATCGTTTCCTTGGGAATGCGCCGGTTTCCGATGACGCGAATTTGGGCGATGGTTTCAGGCGTTTGAGCCACGGCGGCCAGGGCGCTTGACGCCAGGATAAGCAACAGCGCGATACGAGCCAATCGCTTCATTGCAGAGGCGGCGCGGACGATGGAGGTGTGCTTGGTCTTCACCGGGTCTGAGCCCTGCCGCGAGCAAAAAAACACTGTCGTTCCATAATTCAGCTTCACAGGTAGAATTTGCACACCCTCGTTGCTTAAAATCTGCGCTTCCACTAAGGAAAGATTGATTATATGGGACCGCAGCCACCCCGCCCAAACGGCCGGAATGACAATGGGCACCTGAACCGTGTTCTTCCCACAGCTCCCCAACCGCGCCGAGCGCCGGAGACAGGGCCGAATCCCCTTTTTGGAATCCTTTCACAGTCTACCGGAATGAGGCCGCCCAGGAAGCCTGTCGAGAACAGCGGACTTGCGAGCATGTCCTTTAGACGCGGAGACGCAGCACAGGACACCGCAGATTGAGAAGGGATTTCTTCGGCAAATAATGACCCAGCCGAGCGGCGAATTGGGTGATTTGCGGGCCCGAGGGAAGATTGACCTCGAGAGGTGAAGGATGGGGCGTTTCTGCCTGCATGAGGCGCCCGGACGTGATTGACAGTAAGGGCTGTTCTTCTTTGGAAGCGGCATGAGTTCGCTCAATCGCCGCACGTGACGCTTTGAACAACTATCCTGAAGCGAGGCCAGAGCATTGTTCCTGAGGCGCTTTGAGACGGGGGAGGAACCGCAAGAGTCCCCAAAAGCATCCAATTACTGTATAGGCCAACTTTAACCGGCGTGTTCTCTCGCGTTCGTTGCGTTTCAGCTACCATAGAATGTTCAGCGAAATACAGGATCTGATCTGCGCCGGCGCGCGGTCGGGTCTGGAACCCGGGGAACCGGCGCGAAGCGGGAAGGGGGAGTTTATTTCCGTTTGCGACCGGTGTTGATGGCGGCCCGGTGCGCAGACCGGAAGCCCGCTACGACACCATGAAGACGCCGGCCGAGGAGCGAATACCAACTCTATGATGTGGATTGTCCGGCTTGCGCTGCGGCGGCCTTATACCTTCGTCGTTTTTGCGCTTTTGATTTTGATCCTTGGCATTTTCAGCATCGAATCGATGCCGACGGACATTTTTCCGAACATCGATATCCCGGTGGTGACGGTAATCTGGGGTTACAACGGTCTCTCAGCGGACCAGATGGCCAACCGTATCGTGACGAATGCCGAACGCGGCATCACTACGTCGGTCAATGACATCGAGCACATCGAATCGCAATCGCTGGTGGGCTTCAGCATTATCAAGATTTACTTCCACCCTCACGTAAATATTGGCCAGGCGGTGGCGCAGGTGACCGCAGTAAGTCAGGTGCAGCTACGTTCGTTGCCACCGGGGACTACGCCACCGTTCGTAATCCAGTACAACGCCTCGAGCGTGCCGGTGATGCAGTTGGGGCTATCGGGGCCGGGCTTGAATGAGGCGCAGCTCAATGATCTGGCGACAACTACGATTCGCATTCAGCTGGCTACGATCGAGGGTGCTCAATCGCCCTTCCCCTATGGCGGCAAACAGCGCCAAATTCAAGTGGACCTTGATCCTGACGCGCTTCAGGCGCGCGGCCTTTCGCCTGCCGACGTCACCACAGCAATCGCCAGTCAAAATTTAATCGCTCCCGCGGGAACGATGAAGCTGGACCGCTTTGAATACCAGGTCGAAACCAACTCGGCGCCGTCGCTTGTGAGTGCGCTGAACGATCTGCCGATCAAGGCAGTGAATGGCACGATCGTCTACGTTCGCGACGTGGCGCACGTGCGCGACGGCAATCCGCCGCAGACCAATATCGTCCGGGTGGACGGGCGGCGTGCGATCGTGATGAACATCCTCAAGATCGGCTCGACCTCGACGTTGGACATCATCAAGCACATACGCGAAATCATCGCCAGCCCCGCCTTATTAGGCCAACTGCCGCCGCAGTTGAAGATTGTGCCTCTTCTGGATCAGTCGATTTTCGTTCGAAACTCCATCGATGGGGTGGTTCGCGAAGCGATTATTGCCGCATGCTTAACGGCGATCATGATCCTGGTTTTTCTGGGCAGTTGGCGGTCGACCCTCATCATTGCGGTCTCGATTCCGCTCTCCATTTTGTGTTCGATCATTGCGCTTTACGCGCTGGGTGAAACCATCAACATCATGACCCTCGGCGGCATGGCGCTGGCGGTGGGCATCCTGGTGGATGACGCGACGGTTGAGATCGAGAACATCAATCGCAACCTCGAAGCCGGAAAAGAAATCGAGCAGGCGATTCTGGACGGCGCGGCGCAAATTGCGACGCCGGCTCTGGTTTCGACGCTGGCCATCTGCATTGTCTTTGTGCCCATGTTTCTGCTGAGCGGCGTAGCGCGCTACCTTTTTGTTCCGCTGGCCGAGGCGGTGGTGTTCGCCATGCTGGCCAGCTATCTGCTCTCACGCACCGTGGTACCGACGATGGCGCGTTACCTGCTGAAAGAGCACGACGATGCCGCATTACATCGCAAACTGGCGAGCCGCAACCCCCTGGTGCATTTTCAACTCTGGTTCGAGCGCAACTTTGACCGGCTGCGTCACGGTTATCTTCGCCTGCTGACCTTCTGCGTCGATCATGCCGCTGCGTTCATCGTCGTCTTTCTGGTGTTCATGCTGGCATCGCTGGGAGCGATTACGCCGTGGCTCGGAGCAGACTTTTTTCCTTCGGTCGATTCAGGCCAATTCATTATTCACGTACGCGCACACACCGGAACGCGCATTGAAGAGACAGCGGCGCTTTGCGACCACATAGAGCAGACCATTCGCGAGCAGATTCCGGCCAGTGAGGTAAACACCATACTCGATAACATCGGCCTGCCCTATTCGCCGTTGAATCTTTCTTATTCCACTTCAGCGCCGGTTGGGGCCTCGGACGCCGACATTCAAGTGCAGCTTAACCCCAAGCATCACCCTACCGGGGCGTACGTGACGCGGGTTCGGGAGGCGCTGACGAAACAATATCCCGGCGTCACCTTCTACACAGTACCGGTCGACATTGTTACCCAGATCCTGAACTTCGGCCTGTCGTCGCCGATCGATGTCCAAATCGTTGGCCCGAATCTCTATGCCAATCGCGCCCTTGCGGAGCGCATGCTGAACGAGGTTCGCTATGTTCCCGGCGCGGTGGATGCGCGCATACAACAGCCGTTCAATTATCCGAATTTCACAGTCAACGTGGACCGCACACGAGCGGCGTCGATCGGCCTGACGCAGCAAAACGTCGCGCAGAGCCTGCTCGTCGCGCTCAGCGGCAGCTTTCAAACGAGCCCCAGTTTCTATCTCGATCCGCGGAATGGCGTCTCATATAACGTCGCCATTCAGGCCCCGCAGTATCGGCTCGACACGATGGCGGAACTGCAGAGCCTGCCCGTCACCGGCAATACGACAATCCAGGTTCAAGGCAGCTCGCCCTCAACGTCAGCTCCCGGGTCCGGCGTGGCGACCGCGCCAGGTGCGGCTTTCACCGGAGCGCCAGGCGCCGCAAAGCCCGTGCAGGTCCTGGGCAATCTCGCGTCGATAGCCCCCGGCGCCGAAGAAGGCACCGTGAGCCATTACGACGTACAGCCGGTCATTGATATTTACACCAACGTAGAAGGCGCGGATCTGGGCAGCGTGACCCGCGCGATGCAGAAGATTGTCGACGAACACAAGAGAGACCTGCCCCGCGGCTCGAGCTTTATTCTTCGCGGACAAAGCGAGACGATGTACAGCTCCTACTTCGGACTGCTGACCGGCCTGGCTTTTTCCATCCTGCTGGTCTATCTGCTCATCGTGGTGAATTTCCAGTCGTGGCTCGACCCATTTCTGATTATTTCGGCGCTGCCCGCGGCCCTGGCCGGCATCGTCTGGTTCCTGTTCCTAACCGGTACCCGCCTCAGTGTTCCGGCTCTCACCGGAGCCATTATGTGCATGGGCGTGGCCACGGCGAATTCAATCCTCGTCGTAAGTTTTGCGCGCGAGCAGCTCGAGGTTCTTGTGGGCGATGCACGACGCGCCGCGCTGAATGCCGGTTTTGTACGTCTAAGGCCGGTGATTATGACGGCGCTCGCCATGATTATCGGCATGACGCCGATGTCGCTGGGCCTGGGCGATGGCGGCGAACAGAACGCGCCACTGGGCCGCGCCGTTATCGGCGGGCTGCTGCTTGCGACCGTGGCTACGCTCTTCTTTGTACCCGTATTTTTCTCAGTCGTTCACGGTTGGCTCGAACGCCGCCGCAAGCGAGAAGATCATTCTGCGCTGCAAGCCAGCTTTGACGAGTTCGATCAGAGACCGGAGTAACCGCTTATGACCCAAGAATCCACATCGCATCATCAATCGGCCCAAAACCACGAAACCGCGCCAGAACAGGAACCTATCTCACCGCGGAAAGCCGCGGTTGTTGTTATCGTGGTCGTGCTTGTTTTCGGCATCTTCGCGGTTGCCGGCATCCTGCGCCGCCTTCATGCGGAGACAGCACTCGCCCAGCGGACCGACGAATTGGCCGCGCCTACGGTGACCGTTGCGCCTGCCCAGGCCGGCGCGCCCGTGGACAATCTTGTGCTTCCCGGAAATGTGACCGCGTTTACCGATGCGCCGATCTACGCCCGCACCGATGGCTACTTGCTGCGCTGGTACTTCGACATTGGCGCCAAAGTGAAGAAGGGCGACCTGCTGGCCGTGATTGACACTCCCGAATTAGACAGGCAGGTGGCGCAAGCCCAGGCCGACCTGGCCACCGCTGAGACCAATGCGGGCAATGCAAAAGTGCAGGCTGACCGGTATGCCGGACTAGTGAAATCCGATGCCGTCTCGCAGCAGGACACCGACACCTTTACGACGCAGGCCGCGGCCACAGCCTCGTCGGTGAAGTCGGCCCAGGCCAATCTGCAGAGGCTAGTCGAAATGCAATCGTTTGAGAAGGTCTATGCGCCTTTCGACGGCGTGGTGACGGCGCGCGCGGTCGATACGGGGCAATTGATCAGCCAGGGCGGGAGTTCGGAGCTCTTCCACTTGCAGTCGATAACGACACTGCGCGTCTACACCAACCTACCGCAGGTTTATTCGCAGGGCCTGAAGCGAGGAATGAAGATCGCCCTCACGTTTCCGGAGCACCCAGGGAAGACCTACGAAGGTACGCTGGTGCGAACCGCCGAAGCCATCGATCCAACCAGCCGCACCCTGTTGACCGAAGTCGACGTGGACAACCGGAAAGGCGAGTTGCTTCCCGGCTCGTTGGCACAGGTTCACTTGAAGACCCTTGCTACCGGTCCTACGTTCATTGTGCCGGCGGCGGCATTGATCTTCCGCAGAGAAGGGATGCAAATCAGCACGGTGGTGAACAGCGATAAGGGCACCGTCGCCCACCTGTTCCCTGTGGTCATCGGCATGGACGACGGGGCGAATGTGCAGATTGTGACTGGCTTGAGCCCTAATGATCAGGTTATCCAGGATCCACCTGACTCTTTGATTGACGGCGAAAAGGTGACCGTGGAGAAGCCCGGCAATCGTCCCTCGACTGCGGGAGGCCTGTGACGATGCCGGGCCAACAACAAATGCCGGCCTTGGGGCAGGAGATTCGAACCTCGGCGAAGGCGAAGCAGTTCCGGCAACTTTTGCCTGTGCGGGCGATCGCACTATGTGGGTTGGCCGCGCTGATATTGCTCGCCGCCTGCAAGCCCGTGGGCCCGGACTACAAACGACCCGGCTACGGCGCGCCAGCGACATACAAAGAGACCGGCGCAACGACGGTCGTTCCGCCGCCGAACCCGCAAGGCGGGACATGGCAGCCTGCCAATCCTTCTGACGGAATGTTGCGCGGGAAGTGGTGGGAGATTTACCAGGATCCGCAACTCAACCAATTGGAGGACCGGATTGACGCGAATAACGTGCAACTGAAGCAGGCCCTGGAGACCTACCTGGCGGCGCGGGATCAGGTGATGGCTGCGCGCGCCAATCTTTATCCGACCTTGTCTGCAGGCCCCTCGGTCAGCCGCGAAAAATACTCGACGAACCAGCCGCTATTCAACAAGACAAGCCAGACGACATACGGTGACTTCGCGATTGCCGGGCAGGCAAGTTGGGAGCCGGATTTCTGGGGCCGGATTCGACGCACCGTGGAGGCGGCGCGTGAAACTGCGCAAGCCGATGCAGCCGATGCGGCGAATGTGGGCTTGACGCTGCATGCGGAAATGGCGACCGACTACTTTGCTTTGCGCGGACTGGATTCGGAAATCAAACTGCTTACGGATTCGGTGACCGACCTGGGGAGCCAACTCGATCTGACGCAGCGGCGCTTTGCCGGCGGCGTGGCCACGGCGGTGGATGTTGCGCAGGCACAAACGCAGCTTGAAACCATACGCGCGCAACTGGTGGATGTTGGCGTGGCGCGCGCGCAGTATGAGCATGCGATTGGAACGATCGCCAACTACAATCTGCCCGACTTCAAGATCGCGCCTTCGCCACTCGATCTCGCGCTCCCGAAGGTTCCCACGGGCGTGCCATCGCAATTGCTGGAGCGGCGGCCCGACATTGCAGCTGCAGAACGCTCGACCGCTGCCGCCAACGCACAGATCGGCATCGCAATCAGCGCCTTTTATCCAACGATTTCTCTTGGGGGATCGGGTGGCTTTCAAAGTACGAGTGCCACGACGTGGATTCAGGGGCCGAGCGCGATGTGGACTCTGGGCGCTCAGGCTACTGAGTTGCTGTTTGACGCCGGCCAGCGCCACGCGCTGACCGATGCGGCCCGGCACACGTACGAGGCCCAGGCGGACGGCTACCGGAACACTGTGTTTCAGGCGTTCAACGACGTGGAAGATCAGCTTTCAGGGCTGCGCGTTCTGGAGCAGGAAGCGGGCGTAGAGCAACGCGCCGTGGGCGCGGCGCAACACTCGTTCGATCTGTCGAATGCCCGCTACAAAGGCGGCGTGACCAGCTACCTGGAAGTGCTGACAGCCGAGCAAACCCTGCTGCAGGACCAAGTGACTGCTATCAACATCGAGAGCCGGCAGTTTGCCGCGAGCGTGAGCCTGGTTCGCGCTCTGGGCGGGGGCTGGGATGTGACGCAGCTGCCGTAAAGGCAGGAGTCAGAGATCCATTGGATTTTTGCAATTCTCTATTTTAAAGGATGCGAAAAAGCGTTCGCCGGAACGTCGGCGAGCGGGAGCATTGCGCTTTCCCACATAAGCCGCGGTGGGCCTTCGCTCGCAGTGTTGAGGGCTTCAACGCGAATGGCATGCAGACCCGCACGCAGCCCAATGGAACCGGAATCGTAACGCAGCGCATTGCCTGTCGAGCCGCAAACTTGCGCGAACGGCGGGCCCGTTTTCGCCACCTCCATTCCATCGATGACAAGGCGAGCGCCGTCGCGGTCGATGAGATGAAAGGTGTATCCGGCGTCGGCGGGAATATCGATCAGCCCATCCCATGTGGTGGCGTAGCGCGTGAACCCCTGCGCGCTGGCCTGAAGATCCGGTGACGCGCCCGAGAGCGTCGGCTGCAATTTGGAAAAATCCGGCAACTCGGACGAACCTCCCGCATAGATCTTGTACGTGAGGCCTTGCTCGACCGCGGCAGGCGCCTCTGCCGCGGCATGCCAGCCGGCGACAGCCACCAGGCCCTGCTCTGCCCAGTCCTGATGTCCCGAACGATCTGTTACATGCAGAAGAACTCGGAATCGTCCCGAGCCATTCTTTCCGTCGAGATCCGTTCCGAGCACATCAGGGAAGCGATGGCTCACGATGCGGCCGCTAGCCGAGCTTCCGTCGCCGAATAGCCACCTGTACTGCGCGCCGGGAGCCGCTTCCGCCGTAAGCGTTACCCGCTGCCGCGGCGCAAAAGCCGCTGGATTGGCGCGAAAAGAAGCAAACAGCGAGTGCGGTGGCGTAAACTTCGGCTCCGCCGCGCCACCCGAAACTACAAGCGGAATTTGGGCATCGCTGGTCACTCGCGTCGCGCCGTATTTCACATTATCCAGAGTGACGTCTTTTACGTTGCCGGTCATGGTGGATTCGGCCAGCGGGGGCTGACCAAGCGCCCAGATATTGCGGAAGGTGAAATCGTGCAATGAGGGCTGTTCCTGCTCGAGTTGCAGCAGCGAATACCAGTTATCGAGAGTGAGATTCTCGAGGGTTACGCTCGAGTGGTCGCCCTTTGCGTCGTTCGCCCCCCAGAAGCCGAGAATCCCGAAGGTCTGGCCGCAGGCTCCGATGCCCGCATGCAGGACGTCGGAGTCGCGCAGGGTGAAGTTGCGGGAGTTGAAGACTTTTTGCGGCCAGCCCAGGCGTACAACGTTGGAGATGCTGGTTGAGAGCTCGCTGTTTTCGACGAGGACATTGCTGACATCGGCGCCGGGACGCACGAGATCGGCTTGAGTGTATCCGTCCCAATTGCCTTGCTCGGCGAAGTCATCGTCGGACGCGCGGAAAAACGAATGATTCACAACGGTATCGCCGCCACCCAGCCAATCCATTCCGTCCTGGTTGGCGTTGCCGGTATTGCCGCCGATGACGCGCAGGTCGTCATAGCGGAAGCCGGTCGAATCTTTCATTTGGATGGACCAGGTTCGCGAACGAACGATGCAGGTAAGGCCGTCGATCTCAATGTTGTGAGCCTGATAGCCCACGATGCAATGCCAGTCAGGCTTCTGCATCCAGCCTTCGTCGGAAGTGGGGTCCTGCGGGCCGTCATACACAATCGTCCCGCGGCCAAGGACCTTCACGTTCTGAACCTGCCACAGGTTCAGGCTTCCGAAAACGTAGGCGCCCGGCGCGAGATAGATCGTTTCGCCGCTCTTTGGGTTGAGGCTCTCCCGGTGCACGCCAGCAGGAACGATGGTGACGTTGGGTCCGGCGGGAGAAGGCGCGGGCGGAGTTCCGGCAAAGATGAACAACATGCGCGCTTCATAGAGGAAGTCGCCGGGGCGGGAGATGGAGATCTTGGTTCCGGCGGGGAGGCGGAACTGAATGGTCGCTCCATGACGGGTGGCTCGCAATCCGAGACGCCAAGGCTCGATGTCGACGCCATCGTCCCAGAATCCCGGATTGGCTGCTGTGATCGAGAGCTCCGCCGGAGCGGTGGCGTCGAAACTGACAAAGTCGTAGTTCGAGGCCGCGTGGGCCACATCGACATTTCTTTTGTTCACGGTAACGGTGAAGAAGCTCGAGCGCATCTCTGCCGGAACCGGCCCCGCTTGCACACCCTGAGGGATGCCAGGGACGCTTGAAAGCGCAAAAATTGCGGCGACCAGCGTACGAACTCGTGGCAACGAAGAAACCCCGTTCAAGAACTGAAACGAAACCAATGTAGCATCCAGACGGCGATGGGAATGCCAAGGGACACTGAGGGGTACCGGTCTGTATAATTCGGGACGCGAACAAAACTGCAAGTCAAACCAGTCCCTGTCAGGAGCCTTGCCATGATCCAACTACGCCGCATTTCCCTTTTGTCGACTTCCCTGCCCTTATTGGCCGCGTTTGGCGTTCTTACGCTGGCATCGGCGCCGTCGAGCCGTGCACAAGCGCCGGGGGTGACTATCGATTCGTCTGTGACTCTGGTGGTGAGCGCGAACGAACCTGGTCCGGTACATCGCGCGACGCAGGATCTTCAGGCGGATTTCGCGAAGGTCTTCAGCAAAGCGCCGAGAGTTGTTGATAGCCTGGGCGCGAGCGGACCGGTCGCGCTCGTCATTGCGCAGAGCCAAAACCTGCCTGCGGGAGTTGGGTGCAGCACGGCGAGCGATAGGGAAAGTTTCGCATTTTCGACGACAACGAGCGGCGCAAAGAAGGTGGTTTGCCTGACGGGTGCGGACATGCGCGGAACGATCTTCGCGATCTACGAGTTCTCACAGTCGGTTCTTGGCGTAGACCCGATGTACCTGTGGACCGACAAAGAGCCCGTGAAGCGCGCATCGATCGCGCTGCATGCGGACTTCGCGCACAGTTATCCGAGCCCGGTTTTCAAATACCGCGGATTCTTTCCCAACGACGAGGACCTGTTGACGGGATGGATTATTCCGGCGAAGGGGGAACAGACCGGCATTTCGCTCAAGGCGTGGGACATGATCTTCGAGACAACTCTGCGGCTGAAGGGAAACATCATTGTGCCGGGCACATGGATCTTCCCGGACGACTCTCAGGTTCATGCGGCAACGGAACGCGGGCTGATAGTGAACCAGCATCATGCGATTCCACTCGGCGTGAATGTGGCGCGGTGGCCGCAGGATGTTCCCTACAATTTCTCGACGCATCCAGAAATTCTGGAGCGTGCGTGGACGAACGCGGTAGCTGCATACAAGCCCGACCAGGAGATTCTGTGGAGCGTGGGGCTGCGCGGTCTTTCGGATTCGAGCTATGCGTCGCTGGATGAGAGCGTGCGCAATAACGATCCACTACTGGGGCAGAGGATCAGCGAAGCGATTGCGGAACAGATAAAGATTGTGCGGGCGAAGTATCCGAATGCTCAGTTTGTGACGGATCTTTGGCAGGAGGGTGCGCGGCTGATGCAGGAGGGCTACCTGAAGATTCCGCCGGAGGTGTCGTTGGTGTGGGCCGATACGGGCTACGGCGATATGCAGGATGGCGGGCAGGTTGCGGCGGGACACGGCGCGTACTTCCACGTGGCGATGATGAACGGCCAGGCCAATCAGCTTTCGGAGATGGTTTCGGCCGCGGTGATCCAGTCGGAGATCGGACGGTACATCAAGGCGGGAGCGACAAGTTATTTTCTCGTGAATACGAGCGACCTGCGGCCGGTTGCGATGACCACGCGCGCGGTGATGGAGATGGCTTGGGGCGGAGTTCCTGCTACGACGGGCGGCACGGACGCCCCTGAAGGTGGCGCCGATACGGCGTTTTACAAAAAGTGGGCCACGGAGGAGTTTGGCGCAAAGTCGGCCGACGCGCTGAACAAAGTCTACAAGGAGTATTTTGCGGCGCCGTCGTTGCGGGCGCCATTTGGCCCGCCGCGCCTGACTTCGGCGGGCAATGTGCCGCCTCCGCCACCAACGGCGAAGAGCAAGGTGCCGCTGGTCGATGGCGACCAGCACTACCACAGCGAGGCACGCCGCATCATTCTCGACTACCTGAGCGGTCACCAGGTCATCAACATCCCCAGTCAGTCGCCTAAATGGACGCAGCCACGCGTTGGAATCTTTGTCATGAATGATGAACAGCGTACGGCGTTTCTCGATCGCGACATCAAAGACTGCTCCGACGCCCAACCAAGATGGGATGCCGTGTGGAAGGATGCTGTGGCCGCCGAGAGCCTTGTGGATCCGGCGCGGCGCAATTATTACCAGGCCGAAATGCTGACGATGATTGCCATCAACCGCGAAAGCAACCGGATGCTGCTGAATGTGGCCGAGGCGATGAAAGATGCCAATGCGGGCGATACAGCGAAGGCAGAAAGCGAGACGGCAGAGGCGCTGAAGTCGCTGGACGCGATTCAGGAGCAGATGCACGCGGCCGAGTACGGCAAGTGGAAGAACTGGTACCGCGGCGACTGGCTGACCGGCGTTTACCGCACGAAAGAACTGGTGCAGGACTTTGCCGATCACTTGAAGGACCCGATGGCGAAGCTGCCGGCACCGGCGTCGTGGAGCGGGTGGGAAGGCTACTTCCACATCATGCAGTACGAAGGCGACCGGTCAGTCGACGTGCACTGAGACGGGGGCGCGTGGACCCGGAAGAACGAGATCGGTTGACCGATGCGAAGCGCCGGAGCCTTATTTAAGATCGGGGCCGAGTTTCTCAACGAGCCGATCGAGGAAAGTCGTTTGACTCTGCAGGAGGCGATCCCGCGCTTCTTGCAAGGAAAACCATGCACCACGATCGACTTCGGGAATCTCGATGATCTTGCCTGACCGCGGAGGCCACTCGATTTGGGTGAGATTGCTGATGAGGGCGGCGGGATCGCAGTCGCCTTCGAGTGCCCAGGCTGAAACCAACTTGCCACCCGCCTGGCGAATCGTGCCTAACCCAACGAAATCTCCTTCGATGGCAAAGCCAGTCTCTTCTTGAAACTCGCGGCGCGCCGCTGCGAGCGGTTCTTCTGGGGCAGAGTATTCGCCTTTGGAGATTGACCAGGCTCCCTGATCCTTCTTCGCCCAAAAAGGTCAGCCGGGATGCACCAGAAAAACTTCCAGTGTTTGATTCTTGCGGCGATAAAGCAGCAGACCTGCAC
>Ga0181520_10007468_pt1 | contig 16092 bp, 16 predicted proteins | sample PEATcosm2014_Bin_29_FD_132451 | JGI IMG/M metagenome (GOLD analysis project Ga0181520, IMG submission 132451) | Peatland microbial communities from MTU Mesocosm Facility, Houghton, MI, USA - PEATcosm2014_Bin02_30_metaG | ecosystem: Environmental > Terrestrial > Soil > Wetlands > Peat | place...
CATACCACTGCACCAGCCGATTGCAGCTCAGTCCACCGCTCACCGGTCAGCTCCGTGCTCCATTCATGCCTTGAGAATCGGCAGGATCGGGAATTGGTTGCCGAGGATCGGCTTGCTCGGCGTTTCCAGCCAATCCTGGAGGACAGATGCATACACGCTGCGGAAGTCGATGTGGAATTTCAAGTCACCCTGGTCCAGATCGGTCAGCGATGGGTGCTGGCCGATGACGCCCTGGCGCAGGCCGTCGGCCACGAGGAACATCGGTGCGGCGGCGCCGTGATCGGTACCGTTGCTGGCGTTTTGCTCGACGCGGCGTCCGAATTCGCTGAAGGTCATCATCAGCACGCGGTCCTGGTTGCCCTGCTGCTTCAGATCAGCCCAGAACGCGGCGATGCCCGATGAAAGCTGGGTCATCAGTGTATCATGGCGGGCAATTTCGGCGACGTGCGTGTCGAAACCGCCGAGGTCCACGTAATAGACCCGCGTCGGCAATCCGCCGCCGATCATGGCCGCCGCCATTTTCAGGCCGTTGCCGAATTCCGTCGCCGGATATTGAACCGTCGGACTGTAATTCCGCGTGATGCGAAGAATGTCGGTACTGCTGACCTGGGCATCCATGGCCGTGCGGTGGATGAAATCGAGTTGGCTGGCCGGCGTGGCCTTGACGCTGGCGGCATTGGCAGGCGGCGGACCGTCCGGCGCCTGGTTCAGGGACAGATAGTCGGAGGTGTCCTTGCCCTTATAGCGGTAATTATCCGGCCGATCGAACGACAGCGGTGTAATCCGCGACCCCTGCATGGCCAAGGGCAACTGCGCGCCGATGCTGATGCCGACATGTGGATCGGCCCCGACACAGGTGTTGTCAAAATAGCGACCGACCCAGCCATCGGTGACCAGATCGTTCTCCGGCTGGCCGCTCTGCCAGATGTCCATCGCGCGGAAGTGCGAGCGATTGGGATTGGGATACCCCACGCCCTGCACGATCGAAAGTTGCCCGTTGTCGAACAGGTTCTTCAAGGGAGCGAGGTTTTCGTGGAGTGCCAGGTAATTGTCGATCTTGAGAACCTTGGCCGCGTCTTTTCCAATGGCCGGCCGCAGGCGATGGTATTGATCGTCGGCGTAGGGCACGACGGTGTTCAGGCCGTCGTTGCCGCCGCCGAGTTGCACCACGACGAGAATTCGCCCGTCCTTACCCGAAGGCTGCTGCGTGCGCTTGACATCATCGGGATCGGCCAGGGCCATGACGGTCTGATCGAGGAATGTCGGAATCGTCGGCGCCGCCGCCAACAGGCACAGACCCCGTTGAATAAACACGCGGCGGGTGGAAAGGGTTTTCATCGGGTTCATGATCGTCAAACCTCCGGCCGCGGAAATCAATCCGCCAATTGCCGATTCCTTCGGGCCTCAAATTCGCGAGCAAGTTAGCAAAGCTGATACTCCGGCATCGACACAATGAGCTGGATCACCTGCCGGGCGGCGACGCCTGTCGCCTGCCGCAGCACGCCCGGTTGGAGATTCCCCCTGGCGGCGTTGACCAGCACAAAATTCTGCGACGGATCGATCGGCCGCTGGATCAGCCGATCCACCCAATGCCCGACCAGATCGGCGGGATTGGCGGGTGAATCGGCCAGGCCGGCAATAACGCCGGCGGTCAGCGTGACGGCCGCGTTGTACCGCACGAACAGCGTGCTGGTATTGATCCACATATGCCCGCCCGGCCAGCCCTTGACGTTTGGCGGCCGGAACGGAATCTGGCCCATCTGCCTCAGCAATGGCTGGACCACGCGATCATCCGGCGCCGGCAGGCCAAGCTGGCGAACCAGGCCCACCATCAATTGCACCGGGCTCTTGATCTGCGACCCGATCGCATCCGGTTGATAGAACACCTTGCTGGTCAACAGTGTCCGCAAGGCCGGCCGCAATTCGTAATCATTCTCCACCAAGATCTGCGCCAGGCTGTCGGAAATCGCCGGGTTGGGATCTTCGGACACGAACCACTTATACAGGCGCCCGGCGATGTATTTGGAGCAGGCCGGTTGGCGGAGGATGAGCTCGACGATGTCATCGCCGTTAAGATTGCCGCTGGTGCCGAGGAATTTTTTGATGCCGGTATCATGCTCGGCGGGGCGGAAGACGTAATTGATGCCGTCGTGCGTCCAGCCGGTGAAGGCGCGGGCGCTTTCCTTGATGTCGGTCTCGGTGTAGTTGCCGATGCCGAGCGTGAACAATTCCATCAATTCGCGGGCGTAGTTCTCGTTGGGGTGGGCCTTCTTGTTCTGCTGATTGTTGAGGTAATCCAGCATGGCCGGATCGTGGCTGATGGCGTGGACAAACTGGCGGAAATTTCCGGCGGCGTATTTGCGAAGCGTTTCGTTCTGATTCCAGATCAGCAGGCCGCTGCGCTCGTCGGTGGCGCTGGTCGTGAAATGACCGTGCCAGAGGAACGTGAGTTTTTCGTGCATGGGAAACGGCCCGTAGGCCATGCGGCCCAGCCACCAGTTGCTGGTGGTAATATCCGCCTGCTGATTGGCCACGGCGATCTGCATGCGCAGCGCCTGCTGCTCGGCCGGTGTTTTGCCCAGCAGCAACGCCTGCATCGCTTTCGGATCGCTGGGAAATCCCTTGATGACGGCCAGATCGGGAATGTCATGCGGATTGATTTCCTCGGCCGGTGCATCGGGAAAATCGAGCAGCCAATTGACCGCCTCGCGCGGTCCGAGTTTCTGAGCGCGAGCGATCTCGTCTATGGTGCCGCCGAATGTGGCGCGGTTCAGCAGATGAGCGGCCTTGACGGAATCAAACGGATCGGCTGCGGTGGGGACATACGGCTCAAGCATCGGATGAAGTCGGGCCATTGCGGGAACTCCTTACGCATAGCCCCCTCGCGCCGATCCCCCCTTAGAACGACCCGCCCCGCCGATTATTCCCACGGTCGGCGACGCGCATGATTGTAGATCGGCACGCCGCCACTTTCCCTTTGCCGCATTTTTCGCCCGCCCCCTCTCTATTACCCCGGCCGCGTCGTCGGTGGGCCGTGCCAGGAGATATGCACCCCGTCATCGCCGATCTCGTACGCCAGACCGGTTAAACCGCTTATGCTCTCCAGGCATTGGCGTATCGTCGCATCTTCCACAGACAAATTGATCGTCCGCAATTTCACCGGCACGGCCGCGAGGCATCCCGGCTCGAAACTGAACGTGACCCCGCCGCGGTCCGCCAAATCCGTCAATGCCTGCCCCACATCGACGCCGTCGAATCGAATCCACACGGTCCGGCCCAGGAGATATTGCACCATATCCCGCCGGGTCAGGACGACGATCGTATGTCCCCACGGATACCACGTGACCGAGGTCTGGTTGTCGATCGCGTCCAGGGCCGCCATCATGGTCACGCCGCGCGGCACGCTGACACGCGGATCGGCCTTGCCTCGCGAGTTGATCGAGCGGTCCTCGATCGAATACGCCGACTCGAGCTTCTTTAGTTGCCCGTCAATATCCGCCAGCACATCGCCGAGCGTCGGATTGGCTTGCGAAATATCCACCGGCGTAGACGCCAGCAGATTGAGCGCCCCCAGTTCCTCGACGGTCGCCCGCCGTGCCAGACGCCGCAGCGCGCCGATCGGCTTGAGCAACACGCTATGATCCGACGCGACGAACTCCAAGCCCAGCTTCCGCCCGATGGCGTCCAAGGCCTGCCGCACCGTCGCATTCTGAATATCGGCCGTCACCGTTGTCTGCTCGCCCCAGGGAAGCAAATTCCAAACCGCCGGATCGGGTTCGATGATAAGCCCGGTCTTGTCGCTGATGGCCTTGATGGCCCCCGGCAGGTCGCCGTCGAGCTTGATGGTGATCCGCTGATCCATTTCCCGACTGATGAGTGCGGATTCCGAAGGCGCCGCCGGCTGCGACGCCGGCGCTTGTGCCCGCACCCGCCCCACAACCAACACCGCCGCCACAACAACAATTATCGCCAGCCTTATTCCCCTTCGCCTTCGCAGACTAACACTGCGACTTCGTTTCATGTAGGGTCCGCACCGCGGACCACGAAAACTGGTCCGCGGTGCGGACCCTACATAAGACGCACTCGGCCGCACGCTTGTCTTCATAGTCTCGATCATACCTCGCCTTGACCCGATATCGCCGTCCCGCATTCCGGGCAACGGTCTTTGCTGGCGCGCAGGTCGTAGCCGCAACTAAGGCAATGCCCAAGTCGGCGCCGCCGGCGGCGCCGCATCGCATGATTGAACCGCACCGCCGGTGTAGCGGCGAAAACCAGCATGAGCGCCAACAACGGAAATTCGGCTCGGGAAGAAGTCACCGTGCCTGCCTGGGATGAATCGTATCCGAAACCAAGGAACCGATGCGCAGGTGGAATCCAAGTGTTGGTATAACCGAGAAGCGCAAATGTCACCGTCCCGGCATTCGGGGTTGCATAGGCGACAGATGGGGTTCCCGGAACATTGCACTGGGCATTCCATTTGTCCGAATGGACTCGAATCCCGCCGCCGAACCGGCCGTGCATAGCAGCGAATATTAACGCCATCGGATCTTTGGTCGAGCCCGTGGTTCGTCCTGCGTCAAGCACGAGCACATGCGGCCCCGTGGAAATGGTGTAGGTATTCCCCGCCCGTGTCGTGTAGCCTACTGAATCGCACCGCGAAACCGACCTGATCCACAACACCCCGCACGCCACGCATATCACCAGCGGCATGACCGTCAGCCCGCTTGTCATCCATCGCCGCAGGCGTTTCATGTCGATGGCCCCCGTATTTATTGTCGCGGCGGAAAAGGCTGGCCGGTTGTTTCGGCGGCCACGATGTTGATTTGCGGCGGACGCCATACCACATCCTGCGCAATCGCTGCGACGGAGTCTGGCGTTGCGGCGGGTTGGCCGATGGAGATGTCCAAACGCACCGCGCCCTCCGGCGGGTCGATCGTTGGGCCGGATACGTCGATGGATGTTGCTACGGACGGCAGGTCAACCGACGTGCGCGCGGGACCGGCAGCCACGGAATTGCCGCCGGTGGTGAATCTTGCGGGTTGTGTCGCCAGCAATGCCAGGCCGATGCAGAGCAGCACGCTGGCGGCCAAGGCCCAGCGCATGGGAACGGTCATCGGCGATGGGCCGATCCGCATGCGATTGCGATCGTCTGCATCACTGGTTGCCGAGGAGATGTGCTCGCGCAGCCGATCCCAATCAAGTTGCGGAACACGGGGCGCAGCACGGCGGAGTGCGGCGGTCAGGGCCTGGTATTCGTCCAGAAGCCGACGGGCTTCGGGATCGGCGGCAACTACGCTCTGGACGCGCAGGCGCTCTTCGGCCGTCAGTTCGTCGGCGTCATCCGCGTATTGGCTGATGAGGATTTCGGTTTCCTGGTCGAGCATCGCGTCTTCTTTCTCATCCCTACATCATATGACGCCTGAGCATCTCGCGCAATTTCTTACGGCCCTGGAACACGTGCCATTTGACCGCTTCCACACTGCAATTCAAGGCCTCGGCGATCTCCTTTTGCGGCAGGCGGTCGATCGTGAACATCAAAATCGCCTGCCGCTGCCTGGCCGGCAACTGGTTCAGTGCCTCGGTGAGCTTTTCGCCCAGTTCGCGGCCTTCGAGGGTTCGGACCGGATCGCCGGATTGGCTCATCGCATCACTGGCGGCCGCTCCGGCCCCGGATTCGGCCGATTGCAGCAGTTCGTCCATCGGCACGGTCGGGCGGGTTTTGCGGCCACGCCTGTAATTCAACGACAGGTTCGACACAATCCGCAATAGCCAGCCGCTGAATACCTCCGGATTCCGCAGCGACCCGATGCCACTGTACGCCTTGACGAACGCATCCTGTGTGACATCGAGGGCATCCTGAACATTCCCCAGCAGCCGATACGACACCGCGACGGCCCGGCGCTGATGGCGGCGGATTAGTTCATCAAACGCCGCCCGATCGCCCGCCGCCGCACGTCGCACCAGCGTGGCATCGGCCGGTGCGGAATCACGGCCAACCTCAGCGGATTCGCGCGCCACAGGCTCCTCATAAAGACACGCCGCAACAGGTGGGGTTAGATTTTCAGGCCTGCCCAAGCAATTGCCGGCAATACTCCCCTACCGCCCCCGCCACCGCCGCCGGGCCAGCGGCGCGATTCTCGCCCATCCGTTTTACAATCGCCGACCCGACGATCGCGCCATCCGCAACTCTTGACAGATCAGACACTTGCCGCGATTGATGAATCCCAAATCCCACGCAGATCGGCTTGTCGGTCATCTCCCGCAGGCCGGCCACATTGGCGTCCAGATCGGCCGGAAGCCCGTCGCGCTGGCCGGTAATCCCGGAAACGGAAAGGTAATAAACAAACCCGCTGCACAATTTGGCAATCTCGCGCCGTCGCTCGGGCCGAGTCGTGGGGGCCACCAGCAGCACGGTATCCAATCCCTCGCTCCGCACCCGATCGCACACCGCCTCGGCTTCCGGCGGCGGCAAGTCCGGCACGATAAGTCCGCCAAACCCGGCCGCACGCGCCTCCCAACAAAACCGCTCTACACCCCACCGATAGACGATGCTGTAACTCACCATCGCCACCAGCGGCACATGCACGCGATCGCGCACACTCGCCACGTTCGTGAAAATATCCGCAACCGTCACCCCGGCCGCCAGAGCTTCCGTGAACGCCGCCTGAATGGTCGGCCCATCGGCGATCGGATCGGAAAACGGAAACCCCACCTCAATCGCCGCCACGCCGATCCGGGCATTCTCCTCCGACCCCATCGCCTCCAAGACCGGCCCCAGCGCCAGCAACTCCGGGAATCCGCCCGCCACAAACGGAACCAGCCCCATCCGCTTTTGCTGACGCAGCCGCCGGAATGATTCGCCCAAGGTCAAAGTTTTCTTACGAGATATCATAGGATTCAGTATTCGGCCGCGATCATACGGCCACCGATCGAAAAAATGTAGAGCGGGCATTGCCCAGTCCGCTTGGCCTGCTCCGTCGTCCAGCAACCGGGCGTTCATGCAACCAATATTCGAATCCCACCTCTTCGCTTCAGCGCCTCTGCGAGAGATTCCCCTTCTCACGATCCCCCATAAAGCGCCACCCCGAAATGCGTGTACGTCGGCCGTTCCTGGCCCATGTTGTCACTGGGGATGTTGGTGATGCCACCGAATTGTTTGAGGTAGATGCAGCTCGATCCGCCCTCGTCGCAGAGCATGGCATCGTACGCGCCGAAGGCCTTGAGGAACTGGCTGACCTCGGTGCGCGTGAAGCCCACGCTGTATCCGGCCTGCCGGCCGTCCACGACCATGAGATACAAACGCTTGCCGTCCTGGCTGATTCCCATGGCGGTGCGCGGCTGGCGATCGGTCATCGTCGTGGGCTGAATCTGGCCGTTCACCAGCGCATCAACCCGGCCCCAGATCAGGTTGTAGGCATCGGGGGCAATGGTTCGGATCGTCGCGGCTGCGGGCGTGAACGTCGGATGGTTCTGCCGGTCGAAGGAAAGAAACGGCCGCGGAATCGCGGGGGATTCCTTCGAGATTGGCTGGCCGGAGATCATCATGTTGCCGCGCCATTCGCCCAGACCCGAACCCGGCATGGGGGATACGCCGGCTTCGCCGTTGATGGCCACGGTGCAGTTGTTCTGTTTGGCAAAATCGCTGGTCAGAGTCTTGGTGTTCAGATTCGCGCCCAGCTTGATTTCGACGGCCGGGTTCGCCAGATCGATCACACTGAGAAACACATGCGTCAGCGGGCTGTTGATGTGGACCTGCACGATGTCCGTGGCGGCATCGTATATGATCGGCTGAACGCTGGCGGTGCCGAACGGCCCTTTGAGGCTCTTGATCGCCTCGGCCTGCTCGAACAGAAACGACTGCCGGCCGGACTGGTGTTTGGAGGCTGTCTCCAACAATGTGGCGGCGTTGGCATTGTCACGGTCGCGCAGGGCGTTGAGATCGTTTTGCAAAAGAGCGATTTTGCGATCGACGATGAATGTCATCAGAAAGAGCCCCAGCACCGCCTCGGCGATCAAAAGCCGCTTCACCAGACGGACATGCCGACGATTCCGCGCCAGTCGGCGGATGAAGAGCGCCAATATGCCGCCCAGAATGCCGGCCGCCCCGAGCAGCATGAACAGGGGCAATTCCAGCAGCCGCACGCCGGTCTCGATGAGATTGTCAATCAGCGCGTTGACCTTTTCGCCCGTTGTGCCGGTGGGCGCGTTGGCGTCCGGTGGCATCGAGGCGGCGATCGACTGCGTTGTGCTGGTGGCGACGGGAGCGGGCATCGCGTTGGTCGCTGGCTCCGCAGCCGGCGGCTGAATTATGGCGGGTTTCAGGTCGTCAATCGTGTAGTGGGCGCCATAGGTCCAGCGGATTTCAATCGTATCGCCGACCTTGATGGCGGACCGCGCCGATTGCGCGTCGGCAACGGCCGATTGCGCGGCCGCCAGGTTTGTGGTGGGCGTTGCTGTCGATTTGAACCAATACCGACTGGGGGCTTGCCCGGGCTGTTGGAGGAGCACATAGTCACTGGTGAATTCCCTCACCACGCCGATCGTGCTTCCGGAAGTTCCGGGATCGGGCGCATCCTGCGCGCTGGCGCCCACGCCGTGCGCAAGCAGGAGCATCGCCGCCAACACAACTTTTGAGAGAATTTGGTGGCTTGATTGTCTCATTATTCCATCCACCGATACCATCTACCGAATATCACATGAAGAGCCAGTGAAGACGCCGGGGCGATCGACTCAGTGCCGGATTCATTGGCGATGCCTTGGCCGGCCGGTAGAATACTTCCCGCATCAACATCGAGCCTGAGGACACCGGATGCGGAGCCGCGCAGGACATTTCTTTCTGGCAACGCTGATCCTGCTGCTCGGCCAGCGCATCGCCGGCGCGCATGACAGCATGGAAACCACGCTCAGTTTCTGGGTGCGCGCCACGGGCATCGACGTGCGGATATTTATCTCGCGCGGCAATGCGTCGATGCTCATCGAAAAGGCCGGTGAGCACGTGGATCTCATGCGCGACAGCTTCTCCACATACCAGGAGCGGCTGGCCGTTAGCGGATCGGGCCTGTTGTCGCTGACGGCGGGCGATGGAAGCGAGCTGAAGGCCGATGCATCAAGCGCATCGATCACCGATGAGGATGACGTCTGCTACACTCTGCACTATCCGCTGCCGAAGGTGCTGCCCGGATCTCTGAATATTCACGGCAACTATTTGGACAAGATGGACGCCGCCCACGTGGGAAGCATCTACATGCAGAACGCAACCGGCGACCAGATCGCCCAGGGCGAGATTCGCGCCGACTCGCCGGATTTTGAAGCGCAGCTCCCGGCGGTCGCGGCCGCCCCGGCCAAACCGCAGCCGGCCACGGTGGCCGTTCCCGCCCCGATAACCAGCCAATCTCCGCGCCAGTCGCACTGGGGCCTTTGGACGATCATTGGCGGCGGCGTGCTGGTCGTCGCCATCATCGCGGCGCGCGGAATCGCCATGAAAGCTGTGGACCGCAAAACGTGCCCTTGAGATGGCGTTGTTGCAGTGGACCGCATTGCAGTTACAATAGCCGGCCGTGGCGGGCAGATCTGTAAGGCAAAGTACATTGGAGAATCGACATGCGGATGAGGACATTCATCGTGTGCTGCGTCGCAGCGTTGGTGTCGGCGATCATGGCTTGTCCATCGTCGGCACAGATGGGCCGGACATGGCCATCGGAGAAGAAGATTGTGCCGGACCCGGTCACCGGGTTGCCGCTGGAATTCCTTACCAGCACCGACGGCACGTACACACAGTCGAAAATCTACCAGACGCATCGTCAATGGACCTCGGACGGAAAATGGCTCATTTTCCGCGGCACGCGTGAGACTGGCTCGCAGGCGATGGCGGTGAACGAAGAGTCCGGGCTTATCGTGCAGGTCACGGAGAACGGCTTCATGGGAATGCTGTGCGCCGGCAACAAGACGATGAAGCTGTACGTCATGCAGAGCGGCGGTGGAGGCGGAGCACGAGGTGCGGCCCCGGCGGCGGCGCCCGGCGCGGCCCCTGCCGCGGGAGCGGCACCGGCCGCTGGCGCAGCGCCGGCGGCGGGCGCGCGTGGCGCTGGCCGTGGCCCGCGCGGGCCGCAGCAGATTATCGAAATCGACATGGAAGAACTCTTTGCCGACGTGCTGGCCAAAACCGTCAAGCCCGCGGCCAATTACACCCGCGTCTGCGGGACGATTCCGGCGACCCTTCCGGCCGACGGCAATATGGGCCTCGACAGCAACGATGATTTCATGTACTTCCGCGTCAACGGGCCCGAGACCGCCCAATTGTCGCCGGGACAGACCCTGTCCAAGGGCTTCGGCCCGCGGGGCATGGGCGCCGGACCCAGCGGCCTGCGCAGCATGAATCTCAAGACCGGCGAGATCAAGATGATCTGCAACGTCGGCTTCCAGATCGGACACGTGCAGAGCAATCCGTGGACTCCCAAGCAGATCGTGTTCTGCTGGGAAACCGGCGGCAAGGCGCCGCAGCGCACGTGGTTCGTCAACGCCGACGGCAGCGGTCTGCGGCCGCTGTTCCCCGAGGCGGATTTTGACTGGATCACCCACGAAGCATTCATCGGCCCCAATGAGGTAGCCATCGCCATCCTCGGTCATCGCAGCATTGCTTCGGCCACACCCACTTCGGATTGGGGTGTCGCCGGCACGATGCAGCATCCCACCGGTGTCGGCATCGTGAACATCACCACCCACGAAATGCGGATTGTCGGGCAGGTTCCCGAGGATTCTCCCGGCCGGTCGGACTGGCACGTGGCCGGATCGTCCGACGGCCGCTGGGCCGCCTGCGACGATTTCGCGTATGAGGTCTGGGTGTTCGACCGCAAGAACAGCGAGCGGACGCTCCTGGCCGGTCCGCAGAAGACCGGTGCGGACCACATCCACCCGACCTTTAACGGTGACAACACCAAGATCGAGATCGAATCAGCCCTGATCTCGAAGGACAATCGGTCGCTAAACATCTGCGTGGTGCCGATGCCCAAGTCGCTGCTGAATCGCACCTACTCGCAGAAGCTCGAGCCGTGATTGGGAAGGCGGGTTTCGTCAGCGGCGCCATGGACATGGCGCCGCTTTTTTTTGCGCTGCGCGAGGCCGGGGACCGTCGCGGGGAGATGAGCGAGGGGTTCACCGTGACCCCAAGGCCGCCTACGCGGCCTGGAAGTCGACCAACTGCTCTGCCTTTGCTTCCTCAATCGGGTCGATCGGCCATGATCGCAGAGCGCTTTTTGAACGGTCGTTGCCGTCGATGAGCAGGATCTGAGGCACGTCGCCCGACTTGCGCGCCGCCAGCGTCAGCGGACCCTGTATGGCCGACTCAAACGCTGTCTCCACGCCCAGGAAGCGGACGACGACGCCAGCGTGGACCATGTCGGCCACCTGGATCTCGGTGCGGGCGTTGGCAGTCAGCAGGCTCATGTGCCGTTCGCGCTCGGCCACCATGCGCGTTGTGGCGGTTTCCAATTCCTCGGCCTCGTAAAGCAATTCCGTCGCCTTTTCCCGCTGCTGAGTCGTGAGGCGTTTCATCTGCTTGAGCAGCGGTTCGATCTTTGCCCGAATGTCGCGGGCGCGCTTGCGGCTGGCGCCGATGGCGGCACAACTGGGGGTGACGAACGACCGGCAAATCACGCTGTTACCGGCCTCGACGATTGTGCGCACGCCGTTGAGGTGTCCAAGTTCGCGGCAGGAAATGCCGCCGTTTGCCGCCACCGCGCCGCCATAAATCGGGCCGTGCGCGACCGTCAGCCGTCCGGCGCAGGAGACCCGGCTGTGTACAATCTCGCTCTGTGCATGCACATCCGCGCCGGCGATAACCACGCCACCGTTGATGAAGAGGCAGCGCAGATCGCCGCCGATGACAAATCGACCGCTTTGCGTGCCGACGATCCCGCCTTTGACGTTGACCGAACCGCCGGTCTGCAGACGGATGGATTCGATGGCCCCTCCGACCGTCAGCGATCCGCTGAGTTGAAGGCGGCGTCCCTCGGCGAGCGTGCCCCTGACGACCATGTCCCCGTCGAAGTTGACCGGCGGTGGGTTGTCGTCGTCGTCAGCTCGAAGTTCGAGCAACGGCTCGACCGACAGGACGTTGCCGTTGAGCCGCAGGCTGCCGGCGGCCGTGGCGATGATTTCGGCTTTGTCGACATTGAGGTTCCGGCCGATTTTCAGGGGTTGCTGGTCCTTTTCGGGGATGATGGGCTGGCCGAAAACATCGCGGCCGTCAACCCCGGGGACTGTGGGAACAAGCGTCCCGATGACCTGTCCGACAGTGACTCTGGCGATCGTGCCGGCGACCTCATCAGCCAGAGGCACGCGAAAATCGACGTGTTCGGGGCGAGGAGGCACGGCGGGCGTACCGGAGGCAACGACAATCGAAATCGCCTCGCGCTTGCGGTTTTCCAGAGCTTCGATAACCAGGCCGTCGTCAAAAGAGGCGAGCTTCATGTCGCGAAGGCCGGCGATGACGGACGCCGCTGTGACGGCCGCACCGGCCTGAATGTCAAGCGTGACAGTTGCCCGATCCGGCGACAGTTGAAGCTGGAATCCGGTCTGCTGTTCAGCGACTAGTGTTGCCATGATCTTTCCCCATCATCTATGTTCCCTCAAGCCGCCTTGGCCTTGGCCAGAGTCTGAGTGACCCTCTCCATCAGCGATTCGGGCGTAAAGGGCTTGACGACGTAGTTGTTGACACCCGCCCGGATGGCATCGAGAACCCGGACCTTTTCGGCTTCGGTGGTCGCCATGATCATCAGGGTCTTTTTGTCGGTCTCGCGGACCTTCCTCACCAGAGTGATGCCATCCATGTTCGGCATGTTCCAGTCGACGAGCATGAGATCAAATCCGTTAGGAGTCGCAGCGATGGCGCACAGAGCCTCCAGCCCGTCGCCGGCCTCGGCGAATTCGATTCCGGGCAGGGCGGAGAGAACCCGCTTCTGAATCGTTCGCATGGTCTTCGAATCGTCAACAAGCAGACATTTCATGGCGTTATCCTCCGATGTTTTCCAGTCAATTACCCGGATTCCTCATGACGCAGACCTCAACCGCAAAACTGCCGAAGGTCGTGTTGCACGGAATGACCAGGCAGGGGATCGTGTGCATGTTCGCCACGACATACCCGTTGCCGATCACGACCGTCGGTATGGAAATGCTCGCCAGACCGCCCAGATGCTGCTTGGCGCTGCCGGCAATCATGTTCGTCAGCTCGCCGATGGCATCGGCGAAATCGGGATCGTTGCGAGCAAGCTTTGCCCCGGCAAACGCCTCCACCAACTTCTCGGCGGCGGCGTCTGAGAAACTCACCATGACCGATCCGGTCAATTGGCCGGAAAATCCGATGATTCCGCACACCTGATAGCTGGTGCTGGCATCGGTCTTGAGAAAAGGTTTATCCACCCTGGTCTGCACGTGTGCCATTGTTTGCAGAACATCGCGCACGGCATTCATGAATGGCGCGATGAGCTTCACGGTATCGGATTGAGGGGGTGCTTGTGTTTGAGTCATAACCTTCTCGGTTGGACATAAGAATGCCGCATGCATCAGGCTGCGGCGGACTGCTCCTGAATTTTTTCGAGGATCGTCAGTGAAACAACGCTGCCCGCGCAGACAAACGCGATGCGGTTGATCAGGCGGCTGCCGGGCACGCGCGCCGAATAGTCGCCGCCTTCGACGACAGCCGGAAGCGAGAGGAAGCATCCGCCGGGCAAGAGCGCCTTGATGTTGCCGCCGAGCATGTTGACCAGTTCCGCGATCGCATCCTGAAGATCGGGGACGGTGAGCTTGTCCGTGTCGGTGCTGAACATGGCCGAGGCCGCCAGCCGCGCGACCTCGATCGGGCAGTCGAGCAGGATCGCGCCGTTCCAGGCGCCGGCAATCTGGATGCACGCGGCCATCGAGCGAGGGCGATTCGCAAGAATTCCGGACGTTTCGGCCTCAATCGGCCGGCCAAGGGTCGTTTCCCAGATGGTTTTGGCAATCTGAAAGATCTCGTCTGAATTGAAAGTCATGAGTGTTCTCCGATCACCGCTCACGCCGCATTGGCGACACGCTGCCTGATCCGGTAACAACTGCTCTTTTCGATCGGCGTCCGCTCCAGGCCGTCGTCCAGGCCCATGCTGGTTTCGGCCGAGCCAAGGAAGAGATATCCGTCCGGCCTAAGCAGTTGCCTGGCCTGTGCCAGGATGCCGCTCTTGGTGGGTGTATCAAAATAGATCAGGACGTTGCGCATGAAGATGATGTCCATCGGGGGCAGATTGAGCCAGGGCTGAACGAGATTCATTTCACGGAACTCGATCATGGTCCGCAGGCGGTCCTTGACCTGCCAGACAAGGCCGCGTTTTTCGAAATACTTGACCAGCATCGCCGCCGGCAGCCCGCGATTGACTTCGATCTGGTTGTAAGACCCGCTCCTTGAGCGGGCGATCATATCCAGAGAGATATCGGTGGCGATGAAGATCAGCTTCCATTCCTCGACACGGGGGATGTTCTCGCACAGTGTCATGGCGATGGAATACGGTTCCTGGCCGGTTGAACTGGCGGCGCACCAGATGGTCAGCGACTTTGTCGCCGCGCGGGCGGCCAGCAATGTCGGCAGAATCTGCTTCTTTAGCGCCTCGAACGGAGACTGATCGCGAAAGAAGCTGGTTTCATTGGTCGTCATGGCCTCGACGGTGAGACGATGCAGGGGATCGAGGCGATTGCCCCTCAAACGGGAAACCAGAGCGCCGATGGATTCAATGTTCTGCTGGCGGATCAGCGCGGCCAGACGGGCTTCGACCAGGTACTCCTTGCCCGTCTCCAGCACGATTCCGGACCGGCCCCTCACGAGGTCGCATACGTAATCAAAATCTGCCCTGGCGATCGGCATGGTTGGTCCTGATTCCTACGCTCAAGCTGACATCGCGGCCGCAACGCACGGCCGCCGCAGGTTCACACAACGCACAATCTCACCGGCAATTTCGTTGAGCGGCAGCACCTTGTCCGCCAGCCCGGCCTGGGCGACAAACCCGGGCATTCCCCAGACCACCGACGAAGCCTCGTCCTGCACGATGACCCGCCCGCCGGCCTCGCGAATCCGCTCGCATCCGCGCATGCCGTCGTACCCCATGCCCGTCAGAACCACCGCCAGCACGTTGGCGCCGTAGACGGAAGCGACGGACCGAAACAGCACATCGACGGCCGGCCGGCAGGAATTCTGCGGCGGCTCCATGTTTGTTGACACAACCACTCGATTGCCCTGGCGTGCGACGACCATGTGGCATCCGCCCGGTGCGACGATGACCTGGCCCGGCTCGATAGATGTACCTCCGGCCCCTTCGCGCACCTGGACCGAACATTGCTTGGCCAGCCGGTCGGCCAGAAGCTTGGTGAAGATCGGCGGCATGTGCTGAACAATCACCACCGGCACCGGCAACGATCGCGGCAACATCGGCAGCATGGCCGACAGCGCATTGGGGCCGCCGGTCGAGACGCCGATCGCGACAATGTCTATTGTGCTGGGTGCTGCCAGTGCCCGAACCACCGGCCTGGTGATTGCGGGCTTGACGGACACGGGCTTGGCAGACATAGCCTCGGGCGCCGGCTCTTCGCGCACGCCGCATAGGGCCTTGATCTTCGGAATCAAATCACTCTTGATGCGGGAAAAGGCGGCGGCGATGCTGCCGACATTGGCGGGCTTGGTCACATAATCGTTGGCGCCGGCCGCCAGTGCGTCCAGCGTCGCCTCGGCGCCGCGTTCGGTCAGGGTGCTGAACATGATGACGGGGAGTTTCGGATATGTCTTTCGCAGCTCCCGGAGCGTCGAAAGGCCGTCCATTTCCGGCATCTCGATGTCCAGCGTCACCACATCCGGATTCACCTGCGGAATCTTGGCCAGGGCGATACGGCCGTTGGCGGCGGTAAAGACTTCAAGGTCCGGCTCAGCGCTCAGGGCGTCGGTGAGGATTCGCCTCACGACCACCGCGTCATCGACAATCAGGACTCTGAGCCTGGGCATCACATTCTCCCGGATCCGACTTCAATTCAGGCAGCGGCCAGCATGCCGATCTTTTCCTTGAGGATTTCCGGCGTGAA
>Ga0181520_10007471_pt1 | contig 16086 bp, 12 predicted proteins | sample PEATcosm2014_Bin_29_FD_132451 | JGI IMG/M metagenome (GOLD analysis project Ga0181520, IMG submission 132451) | Peatland microbial communities from MTU Mesocosm Facility, Houghton, MI, USA - PEATcosm2014_Bin02_30_metaG | ecosystem: Environmental > Terrestrial > Soil > Wetlands > Peat | place...
AGGACTAGATAAATCATTTAAGACATAAAACAATAAAAATTATAATTAAAAGTATTTGTATTTGAAACATAATAACTACAACATATCATGGTTATAAAACCCATGTCAACTTACCTAGAAAATAAAGTAACTAAAGTTGCTGCTATAATTGAAAAAGTAGAGGTTAACATTGTATATAATAATGTTTGAATAGATTTACGAAGCTCTGATAATTCAGTTTTCACGCTAAGGTTGTTCTCTTTCATTTCCTGTCTTAATTCCCTAACAGTTGAAGCAAATTCTTCCCTAGAAATAAAATTATTTATATCCATGTTTTGTAGCCTTTTATTTTTTTATATATTATAATATTAATTAACTTTTAAAGCAATAAACAAAAGGATTTGTTATGCCTTTAAACCCGCTATATATATGCGACAACTCCATTCAGGATTACTTTGTAGATAAAGCCGGAAACCCCCTTAGCGGTGGCCAAATTTGGTCCTTTCAGTCAGATGGAATAACCCCTAAACCCTTATACCAGCTAACTGGCCAGGCCCCTAATTATTCATATGTAACTTTATCTAATCCGGTGACATTATCATCCTCTGGAACTCCGCAAGACTCTTCAGGCAACAATATTAGTCTATATTACTATCCATATGATCAAAGCGGTAATATTCAGTTATATACCATCGTAGTGAAGGATGCATTAGGGAATCCTATATTAACCAGGCAGGCAATGCCTAATGGAGTATTACCCCAAACCACTCCATCAACTTCAACTCCTACTGCGAGTTATCTAGTTGGGTGGGATTTTGCATTAAATCCATCTCAATTTGCCAATACCGTTGGCCCTATAGCTATTTCTCCTTCTAAGAGTTTTTATGCTTGGGATCAAACCATTGTCTTTCAATCCGTCGATTCTGGTGTGATTGCTTCCAGAGGCCCCAATGGAGAACTTACATTAACTGCCGCGGTTGCTGGAGTACAAGTTGCAATTATTCAATATCTAACAGGATATTTAACAGATCATGAAGTTTCGGAAATGTTAAACGGACCATTATCTGTAGCCATCCAATCAAAAGCCACAACAAATCAATTAAACGGGATCACCGGCACAGTATCATTATGGTATGGCACTGGCTCTATTGCAGGACAATTAACAATTCCAACGGGCTCAACCGTTGCGTCCGGTAGAACATTGGTAGGAACTCTTGACCCTAATGGGCACCCAGTTACTGCTAATATTAATCAACCAGCAGGTGGGGCATGGGTAGAAATTCCAAATGTAAATGGAACAGGACAATTTGTAGTTATTCCCTCATCTACCACAGGATTTAATTATAAGGACTTTAGCGGATGGACATTAAGTGGAGCCCCGGCTACTCAACAAGCGGTTTATTTTGCAATAGTAGTTGGCTTTGGAGCCATGAATTTAAATGATGTAATATCAATTGCAACGGTTTCATGTGTTCCAGGCAGTATCCCTACCATCCCTTCGCCAAAAGCACAAGAAGAGGTTGTAACACAATGCCAGGCTTTTTATGAGAAATCTTATGCGATCGGGTTTTATCCAATATACTCAACCACCACAACCAACGGTCAAGAAACGTATCTTTCTCCTTCAGTTGTAAACCCTAGAGTTGTTAACAATTCTACTCCTGGCGTAACTATCGAAGGAGCAACCTATACCGTTTCAGACGCGAGTATTACACTATCTTCTACCATTCTTGTTGCTTTGAGTACTAATTCCGCCGGTGGTTCTCCAGTATATATACTAGGATATGTTCCTTTAGCTGGCGGCCTTCAAGTAACATTTACCGCAACCCTTACACAACCATGGTCATTTTTCTATATTGTAACAGGCTCATCAACAAGAACGAGTACCGTTAATCAAGCGTCTACTAATGCACACATAGTTCTCGGCCCTCCTGTGGTTGTTACTATATCTGATGCAAGTATTTCAGCTTCTTCTAATGTTACGTCCGCGGTAGCTTCTTCTTCTAACCCAGTTACTGTGATTAGCACAACGCCTATAGCGAATAATGTGGTTATTGTACTTAGCGGAAACCCTGGAGCAGCCTGGACAATAAACTACACAGTGATTTTATCGCCTTTAGCATCTGGAACTATCCACTATAAAACACCAAAAGCTTTTGACTCCCCAAATGGAATGATTTTTAGCCCTATAATTGCTTATCCTAACGTCGGATGGAACCAGCCGTATTCTATTGCACCAGATTTATCAATAAGTGGTACAACAGGATATTGTATTAATACTGTTGCTTCGTGGTATGGAACCTCAGGCTATTTTAGCTGCAATATTCCTACCAATGCCGCCGCTGGGAATATCATAGCTTTACAATGGGTCGTTGATTCAAGGATTGGAGTTGTACTTTAAGGAGAATTTTATTTATGACAACTAATTTTAGATATGATAGTAGTAAAAATTTCTACAATGATTTTGGACAAGCATTTAGCGATACAATTTATAGCACAACCCTTGCCGCGAGCACTCCGGCCGTTTTCACTGTTCCTAGCACTGTTGGACTAGGCCAAGCTTCTTCAACAGGAGTGAACAAAAAGTTCTTGGCGCTATTTTCATATACCTCTGGATATGATGTTTTTGTAACAACCAAAGGTACAGCAGCTGTGCCTGCTGGAAATACCTTTGCAAGCACATACTCAGAATTAAATCCAAAGGCTAAAGTTGTAAATTCGGGGGACATTATAAGCTGTATAAGCACTGGAACACCGAGCTGTACTGTAACGCTTTATAATATTTGGGATTGAGGATAAATAATCATGAGTCAAGCCTATTTTAGCAATTTTATAGCAGGTGGTAATATTACCCCAACAGACCAAGTTGTAGGGGTACGAAACGGAATTAATACAATATTTAATACCGCTTCTCTTCCAACATTTCCTATCTCAATGGTGCAAGGTGGTACAGGCGCAAGTCTAGTCCCATCTATAAATTGCTTAGTATATTCCACCGCGGCTGCTCTTGCTCTTTTGCCAACGGTTGACTCTGGCGTGCTCGTTACTTCAAATACAGGAGTTCCAAGTATCAGCCAAACTCCATTTCTTAACAATGCAAGCGTAAATACTTTAAAATTTCTTAATGATGATGGCATTTTAGATGCAAATGGGCTTCCAATATTAAGCTTATGTAATACAGTAGTAAATCCTGTTAATTTCCTTTATGTATGCAATAACGTTGCGGGCGACCCTCCTGGTATTTCATCGGATGGCCAAGATGCAAGTGTCGGGATAACATTTATACCAAAAGCAAATGGTATAGTCGGCGTATATAATAGCACAAGCGCCCTAAAAATTCCCTGCGGAACTACCGCTCAAAGACCTTCTACTGCCGTAAATGGATATACAAGAATTAATGCTGACACCGGTTTGTTTGAATATGTCAATGCTCTAACAGGGAATTGGTCTTCGGGTCAAAGATGGAATACTTATTCTAGCGCAACTACCTTAGCTACTGGAAATGGATATATTGCAAATAATAATGTTTCTGCGGTAGTTTTTACTCTTCCTGCCACTAGCTCAATTGGTGATACTTATCAAATAGTTTCAAATACCCAGGTTGGCTGGCAAATAAATCAAAATAATACACAAACAATTCAATTAGGAGACCAGGCAACAACCACTGGAAGCGGTGGCTATATTACACCACTATATCCAGTTAACTCGGAAGCTAAGGCATTAGGATTCTGGATTGAAATAATCTGTAGCGTTGCAAATACTGAATTTCTTGCTTGTATGAAACAAGGGAATGTTACCCTTTATTAAAGGAATATATGCCAGGTTCAACTAATTCTATCAATAATTCTGCGGCAAACCTATCTCTTTTATCAAATACCGGCATTTTAGACTCTAATGGTAATTCATTATTAAGCCTTTCTCCTACGGCCAATGCTGTTAATTATTTAGTAATAGCTAATAGTGCAGAAGGTAACGGTCCATCTATATCGGCCGCTACCACTGGCTCAGACACATCAATTGATATTCATTTAGCTCTTACCTACACAGGAATTGTTTATATAGATGGAGGGGGATTGGTTCTTTCTCAAAGCTCTGCCTATTTGACAATGACTGATTATCCTACCATTACCGCTGACACTATTGCTAATCGTCTTGTGCAACAACAAACTAGTTTTGCAACGGCCATAACATGTAATCAAAGCTTGGGAGTCATCCAAATTTATTCAAATAATTATAGCGCTAATACAATGTATACAATCACATTGAATAATACTTATATTGTTGCAAATAGCGTTGTATTAGTGTCGTTACAGGACTGTTCGCTTGGTACTCCTTTTTTAATTGATATCCAAAATACTAGTGTTGGTAGTTGTGTTATCTCTATTTTTTGGATTGGCGGTTCGTCTGGCTCGTCAGGAGCTTGTACTTTAAATATTTCATTCGGGGTGTTTTAATGACAGCAACAAACAATGCTACTAACAACTCTTTTGAATATTTACAACTTCTAACCAATACTGGATTTTTAGACCCTAATGGAAATACTATATTAGGAGTTTATGCTACAACAAGCGCTATTCAATATGCAATGATAGCAAATGCCCCAGCTGGAAATGGCCCTGTCGTAATTCCTGTTACTACTAATTCAGACCCAAGCATTCATATTCATTTTTCGCCAAAAAATACCGGAACCAATAACGGACTTGTTTATATGGATGGTGGAGGGGTGGCTCTTGCTCCCTTTCCATACTTTAGCTATTTAGCAATGCCTCATTATCCAGTCATTACCGCTGACACTATTGCTAATCGTCTTGTTGCCCAAACTGGCAGTATTTCAACAGCGGTAACCCTTAACAGTAATTTTGGAGTGATAGAAACTTATACTAATAATTTTAATATAAACACAGTTTACTATTTTACCTTGAATAATACTTATATTAATACAAATAGCGTTGTATTGCTATCATTACAGAGCAGTACAAAGTATCCGACAAACTATCCTTTTGTAATTAATGCTCAATATGTTGCGGCGGGAAGTTGCACTATAATGATTTATTGGGTTGGCGCCGCAGGTTCAACAGGAAATTGTAATTTATATATTTCATTTGGGATCTTTTAATGACATCAATAACAAATTCTATTGATAATTGCACAGCAAGCCTACAATTTCTAAGTAATGTTGGGGTTTTAGACTCTAATGGAAATCCTATATTAGGAGTTTCTCCTACAACTAATGCTGTTAATTACTTGGTATTAGCTAATGGCGCTCGTTTTAATGGTCCTACTTTTTATACGACTTCAGGTGGAACGACTATAACACAAGCTAATATTGGAATAAACGTAGTAACAAATCGTCGCTTGTTTACTCTTTATATTACCGACTATAGCATTACCTCAGCTAGCCTTGTTACGGCCGTTATGACATATAGTATAGGAGGACCAGGAGTTGTTGTTGTTAGCACAACTTGTACTACTAATTTAATAACTGTTGTGTGTAATAAAGATTATTATGGCACATGGACTCTTGTATATTATGATGCAGCAGTTGATTTACATATAACCCCTAAAGGAACTGGCAAAGTCTATATAGATGGAGGGGGATTAAATCTTTCTCAAAGTTTTGCTTATTTAACAATGCCTCATTATCCAGTCATTACTGCCGCATCAAATAATAGACAGGTTCAACAACAAACCAGCATTGGAACAGCTGTAACAACTACGTTTAAGTTTGGTGTTATAGAAACTGCCACCGCTAGTTTTACTGCATATCAAATATATGCCTTCACATTAAATAATGCATTTATTAATGCAAATAGTATTGTATTAGTATCATGCCAAGGAAACGCGCAATCACAGATAAATGTGCCTATGGCAGTGAGTGCTTCAGCTATTAGTAGTGGTAGTTGTAGTATTTTAATCACCAATATGGCGGATGCTACGACAGGGAATATTAATTTATATATCGGATATGGAATTTTCTAAATGGCAAACGAATGGTGGGTTGGTCCAGGTTCAATCCAAAACTCTATCAATAATGCCGCGGCAAGTTTGCAATTGCTTTCAAATACCGGACTTTTAGATCTCTACGGAAATCCAATATTAGGTATAGCTTCGGTCGCAAGTTCGGTCAATTTTCTTACGATAACCAATTCTATAGCAGGGGCCTCTCCTTCCGTTGCGATCACAGGTAAAGATACCGATATAGGTATGAATTTAACCTGTCAGGGAGCAGGCATATTAAATGTTACAGGCTCTGGAGGACTAGCCATTGCCGATGGACCTTTAGCTATAGCAGATGGAAACAATCTAGTATTATATAATGACGAAGCCAGCCCTAATAATTTCAGCGCCTCAATAAACGCTATAAATGCAACCGCCAACGCTATATATACCTGGCCGCCAGCATTACCAACCGCAACCCATGTTTTAACCAGCGATATTCATGGAAATATGCAATGGGCAAATGCACTAGTCATAAACCATGTAACCAACGGCGTTAATACATTTACTTTCAGTGATGCAATATCAGGCAGTCCTCCTATCATGGGTACTACAGGGCCCGATACCAACATATCAATGGATTTGTCCTGCAAGGGAACAGGGGCGGTAAACATCACAGGCTCAGGCGGTTTAATAACCCCTATGATTGCTGATACTAACGGCAATAAATTATTAACCTTTACCACAACACCATCTTCGGTTAATTATTTATCGATGGCTAATTCTGCCACTGGAAATCCTGTTTCAATTACAGCCGGAGGGACGGACACAAACGTAGGAATAATTATAGCCGCCCAGGGAACTGCCCCTGTTACTGTCACAAGCGCAGGAGGATTAACAGTAGGAACTGGGGGAATTGTTCCCTCCCCTTTTCTTACCAATCCTGGAATAAATTCATATGGCAGCATTAATATATTAGGTACAGGACCCGCTGGAATAGCTAGCAGTTTATATTTATATGGGGTAGGAAATGTTTTCTGGACAGCGATAAGAGCGACCCTTGCTACTACAAACGCTATTTATGTATGGCCAACCTCTCCTCCTTCATCTGTTACTCAATTTGAAGTTTTGGTATGTGTTGGAACAGGAGTACCTCCTTATCTCACATATAATCTTATGGAATGGCAAGGAACCACAGGAGGTACAAATTCTCAACTTATTGTTTTACAAGATAGCCCCGTCTTATGGACCCCAAATATAGGAGCCGCAACTTATAAAACCTTACAAATGGGAGCGGGTGGCGCAGGAAGCGGCCCTGGAAATATTTTAGGATATGATGGCTCTTTAGTTCTAGGATTTTTCCCTGTAAATAGCGGCGCTGGAACAAACACTGCCATAACTATAGGAAATCAATCAGGGGGCGCCCCTCCTATTCTTTATACTGTTGGAAGCAATGTTCTTGCAGATGTTGGCCTTAGTATTACATGCCAACATAATGGCGTTGTAAATGTTACTGGAACTGGAGGCTTTTCTGTTTCAGCGGGCCCTATTGCAATAACTAGTGGTAATCTTTTAGAGTTCATAAATGTTGGAGGCTTTACCACATCAATAACGGGAACTGCCGCAACTTCTGCGGCTGCTTACACATTACCCGCCGGGCTTCCTATAGCAACTCCTGAATTTTTATCCTGTACAACAGCAGGCGCAATGAGTTGGGTAGGTGTAACAGGTACAGGAAATGTTGTATTAGCAACGAGCCCTACTATTAAAACCCCAACAATTATAGATACGAATAACATTAATTTACTAACCTTCGCTACTACCGCTTCCGCTGTGAATTATTTAGAAATACAAAATAATATAGCAGGGTATAATCCTTCCATAATAGCGGTAGGCCCTGTTCTTGCAGATGTAGGGATAACCTTAACTGCTCAAAACAATGGGATAATTAGTGTCCCAGGCGCAGGCGGCTTATCTGTTGGCGGTACTGCAAATTTTGCCGGTCCTGTAAAAGTAAATCTAGGCGGCTCTATAGAATTTTATAATGTTGGTGGCACGTTTTATACTGCGTTTACCGCAGGTTCTACAACTGCTAGCACTACATATACTTTACCGTTAGCTTTTCCAGCATCTTCAGCCTTTCTAACGTCTACTTCTGCTGGGGTCATGTCGTGGACTACATCATCTTCAGTAATACCATCGACCGCTACTGCTAATCAGATATTATTGTCTGGAGCTAATGCTAGTCCCACCTGGAGTACTAGTACATATCCTGCAACAAATGCGATAAATACATTACTTTATGCCTCTGCGGCAAATGTGATGGCTGCTCTTGCTACAGCTAATTCAGGAGTCCTCGTCACCAGTAATACTGGAGTTCCATCAATAAGCTCCATTCTCCCAGCTCACTCGGTCGCTGGGAATATCACAATAAATGCCGGGAATGAATTAATCCTATATAATACAGGAGGAACATATTATGCGTCTATATCAGGAAGTGCTGCTACTTCTACTGCTAATTATACTCTTCCTGTAGCATTGCCAGGAGCTGCTAATCAAGCATTAACTGGCTCATTATTGGGTTGTACCACTGCTGGTGTAATGTTCTGGAATACGGCTTTAACTGTAAACAACAGCAATAGTGGTTACAACTATATAACCGTATCTGATGCGGGAACAGGTGCTTCTCCAACCATCTCATCTGTTGGAACTAGTACAAATCCTGGTATAAATTTAACCTGTCAAGGCTCAGGCTCTGTTACTGTTACTGGCTCAGGTGGTCTGACTGTTTCTACTGGAGATGTCATTATAAAGGCAGCAAATAGCTTGTTTTTATACAATGGCGGAAGTAATGCTGCATATTACACGGCATTGAGCTCTGGGGCTACAGCTGATGCCACGTATGTATTACCTCCGCAATTTCCAGCTTCTCAAGCATTTTTGTCATCGACCTCTGCTGGCATAATGTCATGGAATGCAGTATCAGTAGTGCCAACAACCACTACAGCTAATCAAATATTATTATCTACAGCCAGTGGCTCACCTGTTTGGTCTACTACTACCTACCCAGCAACGAATGCTATTAATACTATGATGTATGCCTCTGCGGCAAATGTAATGACAACTATGAATACAGTAAATAGCGCAGGATTATTAACGAATTCAGGGGGAACTCCAGGCTGGGTTGCATGCACAGGAACAGGTTCTCCAGTATTGGCAACAAGTCCTACGCTAGTGACTCCTACGTTAGGAGCCGCTACAGCGAGCAGTTTAAACTTGGGTAATATTGGTGATTACGCTATTGTTTGCGGCCCTTCACTTGGGGGGACAACATTACAGGGGATCACTAGCCCAATAGTAACAGGTGTGTATGTTTTAACAAATGATTGTATTGGAGCAACAGCAGGCTTTCCTTCTTGGCAAACCATGGCAGCTTTTAGCGAAACCATAGTTACTGTCGGAATTGTTGGGGTTGGAGTATGGGAAGCAACCAACATTGGCCTAGCATACGGCGGAACTAATGCCTCTCTCACCGCCTCCGCAGGCTCAAGCGTATATTGTACAAGCACAGCCCTTGCATTAACAGCAGCCCCAACAGTTGCAGGGCAATTATTATTATCTGGAACGCCAGCCACTTCTCCAAGTCCCACCTGGTCTACCAGTACTTATCCATCTACAAACGCTATAAATACGTTATTATATGCAAGCGCTGCTAACACCATGAGTGCATTAGCAACTGCAAATTCAGGGGTGTTGGTTACAGGTGCAACAGGAGTACCAAGTATTAGTTCTACATTACCGCCAGTTACGGTGGCAGGAAATTTAATAATTGATTTAGATGGTGCTCTTTATGGTGGTGGTTCTTTATTTACCTCCAATGAAATTCTGTATATAGGAAATTCCGCTGGAAGTAAATTCTTTATTGACAGACAAACGTTATTTGGGCCAATAATATTTGGATATAATACTCCACAGCCTAGCGGCTCTTCTTCGCAAGCTATTTTCCAAGTATATGATAATGCTACAAGTCAGTTCGAAGTTTTAGAAGTATTTACGGGGGCTGTTAGCGGTGGAACGGATTATGTTTCTATTCCAGTTGGCACTGCTAGTAGTAGTACCAGCACTGGCGCTCTTGTAGTTGCAGGTGGCGTAGGCGTGGGAGGCAAAGTATATGCAGGAAATACTGTATATTTACCAACATTACAGTTTACCACAAATAACGGATTATTAGATTCTAATGGTAATACAATATTGGGATTGTCTGCTGCTGCTAGTTCAGTAGATTATATAACAATTACTAATTCTGCTACTAATAATAATCCTAATTTTACTTATGCCCCTACAATTTCCGTAGCTGGTTCTGATAGTAGTATTAATCTAGGTATTTCTTCTTATGGCCCTTATGGCCGTCTCTATTTTAGCGGACATGCTTTTATAGGATTTTCTGCGTCTGGCAGTCCTGCATATGACGTATCTATTGCGCCTAATGGGGGAGTTGTCACAATAGGAGGAAAGATATATTTTCAAGCAAATATATATGGCCAAGCAACTACCCAAAATTATTATGACACTATGTATTTAGGAGACGCTGGAAATAATTTCTTTTTAGATAAGCAAACAAGCTTTGCTTCAATTATTTTTGGTTACAATACTCCCCAACCTAGCGGCTCTTCTTCGCAAGCTATTTTCCAAATATATGATAATGCTACAAATAGAAATGAAGTTTTTGAAGTATATACCAAAGCTGCAAGCGGAGGAAGCGATTACGTTTCTATCCCTATAACAACAGCAAGTAGCTCCACATCCACAGGCGCTTTAGTGGTTGGCGGTGGCGTTGGAATTTCAGGAGCCTTATATACAGGGGGAGGATTTACCCCCTCCGGAGGAATACTAGGAAATACTTCAGGGAATGCAGCATCAGCAGGATATGTTGGAGAAATTATAACAGAGCAGGTTACTGTTGGCCATAAAGTTACAGTAACGTCAGGGGAGTCCAACATTGCAGTTATTGCAAGTATTTCATTAACTGCTGGCTCGTGGCTACTGCATGCATGTTTTCAACTTAATAGCGGGGGAGGGGCGAATACAATGACTACTGCATATTGTTGGGTAAATGGGACATCCTCTACCCCTGGCTTTGTTGATGGATCGCTTATGGCTTTTTTTGGTGGTCCTGGATTAAATTCGACCACTCTTTCGCCTCCTGTTTATCCTATAAATTTATCGACAAGCGCTACGGTTTATATTGCCGCAGGGGTAACTGACAGTAGTGGTTCATCAGTTGCTTATGGAACGGTATATGCAGTTAGAATTAGATGAGTTATAATTAAGTAAATATTTATTTAAGGGGAATATTATGAAGAAAAGTAAATGTAGTAAAATGGATAAAAAACATGAACGCTCTGAGCTGAAATCAGAGAAGAAAATCGATAAACTTGTTAAAGGAATGGAAAAAGCAGACAAGAAGAAATCAAAGAAGAGGTGCAAGTGATGCCGTTTCGTAGTAAAGCTCAACAGAAATATTTATTTTCTCAGAAACCTAAGATAGCTAAAGAATTTGCTGAGAAAACTAGCAAATCTCAATTTAAAAAATTACCTGAGCATGTCAAATCCTCTAAACCAGCAAGTGTTAAAGGACGTATTAGCAAAGCAGTAAAACCTAAAACGCACAAGACACATAAAGCAAAATAGGGTATACTTAATGAGAAGTTTTACGCCATATTTTAATTCCTCTAAACATGAATATAGATATCATGACAGAAGAGAAAAAATCGGGGTAAAGCATAAATCGGATAGTTTAAATTTTTATAGTACAAAGGAAATAAACCAAATGAAAAAACACAGCGAAAAAAAGGAAGAGCCAAAGAAAGAGAAAGCATTTTCCAAGCATCAAGGAAAAGAGCATGGAAGTAAAGGCCGTGTAGCTTCTGCTTTCTTAAAGAAAAGTAAGTAAACATATATAGTTCTAAAGCAAGGGGGCTTTATGTCTATAACTGCGATCCAGTCTTTCCCTGGAATAACAGGAGAGGCCGGCATATCATTATTTATTATTAATACTAATGACACCGTCGCTAGCGTTACAACCGTTGGGTATTCTTATCTAAATAATGCAATTAAAGACGGGCTTTTGCCGGTAAAGGTAAACTCTAACAATCAAGTTGGAACAGCTGCGATAGTTAATACTAGCGACTATGGGCCTCGTTTTTATTCAATCCAAGCGACCGGAGTTGGTAGCGCAGGGAATTGCGTTTATTCATTCGTAGCTTAAAACCTCTTAGGATGAGAGGTTAAAATTTTAAACAGGGAGGTTTAAATGTCAATTCTCGACGCAAAAATGTGGCTTAGCGGGCTAGTTGATGTTAACCCGTCTCTGTTAAGCATCAGCACAAACGATACTTTATCCAAAATTCTAGGCAATGCGAGTTATCTAAATGCTGCAATTAAAGAGCGCTTATTAAACCTATCGCCTAACAACGGCTATCTCGCTCTAGTTGAAACTTCGGACTCAGGAACAGTATTACTAAACGTAAACGCTGTGGCCTCAGGGGCTGACTTTAACTACGGCCTAACATACCCAGCTTCTCAAAATATACAAATCCTTGGAACAACCAATCAAATTGTCTCTACCACAACAGACGGCAATGTTGTTCTAAGCCTTAGCCCAAATGCAGTACTACCAGGAACAGGAGGGGTAACTCTTCCATCTGGAACCACGGCTCAAAGAGCAGGAGGAGCAGGCAGCATAAGGCTTAATACCACTACCAATGCCTTTGAAGGAACTCTAGACTCCACCAACTGGTCTTCATTTGGTGTACCTGTAAGCAATGTATCAAGCGTTGGCGGAACTATAGGGCAAATTTCGGTATCTACTCCTACAGGAAGCCCCGTAATATCAATTGACCCAACCTATATAGGGCAAACTTCAATTACCACCTTGGGTACTGTTACAACAGGCTCATGGACAGCGTCCGCAATACCTGTAACATCGGGCGGCACAGGATTAACAACGATTGCTGCTAATAAACTTTTGTATAGTTCTGCCCTTAATACAATTGCAGGATTAGCAACTGCCAACAATGGCGTACTCATTACCTCAGGCGCAGGAGTCCCTAGCATTGGCACAACCTTACCTGCAGCTGTTCAAGGCAATATTACCTCTACTGGAATAATTACTAGTGGCACGTGGGCATCTTCTACCCCTGTAGGCGCGGCTTATGGCGGCACAGGAGTTGCCAATACCAATACAATCACGCTGGGAGGCAATATTACTACAGCTGGGGCATTTACTACGGCTGGGGCATATGCAGCCACCTTGACGTTTACAGCCCCTACCAATGTAACATTCCCAGCAAACGGTACTTTAGCTACTACTTCACAATTGCCAGTATTGCCTCTATCTCTTGCTAACGGCGGTACAGGGGCCGCTTTAGTTGCAAGCAATGGCGGAATATTTTATTCAACTGCTACAGCTGGAGCTATCCTTGCAGGAACTGCGATTGCTAACCAGATGTTATTGTCTGGAGCTAATGCAGCACCTGCTTGGAGTACGGCTACATATCCTGCAACTACTACGGTTAATCAAATACTTTATTCATCTGCTGCCAATCAAATTACAGGATTAGCAACAGCATCTAGTGCAACGCTTGTTACTACATCAGCAGGGGTTCCAGTAATGACGGCCCCTATGACAAATGGGCAAATAGTAATAGGCTCAACAAGCGGTACGCCAACCCCTGCAACATTAACTGCCGGGGCTAATATTGAAATCACCAATGCGGCTGGAAGTATTACTATCGCAGGAGAAGGAGCTGGGGCTATTTGGGTAACGGCACAAACTAGCAATTTTACCGCTAATGATGGCTATGGTTACCCAGTAAACACAGCGGGTGGCGCGATAACTGTTACATTGCCACCACTGCCTCTATCGATAGGAAATTTTGTAACATTAGTTGATTACAATGGTAATTGGGGTACTAATTACTTAACGATTAATCCTAATGGCTCCAAAATCAATGGCTTAACTAGTAATTATATTTGCTCTGTTGCTAATGCTGCTTTATCTCTTGTTTATGTTGATACCGTTGAAGGATGGCTAGTATACGACAATTTCAATAACCCCAACACCTATGTTGTGAACTATTTAGTAGTTGGCGGCGGTGGTGGTGGTGGTGGATTTTCTAGTGGAAATTCATGTGGTGGTGGTGGTGGCGCTGGCGGTGTCCTTACCGGTACTGCTATCGTAACCCAAGGTGTTGCATATACCGTAACTGTGGGAACTGGCGGAGCTGGTGGAACTACAGCTAACCGTGGTACGCAGGGGTTAAATTCCTCTATAACAGGAGGGGTTATTAATGTAGTTGCTTATGGTGGTGGTGGTGGTGGAAGTTATAGTCAACCCCCAAGCAACGGCGGTGGTGGAGGCGGCGGCCAAGGTTACAATGGCTCAAATGCGGCCTACCAAATCGGCTATGGTACTCCAGGACAAGGATTTTGGGGTGAAGCTGGTTCAGCGACTGGTACCTCAGCAGGTGGAGGCGGCGGCTCTGGGGCATCAGGAGCCAATCCTGGCTCTACTACAGCTGGTGGAGCTGGAGGGGCAGCAAAATCTCTCACAATATTAGGAGCAGCTGCCTATTATGCTGGCGGTGGCGGTGGCGGAGCCTCTAGTACTGGAGGCACAGGAGCTAATAGTGTCGGTGGAAATGGTGGCACAAGCGCGGCTGTTCCTACAGCAGGAGCCGCCAATACAGGTTCTGGCGGTGGCGGAAGCGGTGGATATACTCCTTATGCTGGGGCTGCGGGAGGCTCTGGAACTATAATTATATACTACACAGGAATTCAGAGAGGTATAGGAGGAAATACCGTTTCTACGGTAGCAAATGTTACTGGACATTATTTTACCTCTACAGGAAATTCAACTTTCACAGCTTAGGAGCTAAAAATGGCTGTTAAAAAAGGCTCTACATTTGGAACAGGCTTTTCAAGCTTCATTCCATCTTTAATATCTCTCAATACTTCAGACACATTGAGCTATATAATAAGCACTCCAGGATACCTTGATGAAATAATTACTGAGGGATTAATTACATTACCAAAAAGTGCCCTAGTTATAACAAAAACAGCAGATTTAGGAACATCATTATTAGCAATAACCCAAGACCAAGGACTAAGTCTGATGGCGACAGAAATAATTTCTATTGTAGGAACTGCTAATCAAATCACGGCCATATCACCAACACAAATCCTTACAGAATTAAATATTGTTTCAAGTCCTATATTTCCAGGAAATTCAGCATTAACACTACCTCAGGGGAATATTGCTCAACGCGCTGGCAATGAAGGAACCATGCGCTTTAATAACCAAATAGGCGTATTTGAAGGCACTGTTGATGGCACTAATTGGGTAACTCTTTCAACGCTTAATACTTTTATAAATACCCTAAACGGAACATTAAACCAAATCGATGTATCTTCCCCCACAGGAGCCACCACTGTATCAATAGATGCTAATTATATAGGACAAAATTCAATTACCACATTGGGGACAATAGGCACAGGCACATGGCATGCTGCGGCTATCCCTGCAACATCAGGGGGTACAGGACTTGCAACTATCGCTGCAAATGAGCTTTTATATGCGCTACATGATAATAGTATTGCAGCATTAGCAACGGCTGCCAATGGAGTGCTTGTAACCTCAAGCATTGGGGCACCAAGCATTGGCCTTGCATTGCCAGCTACTGTTCAAGGCAATATTACCTCTACTGGAATAATTACTAGTGGCATGTGGAGATCTACGCCTATAGCACCAAGCTATGGGGGCACGGGTGTTAATAATGCATCGCATACAATTACAATAACGGGAAATGTTACAACAGCAGGTTCTCTGACATTAACAGGGCCTTTTGCCTCCACGTTTACTTTTGGTGGAGTAACGGGTGTAACTTTCCCAACAAGCGGAACCTTAGCTAATACTGGGCAGTTATTGACTACTCCTTTAATCCTTCCCTTTGGTGGAACAAACATTAGCCTAGCTTCCTCTTTAAGCAATGGCGGAATACTCTATAGCACTGCGACAAATGCTGCTATTTCTGCTACAACTGCTACAGCTGGAAAATCATTGGTTTCTGGCTCTAATACAATACCGGCTTGGAATACGGCAAAATATCC
>Ga0181520_10007472_pt1 | contig 16086 bp, 8 predicted proteins | sample PEATcosm2014_Bin_29_FD_132451 | JGI IMG/M metagenome (GOLD analysis project Ga0181520, IMG submission 132451) | Peatland microbial communities from MTU Mesocosm Facility, Houghton, MI, USA - PEATcosm2014_Bin02_30_metaG | ecosystem: Environmental > Terrestrial > Soil > Wetlands > Peat | place...
GCCCGCCTCCGCTTCACCAACCGAGGCCTATACTGAGGGTGATCAGTCGGCTTGAACAGAAAATTCCAGCAAACGGCAAGTGTGTCATGCGCATGCTGTCTCAACCCAGGGGTTCACCCCATGCCTTCCCAGGTCTCAAAATCGAGACCTGGGGCACCCGCAATTCTCCGCTTCCACAAGGCGCTGGACTGAGGGGAGCAACTCCTCGGACTCCAAGTGCGCGATTCCGTACTTTGAGCCTGTGGTTCCCAGGTCTCAAAATCGAGACCTGGGGCACCCGCTGGGTACGAGAACAGGCGGACAGGGACCTAGCGGAATGGGTCCGACAGGCAATGCACTTGCGCCTCGTTCCATCGTAAATTCGATGCGTCTGTCTTGATTGTCCGCCGGGTACCCCTTCCGGCGCGGGATAAAATCAGAAGTTCCAGCGCCCTTGCGCCCTTTGATGTTACTTTACCTTTTGGCTGCGTTTGTGCGGGGCAGATGCGCGGAATGGCTGGACTGCGCCCCACCCTTGGACGCAGCGAGCATCGGCAGGACACCCGACGCAATCCAAGTTGGGAAGAGTTTGGGCTGGGATGAGTTGGGCGGGGAAGAGTTTAGGGAGATCGGTTCCTTATGATGGAATTCCATATTGCGCGCAGCGCCCGTGAACGCTACCAGTTTGCGGAGCCGCTTTTTTCCTACACAGGGAACGTCGTTTTTGCCAATGTTGCCGCGTGCCGCGAGTTTGCGTACCGCATGAACACGGTCCGCGACGTTGAGAAGCACCCGGAACTGGCGGTTCATGCCGGCCAACTCTACGCCATGGGGCTCATCGACGAGGCCAGCCACGTCCTGATGGCGCGCTACCGCGAGCAGTTCGATCCCACGGTGATGACCTCCGCCCTGGACTGGTTCTCGCTGAAAGTCGGCGCGGACGAGCTGGACCGGATGCTCCTCACTTTTGTCGAGTACTTTCCGGGCATTGCGGTGATGCGCGGCCTGCAGACACCCCGGCAATGGCTGGCGGGTGCGACCGACGGCACCCCTCACCGGGCCGCCGCGCTCGAAGAACTGCTGCTTCTTTGGACGGCCAACCGCAACGAGGCGTTCAAGCCCTTCGACGAGCTGTTCGAGGACAGGCCCCTGGCCGAAAAGACCGTCTACCGCCAGGTGACGCAGCAGATGCCGGACTACTTCGCCACCCGGCCCCTGATTCCAGTTCCCGACGCCAAGCCGATGAATCTGCTGGACTTGCTGCGCGCGCCGGCAGTGGGTGCGCCGCGCTCTCTGGCCGACCAGCTGGCCCTCATCCGGAAGCTCTGGAAGCCTCTGCTGGGTGACGCCCTGGAGCGTTTTCTGCTCATTGCGGGCGAAATCCTGCATGAAGAAGAGCTGGCCATCTGGATGCAGTTCAATCCTCCCACTGACGCCCAGCGCCGCGAGAGTGGCCGCCAGCAGTGGCCTTCTGTGGTCAGCACCGCGGAAGTGCCCGAATTTGGGGATCAAGCGCACGAATACGAGAAATTCAGCGCCGACATGGCCTGGATGCCCACGGCAGTGCTGATTGCCAAGAGCACCTACGTGTGGCTGGCGCAGATGAGCAAGCAGTATGGGCGGCATATTTACCGTCTGGACCAGATTCCCGACGAAGAGCTGGCCACCCTGGCGCGCCGCGGGCTCAACTCGCTGTGGCTGATCGGCGTGTGGGAGCGCAGCCGCGCATCGAAGACCATCAAGCAGCTTTGCGGCAATACGGACGCCGTGGCTTCCGCCTATTCGCTCTTCGACTACCGGATTGCCGAGGACCTGGGCGGCGAGGCAGCGTACATCAACCTGCGCGACCGCGCCTATCGGCACGGGATTCGCCTGGCCAGCGACATGGTCCCGAACCACATGGGGATCGATTCGCCCTGGGTTGTGGAGCACCCCGACTGGTTCATCTCGCGCCAGGAGACGCCTTATCCTGCTTATAGCTACAACGGTCCGGATCTGTCGCAGGACGGCCGCGTGGAGATCAAGATTGAGGACCACTACTTTGAGCAGAGCGATGCGGCCGTGGTGTTCCGCCGCCGCGACCGCGCCAGCGGCGAGACCCGCTATATCTACCACGGCAACGACGGAACCAGTTTTCCCTGGAACGATACGGCGCAACTCGACTACCTGAATCCGGCCGTCCGCGAGCAGGTTATCCAGACCATTCTGCACGTGGCGCGGCTGTTTCCGGTGATTCGTTTCGATGCCGCCATGACTCTGGCCAAGCGCCACTTTCACCGCCTTTGGTTTCCAGGGCCCGGATCGAGCGGCGCCATTCCTTCCCGCGCGGAATATGGCATGAGCCAGGCGGAGTTTGACCGGTGCATGCCGCACGAGTTTTGGCGGGAAGTGGTCGATCGCGTCGCCGCGGAGGTTCCCGGGACCCTGCTGCTGGCCGAGGCCTTCTGGCTGATGGAAGGCTATTTTGTCCGCACCCTGGGCATGCACCGCGTCTACAACAGCGCCTTCATGGTGATGCTGCGCGATGAGGACAACGCCAAATACCGCTCGGTCATCAAGAACACGCTGGAGTTCGACCCGGACATCATGAAGCGTTACGTGAACTTCATGAGCAATCCCGATGAGCGTACTGCGATTGATCAATTTGGCAAAGGCGACAAGTGCTTTGGCGTGGCCGCGCTGATGGCCACCCTGCCCGGCTTGCCCATGTTCGGCCACGGCCAGGTGGAGGGATTCACCGAGAAATACGGCATGGAGTATTACCGCCCGCGCTACGACGAAACGCCGGACCATTGGCTCATTGAGCGCCACCAACGGGAGATCGCGCCCCTGTTGCAGCGGCGCTGGCTCTTTGCCGAAAGCAGCAACTTCCTGCTCTACGACTTCTTCCACGAGAACGGCTCGGTGGATGAGAACGTCTTTGCCTACTCGAACCGCAGCGGAGGCGAGCGGGCTTTGGTGGTCTATAACAACCGCTATGGCGAGACGCGCGGAACCATCGATTTTTCGGCGGCTTACGCCGACAAGGGCGCCGGCCAATTGCGCCAGCAGCGGCTGAAGGAGGGGCTGGGTCTGACCGACAATCCCGCCGCAACCCTGGCCTTCCGCGATTCGCTCACGGGGCTTGAGTACTTGCGCCGCGCGAATGATCTGGCGAATCAAGGGCTCACCCTCGACCTGCACGCCTACCATTGCCATGTCTTTCTCGACTGGCATGAGCTTTATTCCACCGCGGAGCAGCCCTGGGACCGCTTGTGCGACTACCTCAACGGCCGCGGTGTACCGAACCTGGACGACGCGCTGATCAATCTCGAACTGCAGCCGGTTCACGATGCGCTGCGTGCGCAACTGGACTCCGGCCTGGTGCGCATGTTCGCCGACCTGGCGGAGCACCCGCGCACCCTGGCAAACGAAATCAACAAGAAGCTCGAGGTGGAGCGCACTGAGTTTTATGAGGAGGCCTGGGTGTGCTGCAAGACCTTCCTGGGCCAGGCGCAGAAGGCCTACGTGTCGCGCCGCACCAAGCCTGGTCCTGTGGACGCTGCTTCCATGCCCACCAACCCTGGGCTGCTCGGTCCCGCTTTCCGAGAGCGGTTGCGGGCTGCCATGCGCATTCCGGCTGTCGAAGCGCTGTTCCCAACCCCGTGGACGGTGGCCGCGCGCCGCATGTTGCCCAGCCCCAGCCCGCAGTTCACCGCTACAGCCATGTGGGGACCGGTGCTCGGCTGGTGCGCCCTGGAATTGCTGGCCGAGTCCATCGACGTGGAAAATCCGGAGCGCGTGGCGCTGGACCTGTTTGATCGCCTACGCCTGCGAGAGCCGTTCGCCCAGGCCTTCACCGCGCTCGGATTCGAGGGCGAGGAGGGCTGGCGCGCAGCCGCTCGGATCAAGGTTGTGCTGCTCACCGGAGCCGGCGTCGGAAAGCCGGAGGAAGCGCCCGCCGAACCCGAGCCCGCCGCCGCGGCTGAAGAGTCGCCGGCCGAGCCGGATTCGCCCGCAATGCCGTCTGAACCGTCCGCAGTCCCAGAAATACCATCTGCTGCCGCTGAGGCTGTAGTCGCTTCTCCCGCTCCAACAACCGAAGCGGCAGCCGGGAAGAGGACTCCAGGTGAGACCACCCCAACCGAGCCTGCGGCTGCGCAACCGGCCCCAGCCGCCAACGAACGTGTTGCTCTTTCGGCGGCCTTGTGGCGGGATCCGGATGTGCGCTGGCTGACCGGAGTGCATGAGGCAGAGGGCCACTTCTACCTCGTTCGCGAGTTGTATGAGGAACTTCTCTGGTGGCTGCAGATGCCGCCGCTGCTTCGTCTGGCAGGCGAGCCGGCCCCTCGCCGCGCGACGGTCGTGGAGATGAGCAAGACCATTGACGAGGCATTGGCGAGCGCTGAGGCTGCAGGTTTTCGCGTCAACGTACTGCTGGGGCTGGACGACATCGAGGCCGCCGGCGAAGAGGCAGCGCCCGATACCGAATCCGGCGGCGAGCGCGAAGTCGAAATCCCTGAAGTTGGAGTCCCTGAAGTTGGAATGAAGGGGACGGCCGAAAGTCAACCTTCCCCGGCGAAGCCGCCGGAACCGGAGACCGAGCCGTCGGCCGGACCGGCCGCAAAGGCGTAGCCCTTTTTGAGCGCCAGCGTGTGACCGAGACAGCGGAACCTCTCAAATAGAGGGTTCCGCCGCCCGGTTTCGGCCGCTTGAGTCCGTCGCGTAATCGACGCGCATAGCCATCACAAACTCGTGTGACCCAAGGCACATCGCAATGCCGCCTCAAAGTGTCAATGTCCCTGACGGACAATCCCCGGGGAGAAGCCTCTGAGGGTCGCACTGAACGCTGAAGCGCCGAGCGCTTATCTGCCGGGCAAGGCATGTTTCATGGGCGAACGCATCCTGTCTTCTTTCTCCTGTTCCTTGGGATTTGCTCCAGAAGAGAGCAGGGTCTGGACTATGTCGCCCTCTCAATCCCGTCACTCCAATGTGTGCGCGCTCCAGGTGTGCTCCATTTTTCAAACGGGGCTGGCGGACCCGCGCCACGCTGATACGGCCTGGGCCCATCGAACGCCGGAAGGCGGTCTGGTTGAGGCTAGGGAGTTCAGTTCCTGCACCTGCTTTCGCACCGGGACCGGCAGCGAAATCTCATCGAAAACCATGCATCAGAAGCGGCAGACGGCACGATCTTCGCGCAAGGCGGGGCGTTTGCCTGCGCCGGTCTCCCGACGCGCCGGTGAGGTGGAAATCAGGACAGCATAGAAGCGGAGGAACCATGCAAAGTGTCGCCAATGGAGTGCTGAATGCTCAGGAACGACTGCTGATCGACCAGGCGATCACGGAGTATAGCGGCCGGCCCGGAGCGCTGCTGGGAATCCTGGAAACGGTTCAGGCCGCCAATGCGCACAAGTTCCTTTCCATGGATTCGCTGCGCTACATCGCCGATGAGACCGGTGTTCCTCCGGCCCGCATCTACAGCGCCGCCACGTTTTATGCGCTCTTCAACCTCGATCCGCAGGGCGACAACGTGATTTGCGTGTGCCGTGGAACCGCCTGCCACACCCGCGGCTCCCGCGACCTGCTGGAGAAGCTGTGCCTCGATCTGGGGCTGAGCGGGCACGAGCTGAGCGAGACCAATGAGGCCGATAAACTGGCCCTCACCACACCCGACAGAAAGTTCACGATTCGCACCGTGGCCTGCTTCGGCCAGTGCGCGCTGGCGCCGGTCGTCGAGGTGAACCACCACATCCTCAGCCACGTGAATGAGCGTACCTTGCAGCGGGAAGTGAAGGCTCTGACAAGAGGGGGGAACTAATGCCGCGAATTCTGGATATTGGCGCATTCAACGCGGTACGGGAGTCCGGGCTTGCCAAGCTGATGCCGGCCATTCCGCGCCTTACGGTGGGGATGGGAACCTGCGGCCGGGGCAACGGCGCGGAAGAGGTGTTTCACGCCCTGAATGAGGCCATCCAGCGCAGCGGCCTGGATGTGATGCTGGCCAGCGTGGGCTGCTTCGGCTCCTGCTTTCAGGAACCGCTGGTGAACGTTCGCTTGCCGGGAAACCCCCTGGTGGTGCTGCATCGCGTGCAGGCCAACGATGCCGAGCGCATCCTGGAAGGCGTTTCCACCGGGACCTTCCCGTCCGATCTGGTTTACTGCAAGATCGAGGAATGGGATCACATCACCGCGCATCTGAAATACGGCCAGGGTCACCCGGAGATTCCGCTCTGGAATGCGATTCCGTTCTTCAACGGGCAAAAGAAAATCGTTCTGCGCAACTGCGGTCTCATCAGCCCCTCGGACATTGAGGAATACATCGCGGTGGGCGGCTATCAGGCCCTCTATAAAGTTCTGATCGACGGGCGCGGGGAGTCGGTGATTGAGCAGGTCAAGGCTGCCCGCCTCCGCGGACGTGGCGGCGCGGGTTTTCTCACCGGCAACAAGTGGGACTTCATGGCCAAGGCCAAGGCGGATACGAAATACATTATCTGCAACGCCGACGAGGGCGACCCCGGTGCTTACATGAACCGCAACGAGATCGAGGGCGACCCTCATTCGCTGCTGGAAGGCATGATCATCGGCGGCTACGTAATGGGCGCCACCGAGGGCATCATATATGTCCGCGCCGAGTATCCGCTGGCGGTGCGGCGGCTGAACAAAGCCATCGAGCAGGCGCGCGAATACGGCCTCTTGGGCGCGAACATCCTGGACCGCGGCTTCAACTTCAACATCGAGCTGGTGCAGGGCGCGGGCGCCTTTGTTTGCGGCGAGGAGACGGCCCTGATCGCATCCCTCGAAGGCCATGCAGGCCGTCCGCGTCCCCGCCCGCCTTACCCCGCGCAGAAGGGTTTGTGGGGCAGGCCGACCAACATCAACAACGTCGAAACCTGGTATAACATTGCCCCCATCGTTACGCGCGGCCCCGCCTGGTTTGCCGAGACCGGCAGCGCCAAGAGCCCCGGGACCAAGGTCTTTTCGCTGGTGGGCAAAATTCAGAACACCGGCCTGGTGGAGATGCCGCTGGGCACACCGCTGAAGAGCTTCATCTATGACATCGGCGAAGGGGCTCCGATTGGCCGCCGCGTGAAGGCCGTGCAGACGGGCGGGCCCTCCGGCGGCTGCATTCCCGTGGAGATGCTGGACACGCCGGTTGATTATGAAAGCCTGGCGCAGATCGGCTCCATCATGGGCTCCGGCGGCATGGTGGTCATGGATGAAGACAACTGCATGGTCGATGTGGCCCGCTACTTTATCGAGTTCACCCACTCGGAGTCCTGCGGCAAATGCGTTCCGTGCAGGGTGGGACTGAACAAGGCGCTGCGCATCCTCAATGCGATTACCGATGGCACCGGAACCCGCGAGCAGATGACCCTGCTGGACGAACTGGGCCGGATGATCCGCGAGTGTTCGCTCTGCGCGCTCGGCCAGTCCGCGCCCAATCCCGTGCTCACCACCATCCGCCACTTCCGCGAGGAGTACGAAGACCACATCGTCGGTCGTCACTGCCGCGCCGGCGTTTGTCAGGAACTCGCCCTTTCGCCGTGCGAAAACAGTTGCCCGCTGCGGATGAACATTCCGCGCTTCCTCGAGCTTTACCAGGAGGGCCGGCCCGAAGACGCATTCGTGTCCATAGTTCTCGACAATCCGCTCCCGGCCTCAACCGGCAGAGTTTGCCAGCACCCCTGCGACAATCGCTGCCGCCGCCAATCTTTCGACGAGGTGGTGAACATGCGCGAGGTGCATCGCTTCCTGGCGGACGCAATCTATCAATCCGACCGCTTCGAGCCAATGCTGGAGCGAATCCGCGAGCGCAAGCTGGCGCCCACGGGCCGCAAGGTAGCCGTGGCCGGCTCCGGTCCGACAGGCCTGACGGCTGCGTTCTACCTGGCCATGCTGGGCCACGACGTGACCATCTTTGAAGAACGCAACGAAGCCGGTGGCATGTTGCGCTTCGCCATTCCGGAGTATCGCCTGCCCAAGTCCGTCCTGCGCCGTGAACTGGATCTCATCGAGGGCGTCGGCGTGAAGATGGTCTTCTCGACCAGGGTCGGATTCGACCTCCCTTTGAACGACCTGGCCAACCAGTTCGACGCCGTCTTCCTGTCCATCGGGACCTGGAAGGAATCGTGGCTTTATCTGCCCGGAACGGAGTTGAAAAACGTTCATCCTGCGCTGCCGTTCCTGGAATCGGTGGCCAGGGGTGAGAAAGTTTCAATGGGCGCGAGGGTGGCGATCATCGGCGGCGGCAACGCGGCCATCGATTCGGCGCGCACCGTGCTTCGTTCGGGCGCCAGCGCCACCATTCTTTACCGGCGCGAGCGGAAGGACATGCCCGCTATCGACGAGGAGATTCAGGCCGCTGAGGACGAGGGCGTGCGCTTTGTCTTCCTGGCCGCGCCGCACCGCATCATCGGGGACGCGGACGGCAATGTGAAGGCTATCGAGATCGTCAAGACGCGCCTGGGCGAGTACGACAAGTCCGGACGCAAGCGGCCGATTCCCACCGACGAGGTGCAGCGCTTCGAGTGCGACAGTGTGATTCTTGCCGTGGGCGAAACCTTCGATCAGGATTTCTGCCGCGCCTCCGGCCTGGCCCTCAAGGACGAAGGGACCATCGTCGTCGATCGCTTCAGCTTTGAGACCAGCCGTCCCAACTTCTATGCGGGCGGCGACGTGATCACCGGCGCTTCCAATGTTTCCAATGCCATGGGCGGTGGCAAGCAGGCGGCGCGCAAGATCGACGAACGCCTGATGGGCGAGCAACGCTGGGACCAGCTCTTTCCCGACTTCGAATACAGCCGCCTGGCGCCCGGCGAACCGAGCCTGAGCCGCCGTCACACCGCGCATGTGCTGCCCGCTGCGGCCAGGGTCCGTTCGCAGCAGGAAGTTGTCGACGGCCTCGACCCCAAAGAGGCGCTTGAGGAATGCCGTCGCTGTTTGCGCTGCGACTTGCGCGCCCAGATGAATGCCGACTGAAGCCTAAGGAAAGTGAAAGGAGCGCCGCGTTGCCGACCAAAACGATTTCGGTTCGAATTGATGGCGAATTGGTGACTGCAAAAGAGGGGCAGACCATCTTGGAAGCGGCCCTTGCCAATGGGAAGCAGATTCCGACGCTCTGCTACCTGAAGGGCTTGAGCGCGGTGGGAGCCTGCCGTGTCTGTGTGGTGGAGTTGGCGGGCACCGACCGTCTGCTGCCGGCCTGCACCACGCCCATTCAGGAGGGAATGTCGATCAAGACCGCCTCGGCCAAGCTGGCGCTTTACCGGAAAATGGCCGTCGAGCTGCTGCTGGTGGAGCGCAACCACATCTGCTCGGCCTGCGTCTCCAACGGCCACTGCGAACTGCAGTCGCTGGCCCGCGAGTTGGGCATCACACACGTGCGCTACTCCTACAACAATCCGCGGCTGACGGTCGACATGACGCATCCGCGCTTCGTTCTCGACCACAATCGCTGCATCCTGTGCACGCGCTGCGTAAGGGTGTGTGCGGAGGTCGAAGGCGCGAAGGTTTGGGAGGTGGCCTCGCGCGGCATTTATTCGCGCATCGTCAGCGACCTGATGGACGACTGGGGCCACGCGCGCAACTGCACCGGCTGCGGCAAGTGTGTACAGGCGTGCCCTACGGGAGCGCTGGCGGAGAAAGGATACTCAGTTCACGAAATGGTGAAGCAGAGCGATGCCGTCAGCCGCCTCGCCGGGCAAAGGTCGAAGCCGGTGAACGGAGGGATTTAGAGCGAAACCAGTGTAACCATGCCCCAGTTGAGGGTGTTCGAGGGGGCTTCTTCCTGGGGAAGAGGCCACTCCGCGTCATGCCTTCAGGTGCAGGCACTCTGGTTTCGCTCTATTGATCCGGCCCCTAAATACTGTCATGCCTTCCCACCCATTTCGCGATGAAACCTGCGAAATGGATGGGGCACGGTGCTCCTATTTCAGGGCCGGATCAATAGGAATCTGACCGCATGATTTCGTACGTTGAGTGCGTGGTATCCCAGGTCTCAAAATCGAGACCTGGGGCACCCGCAGTTGGTACAAGAACGAGCGGTCAGAGACCAATTTTAAGGACTGCATCCAGCGGATCGTGAGGGTCGCGCATCCCCGCAGGCTCTATTTGCCGTTGTCGTCCAGAATCGGGTTCGCGAGGAAGGGAACCGTGCGGCCCGGCTTTCCATCCAGGTCGAAGACGACGACTTCGTTTTCACCATGCCTCAGCCAGGGCGCGGGCAGATAGAGCGTTCCCTGTGGTCCGATGTTCCAGAAGCGGCCCAGCGGCTGGCCGTTGATAAACACCTCTCCTTTGCCGAACTGCCGGGTGTCGACAAACGTGTCGGCAGCCTTATCCACCGAAAAGGCTGCACGGTAGAAACAGGCGCCCGCGCAAGGGGCGGGACTGAACTTGATCGAAGTCATCTCCTGCATGGGCAGCGGATAGATTTTCCAACCAGTCAACTCCGTGTCTCCCAGGGTTACTCGATGCGTAATGCCCGCGCGTTCGTTGGGAAACTGGTGGCCAAAATTCACGCGCCCCGTGTTCTCGACAAGAATGTCGAGCCGCGTGTTCGCGTGGGTGAGGTGAATCGTTAGTTTCGACTGATCCAGCCGGCGGTCGAGCGTTCCGGCCAGAACGCCGTCGAGATAGACCTGCGCGTAGCTGTGTAACTCGTCCAGCCGTAACTCGCCCGTTTGTGCTGTGGCGATTGTTGTGCGGTAGAGGATGTAACCGTAGCTCTGCCCCACATCTTCCATGGAGAGAATCCGGTCGGAAGCGATGGGCTTGGGAAGGTTGTCCCAGATCGAAGCTGCCTGCACGCGTGTGGCCGGCGCAAGCGCTTGCACGGGAAGCGGCTCGGGTGGCTCGGGCAGCGTTTTGCCGGTCGCGTGGCCGATTACATCGCGAAACAGAGAGAACTTCGGTCCCAGGGCGCCGCTCTCGGTGACCGGCACATCGTAGTCGTAGCTGGTGACGTCCGGGCCATACTTGCCGCCGTCGATGTTGGCGCCGTTCATCCAGCCGAAGCTGGTTCCGCCGTGGAACATGTACAGGTTCACGGAGTAGCCCTGTTCGAGAATCCACTTCAGCTCGGCAGCTTCGGCGGCGGGGCTCGTGCGGTGATGTTTTTCGCCCCAGTGATCGAACCAGCCGTCCCAGTATTCCCCGCACATTTTGGGGCCGTTGGGGCGAATCGCAGCCAGCTTGGCGAACTCCTGCTTTGCATTGCCGCTGCCAAAGTTGATGACCGCGGGAAGCTCCGGGAGCGAACCGTTTCGCATCTCGTCCGCGCCATCGGCGGTGTAGAGCATTGCCCGGTCAAATCCCGAGTCGAGCAGCAGGTGATGGATCTGCTCCATGTACTCGTGGTCCGAGCCGAAGGAACCGTACTCGTTCTCAACCTGAACAGCGATGATGGGCCCGCCGTTGCCGCTTTGCAAGGGAGCCAGTTCCTTGCCAAGGCGATGCAGCCAGCGGCTGGCGTCGGCCATGAACGCCGGATTCGAAGTGCGAACCACCATTCCCGGCTCTTTGAGCAGCCATGCCGGATAGCCGCCGAAATCCCATTCTGCGCAGGCATAGGGGCCGGGCCGCAGAATGACAAACAGGCCCTCCTGCTGCGCCTCGCGGATAAACTCGGCAACGTCATTCTGTCCGGAAAAATCGAACTGCCCAGGTGCGGGCTCGTGCACGTTCCAGAAAACGTACGTCTCCACGGTATTCAGTCCCATGGCCCGCGCCTTCCGCAACCGGTCGCGCCAGTAGGCGCGGGGCACGCGCGCATAATGAATCGCTCCGGAAATGATCTGAAAAGGTTTTCCATCGAGCTCAAAATGATCGCCGTTGGCGCTGAGAGTGTGCGCGACTGGCGCCGGCGCGGGCTGCGCTGCAAGCAGGCCGGCGGATGCGATCAGGCCCAGGGCCAGCGCCGGAACGGAAAGAAATAGAGTTCTTGGGTGCATTGGGACAGCCTCTTCTTTCAAAGAAAATATTGTACGGCTTTCCGTGGTTCGATCGTTGCGGAACTGTGGCCCGCAGGCACCTTCGAACCGCCGTACCATTGCATTGCGGTTACTGAAACATTCTTCGTTGCGGCGCTGGGCGGACCCATCCGTTAGAATCACCTTTGGCGGTCGATTGCGCTAATCTGGAGCAGCATCAGGAACCGATGAGCGAACTGGAAACAGGGACTAACTCTCAAGCGCCGGCAACTTCGCCTGCGTGGATCAGGATCGAGCGGGCACGGCATCCCCAGCGGCCCTACCCCATGGACTTCATCGAGCGAATCTTCACCGATTTCAGCGAGATTCACGGGGATCGCGCCTATGGCGACGACGAGGCCGTGGCCTGCGGCATGGCCCGGCTCGGCGGCGAAGAGGTGCTGGTCATCGGCAACCGCAAGGGCGGAACGACCAAGGAGCGGGTGCGGCGCAACTTCGGCATGCCTCATCCCGAGGGCTACCGCAAAGCTCTGCGCGCGATGAAAATCGCCGAGAAGTTCGGCCGGCCGGTCATCAGCCTCATCGATCTGCCTGGAGCCTATCCCGGCCTGGGCGCCGAGGAGCGTGGCCAGGCCGAGGCCATCGCCCGCAACATTCTGGAAATGTCGCGCCTGCGCGTGCCCACCATTTCGGTCATCAGCGGCGAAGGCGGGTCGGGCGGTGCGCTGGCCCTGGCTGTCAGCGATCGCGTTCTGATTCTCGAAAATGCCCTTTACTTCGTGATTACCCCCGAATCGTGCGCGGCCATCATGTGGCGCGACGCGGCCAACAAGCAGTTGGCGGCCGAGGCCATGCGCATCTCCGCACCGGAGGTTGCCGCGCTGGGCTGCGTGGACGAAATCATCCCCGAACCAACAGGGGGCATTCATACCGACCGCGAGGCGGGCACCGGATTGCTCGGAACTGTCCTCAAGAAACATTTGGCCGAACTCAGGGCGGAGCCGCTCGAGGACCTGGTGGCTGCTCGTCAAACCAAGTTCCGCAACATTGCACAGTTCTACACGGAAGGCTGACTCGGGTGGCGCAAAGGCTGACGAAACGGGGTGGCTGCACCTGGGCAGGAGCGGCTGGGGCAGGAATGCCTGGCTCGGCGAGCGCTCCCTGCGTGGGCCGGGCTATGGCCGGAGGGCGCCGATGAGCACCTTCCAGGCTGGCAGCGGCCGGTTGCGCGCCTATATCCAGTTTCTTGCCGCGGTCATCTACTTCTTTCTGGCGCGGGCGCTGGCCTTCCATGGTGCGTTGGGCCTGGCGAACGAGCAGTGGCGGCCACTGGTCGAGCAGGGTATGCTGGCCTTCCTGCTGCTTCTCGGCTATGCGGGCATGGGATACGCTCTCGATCGCCAACAGCACCCAATAAGCGAACAAGGTCTGCCGCGGCGGGCTGGCTGGCGGGCCGAGACGGGCTTGGGTTTAGCGATCGGTTGGGCGCTGGCCGTTGTGTGCGTGCTGCCCATGGTCGTCGCTGGAGGCATCGCCATCGTGCTCGTCCTTGAGCCTTCGGCCTGGGGCTGGTTCGTGGCGGACGCCCTGTTCTTTGCTCTGCTCGCGCTCGCTGAAGAAGTCGCCTTTCGCGGCTACGGATTCCAGCGATTTGCCCTTGCGGTCGGCCCGATTGGAGCGGCGCTGGGGTATGCGGTGTTTTACGCCATCGTGCAGGCCCTTGTGCCCGGATCGAGTCACGCTTCGATCGCCGTATCCGTAGCGCTCGGCCTGGTGCTTTCCACGGCTTACCTGCGCACCCGTGCTCTGTGGGTGAGTTGGGGGCTCAACTTCGGCTGGAAGGCTAGCCGCGCCCTGGTCTTCGGCCTCGCCATCAGCGGCGTCGGCAGTCACTCGCCCGTGGTGCAGGGCAATCCGATGGGGCCGTTCTGGCTGACCGGCGGGGGCTACGGCCTGGACGCCAGTTGGGTGACGTTTGTGGTACTCATCCTGGCGCTGCCGGTCGTTTACCGCCTCACCCGCGAACTGGACTTCCGCTATAACGCGCCGGAGATTGTACCCGGCGGCATCCCTGTCGACCTGGATGCAGCAGCCCGCCGCCAGCACGAAGCGGCCATGGGCCCGGCCGAGTCTGCGTCCAGCCCGACTGCGGCTCCAGGCCTGGTCCAGATTCTCCCGGCCGCCGCGCCGCCCACCATCCTCGCGGAAGAGCAGCGAGACGGCCACGCCGCTGATTCCCATTAAGGAACCTCTGCACAAGTTCAACTGCGATAAGTCCAGTTTTGCAGGGGCTGAAGCCCGATTGACTCTATTCGGCTTGCGGCACGACTGAAGTCGTGCCCTGTTACAAAGCAGGCTTGTGCAGTGCTTCCTTAACCTCCCGTCTCCGAGTACCGCTTCACAAAGGCTGTCAACCTGAGCGAACGAAGCGCGTTGAAGGACGTGTGTCTTCTGTGAAACGACTGTGCCTCCCAGCCGATTTGCTATTTTCGCTGAAACGGCGCTATCTTCTGCTTGAGTGCGTTCGCATGCATGGGAGGCTCCCATGAGTCGGCCATCTCTAGCCCAGGGGACGCGGCCAGCCCCGCAAACGGTCCTCGGCGCCCGCCGCGGAAGCAGGCTATCGCGGGTCGCAGCGTACTGTGCGGTTGGCTTGTTTCTGACGGCTGCCACCGCCCGCGCCCAGGTCATCACCATCGATTCGCACACCGGCGCCGTCACCAACGGCACAACGGGTGTTGCCGGCACGGTGGATCGCCGCTTTCAACAGATCCAGCCGACCCACGTTCCGCTCCCCAACTCCGAACTTGACGCCAAAACGCGCCTGGAACTCATCCGGCTGCTTCAGTCGGAGCAGGGCTTTGCCATGAGGCCCTTTCCACGCGGTCACAAGGGGCTGACTTTGGAAGCCAACGGCAAGTTGAACCCCGCCGGGGAAGCGTACCTGAACATGGTCACCAGCGAGGGGCTCTCCGCCAAGCCCGGTGACCGCGTGGTGCTCAGCGACATCAAATTCGACCATGCAAAAATGATTTTCGAACTGAACGGTGGGCCGGACAGGAAACATCGTTTCCTGCGCCACGTTGAGATCGGCGCCGGGCCGGTGATGAACCCTGTAATCCAGGGAGAGGACCAGGAGCCGGTGGGCGCGCGCCTTACCCTGGACTTCAAAGGCCACGTTCCCGAACTGACCGGCGCCCAGGTGAAAGCCTTGCTCGCCCCGCTTATTTCCTTCGACGTGAAGACTCCCATCCAGGCCTTCACCGACACGCTTCCAGCCAAGCTCAAGGACGCCATTCTGAACCACCATGTGCTGGTGGGCATGAGCACCGACATGGTGCTGTTTGCCAAGGGCCAGCCGGAACACAAGTCGCGTGAGATGGAAGGGCAGATGCCGTTCGAGGAGTGGATTTACGGCAGCCCACCGCGGGAGGTGGACTTTATCCGCATCAACGGCAATCGCGTGATTCGCGTGGAAGTCGCCAAAATGGGCGAAACGCCCATCATTTTCAGCAAGGACGAGGTCGAGGGCATGATGCGCACGGATGGTACGCCGCTGGAGGCCGCCAGGTCCAACACGCGCACCGTAGCGGAAGGGGACGCCGAACGGAACCCCGATACACAGGCGCCCGCTGCTCCGCCCAGCCTGCGCAACCCCGGCGAGAAGCTGCCGGACGACAGTAACAAGAGCACCGGTGTAATGAGACCGGTTCAATTCCCCAAACCGAAGCCCGCCCCGCAACCCGGCGCCAACCCCGATGGCGAGCCTGACGCCCAGCCGCCGGCGTCAACGCAGTCGGCCACGCCAGCGCAGCCACCGAGCGCAGCCCAATCTGCGCCGGCAGGCGCCTCACAGCCCGCTCCGACCAAGCCGCAAACTCCGCCGGCCGGTTCCAGCCAGCCGAACTGAAGCCGTCTTCTCTCGCTGTGATGTAAACTGATCAGAGCGAGTCCCGCTGTCTCCCGGTAATTCCTTTGCTGCTGGAGGCTTCGAATCGACCGCGCCGTTGAAGCCGCGCCCCGTTTTTTGAGGCGTGTGTGCAGAGACACCCCAAGAAGGAGAAACACCCTACCGATGGCCAAGATTGCCAAAACAGGTGACCGCAAGAAGGTAATGGACACGACGAAGTCGACCGACTGTCCCAAGTGCAGCAAGCCGACGCGCATCGTCAAGCGCGTGAAGGACCGCGAACGCGGC
>Ga0181520_10007473_pt1 | contig 16086 bp, 10 predicted proteins | sample PEATcosm2014_Bin_29_FD_132451 | JGI IMG/M metagenome (GOLD analysis project Ga0181520, IMG submission 132451) | Peatland microbial communities from MTU Mesocosm Facility, Houghton, MI, USA - PEATcosm2014_Bin02_30_metaG | ecosystem: Environmental > Terrestrial > Soil > Wetlands > Peat | place...
CACCGCGGTCGACTGCGCCAACGAAGGCCCGCCGTCCAACGAAATCTACGGCAACGGCCAGGGCACGGGCCCCGATCAACCGAACAACGGCGTCACCAACACCACCGCGACCAAGTCGCCCGCGACGGGCCCTGCCGTGCCGACGCTGTTCACCGCCTCCGCGCGATACCAGGCGGTCGACCTGTACTGGACGAATTCGCCGGACAGCGATTTTGCCGGCGTGATGATCCGCTCGAGCACGACCGGTTACCCAACGTCGACCACCTCCGGCACGCTGGTCGCCAATCTCGCGGGTTCGCCCAACCAGGCGATGACGACGACCGCCACCGGCCTGACCAACGGGACGAAGTATTTCTTCAGCATTTTTGCTTACAACAAGTGTCTGCTCTATTCCGCCGCGGCCAACGCCTACGCGACGCCGGGCGCCACGCCGCCGGTGGTTCAGATTTCGTCGCCGACCACTGGCTCGACGGTCACCAACGGCCAGTTGGTTTTCGAGGCCTGCGCCTACGCCCCCGATTCTCCGGCCGTTTCCAACCCGCCGAACATGTCGACCGACAACGGCAAGGGCATTTCCAGCGTCAAGATGTGGGTGACGCCCGACCCCGGCACGGGCCAGTTCCCGGTAACGCCAACGGCCATCCAATATTGCGGCTTCGGCGGCAGTTCGAACCCGTGTTCGGCCGGCAGCGTGACCCAGTGGTGCGACGCCCTGTACACGCTCAGCGCGGAGGCCACCGACTCGATGACGGGCCAAACGGCCGTCGCATCTGTAACCGTGACGATTCACGACGGCGGCTTTTACGTCGACCAAACCGTGACGCCGACCGTCGGCGGCACGTATAACAATCAGGGCTCGTTCGGTTTGGGCAACGACGCCAGCGGCGACGCTTCGGTCATCCAGAACTTTACATTCACCTGGAACACCGTGCAGGCGCGGCTTAAAACGGTGGAAATTCCGACCGGGACCGTCATCTGGACCTACTCCGGCGCGCCAGCCGCGTCGGGCACGGTGATCGCCATCCCGGCCGGCAGCCAGCCGTCGATTCCCGCCAGCGGAAAGGACACGATTCGCCTGACATTCACCCAGGTTTCGACGACGTTGACCTCCTCGGCGGCGTCGGGGCAAAAGGTTTTGCAGGTTGCGTCGACCACGGGTTTCCTGGTCGGCGACGCGATCTATCTCACCAACGGAACCACGTCCGATTCGAACGTGATCGGCAGCATCACGGGCAGCCAGATCACCCTGACGAACAATCTGACGCACACCTACAGTTCCGGGGCCACGCTTTGGCACAATTCATCTCCCGACAACGTGGACATCTACGGCATGCAGTTGACGTTGGTCGCCGGTTACCAGAAAGCCGGCACGACCGGCAACACTTGCTCCAGCGCCCAGGCGAACGTCACGTTCCAGGGGGCGCCGCTGTTGACGCTGGCGGAGCAGGACCAGCCGGCGCTGGACACGCTGTGCTCGACGGTGGAGGCCGCGATCCAGGTGAAGAACTACTACCCGGTGCCCACCCACGTCGTCGTCACCGATCAGAGCGGCAAGGGCATCGCCAGTTCGACCGCCTATTACTACGTCGACTCGAAATTTCAAACCGTGGCGCCGACCTCGGGCTACGCTTCGCTGGCGCTGACGTACAACTCGACGAACGTCGACTGGGCCGGGACGATCCCTTACAACCACGGCGCTCGGGTCTGGCTGTATTTCGGGGCGGTCGACAACGCCGCCAATACCGGCCGCACCCCGGCGACGGGCGCATATTGTTACGACTACATTGCGAATACGACGCCGCCGGCGTGCCCGACCGGCCTGACCGCGACGAAAGGCAGCGGCAACTCGACGATCAACTTGACGTGGACCGCCAACTCCGAGCCGGACATTTCGGGCTACAACATTTATCGAACGGTCAAGGGCGGCACGTTCAGCAAGATCGCCACGAACGTGTCCGGAACGTCGTATTCCGACACGACCTGCTCGCAAACCAACAAGAACTGTTACGACTACTACATTACGGCGCTCGATCTATCGGGCAACGAATCGCAAAACTGTTCGGGCCATATCGCCGGAGCGGGTTCGGGAACGTGCCCATAAGAAAATAACGAGTTGGCCATGAAAAAAAACAAGATCACGTGGGCGGCAGACCAACGCGGCATGGTGATGTTGATCGTGCTGATGATGATGGCCGCCGTGTCGGTGCTGGGCATGGCCGCGCTGACCGTCGTCGTCGGCGACATCCGCGTCGCCGGCAATTACCGCGATAGCGCGGCGGCGTTCTGGGCCGCCGAGGCCGGGTTGCAGCAGGGGTTGCAGACGCTGCGGCAGAACAGCGCGTTCACCGGCACGGTCACGCCGCCGACGTTGACGAACAACACAACGAACGTGACGACCGTGACGGTATTGTCGGGCTCGCTCGTCCGCGTCGTCGCCACCGGCCGCAAGGGGCAGGCGGAGAAGGTCGTCGAGGCGGTCGTTTCGACCGATTCGGCCTATACCGCGGCGCTCAACGGCGGCGGCAACATTACGATGTCGGGCAAGCCGCGTATTTCCTCGCAAGGCGTGCGCGTCAATGGCAGCGGGAATCTCGATCTCGACCCCGGGACGCCGACGATCAACATGTACATGCCGCCTTCCAGCACCCTCACCGTCACTGGCAACAACGCGGTGAACCGCGTCAATTCGGCGCCCATGGACCTCGGGGCGATCGCCATGACGCAGGCCCAGTGGCTGGGCCTCGCCCAGCAGGCCGCGCCCAGCGCCTACTACGACACGGATGGCATTTTCGGCAGCTTGGATACGAATGTTACGTTCAACAATCTGGATTTCAGCACAATTCCGGTCGGCCCCTCCGGCCAGCGCACGATCTTCGTCGACGGCAACGTGACGCTCAACGGTTCGCTCAGCGGCATCGGCACGATCATCGCCACCGGCAGCATCATCGGCGAAGGCGGATTCGTCAGCAGCGGCGCCACCGTCTCGATGGTGTCCCAGAGCGATGTCCTGCTCAACTTCGACACCAACGCACAAAGCTCGCTGAACGGCCTCGTGTATGCCCAGGGCAATTACGAGTTGCACGGCAAGATCATGTTCACCGGCGTCGTCACCTGCTTCGGCTCGATCGACGTCCAGAATCCCAGCCAATTCACGAATAATTCCGACCCGAACTTCTGGTACACCTACTCCTCGGCGTATAGCGTGCTCTCCGAACCGGCACATGTTCTCAGTTGGGCGCAAGACCAATAACCGGCGCGTACGCAACGCGGCAAAGCCACAACCAAATTCGCGGATTGCGGATTGCGGATTGCGGATTGAACCGAGGCGAAGCCTTCCGGCGAAAACAGGAAACTCCTGAATAGCGGCAGAGAGGCACGGCCAGACGTGCGGCGGCAATCAAGTCCCTTTGCGCGGCTCAATGCTTCGCCGCTCATGACCGGACCTTCTCCCGAACTCGAGAACTGTCTGGCGCCTTTTCATCTGGAAACAACCCGTTACTTTTTGGCCGATCAAACCGCGGCGCGCGACGGTAGGTGCGCCATATTGCAGCATCCCGAGGTTGGCGCGGCTTTTGCTATGCACATGATGTGAAGGGTCTGGAAAGAGAGGCGAATCATGAAAACCAAACAAACTTCGCGGCGTACGGGCGAGCGCGGCATGGTGATGCTTGTCGTGCTATTGGCCATGGGCGCCGTTTCGGTTCTCGGGGTGGCGGCATTGACCGTAGTGGTCGGCGACCTGCGCGTCGCCGGCAATTACCGGGACAGCGCCAAAGCATTCTGGGCGGCGGAAGCGGGCCTACAGGGAGCGCTGCAGACGTTGCGCCAGAACACGGCGTTCACCGGCACGGTCACGCCGCCGGTCCTGACGAACAACGCGACCGCCAGCACGACAGTCACCGCGGTGTCCGGGACGGTGGTCCGCGCCGTGGCGATCGGCCATGTCGGCCTGGCGGAAAAGGTCGTCGAGGCGATCATTACGACCGATTCGGCTTTTACCTCGGCAATCAATGGCGGCGGCAACCTGATTATGTCGGGCAAACCGCGCATCTCGTCTCAGGGCGTCCGCGTCAACGGCAGCGCGAGCCTCGATCTGGACCCGGGTACGCCGACGATCAACCTTTATCTTCCGTCCAACAGCACTCTGAGCGGCAGCGGCCTGAGCGCCGTGAATCTGGTGAACAAACCTGCCATGGACCTGGGCGCGATCGCGATGACCATGTCCCAGTGGCAGGGTCTGGCCCAACAAGCCGCCCCGAGCGCGTATTACGACAACGACGGTATTTTCGACAGTCAGGACACGAACGTCACGTTCAACGACCTCGACTTCAGCACGATTACGCCCGGTCCGTCCGGCCAGCGCACCATTTTCGTCGACGGCAACGTGACCCTCAACGGGTCGCTGAGCGGCATCGGGACGATCGTGGCGACCGGCAGCATCGTCGGCGAAGGCGGATTCGTCAGCAGTGGCGCGACGGTCTCGATGATTTCGCAGGGCGACTGCCTGCTGAACTTCGACACGAACGCACAGAGTTCGCTCAACGGCCTCGTGTACACGCAAGGCAACTACGAGTTGCATGGCAAGATCCAGTTCACCGGCATTGTCACGGCCTTCGGCTCGATTGACATCGAAAACCCGAGTGAGTTCACAAATAATTCCGACCCGAACTTCTGGTTCACGTATTCGTCGGCCTACAGCGTGCTTTCCGACCCAGCGCACATACTCAGTTGGGCCCAGGATCAGTAAGAGCAGGCGGCGCCACTTCCGTATTCCTTACAAAGCGCCGCCTCCGGCCCGTGAGTCGGACCGGGAACAAGGGTAGCGCCGCCGCTACTTCTTCAAACGCCGCTGCGATCCAAGGAAATCCAATAAATATCAGCTAGTTATCGATTCGGGCGCGTCCGCCGGCCGCGCACGGGACCGCCGGCGTTGGCGGATTCAAGCGTCGTCGAGACCGATTTTCGGCCCCAAAAGGCTCTTCGAAAAACCCTACCCGGTTCTTCTCTGGCCGAACGGTGCTTAAGTTCGGGGTGTTCGGTTGTAATCGAGATTGAAAATCAGTTAGTTGAGCTTTCCGAAAGGGAACACTCGGTACGATAACGTCCTGGCCGCGACAAGCAAGCTTGTTGCCGGTCAGTGGAGGATGCCATGTCGAAAAAGAGAGCCTTGCGCGTATTGCGAGCGGACCAACGCGGTTTCTCGATTCTTGAACTGGCGATCGCGCTGGGAGTCGTCTTGTCCACCATCGCGATCATCCCCATCGCTCAGCAGTACACTCCCGAGCAACAGGTCAATCATGTCGCCCAGGCGATGGCGGACGACTTGCGCCAAGCCCGGTCGGAGTCGGTGAAATTCGGCAACGACGTGGTGGTCACGTTCGACACGGTGCACGGCGTATTGTCGACCTACAATGACGTCGACAACAACGGCCCGGACCTGAACGAATTGATTCGGGCGCGATCGTTGGCCAACTACGGCGGCGGCGCGTCGTTTCGCCTGGTGGCGTCGTTCGGCATCGACGGCCACACCGTCACCGCGCCGGTCGTGATGGGCGCCACGAACAATCCGATTTCCGTCACGTTCCACGCCAACGGCTCCGCCACCAACAGCGGCGTGATCTACATGGGCGCCTCCTCCGATCCGCGGCCGATGCTCGGGCGCGCGGTCTCCGTGCTGGCCACGGGCGTGATCCAGACCTGGAAGTTCGCCAACGATACGCCGACGTCGGGGTGGGTGAGATGGTATTAGCATGCACCACGCGCCGGCGGCGCGACGACGGATTTACCCTCGTGGAAGTCGTGGCGGCAATTTTCCTCTTGACGATCGGCTTGCTGGCCCTGGGCGGCACGTTGAGCACGGTCGCCAACCGCCAGGACATCTCGCAGTCGATCACGAACATGACCACCCTGGCCAATGCGACGCTCGAACAGCTCCGGCTCGAAGCGTATGACTCCGTGGTTTCGACCACCCAGAACTATGGCACGATCCCCAATTTTCCGGATTACAAGATGGTGACAACCGTCACGCCTAACGCCGCCGACAATCTGCGCACGGTGGTGGTGGTGGTGACGGATCGCAAAAACTTCCAAATCTCCGCTCAAACGGTGGTGGCGCAATGAAAACAAAACGTCGAAACGAAGGCTTCACCCTGATCGAGATCATGGTCGCCACGTTGCTGTCCATGCTGCTGATCGGCGCCGCGTATTACCTGTTCCTCAGCCAGCACCGGGCGCTGCAGGCGGCGACCAACTTCTCCTCGGGCAACCAATCGTCGCGGTTGACGCTCGAACAACTCAGCCGCGAACTGCGCATGGCCAACTTCGGCGTCATCAACGCCCAGGCGTTCACCGTGGCGAACAAGTACGCGATGACCTTCTCCGGCGATGTCCAATCGAACATCGTCCAGAACCTCGCGGCGAACGCCAACGCCGGCGCCACGTCGATTCAGTTGAATCTCGTCCAGGGGCACGCGATCATCAACCCCGGCGATTACGTGTTCCTCAACGGCGGCGGCAACGTCGAGATGGTTCCGGTCGCCGCCAGTGGAACCATTATCGACTACAGTACGACGCCGGCGACGGTGAAGCTCGCGGCGGGGCTGCAGAATTCGTATACGGCCGCGCAAACGCTGGTGCGGACCGTCGAGACGGTCAGTTACGTGGCCGCGTTCCCCACGGGCGTCTTGACGCGCAACGGCGTGACGCTCGGCGACCGGATCGGCAATCTGGAATTTCATTATTACAACGAGACCAACACCGAAATGGTTCCCGACCCCGTTAACGGCCTCAACGAGACGGACCGCGCCGCGATTCGCCGTGTGGTCCTGATCGTGCAGGCCGGGGGCCCGATGAAGAACTCGCCGGACTACACTCTGTCCGTCGATTTGAGGAACATGGGCAACCGCCCTTACAACGCCACCACGTGCGCGCCGAACCCGCCGACCGGTCTGACCATGACCAACAATAGCACCTGCGGGCAGTTCGGCATCGGTTGGACGCCGCCGACGACGGAATCCTGCAATGGCGCCCCGCTGACGAACCTGGCTGGCTTCAAAGTCTATTACGGCACGTCGTCGGGCAACTACTTGTTGCCGCCGTACACCGTCTCGCCGGAAACCTTGACCACGGCCACGGTGCAGGACGTTCGTTTGAACAACAACCAAACCTATTATGTGGCGATGACCGCCTATGACACCAGCTATAACGAATCGGCCAAATCGAGCGAAATTTCCATTACGATCAACGACACGACCCCGCCCGGCGCCCCCAGCGGCGACGCCGCCGCGGGTCCGAATGAAGTGACCTTGACCTGGACGCCGCCGAACGCTCCGGATGTCCGCGGTTTTCGCATTTATCGCTCCACGTCTTCCCCCGTGCCGGTGAACTCGGCCAATGAAATCGCCAACGAAACGACGTTGACGACGGGCACGACCACCTACACCGACACGACCAACTTGATTGCCTGCACCGAATATCACTATGTCATCACCGCGGTCGATTGCGCCAACGAAGGCACGCCGTCGCCCGAGATCTACGGCAACGGCGCCGCCGCCGGAACCGATTCGCCGACCAACGGCGTCACCAACACCACGCCGACCAAGTCGCCGGCGACCCCGCCGGCCGTGCCGAGCCCGTTCAACGCGGTCGGCCGTTACCAAGGCGTGGATCTGTACTGGACCAACTCCCCCGACGCCGACTTCGCCGGCGTCGAGATTCGCTACAGCACCACCGGTTACCCCACCACGACGACCTCGGGCACGCTGGCTGCGCAGATCACCGGCGCGCCGAATGCGCCGATGCAAACCTCGGTCACCGGCCTGACCAACGGCGTGAAGTACTACTTCAGCATCTTCGCCTACGACCAGTGCAACATCTATTCGAGCGCCGCCGAGGCGAACGCCACGCCCGGCGCCGCCCCGCCGGTGGTTCAGATCACGTCGCCGGCCAACGGCGCCACCATCACCAACGGCCAGATCGTTTTCCAGGCGGCCGCGTATGCGGCGGACGACCCGGGCCTTTCCAACCCGCCGAATATGACCAATGACGACGGCAAAGGCATCCTCAACGTCAAGCTCTGGGCGGCGCCCGATCCGGGCACGGCGCAATTCCCCGTGACGGCCAACGTCGTGCAATACTGCGGCTTCGGCGGCACGGCGAATCCGTGCAACGCCGGGCCGGCCACCGGCTGGTGCGACGGCTCGTACGCGCTCAACGCGACCGCCACCGACTCCTTCACCGGCCAGACCGCCACCACCTACGTGACCGTGACGGTTCATGACGGCGGCTTGTACGACGACACGAGCGTCAGCGCGACAGTCGGCGGCACGTACGCCAATCAAGGTTCGTTCGGCTTGAAGAACGACTCGGCGTCGAGCAGCGTGATTGTGCAAACCTTGCAGTTCACGTGGAACAACCCGCAGGCGGCGCTCAAGACGATCGAGATTCCGAGCGGCACCGTCATCTGGACGTACACCGGAACGCCGGCTGTCTCCGGAACCCTGATCACACTGCCCACGAACGTCCAACCGTCGATCCCAGGCAACGGCAAGGCCTCGATTCGCCTCACGTTCACGCAGAACGCCACGACGTTGACCTCTTCCGCGACGTCGGGCTCGAAGGCCCTGCAAACGGCGTCGGGCACGGCATTCGCGACGGGCAACACGGTGTACATAACGAGCGGGACGACCGGCGAGACGAACGTGGTCGCCAGCGTTTCCGGCAACACGGTCAACCTGACCAACCCGTTGACGCACACGTACGCGTCGGGCTCGACCGTGCGTTTCCGGCTCAATGCGGACGACGTCGACATTCACGACCTGCAGGTGTCCGCCGTGTACGGCTACCAGAAATCGTCGATCACCGGCCGCTCCTGCACCAGCAGCCTGGCGCAACTGACGTTCATGGCCGCGCCGGCGATCACCTTCGCCGAACAGGATTATCCGGGCACGGACACCTACTGTTCGCCCGTGACGGCGGCGATCCAGGTCCTGAACTACTTCCCCGTCCCGACGCACGTCGTGGTCACCGATGAAAACGGCGCCGGGATTGCCGCCGTGGACGCACTGTACTACGTCGACACGTCGTTCCAGTCGGTGGCGCCGACCTCCGGATACACCACGCTCGCAATGACGTCCCAATCGGGCACGTGGGACGCGACGATTCCCGGCAGCCACAACGCCCGCATCTGGTTGTACTTCACGTCGCGCGACAACACCGGCGCGACGGATCGCAGCCCCGAGGCGGGTTCCTACACGTACGACTACATCGTGAACACGACGCCGCCCGCCTGCCCGGCCGGCCTGACGGCGACCAAGGGCAGCGGCAACGGGACAATCGACCTCTCGTGGACCGCGAACTCCGAGCCCGACATCGCCAGTTACAACATCTACCGCGAGACGAAAGGCTCCGGCGGCTTCAGCAAGCTCGCCTCCGGCGTAACGCCGACGAAGCCGACTGTCAGCTACGTGGATACGAACGGCCTGGCGACCAACAAGAACTGCTACGACTACTACGTCACCGCGGTCGACATGTCGGGCAACGAATCGACGGGTTGCTCGGGCGACATCGCCGGGGCCGGCAAGGGCACGTGCCCGTAAACGAGAACGCTGATTTGCTCAAGCAAATCCGGCGCGGGTCGCAACCCGCGCCGGATTTTTTTTGGCGCAACGCCAACGCGGGAACGCTTCGAAAAACCTTAGGCGGGCGCCGGAACGGCAAGCGATGGTTACTTTTTGGTTGTCAGACAGTTGAGATTAAAAATCAGTAATTGAACCCCGCTCGGAGGTAGACGATGAAAAAAAATGTAATGCGTGGCGTTTCTGACGAACGTGGAATGGTGATGCTGGTGGTGCTGCTGGTGGTGGTCGCCGTGACGGTGCTCGGGGCCGCCGCGGTGTCGCTGGCCGTCGGCGACATCCGCGTCTCGGGCAACTACCGCGACAGCGCCCTCGCCTTCTGGGCGGCCGACGGGGCGCTGCAACAGGGAGTGGAAGCCGTGCGGCAGAATCCGGCGTTCACCGGCGCGGTGACGTTGACGCCGTTGTCGAACGCGACGACGACCTCCGCGTCGGTGGTCGCGTTGTCGACGAACATGGTGCAGGTGTTGGCGACGGGCAAAAAAGGGCCGGCGACCAAGACGCTGGAAGCGGTTCTCAACACCGACTCGGTTTTTACCGGGACGATCAACGTCGGCGGCGATTTGACGCTCGCGGGCAAACCGCGCATTTCCGGCCCCGGCGTTCGCGTCAATGGCAATGCGGCGCTCAATTTGGATCCGGGAACGCCGAACTTCAATCTGATGATTCCGACCAGCAGCACCGTGTCGTTGACCGGCAACAACGCGTACACGCGCGTCAATACTCCGGCGATGGACCTCGGCGCCGTGGCGCCGACCACGCAGGAGTGGATGACGTTGGCCAACCAGGCGGCCCCCGCCTGGTACTTCGGCAGCGGCGCGTTCGGCAGCCAGCAGGCGAGCCAGACATTCGTCAATCTCGATTTCGGCACGGTGACGCCGGGCCCGACCGGCCAGCGGACGATCTTCGTCGACGGCAACGTGCCGCTCAACGGTTCGCTGAGCGGCACCGGCACGATCATCACGACCGGCTCGATCACCGCGGACAACGGCTTCGTCACGAATGGCTCCACCGTCTCGATGGTCGCGCAGGGCAATATCTTGCTGAATTTCGACACCAACGCGCAAAGTTCCATGAACGGCTTGATCTTTTCCGAAGGCAACTACGAGTTGCACGGCAAGATCAGTTTCACTGGCATTGTGACGGCTTTCGGCTCGGTTGACGTTCAGGCGCCGAGCCAATTCACCAATAATTCAGACCCAAATTTCTGGTACACCTATTCGTCCGCCTACAACATCCTTTCCGATCCGGCTCATGTCCTGAGTTGGGCGCAGGATACCTAAAGGAGGCGCTCGATGTCGTTCGGTGAATCTCAGGGGGTTGGTATGATGGAGAGCAAAAAACATTGGAGAGGCCGGCCGCAGGCCCGGCCCGCGAGGAGGGAATTCCATGAAACGAAAAGTGATCGTTCACGCCGCGGACGAGCGAGGCATGGTGATGCTGATCGTCCTGCTGGTCGTGATCGCCGTGACGGTGCTGGGGGCGGCGGCCGTGTCGTTGGCCGTTGGCGACATCCGCATCGCCGGCAACTATCGCGACAGTACGCTCGCTTTCTGGGCGTCGGAGTCGGCATTGGAACAGGCCGTGGAAACGTTGCGGCAGAACCCGTCGTTCACCGGCACGGTGCCGGTCACGGGGATGAAGAACAACACCACGAGTTCGGCAACCGTCACGGATTTCGGTCCGCTGACGGTGCGCGCCGTGGCGAGCGGCGGCAAGGGCTCGGCGACGCGGTCGGTCGAGGCGATCATCAACACCGACTCCGCGTTCGGTTCGGACATTAACGTGGGCGGCGACCTGACGCTGACCGGCTCGCCGGTGCTCAGCGCCCAGGGAATCCGCGTCAACGGCAACGCCAGCCTCAATTTGGACAACGGCACGCAAAAGATGAACCTGTACATTCCGGCGTCGAGCCACGTGTCGGTGACCGGCTACAACACCGCGGTGAATCGGATTGCCAAACCGGCGATGGACGTCGGCGCGGTCAAGTTGACTCTGTCGCAGATCCAGGGTCTCGCCAACCAGGCCGATTCGAAATGGTCTTTCGGCGGCAAGGTCTTTGGCGACCAGTCGAATCCGCAGACGTTCAACGATCTGGATTTCAGTTCGGTCACGCCGGGACCGAACGGCCAGCGGACGATCTTCGTCGACGGCGACGTGACGCTTAATGGCACGCTCGCCGGCACGGGCACGATCGTCGCCACGGGCCAAATCATCGCCACGGGCAGTTCGTCCGGCTCGGGCGGATCCAGTGGGTCTAGCGGGTCCGGCGGCTACGGCGGATCGAGCGGCTCTAGCGGTTCCAGCGGTTCCAGCGGCGGCGGCGACATGTCTGGCGGTTGCCAGAACATGGGCGGCTCCGGCGGCGACAGCGGCAGCAGCGGCTCCAGCGGCAGCAGCGGCGGCAGCGGCAGCGGCGGCTACGGCGGCGGCAGCGGCAACGGCGGCAACAACGGAGCGAATGGATTGATCACCCAAGGGTCGACCGTGTCGATGGTCGCGCAGGGCAACGTCCTGCTCAATTTCGACACCAACACCCAGAGCACGATGAACGGCCTGGTTTACTCCGAAGGCAACTATGAGTTGCACGGCAACGTGAAATACACGGGCGTGGTGACGGCTTTCGGGTCGGTGGACGTGCAGGCCCCGAGCCAGTTCAGCAGCAACTCGGATCCGAACTATTGGTACACCTACTCTTCCGCCTACAACGTGATCGCCGATCCGGCGCACGTGTTGAGTTGGGCGCAAGACAAATAAGCGACCGACGACGGTCCTACGCCGCCTTTCCCCGCCCAGGGCAACCGGGCGCGGAAAGGCGGTTTTTTTGAAGTTATCCCGTGGTCGTTCGGGTTTTTAGCATGCCCGTTTCGGGATTCTCCCGATTATCGCTCGACCGGCCGCCGCGTATGCTCCGTCGTGCAAGTGAACGAATTGGTCGCGATGTGGGGCAAGAACGTAAGATTATGCGCGATCAGGAGGGGACGATGGCTGCCACGCACGAACAACGAGAGAGCCGGTTTGCGCGAAAACGCCCGAGAACGATGCGTTGCCCGGTCTGTGACGGCGACGGCGTCATTCGGCTGTCGCCAGCGGAAGCGTCGCCGTGGAGCGAACCCCCGGTCGATGCGCCGGCGAACCCGATCGAATTCGTCGTCGAGCGCTGCTGGGCCTGCGACGGCAAGGCGCGGCTGCCGGTCGTCGACGTGACCGCGGGGTCCAGCCTGGCGGCGTCGTAGGCGCCGTTCGGTCGTCAACAGCGATTGGGAATTATGGGAAGCATGGGAGTCATGGGAGCGATTGGTGGCGTGGGCCTCATGGGCGTGACGCGAACCACGCGAACCTCTCATTCAATATTCCCATAAATCCCATTATTCCCATCCGCGGAAAGAAGCGCCTCTCGCCATGGTCCGGCTTTCATTCCGCCGGTCGCGGCGGCGGCGTCCGGAGCTTCTTGTACACGGCGGCCAACGCTTCGCGGTCCTGTTTCGTCAGCCATGGCGATGACTGCACCAGCGTTCGCACGTATTCCAACATCCGTTCGATCAGCGGCTTGTCATCCGGCATGAAGATGGTGGCATCGATAGCTTTGGCCAATTGGACGCCGGTGGCGGGCTGTTTGGCGTTGAACAGCGCCTGAAAGGCGGCTTTCAGCACGGCATCGTTCAGCGGCGGCCGCGTGCCTTCGACGACCAGCGGCGCGACAATGCGCGGATCGTCGATTTCCCCGAGGGCTTGCGCCGCCGCGCAGCGAATCTCGACCTGCCAAATCTTGAGCGCCGCGCTCAGCGCGTCCACCGCCGCCGCGCCGGCCTCGCGAATGGCGGCCTTCGCCCCGGCTTTTTCACCCTCGTCGCCGCTGCCCAACAGCCAGGCGTGCCCCCAGAGGCTGGGCGGCGGGCCGATTTCAAGCAGCGCCCGGGCCGCGCTGTGACCGACGATCGAGTACCAGTCGTTTAGCGCCTCCGCCAGCGGCCGAAACGCGGCGCGGCTCCGCAGTTTGCCGAGCGCGGCAGCGGCGGCGACGCGGACCCGGTCGTTCAGGTCTTTCAGCGCCGCGCACAAGGCGTCGACCGCGGCGGCGCCGCCCAGGTCGCCGAGCGCGTCCGCCGCGGCATGGCGCACGATGTCCGACTCGTCTTTCACCGCCGCGATCAACGATTCGATCGTTCTCGTCGATTTCAGCGAACCCAGGGCGCGGATCGTCGCCGCACGCACCTCGTAATCCGGATCGGTCAGCATGGGCGTCAGCGCCTCGACGGATTCGATGGCCCGCAGCCGACCCAAAGCCAAGGCGGCGGCAGCGCGCACCCCCGAGATCGGATCGGTCAGCGTTCTCTTCAACGGAACGAACGAGGTGCGGTCCGCGATTTGGGCGAGCGCTTCGGCCGCCGAGAGCCGGACCTGCCAATCGCCGTCGGACAACGCGTTGCACAGCGGCAACACCGCACGCGGGTCTTTCATCTCGACCAGCGCGCCAGCCGCCGCGCGCCGGACGGTCCAATAGCCGTCTTTCAAAGCCGCGCAGAGCGGATCGAACGCGGCCAGCCCCGCGTCCGCCACGACCCGGTGGCCGGTCGTCTTTTGCGCGTCGTCGCCGATCGCCAGCATCCAAATCCAGGCCAGCAGGCCCTTTTCCGCGCCGTAACGCGTGAGCGATTTTGCGGCGGCGGACCGCACCGCGACGTCTTCCTGGGTGTTGTTGAGCGCCGCCAGCAGCGCGTCGGGGGCGTTGGGGCCGAGGAGATCGCCGAGCGCGACGGCCGCGGCTTTGCGCACGTCGGCATCCGGATCGGTCTGCAGAACGGCGCCGAGTTGTTCCTCGACGCGCGGGTCCTTGAGCGCCGCCATGATTTCCGTCGCGGCGGACCGCACCTGCCAGGCGCCGTCGGTCAATGCGGTGCGCAGCGGCAAAATGGCGTCGCCGGCGGCGGCGAGCAGGGTCTCGCGCGCTTCGGTCTTTTGCCGGGGTCCGCCCTCGCCGGCCAACCAGGCGCAGCCCCAAAGAGAGACGGGCCGCTCATAGGTGATCAGCGCCAACATGGCCGCCTTGCGGACCTTCGGTTCCTTGTCGCCGAGGCTCTTCTTGAGGGGTTCGATCGCGATCTCGGCCCCGCGCCCACCGAGGGCTTTCGCCGCCGTTTCGCGCACCTCGTCCGACTCGTCGTCGAGCGCGCGGCAGAGCGGCTCCACGACTTTCGGCTTCGGCAGCCCGCCCAGCGCCGTCACCGCCGCCAGCCGGACGCGCCGGTCGCTCTCTTTGGCGCGCGAGATCAGCGGCCCCATGAAGCCGTGGCGCGCAAGCCAGACTTCCAAACCAAGCATCGATGGACTCTTCCCTAGTTGTACTCTTAATATATCCTATCCGCGACGACTTGGCTGAATTTAATGGGCGCCCGATGACAACTACACGCGAATCCGCCGCCCGCCTGCGGCCGTACCTGCTGTTGGTCGCGATGGCGGCGATCTCGACCGCCGCGCCGTTGTTTCGCAAGGCGGCGACGACCACGCCGTTGGTTGCGGCCGGCTGGCGGCTGGCCATCGCCGCCGCGGTGTTGCTGCCGTGGACGTTGCGTGCGGCGTTTCGCCGGCCGCCGGCGCGCTTCTACCGGGCGGCGGCGCTCGCGGGGGTTTGTTATACGGTGCATTTCGGCGCCTGGGTCACGTCGCTGGCGCTGACGTCCATCGCCGCCTCGGTGACGTTGGTCACAACGACGCCGCTGTTGCTCGGCCTGGCGGGGGCGATCACCGGCCGTGACCGCCCCGACCGGCGCTTCTGGCTCTACCTGGGCCTCGCCTTTCTCGGACTGCTCGCACTTGGGCGTCAGGATGTGAGGGCACGCGGCGATGCGCTGGCCGGCGACGTTTTGGCGCTGGTCGGCGCCGCCGCGATGGCGTCGTATCTCGCGATCGCGCGACGCGTCGGCGACGACATGGATCTGGGCGCCTTTTCCGGCGTCGCGACGGCGACCGGCGCCGCGTTGCTCTTCGGTGCGGCCCGGGCGCTGGGCATGCCGCTGACGCCGTCGCCCCCCGCCGCGCTCGGTTATCTGGCGCTGGCGGCCTTGCTGCCGCAGCTCGTCGGCCACAACTTGTTGACGTGGGCGGTTCGTGACGCGAAGCCGGCCGCGGTGGCGATGACCGTCGTCGGCGAGCCGGTCGGCGCCACGCTGATCGCCTATCTTTGGCTCGGCGAGACCGTCGCCCCGGCGGCGGCCGTCGGTTGCGCCTTGACGTTGTCGGCGGTGGTGCTGGCCGCGGTGGATTCCCGCCGCCAAACGACGGCGCGAAGAGGATAACGCAAACGTCGCGGCGCTGGCGCGAGGTGGGGTGTCGCTGACAGTTAAACAAGTCCGCAGTAGTAGCAGCTAAAGATGTCCGCTTTGGTTTCGTTCGAAAGCGAGAAAAAATTAGTAGTAGTTGCTCGCGCTGGGGATCGTGTGGGCAACTCCGG
>Ga0181520_10007474_pt1 | contig 16084 bp, 10 predicted proteins | sample PEATcosm2014_Bin_29_FD_132451 | JGI IMG/M metagenome (GOLD analysis project Ga0181520, IMG submission 132451) | Peatland microbial communities from MTU Mesocosm Facility, Houghton, MI, USA - PEATcosm2014_Bin02_30_metaG | ecosystem: Environmental > Terrestrial > Soil > Wetlands > Peat | place...
AACTTGGGTCCAACTTGGGTCCAATTGCTGCCGAAAACCATGCATTTAGGTCCAACTAGACGCACTACCAACCTAAACGAATCAACAAGTTAGCGAATCGTTTGCTGATTCGGGACCAGGGGGTCGGAGGTTCAAATCCTCTCTCCCCGATCGCAATTCCTCCAGATTTCAAGAGATACAGGAGGCCTTCTTCAAATCGCCGATCTTCTTGCTTTCTCGGAACGTTCGGTACAACTGAGGGCAGTTGGAAGTCGGAGCTTCACCTTGCAGTCCCTAGCTGACTCAGTTTGCTTACTCCGCAACCAATAGCCCGAAATTAGGCGAGAAACCTACAGCGCTGAGATTGCGAAAGCGCGCTCTATATGCGCTCTGTTTACCGGATTACTACCGTTTCGCATGGTCTTAGATGTCATCCGCTGACCTGCATGTCGTTGAAAATACGTTTGACTGTTGATTCGAGTTTTACATGATTGGTGACAGGCTGGGGAAGGAGCGGGTGCGCACCACGTATGATGCCGGTATTCGCATCCCTGCCCTTCGGTGACGGCCAAGCTCCGTGCCACCAATGGCACGGACACCAACCACAATTACACCGCCGACAGCTGCGAGGGCTCAGCGACGCACTTTTGAGCACACGGACTGACATGGACCCCCATAGACAAGTCTGGACACAGCAGCTCAAAAGGGGGTAGATACGGGGGTAGATGTAAGCTGCAACTCAGTAATATATTCATCTATAAGCAGTTACAAATAAGTTCGAATCCTGCAGCGCCACCATAAAATCAACAACTGACATTGTTAAGTAATGGGACAGTTTGAATGAGGTCCCCTCAGGGGGCTACAAAGAAACAAAGTTGCTGTTGAGCCGGAATTATCAGTGATTCGCGTGAAAGTGCGCGTAGGTCTTTGTAATAAATTGAGCAAGTTAGCGTGGCAATAATATACTTGACAGACTACGCTCTTTGTTCTACTCTTTAAGCATGGAACAGCCAATCAAGACCTTACAGCAAGCGATTCAGCACTTTACCGATCCTGAGAACTGCCGGAAGTTTATGGTGTTCGTTCGCTGGCCCGATGGAACTCCTCGCTGCCCCTATTGCGGCGCAACTAAGCTGACTTGGTTGGCAAAGGCAAAGGTTTATCGCTGCTATGGTGATCACAAAAGACAGAAATTCTCACTCAAGACCGGAACAGTGTTTGAAGATTCGCCTATCGGCCTAGACAAATGGCTTCCTGCGCTTTGGCTGCTCTGCAACTCAAAGAATGGCATCTCCAGCTATGAGCTTCACCGTTCGCTCGGCGTTACTCAAAAAACCGCGTGGTTCATGCTGCATCGGATTCGGCTTGCGATGGAGACTCAATCGTTCGTGAAGTTAGGTGGACAGGATGGCGGACCCGTAGAGATTGACGAGACCTTTATCGGGCCGAAGCCTCAGAAGATGCACCGCGAAAAGAGGCTGGAGCGCAAGTTGGGAATCAAGTCCAGGGATAGCATCGCTGTGATGGGAATGCTCGACAGAGACGCCCGCCAGGTTCGAGCAAAGGTCATTCCTGACGTGCGGCGGGATACCCTCCAAAGGGAAATCCTGAAAGAGATCGCAGGGAAATCAACCATCTACACTGACGGCTGGCCGGGATACGATCACTTGCGTACTAAGGAGTTCGTTCACGAGACCGTGAACCATCTGAATGAGTACGTGCGCGGCCAAGTCCACACTTAGGGAATTGAAAACTTCTGGAGTCTACTCAAGCGATCTCTTGGCGGAACCTATATCGCTGTAGAGCCATTCCACCTTGATCGTTACGTGACTGAGCAGGTATTCCGCTACAATAATCGTGCAACCAAAGACAATCCTCTCAATGATGCGGACCGCTTTACGCTGGCAGTATCGCAGATTCAGGGAAAGAGACTGACCTATGCAGAACTGACCGGCAAGGTGGGAGAAACGGAAGCGTTCTAACTTGGCCGTATGGATTGAACGGCAGATGCGCGGGAAGCGGAAGTCTTAGACGTTCGCTTGGCTTCCTTCTCAGCATCTAATCGGGCCTTGATTTCAGCGTGAGGCACAGCAACAAGCCTCCGCATAAAATTTGTGAAGTTCTCCGAGTTGCCGGTCACGTTCTTCGCGGGATCGGTCGGCAGATTCGGCATGGTGCACCCTCACTAGAAATGAGGATAGCACAATGTCGATTTGCGCCCAGAGTCAACTCAACTCCGTAGCGAAAGCGTCGTGCAAATCTGTATTCCACGGCAGAGAGGTAATGGTTGCAATGAAGGCCTTCTGTGATGGGAGCGGGAACGCGGACACTTCTCCCTTCGTCGTCTTGGCTGGGGTTACTTCCGAGGAATCGGAATGGGCGTTCTTTGAGAATGAATGGGGCCGCATCTTGCGTGATAGATATCCCATCGCACCATACCTGCACATGAAAGAAATTGTGCTCGGGAAAGGACCATTTAGAGATGAAAATGGGTGGGATGATGCGAAACGCGTGCAACTGGTCCAAGACTGCTTAGTGTTCTCCCAGAAACTGGACAAAAGAAAATTTTGCACCTTCATCTGTTCGATTGATATGCGTATGTACCGTCACATACGTGACAAAGGATTCAATCTGCCTTCAGTTTCGAGAATATGCAACAAATTCGTCCCGCAGGCGATCTTTAAGTGGTATCTGGACAAGTTTAGCCAGTGGGAACTAGCGGAACTCTATTACACCTTCGATCAGAACGAGCGATTTATCGGACCCTTCCGAACTCTCGTTACGAAATGCCAAAAGAAAAGTTGGTCAGGTCTTTACAATCACTGGGACATCATCAAGCAGATGGCCCCGGCTGATATGCGGAATGCTCTCCCGCTTCAGTTGGCGGATATGATCGCGTGGGCGCATCATCGCCGTTTAACTCCCCATCGGGAGGGTCTAGCGTGGTCTCACTTGGGAAAACTAACCGATTCTGTTCATCCTTTTTATCGCAAAGAAGTTGGCAAGAATGAACTAGTTGGTATTGCGAAGTATCTCCATATCGGAACTGTCGTAGAAGACTATTTAAATAGCCTGACCTTCCCTCCAGTGAATCTTCCCGATTGACGTACTAAAGTAGATAGTCAGCCAAGTATATTATTGCCGTTAGCGTCCGCTTCGCGGACATAGCGAGTCAGCGAGTTGGCGGCGGCATTGGCAGGCAGAAGTTTCATCTCCCGCGTGTCGGCAACGCCGGTACCATCGTGCTTCATCACTCCGCCGCTGAAGCACGTCGGGTGCTGACGTTACTGCCAGACTGGCACCTATGCGTTCTCCGCACCAGCCAGGTGGTGGAGACTTTGCCTGAGTACTACGGCCGCTGTAAGCAGACGCCAGGGCTCGCCACGTACATCTCTGGGCCCAGCGCCACAGCAGACATTGAAATGACGCGCATCAAGGGCGTTCACGGACCGCGCCTCCTACATGTGGTCCTGGTGCGCGACGAGTGCTGACATTCGACAGAAAGTAGCATAATCTTCCGCTTTGTGAAAAACCTCTATGCCAAGAGTGCGCTCTTAATTGGCCTCCCGTCCAGAAAGTAATGGACGGAATAATCCAAAAATGCAGCACCTCTGGCTGCCACGGAAATACTCGCTCTCCAGGATGTGTGCGAGCCTTTCCAGTGCGATTTCCCGTTGTTTCTGGGTGAAGGCGGTCACTGTTGAAACGCTCATCCTTTGCGGTCCCGTCACACCATATTTGGTGTCTCAGCTGATTGTCAACGGACTTGGACACCGGCGCCGGTCAGTGTCATACGGTGAAGAAACGCTGCAACTCCCTCAATCGTTTCAATACCTTAGAGTCTTAACGCTCTGTGAAAGACCGTATCGGACCTTGCAGTGTACTGAAGCAAATGCGTATCAATGCGATGCGGCGCGAGAAAGGATTCTTCTGAAGCGAAAAGACCGTACAAGAAACAGTCCGGGCGATGAAGAGACACAAAATGGGATTGCACCGGTCCGGTGCGCGAGAGAAGAACCTCAACAGAAACGATAATAAAGGATGAAATGGCAGCAGAGAGAAAAGGGACGCAACTCAGAGGACACCTTACGAGTGCTGTCATCGCGATCCTGGTACTATTCGGCGGCATGTCCTCACCTAATGGCAGTGACAAGCTGACAGGTGACCCATAAGCGGTACAGTCGTCGATCCAACGGGCACGGCCGTCAGTGGCGTCCAAGCATCGATTGCCTACTCGGTTACGAAGGTCGGCTACTCCGGTAGCACAACCAACGACCTCGGAATCTGCGAAATCGTCAATCTTCGCCATCTGGCTCCGCTACAGCCACGGCTATCGTTTCGGCGTGGACATCCAAGCCCAAAATCGTATCTTCTCTCTCCTGACTGGTTCCCTCCCCTTGTGGCTCGGACCAAGGTTCCTCAAACAACCTCAGCCTAACCCGGGACCAGCGCATCGAACCGGTCACTCCATAATGACTACAGCATGGCGACATCGAAGCCCCGGCTTCTGATGTGGCGACCACAAAGACACGATGTTGTGCGCCGCTTATTGTCATGGTTGCGAACCCTTCGGAATTTGATGGAAATGCGACGGTGCCTGGTGAGGCCGTTCAGTTTGAAAACTGAAATTCGGGCTTGGCGTTTTGCGGCACGGCGACCCAGAGGGTGTCCCGGCCGTGCCCTTTCAAAGCCGGTCTGCAGTAAAAGCGAAACCGCTCTAGAACGGCAAGATTGGTCCCGTGAAAATGGACCAATCTGCAAAATCTGCTACCAATAATTTGATGCAATCACTGTTGGTCGCTCGGGAGAGTTTCCGATGATCTGAGTATGAAGAACGAACTGAAAGTTCTTATGCTTCCAGTCTTTTGGAGCTTTCTGAAGCGCTTCCGATAGGAGACTCTGATTTGTAAGGAAATCTCCAGCTGCCTGGGTACCGAAGTTTGTCAAGCCGGCAATTACAATGACAGGCTGGCCGCTACCGGGGTTGGTGAAGCGCGATACTAAGGCGTAGTCTTCGTTGGTCTTCCAGTCCGGAGTGAGTTGGTCCAGCGACCACTTGACTCTTGGATCCGACCGATCATAAATTGCGTTCTCGACGCCGAAAAAGAACCGCAAGTTCTTCGTGATGGTAGGGGTCCATCTATTTGCGTGAACGCCAATGAGAATGATCGGGCCTGCTAACAGCGTATTGGAAGGCGTCGAGTTCCCGGGGAGTAACTGCCAATCTTTACCAAGCTTGCTCAGGAGACCGGCGACATCAGCCAGAGCGAATGCGTCGCCCGTACCCACGAACGCATCCGGCACCGGCATCATGCGGTCCTCCGATCCCACTGGAACATCCATGTTTGACATTGGGCGGTAAGCGACTGGCTGCGAAATGCAGATGACCGCCACCTTTGGACTCTCCAGGACAGGGGACCAGACACCACGGAGCATATCTCTCGAGCGTATCTGCCAGTAGAAAATCGCAGCCACTGCAATGCCAACCGCAAGAACGCACAGCGCAGCGATTTGCCAGACTGTCCGTGACAGGGGAATACCACCCGTCTGATTCTTTTCAGGGACTTGAGCTTTTGCCTCATTTGCTAAAGCGGCAGGAACCTGTTCAGGTGTATCCTCCACAGTCCAGTGCAAACTGGCCGCATATGAGCCCGAGGGAAGCTGAATGGCTAGCTTTCGATCGCGATGATCGTCCCCATAGTACTGGGCAAGCCTCTTTCGCACTTCATTGGCGGTGACGCGGACAATGTTGTCCTGCGCCGTATCGTAATCTCCCGCCTTGTGAAAGACCTCTATGCCAAGAGTGCGCTCTTTGAGTTCGTCAATTGGCCTCCCGTCCAGAACGTAACGGACGGAATAATCCAAAAAATGGCAACACCTCTGGCTGCCACGAAAATACTCGCTCTCCAGGACGTGTGCGAGCCCTTCCAGTGCGATTTCCCGTTGTATATGGGTGAAGGCGGTCACTGTCTGAAACGCTCATCCTTTGGGGTTCAGTCGAACTATAGTTAGCGTTTCTGTCGATTGTCAATGAATCGGGTCGCACTTACCAGTGCTATACGGTGAAGAAAAGCAGTAATTCCATCAATCGTATCAACACCTTAGAGCCTTAACGTCCCGTGAAAGACCGTATCGGACCTTGCGATGCACTGAAGCAGATGCGTATCAATGCGATGTCGCGGGAGAAAGGCTTCTTCTGAAGCGAAAAAGGCAGGACAAGAGCCAGCCCGGGCGAAGAAGAAACAAAAATGGGATTGCACCGATCCTGTGTGCGGAAAAGAACTTCAACAGAAACGCTAGTGGAGGAAGAAATGGCAGAAACGGTAATGGAGGTTGAAATGGCAGCAGAGAGAAAAGGGACGCAACTCAGAAGACACATTACGATTGCCTTCATCGCGATCCTGGTGTTTTTCGCGGGCCTCTCCTGCCCCTATGGCTGGGGACAGGCTGACAGGGGATCCATCAGCGGCGTGGTCGCGGATGCAACGGGAGCGGTAGTTCCTGGCGTCCGGGTCTCGGTCACCGACACGGCCACGGGGGTTGGCTACTCCGGCAGCACGACAAATGACCGCGGTGTCTACCAGATCGTGAATCTCCCGGTTGGCAAATATTCGCTCGTGTTCAAGATGGAAGGCTTCAAGCAGTACGACCGGAACGGCGTCACCGTTTCGGCTTCACAAGAAGCCAAGGTCGATGTCAATCTCCAGGTCGGCGGCACCTCAGCGACGGTGACCGTCACCAGCGATGCCGCCGCGCTGGATAGCTACACAAGCACCGAAGCCACAAGCGTGGCAGGTTCGGCCATTCAAGAGTTGCCGCTATCGATCGCCGGTGGCCGCAATGCGCAGGCTTTTGCAGTCATGGTTGTCCCCTCGGTTAATGTCGGTACGGGCGTCAACGGGGACGCATCGTCGGGTATCAGCATCGGCGGCTCATTGTCGCAATCCAACAACGTCATGGTCGACGGCGTCGATTCGGATGCGGGTTATCAAGGCGGCGGGGCCGCCAGTTCTGGCTGGGGCAGTGCATCCCCTGGCGTGGAGGCCGTCCGCGAGGTGCAGGTGCAGACCAGCGGAATTGATGCCGAGTCATCGCAGACAGGCGGCGGCACGCTGCAGTACGAACTCAAGTCCGGCACCGACAAGCTGCACGGCAGCGCCTTCGGCTTCTTGACGAATGAGGCATTCGATGCCAACAGCTGGTCTAACAATTACTGGATGGCTTACTGCCATGCAGCGGGCGCGGGTTCCAGTGCGCAATGCCCAGCCGCCGTGCCGGCTACTTCGACAGCGCCGTCTGCGGAAGGCTACCAACAACTGTATCGCAGGCCGACAGATCGTTTGAAGGACTGGGGCTTCAGTGGAGGCGGACCCATCTGGAAGCGGCATACCTTCATCTTCGGCGCCTATGAGCGCTACAACCAGAACACCATGGCGTGGGGAGCCAATGAGACCACGGTTCCGACGACCAGCATGCTGGGGGGGGATTTCAGCCAGCTACTCACCTATGCCGGTGTCGCCGGGCTTACGGCGAACGAGGCTACAGGCGGCACCGGCTCGTGCGCTTCGTACACATCTGCCGGCAAACCGTGCCCCACCGGCTATCTTGACGCCGTCGGCAATCCCATCTACTACGGAGCTATCTTCAACCCCGCAATGCCCGGCACGGTGTTTCCCGGCAACACGATTCCCTCCGGCAGCATAAGCCCCCTGGCGCAGGGCGTCATTAACATTTACAAGCAGGATTACGCTCCCACGAATTCAAACCTGATCAACAACTACTGGGGATTCTCCGGCAGCACCAACGAGGTGCAAAACCTCGACGCCAAGCTTGACCACAACTTCTCAGAGAAGCACCACGTAAGCGGCTCGATCAACTGGGCCGAGAGCGAAAGCGTCGGCCTCGGAAACCACAACAGCGGCAATCTTTGGCAGCGCGGATCATCGACGGGCGGCCCATTTGCCGACGCGCAGGGAGCGCCGCAGAAGTTCGCGACCGTTCACCTCACGGACAATTACACGTTGACCCAGACAGTGCTTAACACCTTCATTGTTGCCTTTAACTGGAACAACAAAGCCGACGTTACACCCGCGCCTGCCGGTGGCAGCTTCTCCAGCGCCACAGGTTCCACCTACCCCAACCTCAGCTATGCCTCATCCCTGGGAGTCGGTCAAAGCACCGTCGGCCAGGACTTCAACGACGACATACGTTGGCAGCAGTGGCGTTTCAAGGACAGTATGTCATGGGTGCGTGGCAAGCACGTCGTGAAGTTCGGCGGCGAGTATACCGCCTATGATCAGCTCAATAAAAATCCGGGCGGAATTCTCTCTTACAACTTCAACGACCTAACCGGTCTGCCTCAGAATGTGGCAAATAACACGACCGTCTCGAATAGCCTTGGATACGGCTTTGCGAACATGATGGCCGGGGATGCCGCTTCGGCCAGTCAGGGTGTCACAACAGGATCGAACACCACTCGTACGGGCGTCGACATGTTCGTTTCCGATCAGTTCATGGTCACCAACAAGTTGACGCTGAATGTCAGCCTGCGCTGGGACTTGAACGGCAGACTTCATGAAAAGAACGGCAATCAGTCGAATTGGGACTTCAACGCGCAGAATCCGAATTGGGTAGCTGCGGGCGGCAATCCAGGTCTCTTAGGCAACATTTCCTATTTGGCCGGCCCTGGTGGCAGCTTCGAGACGCTGGAAGATTACCGCCTCTACAGCCCGCACGTGGGCGCCGCCTATCAGCTTTCTCATAAGCTGGTGCTGCGCGGAGCATGGGGCTTGTTTTACGTTCCGATCGGCCAGAACATGTGGGGCGGAGTCCCTTATTAGAGTGAGGGTTGCTTCAACTGCTTTGGCTCCAACCAATCGGCGCCCGGCGCTTCCAATGTCGATCCTTCGTTCCAGTGGGACGCGAACATTTATCCCGGCGTAGCGATCCCGGCAGCTAAAAACGCGAATGCCCCCGATTTCGGTTGGGGACAGGTTTATTCCACTCCAGACACGCTCAAGCTTGGCCGCACGCAGAACTGGAACGTGGGTGTGGAATATGGAATCAATGCGAATACAGTAGTGGACGCACGTTACATGGGGAACACGGGCTACGATCTGCACGACGGAAATTTGTTTCCACAGAACTTTCCCACCTTTAGCCAGTACTATCCACTGCTGATGAGCGGCCATGCAGGGGACAACATTAACAGTCAGGCGTCCGCCGCAGCCGCGGGGGTACCGTGGTATCCGTTCCTGCCAGCGATGAAAGGCGGGTGTGGAGGATATTCCGCTGTGTCCGCGATCGATCTCGATCCACAGACGCACGCTTGCTGGGGTAGTGCGTTGCAGGTAACAGGCAACCCTGTTGGCAGCTCTTCCTACAACGCCGCCATTGTCGAAGTCAAGAAGAGGGCCGGAAACGGCTTGTCCATGGATCTGAGCTACACCCTATCCAAGGCAGAGGGAAATGTCCTTGGCGTGAATCAGGTTGACGAGTGGGGCCAGTACGTCGTTGGGGGTGGCGGCTCCGAGTTTCAAGATCCGTACAGCTACGGCCAGTTCAAGAATCTGGTTTCGCCAGGGGATGTGCGGAATCAGGTGAAAGGCTATGTCTCCTATAATTTACCGTTTGGCAGGGATGGACGTTGGTTGCAGGAAAGCAGAAACCTGGATTACCTGGTAGGCGGCTGGACGCTGAGTGGCGATGTCAATTACCACAGCGGCATGCCAATGCCCGCTGTTCAAGCCGCAAACGCGTATCCCGGTTGGGCTCAGACTTTCGGAAACACTACCGGGGTGTCGCTTGCCAATCACTTCAAGCATCTGGACCTCGCCAACCTGAGCGATGTCAGCAACCAGTACTTCAGCCCGGCCGCGTTCTCGGACCAGACACTGAACACCAGCAATCCGCTGTATGGGCAACTTGGGAATCAGCTCCCCTACTCCAACACCTGGCGTGGATTTGCGAACTATAACGAGGATCTTTCCGCGGTGAAGCACTTCGCCTTCGGCTCGGACAGCCGTTTCAAGGCAAGCATTCGCGCTGAGTTCTTCGATCTTCTCAACCGTCACCAGTACTCAGGAATCAACGAAAGTTATACGAGCCCGCAGTTCGGCAATGTTACGGGTGTCTCTGGGAATCGCAGAGGCCAGGTAGGCGCGCGGTTTGAGTTTTAGTTCGCGCATTACCCCTAACCATGGTACGTGCAGGCCTCTCGCCTGCACGTGCCCTTTTGACCGCCCTTGAGTACAGCACGTGGCCGGCGGAGATACCTCCGATCCACGCTCAGGTGTAATTCAAATTGTGGAAGATTGAACAGTATCCGATGAAACTTTCGATGAGTGTTGCGCGCTTAACAAGAGTGTCCGCCAAGGTTCGCTCAATGCAATGCCTGGGAAGCTTTAGTCTGTTCGTTGCGCTGTTGATTGGCTGCGGGCAGGCAGGAAGCGGCGCACCGCCGGTAGGCGGCGGTATACCGCCAACGATTACGTCTCAGCCCATCGGCGCAACTGTGACGCTTGGGCAAACTGCGACTTTTTCGGTGACAGCAACAGGCACAGGAACGCTGAGCTACCAGTGGAAAAAGAATTCGGCAGCCATCACTGGGGCGACGGCTTCCAGTTACATTACGCCTGCGACGGTGGCGGGCGATAACGGAGCGATGTTCGGCGTGGTCGTGTCCAACTCCGCGGGGAACACTGCCAGCAATACCGTGATGCTCACTGTAACGGCGTCGTCTGTGCCGACCACTTTCTACGTCGATCCCAACGGAAACGATACTACAGGGGACGGCTCCGAAGCGAACCCCTTTGCTACGCCGGCGCGTGCGCAGCAGGCGATGCAGCAGTCCTCCACCAAGACCACGATAATCGATGCGGGCACTTACTACCTCACCGCCCCTCTTGCTCTTACTTCAGCCGATAACGGTGAAACCTGGCAAGCCGCCAGCGGAGCGAATGCCGTGTTGAGCGGCGGAGAAGTTCTCACCGGATGGACCAGCCAGGGGGACGGGATCTATTCGGCAACCGCTGCCCATCCGGTGGGACTGGACCTCGCGATATCGGATGTCCGTCAGACTGCGGCCGACATTGGGTACAATCCCCTCCAGCCGTACACATCAGGCTGGAGGATTGTAAACCCAAGTCAGTCATGCACCACCGGCGCCACGATCAGTGTGTTGCCTGCCGACCTGAGCGCCTCCGTGAAGCCTGGAGCGGTTGTACAGGTGATCAGCGATCATCGCTACAGTGACAACTTTACGACCATTGTGAGCGCAGATGCGGCCAATAACACCATTACGCTGGCGAACCCCATCAGCGATGGAGCGAACTGCAACCAGCCGGGGCATACCTCGAGTTGGCGAGTGCTGAACGATCCGGCGGATCTCAGTGTTGCAGGGCAGTTCGCCTACGATCCCTCCACTTCCAAGGTCTATCTTCTGCCAGCGAGCTCCGGGGCTCCGGCCACAGGCACCGTGGTTGCCTCGCAACTCAGCACGTTGATCTCGTTCACAAATGTTTCCGGCATTACGATCAGCGGCCTGACTCTTTCCGCCACCACTTCCGACAAGAATCCTTATTCAGGCGCCTTCACCGATCAGTTGGCGGCGATCAAGGGTGTGGGCCTGAGCAAGAGCACGATCAGCGGAAACACCTTTCTTAATGTGGGAAATGGGATTTCGTTGAGTGGCTCGTCCAACAACACGATCACCGGGAACACTTTCAATCAACTCGGTGGATCGGGAATCTTTCTTGTGGCCAACAGCAATAACAACAGCATTACAAAAAACATCCTGACCGGTCTGGGAAGTATTAACGCGGGGTCAACCGGAATTCACATCGAGAACAGCGCTTCGAACACCATCGACAGCAATACCATCAACGGTTCCGGACGGTGGGGTATCGATCTGTACCCGTCGGATGGCGTTTCTCTCACCGGAAACGTAGTCTCCAATAACGCAATCCAAAACACCAATCAGCAAACCAACGATACCGGCACGATCTATTCCTATGCAGGGAACATCCCGGGTCACGTGGTGGAGAACACCACGATTACCGGGAATCGTATCGAGAATGTCGGCGGCCTGGACCGCGACGGCTCGGGAAACTACGTACAAGCGGGATTGGCCCGGGGCATTATGATGGACGACCACGTGAGCGGAGTGACGATTACCAAAAACGTGATCGAGGCGGGCAGCAGCCAGGGAGTTTACCTCTGTGGTGGTTGCAAAAGCAACGCGGCGAGCAACAATGTGGTGATTTTACAGCCGCCGGCGCTCTATGATCAGGGGTCGAACGGCATTACGGCATCTTCAGGATATATGCCGTATAACGGGACTACGCGCATCGACCTCCTGCCATCGTACTTTCCCAACAGCGTGGCCACGAGCACGATCGTCGTTCACCTTTCCAGCACAGCGATGGGGGGGGCGAGCGCTCAATTCAATGTGCAGGCCGATGGCGTCGTGATTGGCAGCGGCACGGCGTCCAGCGCGCTTACCAACTATGTCTTTCAAGCTGCGTTAACACCTCATCAAATTCATCGGATCGGGATTGCGCTGATCAACGGCGTAACCAGTGGCGCGTCCACAACCGCCTTGAACTATGCATCCCTTTTTGTGAACAACACCGCCGTGTCGATTCCGGCCCCCGAAGCGAACCCCGGCTCGATCGGCGCTTATGGGTTTGTGGGAGGCTGCGACGATCTGATGCCGACGAACTTCACAATTACCCACAATATCGTCTACCGAAACGGCGGAAAAAATAGCGATCTCTGGGACTGGACCTCATATTCCTGTCCGGGCTACATGGACCCCAATCCAGGAACCATTAACTACAACGTTCTGTTTCAGAATTTCTCCATAGCGTCGGACCCGATCTTCGGTAGCGTCGTTTTGGATCAAAACACACTGCTAACCGATCCGTTGTTCACCAATGCCGCCGGCGGCGATTACACACTGCAGCAGAATTCGCCAGCGTTTGCTGCGGGCTTCAATACAAGCGGCGTTCCACTTGCACCTTAGCCCGAAGGGTGGGGAGTTGCTACTTTTGGCTGCGAGAAGCACCGCAGGCCTGGATTTTACCTGGGAAACTGCTTATTTGTTTCGGAGATGGACCAATCCAGGCGGTCTTCCGATTTAGCAGATGCGGCGCTCGGACTGAGATCTGAGAAGGACCAAGATAGAGAGGAATCCCGATGGGCAGCAAGACCCCTAATCTAAGTGGGATGCAATTGATCGTTGTAGTGCTGGCGCTATTGTTGAGCACCCTCACGGGGACAGCGGAGACACCTCTGATCGGTGCTCAAATCTGGATAGAGCCTGGCCAGACGCCGGCGCAGATCGATGGATGGTTTCGCGAGCTCAGGGATGCGCATATGCCCGTGGCGAGGCTCTTTCTGATGTGGCCCGATCTGGAGCCGAAGAAGGATGTCTGGGACTTCACTCTTTATGACGAGGCATTCAAGGCGGCAGAGAAGTATCACGTGCGCATTGTCGCCACCTTGACGCCAGGTGGGCCGCCGCCGTTCCTGGGCGGTGATGGAACGCAGGGCTATTCTGTCACAGGCTCCGAAGCTGCACAAGGCCTTGCGACCGATTACATCGCACACGTTGTCATCCATTATCGCGACAACCCGGCGCTTGATTCCTGGATACTGATGAATGAACCTGGCCAGGCTGCTTCGCCACAGCCGCTAGCCATTACCGGATTTCGATCATGGCTCTCCCATCGCTACAAGACAGTGGATGGACTGAATCTTGCATGGGGAAAAAACTACTCCTCGTGTCAGCAGGCAACTCCTGACGAAGAACCGAATTCATGGAACAAGACTGTCTCGATCGACTGGATGACCTTCTGGCGGGGCTATCAGACACAGCAACTGGAATGGCTGGCGCAACAGGTGCGCATCAACGATGCAAAGCATCCGCTGCATATGAACCCGCATTCCCTGGTTGGGAATCTTGCCAAGTCGTCTGACGACCTTCCCTCATGGCGGTCTTTTCTTGACACTCTCGGTTGTTCGATACATCCTGCGTGGCACTTCGGACTTCTGAATCCGGACGAATACGCTCTCGGGGTTTCCTATGTCAACGATCTGGTCGACGGGAGCATCGAGCCGAAACGCCATTGGGTTACGGAACTACAAGGGGGCACGAACATCGCCAGCGGCACTCGGCCAATCGATCCAACGGCGGATGATGTGGCCCAGTGGGTGTGGACCAGCCTGGGCGCGGGCGCAGACCGCATCCTGTTCTGGCTCTTGAATGCCCGCACGAGCGGTGTGGAAGCTGGAGAGTGGTCGTTGCTCGATTTCCAGCAGCAGCCCAGCGCCCGGCTGAGAACCGCATCGCAGATTGCTCAAATCCTGGAAAACAACAAGGACTTTTTCGATGGCAGCCAGGCCGTTCGGCCCGACGTGACGCTGGTGCTGAGCCTTGAGACCATGACATTGGAAGACAACCTTGCCCACAGTGCCGACCCGGCGAGAGACCGCAATGCGCAGGTGCTGGAAACTCTGGGTCTCTATCGGGCGCTAGCCGAGTCTGGAGTGCCCCCGCGCATCAAGCACTTCGACGACGTTGCCTGGAGCCAGGCAGAACCAGCTCATCGAACGGTGATCCTGCCCGACGTGAGGGCGCTCTCAACTGAACAAATAGATCAACTGAACGCCTTTGTTCACAATGGCAACACGCTGATCGTAACCGGGCTGACCGGCTTCTACGATCCATATGGGAAGGCATGGCCACTGGCGGGCTTTCCGCTGGCGGAGATAACCGGAGCGGAGCTCAAGGAGGTTTTGCTGCCGACTGCGCCGCAGATTGAATGGAACAATGCGGAACCATCCCTACCGGCACATCTGTGGCTGGGGACGATTCACAATCTCGAAGCCAAACCAATTGCAACCTGGCAGGGAGAGACAACAGCAACGGTTCGCAACGTAGCCGGAGGTGGCAGGGTGATTTGGATTCCATCGTTGGTTGGGCTAGGCGCATGGCTGGGGGACCCAGCACCGTTGGCCAACTATCTTCACTCGACACTGCAGCCCGCGCTCACTGCCGTGCCGTTCAATTTTGTGCAGCCGCAGCCGAACTGCCTGTTGCGTGTTCTGAAGAAAGAGAGCGCCTATCTGACGATTCTCGCAAATAGCGGGGGACAGCCCGCGAACTGTGCCATGACTGTCCCCACCGGACTACACCCAAAAACGTTGTGGGGGACTGCTGGCACCGGGCGCAATGGGATCGAGGACGTTTCTCTCCCGGCGGGAGCAACCCAGGTTCAACTCTGGAAATGAAATCGCAACTCACACTGGCAGTTGGTCTAGTTCGACCTCGCGCGCTACAGACCAAGGTATCGATTGGCGCATAAACCTCGCGCGGCCAATCCCTTCAAATCTCTTATGATCTGCAAGGGGATGTAAATGGCAAGTAAAAGAACGTTGGGACGCGTGTCACGGCGTGGATTTCTCGGTTCAGCGTTTGCCGGTGCAGCCGCTTCGTTGCTTTCGCAGCGGCTTTTCGGCAAAGTGCAGCCTTCGGCAATTGCCGCTCCGGAAGCTGCCGCGAAGAACATGGAGGGGAGCGTTCACCAGCCACCTCTCGTGGTCAGAGATCGCACGCTCATTGGCAACGTCCATGCGCTTCTTCCCGGAGCTGTTGCCTTTATCCGAGACAACCAGGCAGGAATTGTTCTCGACATCGGATCTGACAGTACGGGCCGCCCCGGCTCTGCTGCGCCGGACTTTTCGTACTGTAAATGGAACATTCAAGTGGACGGCGCCAATCTCACTGTCGAATGGGGACGAGTGGGCCCGGAGGCTGCGGTGTTTCGCATTCGCGCCGATCGCAATGCAAAACTCCAGATGAAAATCCCCGCGAATCCGTGGCGGCCCTTTTTTCATGACGTTCGTGCCGCGACCGATGGCCTGGATGCTTACGCAATCACCTTCGATGGAGAGTACATCCTGTGGAGCTTACGGATCGATCCTGGATCCCATCACGCAGTTCATCTGGACAGAGATTCGTCCGTAGAATTGCAGATAACGCGAGATCATGCCGCCTGTTTTGTCGCGGGCTTTTCCGCTTTGCCCGCCCTCAGTACGGTCG
>Ga0181520_10007477_pt1 | contig 16078 bp, 6 predicted proteins | sample PEATcosm2014_Bin_29_FD_132451 | JGI IMG/M metagenome (GOLD analysis project Ga0181520, IMG submission 132451) | Peatland microbial communities from MTU Mesocosm Facility, Houghton, MI, USA - PEATcosm2014_Bin02_30_metaG | ecosystem: Environmental > Terrestrial > Soil > Wetlands > Peat | place...
CATGTTACTTATTGGGCTTATTCGCAGCAGGGCGCTCTTGGAAATATGTACTTTAAAAAATGGGAAATGATAAATAAAGGATATCAAAAAACAGTCGTAGACAGTATGTTCGTCTCTTATTGGACGGATGTTGATCTTGGCTCCGCCACAGATGATGTTGTTGGCTGCGATACTACCTTAAGCATGTCATTTACATATAACGGTCAGGCAAGTGATGCGATATATGCTCCTCTTCCACCGCCGGCGGATGGCTTCACTTTTTTCCAGGGTCCTATTGTTGCCGGGAATGCTTCCGATTCGGCTATTTTTATTGAGCCTCCTTTCAAATTTACAAGACTTCGCGGGGAAAGAAACCTGCCGATGACGGCAGCATATTATTTTATAAATACTACTGATCCTAATTATGGTGATCCGCCTCAAGGGCAGCCTATCGGCGCTACTTATTTTTATAATTTCTTTAACGGCGAACATGGATCAAGCGGGCTTGAATTTACTACCCCACAGGGTGTTCCAACTAAATTTTGTTTTCCCGGCGACCCTGTAGCCGGTACCGGCTGGCTGGATGTGGCTCCTGCAGATAAAAGGCAGGGCATGGCTTCGGGCCCATTTACTTTTTCTCCCGGAGATACGCAGCAGGTAGTTGTTGCATGTATTTTTGCCGGTGCCATTCCTAGTGTTAATTACCTGCAAGCTGTTACTTTAGTTAAAACATATGACTTAACCGCTCAAAGCGCTTATGACCACTTTTTCAATTTACCCGGCCCGCCGCCGCCGCCGCATGTAATTGCAACTGCGTTAAATAATAAAATAAGCCTCGATTGGGGTGAGGTTCCTAGTTTTGTCTCTGCAACCGAAAATTCAGTTGTACATGACGTATTAGATAGTGTTGATGCATCAGGTGGCGGAAATTATAAATTTGAGGGTTATAATGTTTATCAGCTTCCATATTCTGGCGCATCTATAGGGCAGGCAACACGTATTGCTACTTACGATTTAATTGACAGCGTATTGAATGTACCTTATGTTGATCTTAATACAAGGCAGCTTAATCCCAGTTACTATATCGAATATGGAACCGATTCCGGGATTAAAAGGTTTTTTATTGATTCAACCGATGCATTCAACGGTAATGCAACATTACATAACGGAACCCCATATTATTTTGCAGTTACTGCATATAGTTATAACCCGAAGGGTGTTCCAAGAGCGCTTGAAAATCCAATCGCACAAATTAGTGTAGTACCACAGTCGAATAACCCGGGTGTTACAACATCAACAGTAGGACCTTTATCAAGTGTAACACACTCCGGAACTGCGAATGCAACCGTTAGTGTGAATGTTGTTAATCCGGCTTTAACAACCGGTGATAAATATCAGGTGTCATTCCACGATGAAATGTATTCACTAGGTGCAAACGGTGTGTGGACTGATGTTACGGCTGCAAGCAAAAAGTTAGCAAAGATTAAGGATCTTACAGGATCATATTTAACTAACACAGCCGTTTATAATGAAACAAAAGGCAGAATTCAACTTTATTATTTAGTGAATGTTGTTTCATCCAATTTTGATTATTGTGATGGAGTAGTATTAAAATTACCGGCCGGTGTTGTTATCGATACCATTATAAGTCCTGTTAGTAATAATTCAAGTTATACAGGTGCAATTCCTTATTCAGTTGTTGCCAAGAATACAATATTTTTTGGCGACAGCACTCGAACCGGGAATGGTATTTTTGCAGGTGGTGAAATTTTAGAATTAATTTGTAATTCACCCAGTTTACCTATGATCACAAATTATACTATGTACGATGATGATTTTAGTACGGAAAACCCGCAAGATAGTATTGGCGGCATAAATTTAGATATATTTAGTACAGATACTTTAGCTTCAATAGCAACTCAAAATGTAACTCAGCATCAGTGGAATGTTACTGATCTGACAACCGGGAATATCGTACTTCAAAATCAAACTATTTATAACGGTGTAGATTTGTATGACCCTGCTACATATTTTAAAGCAAACAATATCTCTGGGCCTGGTGGTTCATCCCATCTTAACGGCGGCATTGATATCGGACCCGGTGCTGTTGATTTTGCCGGAATTCAGGTAGCTGTTAACGGCAGTTTTGTTGCACCTAATACGATAAGTAGCATGTCTTTGAATGGCCAGCCTTTAGCTATAAATGGCAGTAGCCCACCTTATGAAATATATGATTTTACCGACTTTGGTTATGATGGTACAGCTCATAGTTCATTATCAATTTATAACGGTGGTACTGTAGTCGGTGCCACGGATATTAATGATTTGCAGCAAAGTTATGATCTAAGATGGACAGGCGTTCTCGGAGATACAACAATAAACGGAACCACTGTTACAATCACTAAATCAGGAGGATCATTTGCAACCCTGTTTGCTGCCCACCAGTATAAGCTGGCTAATGATCCTGTAAACCCCAATCCGGGTTCTAATAGTCCTTTTATAATAAGAATCCCATTTGAGGTTTGGAATATTGATAAGAATGAGCAGGTTAACTTGTTGGTTTATGATCGGTTAGGAGATCCGACTAAACCGGCATTTCAGGTTTGGAATACCTTAGGCAGAATGTATACCTGGGTAGTAAATACAAAATATAATCCTTCTGCTGTAATTGATCCCGCTTCTGCTATAGTTGCAGATAGTGCAACCTGGAACTGGGTATTTTTTACATCTGAATTTACAACCGGCGATGATTTAAAAATTCAGTATAGCCATCCGTTACAAATTGGTAAGGATACCTTTACTTTTACTGTACCGGGTACAAAGTACTTATCAACTCAGGCTAAACAGGATGTAAATAGTATAAATGTTTTCCCAAACCCGTATTATGGCGTAAACTCACTGGAAACAACCAAGTATGCAAGGTTTGTAACTTTTAACCATTTACCTGCTACGGCAACTATTCGAATATTTAATCTTGCCGGCCTCCAGGTTAGAGTTATAAATCATACAAACGGCGGTCAGTTTGAACAATGGGATTTGAATAATAGCTCGGGTTTGCCTGTGGCAAGCGGTTTATACATAGTGTATATAGATATGCCGGCGATTGGCGCTACTAAAATTCTTAAAGCGGCAATCATACAGGAACAACAATTCCCTGATCATTTTTAATGAAAAAAGAAAATCAAGGAGTAAAAATGAAAACATTAAAACGAATTTTTATAATACTAACTGTCATACTTTTAGGAGTTGACAGTATCTTTGCCGGCGGAGGTACCAGGAATGGCACCGGGGGCGCTTCGGAACTTGTTATACCGGTCGGTGCTCAGGGAATAGCATTAGCTGGTTCGGGTACAGCTACATCAACCGGTCTGGATGCGTTATTCTATAATCCTGCAGGCATTGCTTCTATGACAAACTCAGTTACGGCAGAGTTTTCACACATGAATTACATAGCCGATATAGGTGTTGAATACGGAGCAGTAGCGGTTAAATTTGAAGGATTCGGTATTCTTGAATTGGATATAAAGTCTTTAAATATAGGCAACATAGCTGTTACAACAGATGACCAGCCCGACGGAACAGGGCAGACGTTTTCGCCTGAATTCATAGTTGCGGGTGTCTCTTATGCTAAACAGGTTACTGACCGTATATCTATTGGTTTAACATTCCATTATATATCCGAAACCATTGCTCAGGTTAGCGCCACCGGGTTTGCAGTTAATGCAGGCGTACAGTATAAAGATATGGGAGATATACCTGGTCTAGACTTTGGATTGGCAATTAAAAATATCGGGCCTCAGATGACCTTTGGAGGCCCTGGCTTACTTGTTACCGCCGCTCCAACAGGATCAATTTCAACTCCCACGGACGCATTTCTAAGGGCTCCGAATTTTTATTCAATAAATGCCGCCGCATTTGATTTACCGTCGTCAATTGATGTCGGCTTAGGTTATGCTTATAGTCTTGATAATGTAAATGCGCTTCAATTATCCGGCACTTTTGAAAATAATAACTTCTCCGGAGACTTATATAATTTTGGTGTTGAATATGGGTATGACAAAATGTTCTTTGCAAGAGTTGGTTATTCCTATTCACCTACTAACCAGGATGCCGATTACATTTACGGTTTTTCTGCCGGCGCAGGTATCAACTATGATTTAGGCGGCGTTACCGTAAAAATTGATTATGCATACAGAAATGTAAAATATTTTGATGCTAATCAGGTTTTTGAGATTTCTTTAGGTTTCTGATTTTCCTGCTGTAAGACAGGCCTGCCTGCCGCCAGGCAGGTTTAGATTTCAGTTACAATTAACTGATCGTTAGATGATTAGATTAGAATCCGTCCTGATAATTTCGGGACGGATTTTTTTATCCTGTGTTTCTAACTCCTGCAGCTATTCCGTTAACTGTAGAACGAAGCAGCATAAGAAGCGATTCTTTTTTTGATTTCGGAATATTTCTTTTTCTAAACTGTTTTATAAATTTTACTTGTATAAAACTAATTGGATCGATATAAGGATTTCGGAGCAAGAGAGACCGCTGGAGAGACTTATCATGGTCTAATAAATTTTCTTCTCCCGTAATAGCAAGAACAGTTCGGCAGGAAAGTTCATATTCATAATCAATCATATCAAAAATCTTTTTGCCCTTTTTTAGGTCTTTGCATAAGGAAAGATATTCGCGTCCGATTATCATATCTGTCTTCATCAGTACCATCTCAATATTTGAAACAAGAACCTGGAAGAATTCCCACTCTCTGTACATATTTTTTATATCTTCAAGGGACGCAGTCTTATTTTGAATACAATGGTCAATTGCGGAACCGAAGCCGTACCAGCCCGATATTGTTTGCCGGTTTTGCGTCCATGCGAAAACCCACGGTATGGCCCTTAAATTACGCAGCTCCTTGCTTCTGTTTCTTGAAGAGGGACGTGAACCGATTTCGATATGTTCAATTATATCTATAGGTGTAATACTTCTAAAATAATCAAAAAAATCATGATGGTTTATTAGTTCTTTATAAACCAATAAAGCATTTGAGGATATATTTTCAAATAGACTGCTATATTTATCAAACTTATCTCTTATGTTATTTAATTTTGAACCGGCGGTTGTGCTTAAAACTGCAGAAGCCATAAGCTCAAGATTTTTTACTGCTATCTCCGGTATTAAATATTTAGACGATATCATTTCTCCTTGTTCGGTAATTTTTATTTTACCTTCAATTGTGCCTTCAGGCTGTGCAAGAATGGATTTATTAACCGGTCCGCCGCCCCGTGATATACTTCCTCCTCGTCCGTGAAATAATATTAGTTCTATCCTCCTGCTGTCGCATAATTTCTTCAAATTTTTTTGAGCTTTATACAATTCATAGTTTGAAGTAACTATCCCTCCGTCTTTATTGCTGTCCGAATATCCAAGCATTATCTTTTGTACATTCCCGCGCAATATTAAATGCTGAGCATAGGCCGGATTTTCGAAAAGTTCCTGCATTACAATGTGGGCTTTTCTAAGGTCGTCTATTGTCTCAAATAGAGGAAGTATATCAAAATGTGAATAGAATATTTTCTTGTCGGCAGTATTAATTAATCCGGCCTCTTTTGCTATTAATAATGCAGTAAGAACATCGCTTACTGACGAACAGTTGCTTATTATATAATCATCACAGGTATTGAACGCAATATTGTCTTTGCCCCATTTAATAACTGCAAATTCATTTATTATTTGCATTGTCTCTAAACTCAAACCACTGAATTTATTTCTTAACGGCCGTGAGTTTAAAATTTCAGTTGTTAATATTTTTATTTTATCCGGTTCATTTAAAGAATTAAAATCTTTTTGTAATTCGGCATAACGCAGTATTTCGCTTATAGCTGAAGCTAATAATGACGAATTCTGGCGGATATCCATCGCAGCAAATCTAAAACCGAAAGTTTTTACTTTATATATTATAGGAAGAAGATTAGTATCTGCAATAACTTTCCCTTTATTTTCAGCTAAACTTTTGTACATTAAGTACAAATCGTCAAGAAATTCTACTGAGTTATTATAACCCGTACCGGCTTGTGTTGATGATGTGCCCGGGATTTGTTTTGTTCGCTCAAGTTTACGTCCAATTAGCATTAGCTTTGCCCGATAAACTTCAGACGGATCACGGGGTATTTTATCTTCAGTATTGGTACCCAGAATAGTTCTATCCGCAACAATAGACTTGCTTAATTCTTTATTTACCGCGATAACATTAAGGGACGAACTTAAAGAGGTATGCAATTGTTCCAAATCTCTTTCGTACAGTCCGATTATTTGCCTTTTGTTATTTAGTAAAGTATTTTTTGTAATATCAACGGTAACAAATGGATGCCCGTCTCTGTCTCCACCTACCCATGAACCGAACTTAAATAATGATGGGGAAGCATCATTTATCTCATAGATAGTTTTTAGTTTTTTGTTTAATGATTGATAAAAGTCCGGGATTAAGTCATATAAAACTTCTTTAAAAAAGAATAGCCCGTGCTGTATTTCATCTTTTACTGTTACCTTGCGAAAACGAACCTCGTTTGATTGCCATAACAGGGTTATCTCTGTTTGAAGTTTAAGCCGTATTTCGTCGGTTTCGTCTGTTGAATTATTATAAAGTTCCCTTGCTAGTAATAATCGGCTGATTTTTAATATTTTTCTTAAAATCGTCTGTCGGGTTGCTTCTGTTGGATGCGCAGTAAAAACAGGAATAATTTCGAGTTGGCCAAGAATTTTTTTTATGTTTTCCTTGCTGACTTTATTCGATTTTAGTTGCATTAACACACTTGTAAGCGAACCTGTTTCAGGAGGTTTATTTTGGAGAGTATAATTTCTTTGAATCCTGATTCTATGTACTTCATCGGCAGCATTTACAAGAATAAAGTAAATTGAAAAAGCCTTTATTATTTTAATTGCTTTTTCTATGCTAAGTGAATTGATTACAGTTACAATCTCTTCTCTGATTGATCTGCTGCCGGTGTTCAGGGGTTCGCTTCTTAATTGTTTTGTTAAGGCGCGAAGTATCTCGACAGTTTCATATACACCGTGCCCGGCTTGTTCCTTTAAAACATTCCCTAATATTATTCCCAATTCCTTTATATCTCTTTTTAGTGGTGTATCCTCGCTAAAATCTTCAAGATGATTTAAAGACCTTTTACTCATGGTTTTTTTTTCTATTTTTACTTATTATAATACAAAAATAATATTATGTAAATAGTGATCTACTATAGGTTTAATAATAATTAACTGAAGTTACGCAAATGATATTTAAAGTAGCCCCGACATTTAGAGCCTGTCCCGATTCGATCGGGAGGGATCGCTAAATTACAAAACATGTTCGGCTTTAGCCAAAATGATATGAAAATAGTGGCTTGACCATAGGCTCATCTGCCTCCGGTGGAAAAGCCAATAAAATCAGGGCTTCATTATTCTCTGAGTTAAAAATCGAGGCTGTTCATAATAATTCTAATATCTGAGTAACTTCAGTAATAAATAAAAATACTCATTACAAATTGATTTAAATAATTTATAATTAATAAAAATAATAACAAATATAGTACGCAGGTGTACACCAAATTCCAAATTTTATAAGTACTGCGAATTATATTTAAATTAGAGGCTGAAAAATATGAAATATTTCTTCTCGGTTATAAATACAATTATTTTAGCATCTTTTATCTTTTTAGGGTGCAGTTCTGAACCAGTAACAAAAAATATAACCCCGGAGAAATTCAATCCTAGTATTACTCAAAAAGTAAATGAGTTTCGAATTGATTTTGCATACCGCAAATTTAAATTTAATATCCCATACGGATCACAAATCGATTCTATTGAAACCGATACAATTAAAAAATCAATTATTATAGATTTTAATGCCAATTTTAGCTACCAGCCGTTTAGAAAACAAAATGTTGAAATGTTGTATTCTGAAGTAAAAAATGTTTTTGGCGATAAGTTTGCTGATTATTCCTATACTATTAATACATTAAAACGCCCCGTTGAAGATTTAATCCCTAATTATTATAGAAATGATACATCAAAATATGATAATACGCGATTGCCGGTAAGTATTAATTTAAGGCCGATCCCGGTTGTTCAAAACTTTAGCAGGGCGTATCTTCCGTCAAACGGATTGTTTGGTAAAAATATTGTGTTATGGCCGAGTCATGGATGGTATTATAATAACAAAGCTGACCGCTGGGAATGGCAGCGCCCCAGGCTTTTTCAGTCAGTTGAAGATGTATTGCCGTTATCTTTCATAGTCCCTTATTTAATACCTATGCTGGAAAATGCAGGAGCACTGGTTTTTGACCCGCGTGAACGGGATATTCAAAAAAATTCAATTGTGATCGACAATGATTCGCCTTTGGATATAAAATTAAAGAATTACATTGAAAATAGCTCAGATAAGAATAATAAATGGAGAGAAGGACCAACAGGATTTGCTGTAGGTAACCCCCCTTATTCTTCGGGATATAACCCTTTTACTAAAGGAACAAGCCGGGTTATTTTATCTGATACTGACGAATCTGCTTCTGCACTCTGGATACCGAATATTCCGTCAGAAGGGAAATATGCAGTTTATGTATCATATTCATCATCAGATAATAATGCCTATGATGCAGAATATACGGTTTTCCACGAAGGTGTAGAAACAAACTTCAGAGTTAATGAACAGATAGGCGGCAGCACATGGATTTATCTGGGAGAATTTAAATTCGATAAAGGTTATAATCCCGGAAAAGACATGGTAGTATTATCTAATAAAAGTTCGGAACAAGGGAAAATAATCTCGGCAGATGCAGTTCGATTAGGGGGCGGTAAGGGAATCATCGAAAGGGGCGGCAGTACTAGTAGCCGGCCGAAAATTTTTGAAGCTGCACGGTATTATTTGCAGTATGCAGGCATGCCGGATACCTTGGTTTATAATTTAGACCACGATACTAGTGATTATACTGATGATTATAAATCCCGTGCAGAATATGTTAACTATCTTTGTGGTAAGCCTTTTGGTCCTAATGGAGATAGGGACGTAAAGGGACTTGGTATCCCAATTGATCTTTCCCTTGCATTTCACACCGATGCTGGAATAGCGCATAGCGATACTTCGGTAGGTACTCTTGCAATTTATAGCATTCCGGATGAAAAAAAGAAAGACGTATTTCCAGGTGGTACTTCGAGATTTGTAAACAGGGATTTTGCCGATATAATTCAAACTCAAATTGTTAACGATATTCGTGCAAAATATGATTCAACATGGACAAGAAGGCAGCTTGAGAATTCAGACTATAGTGAAGTAGTCCGTCCAAATGTCCCTTCGGTTTTGATCGAACTATTATCCCATCAGAATTTTAATGATATGAAACTTGCTCTTGATCCGGGTTTTCGTTTCGATGTTTCAAGAGCAATCTATAAAGGGATTTTACGTTTCTTGTCGGCACAGTATAAAACATCATAAATTGTACAACCTCTTCCGGTTAAAAATTTCAGCTCCTCGTTTGACATGAATGGTAATGTTAAACTAAAATGGAAGCCTGTGGATGACGCACTTGAACCAACAGCTAAACCGGATAAATATATTATTTATACGCGGATTAACAACGGTAGTTTTGATAATGGGAAAATTGTAAATGAGCCAAATGCTGTTATAACTAATATCTCACCCGGAGTAATATATAGTTATAAAGTTACCTCCGTTAATAAAGGCGGAGAAAGCTTTCCATCGGAGATACTTTCGGTTTGTAGAATGGATAATAATAAAAAGCCGGTATTAATAATCAATGGATTTTATAGAGTATCCGGACCGGCAATTCTGGAAGATTCTAAATATAATGGTTTTTTCAACACTGTCGACCCCGGAATTCCGGATAAATATGATTTAAGTTTTTCAGGAAACCAATATGATTTTGATTCAACACATCAATTTATTTCTAATGATGAACCCGGATGGGGAGCAAGCTATTCCGATAATGAAGCAAAAATTGTTGCAGGTAATACTTTTGATTATCCGTATGTGCATGGGTCATCTATAAAAGAATCGGGTTATTCTTTTGTTTCTGCCGGAGACGGAGCAGTTGAAGATAGTTCTGTTGATCTTTCGAATTATAAGTTCGTTGATTTAATCCTGGGTGAACAGAAAATTACTAATGTCTCCCCAAAAAAACTTGATGACTCTGAGCTGGTAAATTATAGGACGTATACAAAAAAAATTCAAAGAATAATTGATAATTATACTCAATCCGGAGGGAATTTATTTATTTCTGGTTCTTATGTCGCAAGTGATATATTTAATAGTAATAAAACAGATACTACGGATATAATTTTCGCAACAACAATTCTAAAGTATAAATTGGATGCAGACCATGCTTCAAAAAGCGGGGAAGTATATTCTGTAAACTCCGATTTTATTCATGGGTTTAATCATATATTATTTAATACGAATTTTAATGATTCTCTCTATGCAGTGCAAGCTGCTGATGCAATATCTGGTACCGGCGGCAGTAAAGTAATACTTCGTTACAATGAGAATGGATTTCCGGCTGCTATTGCATATAAGGCCAAATATGGAGTAATAGTTTTTGGATTTCCTTTTGAAACAATAATGAATGAAACAGTTAGAAATGAAATGATGAAGGAAGTAATCAACTTTCTTCTGAAATAGAAAATCGCTAATTCGTTAAGCAAGTATTTATTGTTGTTGATAATTAGTTTATTTTTCGCTAAGATTGTAGAATAAATGGAATAATAATAAATTTTTAGTTAGAACTTTTTTATAAATAACTAAGTCCTAAAATTCCGCAATAACGAAGGGGGCTGAATCATGAATATTACTTACAGGATTCTATTTTTTGCACTTCTATTCTCTCAAGTTATACTAAATGCTACAAATCAACTAACTGTTCAGAATCCCGGTGTTTGGGGTACCAAACCCGGATATATTGATAAGGCAACTTTAGTAATTGAGCCAATGGGTGGATATGTTCAGCAATCCCTGTATCTAACCTATTCAGATCATAATCAATTTCCTTCCGGTACTCAATTAGAAATTGAACACAGTTTTGAACTTCCTCCGGGTTCGGTTATTACCGATTTATGGCTGTGGATTGGCGATAGTGTTATGGATGCAGCAATGATGAATACATGGAAAGCTAGATCAATTTATGATAGTATCGTTGTAATTAAGCATGACCCGGCTTTACTCACCGTAAATGCAAATCAGTATGATTTGCAAATTTATCCTCTAACTCCGGGTAGTACCCGCAGGGTAAAAATAACCTTTATTACACCTACCACATGGTTCGGGAATACAGCTTCGGCGGTCGCAGCGTTGAATATGCTAAATTCTAATAATGCAGCGGTAAAACCATTGGAAGTTTTTTTTAAAGTTTCAAGTGATGTTTGGGGTGTACCTTCACTAATTGAAGTACCTCAAGCTAATTTTCAGAACTTCGTTGATACATTAGGATATATTTATAAATATTATAAAATTAATGATTTAAGCAGTCTGCCAAGTTTGACGTTGACATATCAAACTTATTTTACAAACGGATATTTTTTTAGCGGCTACAAAAAACCTAAAGACTATTCCTATTTTCAGTTAGGAGTATCTCCGGGAAAGCTGTTTAATTTAGTAAATGATACTACTTCACGTAAATGTTTAGTTGGTATAGACCTTAGTGGAGGGCATAACAAAAATCTTGCGTCATTGATTCCGAATTTGAAAGGAGCATTGAAAGCAGCTTTAAAATCAAATGACTATTTTAATATTATTGTTACCGGGATCGGCGAGATTAAAAAACTTTCCCCCGCCTGGGTTCATGCCTCCCCGGATTCCATAAACGCAATACTAAATCTATTTTCCACTAGTACATTTGCTGACTCTATTAGTATCACAACTCTTCCAACAATTGTTTACTGTGATGCAGATGCTGCAAACGGCTGGCAGTTTCCCGGTATAGATCAGTTTGCTTCGGTTGAAACTTTTCCTGATATTCAAACAGCAGCGCAATATTTTTCACGAGCAAATGTTGTTGCTGCTTACCGGGAGGGCTATGATAACCTGATGAATTCTGCTACCTTTAATGCGATCCTTCCTTCTCTGGATTCATTATTTGCACGGGGAGGGCGCGTTTTAAGTTATTATGACTTTAACCGTAATGGGAGGGAACTCTTAGCATCTCATTATATAAACGACTTGTCTACCCTGGCTGTTGATCATGATGAGGTAGATTTATACCGGAATATAAATGGTAATATTGGAAGTTATTTCCCCGAATCTTTAGAACATGACGCGTCTTACTTTTTAACTTATGCCGATACTTCTGTTAAAATTGAATTAATGGATCAGAACGGCAGACCCGCAGTTATTTCTAAGAAGATTAAAAATGGTTTATTGATTGTCTCGGGAATTTGGGAATTAACCGATAACGGGGGAATGAAAGAAACACTTGATATTCCTCTGCTTGGATTAAATACCTCATCAAATTATTTTCAATTAGTCCAATTACTTAATGAAATTAGAACCGAATATAATGCCGGAAAATTTGACAGGGTTCTGATTTTTAGTAACTCGGATTCACTAATCCAAAAATACGATGCCATTTCATCGATAAGTTCTTATTTATCGGGATTTTCAAATGGAAAGCCAGCATTTAATAGTATTAATTTATTAGATGGCAGCGATTTTACTCCACCCTCTTTAACAGATGGCGGGACAACATATTTTGGCAGCGGGTACCTTACAAATGTATTATCGGATTCTACTAATGGGATGCATCTTGAAACCGGAGCATCTAACTGGAATTATATCGATACATCGTTATCGGCTTATTCACCGCCTTTAAGTGAAAACTTCACAATCATTGCCGGAGATTCGGTTCACAGCACATTAATAGAAATTAGGGAAATAAATCCGGTTGCAAATGACCCAACCAAACCAAAATTTTTTATCGGCTCTACTACGGCAAGTGATAGTTTAATATTAAATGTTTCATCTCAATTTATCAATCTGCCGGGCACCCGGAATGCCCATCTTAATCTAAGTATTAGTCATGATACATCAGCAGGAGAAAGTGTTATCCCGTCGATGCTGGGTAATGAAAAACTTAAAGACCTGTTCGCTAATGCAAGTTATGATACTTCCCAAATTGTTAACCTGGCCTTGCAATATAGGCTGCTGTGCAATTATACTGCGCTAATTGCGTTGATGCCTAATGACACTCTTCATTTTATGCAAAACCCTAATGATGAGGGGAGTTATATTTCGACGGCTGTAAAAAACAACGATGAAAAGTCTGACTCTGTTAGCTTAAATATTTATCCAAATCCCTTCAACCCTTCAACTGTAATTTTAGTAACAACAGCTTCACCGTCTGAAGTAAGTTTAGTGATTTATAATATTTTAGGCCAGAAAATCAGAGCATTTAATACGCCGGGATTAGTTAATGGAAGGGAATCATACTCTTGGGACGGCAAAAATGACTTTAATAGGAGTGTTAGCGCAGGAGTTTATTTTGCCAGAGCTGTAATAAAGGTAAGCTCTAATAATAAAATGATCGTTAAAACAAAAAAAATGATCTTGCTCAAATAAAAACAATTGTTGCCTAAGAAACGGTTAATGATGAGAAAATACTGTAAATAAATATTAATCATAGAATAGTTTCTAATTAAGATCGGAACCTGTGATGAAACCAAAGTATAATAAATTTTTTGTATTCATACTTGTTTCAGCTATTTCATTTATTCTAGGCGCAGTATTTGTCGGCACCTATGAAAATGCACCGGTTACAAAAGAAGTAATTAACTCAGCAGAAAGAATGATTGGCTTAAAATTTACGGAAGTTCAACAGGATACAATGCTGGATTTACTTAATGATCATTTAAAGAATTATGAAAGCATAAGGGACATAAATCTTCCAAATAGTGTATCGCCAGCGGTTATATTTAATCCAATTCCCGAAGGATTCAATGCTCCGGAAGGAAAATCCACAATTGTGTTCAGCGATTATTCAAAAACTAAATTGCCTAATAATAAAAATGATCTGGCCTTTTATTCCGTAGGCCAGCTCGGGTATTTACTCAAAACAAGGCAGATCACATCTGTTGAGTTAACAAGCCTGTTTTTGAAAAGATTAAAAATATATGGGCCTGGCTTACATTGTTTAATAACTTTAACAGAAGATCTGGCGATGGAAGAAGCGAAAAATGCTGATAAAGAAATTACTGCAGGTAAATATCGCGGACCCTTGCATGGTATTCCATTCGCTGTTAAAGATTTATTTAATACAAAAATATATAAAACCACATGGGGTGCCGCACCTTATGAAAATCAAATCATTGATGAAGATGCCACTATTATTAAAAAACTTAGAGATGCAGGTGCTGTTCTAATCGCAAAGCTTTCTATGGGTGAATTAGCTATGGATGATGTCTGGTTTGGCGGATTGACGAGAAATCCCTGGGATACCACTCAAGGCTCCAGTGGTTCATCAGCAGGCTCTGCTGCTGCTGTATCTGCCGGTCTTGTTCCCTTTGCCATTGGTACCGAAACGTGGGGATCAATTGTTTCGCCTTCTACGAGGTGTGGTGATACCGGCTTAAGGCCTTCTTATGGCCGCGTGAGTCGGCATGGAGCTATGGCATTAAGCTGGTCAATGGATAAAATTGGCCCCATTTGTCGAAATGTGGAAGATTGTGCAATTGTTTTTAATTATATATATGGGCCTGATGGATTCGATCAGACTCTTTATAATTATCCTTTTAATTATTCGCCTAAAATTAATCTGAAGGGAATGAAAATCGGCTTCCTCGAGGATGATTTTAATAGTGTATATCCGTTTAAAACTAACGATTCTTTAACTATTGCAGAATTAAAAATACTTGGTGCTATTCTTGTACCAATAAAACTCCCGGATATTCCGGTAAATGATATCGCTTTGATACTTGATTCTGAGGCCGGCGCTTCTTTTGATGAACTAACAAGGAGCGGAAAGGATGACTTGCTTGCGAGGCAGGGCAAAGATAATTGGCCTAATATCTTTCGTTCATCAAGATTTATTCCGGCTGTTGAATATATAAATGCAAATCGCATACGTTATTTGCTCATCCAGGAAATGGAGAAAATGCTGAATCAAAATAAAATAGATATTTATCTCGCCCCTTCCGATGAAGGCGATAATTCATTAACTACTAATCTGACAGGTCATCCTCTGGTTGTTCTTCCTAACGGTACTACTGATGGAATACATCCTTCAAGTATTACCTTTGTAGGACGCCTGTTTGATGAAGGATATATTCTTGCAGTCGCTAAAGCTTATCAGGATGCAACAGGATTCCATTTAAAACATCCGACAATGTTTAAATAATCTGCGTATTTTAATGGGAATATTATCATTGAATTATAAATGTGTTAATTCCAATTCTGAAGTTATTTTCCCCTCTATAATTTAACCGCCACGCAAAATCCAATTGAATTGGGGATAATACCTGTCCAAGACTAAATCCCATTTCATAAAACGGATGTGTAAATTCTTGTAATGGATATGGTGATATAGATATTGATTTATCATTTACGTCGGAATAAGCGACATTAATAAATCCTGTGAGTTGAAGCTCCAGGTTCTTTATACCGGGGATTTTAGAATACCTGAAAAAATCATCGCCGAAATAATGTTCTATGTTTAATGTTAAAACGCGGCTGCCGAGAATTTCATTAAGATTCAATGTCCTGAATGTAAAATCCTGGCCCGTTGAATTTATATTGCCTGGGACTGAATATAACATCTGGTATGGTAAAACTCCGTTTGTGAATTGTCCGAATATTTTAAAGTTAAGTTGTTCCGACTTAAAAGTTTTAATCATACCATTAATATTCAGTTTGTAAACTGTAAAATCGTTATCACTATTTAAAATAGTCTTGTTGGCATACTGTATGTCTGCGCCGAAAGTAGCATAACTGTTATCTTCTGAGATTCTTCTTCTGGCAAACCCATCTTCAATATAATCTCTAAAATCAAAATTAAAGCCTGCCGTTAAAGCAGTTATTTTAGTATCGTAAATAGCAGGGTTATCGGAGAACTGTTTA
>Ga0181520_10007478_pt1 | contig 16076 bp, 13 predicted proteins | sample PEATcosm2014_Bin_29_FD_132451 | JGI IMG/M metagenome (GOLD analysis project Ga0181520, IMG submission 132451) | Peatland microbial communities from MTU Mesocosm Facility, Houghton, MI, USA - PEATcosm2014_Bin02_30_metaG | ecosystem: Environmental > Terrestrial > Soil > Wetlands > Peat | place...
CAGGCGGATGCTGCTCACAAAGCTGCTCGTTGCACAACTCGATAGAGCCGCGAAGCCCTGAGAGCGTTGGGCTCTCACAACTCTAACGCTACCAAAATGCGATATAGTTTCCTATAGTAGAACTAAGCCGGGCGGAATACGACGACGATCCCGGAAGCCCAACATAGGAGTACGCCCATGTCGACCGAATTGCCGAAAGCCTACGACCCCCATGCCGTGGAGGACAAGCAGTATCAGTTCTGGCTGGAACAAGGGGTCTTCAACGCCGAAGTCAACCCGGACAAGCCGCCCTTCTGCATCGTAATCCCGCCGCCGAACGTGACGGGTGTCCTGCACATGGGCCATGCGCTGGATAACACGATCCAGGACCTCCTGACCCGCTGGCACCGGATGCGCGGCTTCGAGGCGCTGTGGCTGCCCGGTATGGATCACGCCGGCATCGCCACCCAAAACGTGGTGGAGGCCCAGCTTGCCCGAGAGGGCACCGACCGCCACGCCCTCGGGCGCGAGGCCTTCGTGCAGCGGGTGTGGGAGGTCAAGGACCGCCATCACGCCCACATCGTCAAGCAGCTTCGCCGCTTCGGCTCGTCGCTCGACTGGCGGCGCGAGCGCTTCACCCTCGACGAGGGCTGCTCCTGCGCCGTGCGCGAGGCCTTCGTGACGCTGTACGAGCAAGGCCTCATCTACCGCGGCGCGCGGATGATCAACTGGTGCCCGCGCTGCGCCACCGGCTTGAGCGATCTGGAAGTGGAGCACGAGGAGCACAACGGCCACCTGTGGCGCATCCGCTACCCGGCGGCGAACGGCGGGCCTGGCGTGGTCGTGGCGACGACCCGGCCCGAGACGATGCTGGGCGATACCGCGGTTGCGGTGAACCCGAACGACCCGCGCTACAAGGACCTCATCGGCCAGACGGTGATGCTGCCGCTCATGGATCGCCCGATCCCCGTGATCGCCGACGAGTACGTGGACATGGAGTTCGGCACGGGGGCGCTCAAGGTGACGCCCGGCCACGACCCGAACGATCTCCTCCTTGGCGAGCGGCACAATCTGCCCAGCATCAACGTGATCGGCCCCGACGGCACGATGACCGCCGAGGCGGGACGTTTCGCCGGCCTGGACCGCTACGAGTGCCGCAAACAAGTCGAGACCGCGCTGGAAGAACGGGGGCTTCTCGAGGGCATCGACGCTTACAGGCACCAAGTCGGCCAGTGCAGCCGCTGTGACACCATCGTGGAGCCGCTCGTGTCCACCCAGTGGTTCGTGCGCATGGCCCCACTGGCGAAGGAGGGCCTCGAAGCCGTCCGCAACGGCAAGGTGACCTTCGTGCCGGAGCGCTGGACGAAAGTCTACTGCGACTGGCTCGAGAACATCCAGGACTGGTGCATCTCGCGGCAGCTTTGGTGGGGACACAGTATCCCGGTGTGGTACTGCGATGACTGTCGCGAGCAAATATGCACCCGCGAGGACCCGACAGGCTGTCCGCACTGCGGCGGGACCAACCTGCGCCAGGACGAGGACGTGCTCGACACGTGGTTCTCGTCGGCGCTGTGGCCGTTTTCCACCCTCGGCTGGCCGGACGACACGCCGGAGCTGCACTACTTTTACCCCACCACCGTTCTGGTGACCGGCTATGACATCATCTACTTCTGGGTCGCCAGAATGGTGATGATGGGCATACACCTGCGCCATGAGGAGCCGTTCGGCAAGGTGTTCATCCACGGTCTCGTGCGCGATGAAACCGGCCGCAAGATGAGCAAATCCATCGGCAACGCCGTCGACCCCATCGAGCTGATGGACCAGTACGGGGCCGACGCCATGCGCTTCGCGCTCACCCAGCTCATCACCCACGGTCAAGACCTCACCCTGAACCGCCACCCCCTCGACCCGAAAGACGCGTCGAAGGGGTACGAGTATCCGAAGGTGTTAGGGGCGCGCAACTTTTGCAACAAGATCTGGAATGCGTCGCGGTTCGTGATGATGAACGTTCCCTACCCCCCTGCCCCCCTCCCTGGTAGGGAGGGGGAGACGGACACCCTCCCCTGGGGCGACCTTGCCATCGCCGACCGATGGATTCTGTCGCGGCTGCTGAACGTGCTGAACGCGGTGCACCGCCACCTGTCGAGCTACAACCTCGCGCAGGCGGCCGATGCGCTGTATGATTTCATCTGGACGGAATTCTGCGACTGGTACCTGGAGTTGTCCAAGACAGCGCTGTATGGCGACGATCCGGTCCGCAAGGCCGCGGTGCAGGCGGTGCTCCGGCGCGTGCTCGGCGATGTGCTCAAAGCCCTGCACCCGTTCATGCCGTTCATCACCGAGGAGATCTGGCAGCGGCTGGAGCCGAAGGCCGAAAGCCTTGCCATCCAGCCTTACCCGACCGGAACGGACCTGTGCGCCGATGCCGACGCGGAGCAGCGACTGGGCGAGATGCAGCAGATCGTCACGGCGATCCGGGCGCTGCGGGCCGACTTCAACATCCCGCCGGGGCAGCGGCTGGCGGTGACGCTCATCCCCTCCGACACCTACGCACTCGATGCCTACGAGAAGCAGCGAGCGGGCATGATCGCGCTTGGCGCCGTCAGCGACCTCCACCTCGTCGGGCCGGATGCGCCTCGACCGCGCGGAGCGGCCTCGACCGTCGCCGCAGGTACGCACATCTTCCTCCACCTGCACGGGGCGGTGGACCCGATGAAGGAGATGAAGCGGCTGGAGAAGCGTATCGAGGGCCTGGAGGGCGAAGCCCAGAAGTGCAACAGCAAGTTGATGAACGAGGGCTTCACCAAGCGCGCTCCGGCCGAGGTCGTCGAGAGGGAGCGCCAGCGGGTGGATGACATCCATGCAACGATAGCGAAGCTGCAGGAGCAATTCGACACGTTTGCGGAGTTGAACGGCTAAACGGCGGGCCACTCCGCGAGAGGATGGGTCGGACTACGGGAGCGCCAGCCTCATCGGCGGCCTGGGCGGCTGCAGGCCGCCAACTGTATCCGGCCCGGCCGTCCGTACGGGGTGAACGGCAGGGCCGGATACTTCGCTGCGCTCGTAGTCCGGCCCCTCCACGACGCCGGCGCCCACTGCACAGGAGAGTGATCGGTATGCTCAAACTCATAGCTGTTTTTGGCATGGCGGCTTTGGCCGTTGGCGGGTACTGCCAGGTCACTCCTTTCAGTATCTGCGCTCACCTCAACGGGGGCGAGGAGTACCAAGACCATCAGCGCGAACTACAGCTTCTGCAGCAAGCCGGCATCCGAGGCGTGAGAGCCGACTTCACCTGGGGCTACTTCGAGCCACAGAAAGGCAAGTGGCAGTTCGAGGTCTTCGATCGACTCATCCCGGACGCAAAGGCCCACGGCGTGACCCTCCTGCCAATCCTGTGCTACAACGTGGACTGGGCGTTCCCGGTGCAGGACCATCTCGACGATTGGTGCGAGTACGTGCGCACGGTGGTCACGCGGTACAAGGGAGACCTGAAGTACTGGGAAGTCTGGAACGAACCGAACATCGAGTTCTGGAAGCCGAAGCCGAACGCCGACGAATACACGCGGCTGCTGAAGGCCACCTACGATACGATCAAGCAGATCGACCCCACCCTGCAGGTGGTCTATGGCGGGACCGCCGGCGTGCCGCTCGACTTCCTGCGCCGCAGTTTCGAACTGGGCGGCGCCAAGGCCTGCGACGTGCTGGCGATCCACCCGTACCGCTACCCCACCGCGCCCGAGGAAGGGGGCATCGCCGAGGATCTCGTGAAGGTTCGCCAACTGCTGGCCGAGTTCGGCGGCAAGCAGCCGATCTGGATCACCGAATTCGGCTGGCCGACGCACATCAACCCGGCGGTCGGCGACGGCGCCCTTTTCGCGCAGATGATCGCCTACTCCGCGAAGCAGCGCTTCCCCGGGACGGCCAGCTTCCGCGCGGCGATTCTCGATGTGCCGGGCGCGCCAGGCTTCGGCCCGCTGACAGGGATCGTGCGCGACGGCTTGCGCAGGATGCCCGGCTTCTCGGTGCGCATCATTGGCCTCGCCGATCTCGCGGCCCTCAGCCCCGCCGACACGCCCGTCCTGGTGATGCCCTCTACCGAGCAATACCCGGCGGACTATTTCGACCAGATCCTGCGATTCGTGCGCGAGGGCGGCCTGCTGGTGCACATTGGCAACACGCCGTTGTACTACGCCGCCCGGCTGAAGGACGGCAAGTGGGAGTCGCCGATCGCGCCGGAGGAGGCCCGAGCATCCCTGCACGTCGGCTGGAAAGCCTGGTGGACCGAGAAAGGCCTGCCCGAAAGCGCCGATCATTCAATGCTGGCTGTTCCCGCTGATTCCGGCATCGTGCTCCCGCAACGCCTGGGCAGCGCGCGGTGGCTGACTGACGCGAAACTCGCCGGCAAGGACCGCTTAATCCCGCTCGTCAACTCGTACAAGGGCGACGCGCTGGCCGGCAGCCCGGTGGCCCTGTATCTCTACGACAGCGACCTGAAGGGCGCATTTCTCGGCATCTGCCTCGACACATCGCTGACCGGCGTGACCGACGACACTGAGGCGCTGTATCTGCCGCGGGCGTACATGATCGCATTGCGGGGCGGGATGTCGAACATCTACTGGTACGAGTTCCGCGACGGCGGCGATGACCCCGCATACAACGAAGACCGCTTCGGTGTCATCCACCACGACATGACCCCCAAGCCAGCGTATCTCGCCTACCAGGCGATGGCGGCGGCGCTGGGCAAGGCGAAGTTCATCGGGGAAGTGGCGGTCGGGAAGGGCGCGCACTGCTGCCTGTTCGACACCGGCGTCACGAAAACGGCAGCCCTCTGGCATCCCGGCGGCGAGGTCAAGGTTACTCTGAAGGTCTCAGGCACAGGAGTCAAAGCGACCGACTACCTCGGCAAGCCGCTGACTGTGCAGGTTCGGGGCGGGAAGGTCACGCTGCCGGTAAGCGAGGGCGTCGTCTACCTGACGGGGCTGAAGGAGGTCGGTGGAGCGGAGTAGAGGCCATGCGCGCCGTATGGAACAGAGGGGCCGTGACACGCGCGTCGCGCCTTCGGTCGCGGCCCCGAGGACCTGTCGGGGGTGAGGCGTCTGCGGAAACTACGTAGGTCCTTTGCGTAGTTTTCCTCGCGAAACTCAGTAGAATCCCTGATTGACACCCCCCCGCGCTCTAGTTGTATAGTCCCGGTGACAACTTGACGTGCAAGCGAGTCAGTCCGGGAGGGATCGCTATGCAGACAGTCGCCTTCGTCGCCCCTCGCCGTACCTCTCTCACCGCCCTTCGTCTCACTCGTATCTTGCCGATCGCACTCATCGTCTTGTGCGCTCTGGCAGCCTCATCCTCCCCCTTATGGGCGCAGACGCTCACCGTCCAGATCATCCAGCCCGACAACGACCCATTCACCGTTGCGGTCGGCGTTGCGCAGCCGTTTGAGGCCGTCGCGTACATCGACGGCGTCGAGCTTGACTACGGAGCGGTCACATGGGACTGGAGTTTCGGCGACGCTACCGACGACTCCACCGACAATCCCACGGCGCATACTTATGCGGATGTGGGCAACTACGTGGTTACGGTAACCGCCACCTACAACGGCCTGCAGGCTCAGGACGCGATCAGCGCGGCGGTCTCGCCTGCAGAGGTGGAAGCGGGCATACAGATACTGCCAACACCGGGCAGCAATGTGTGCGATATGGTCACAATAAAGATACGCATCCCGAGTAAGGCTTTGAACGATAGTCAACACTACTTCGGAGGCGCTAAGTTCTATAAGAAGAACGCGGATGGCAACTGGGTGAGGCAGTATCCCACGAATGACCAATGGAGCGCTATCTTTGCCGAGACCGAGAACGGGATCGACTACCAGGCAACCTCGTACCTGTGGGATTCGGCCGGCGACCTCAATATTGGTGTCAACTGGAAGATCGAGTACTTTCTCGTGGGCCAGACCGTGCCGCCACCCGCCACGAGGCCACCCGACATCGTCGGCTCCAAGGAGGTCACCTGGACACCAGGCAATACCGTAGTCACCTCCGGAACCGACGTTATTTTCCACCACACTGGGGATACCTCGCACCCGGTTACCTTCGGCATCGCCCACCTCGCCTGCGCAGCCCCGCAGTTCAACGTCACACTTAGCATCTACTCATTGTCGGGCGGTGCGACGCCGGTAGCGACCGTGACGCCGCCGGGCGGCTACGGAATCGGGGCCGGTCAGACGATCACGTGGGACGGCAAGATCGGCGGGGCCGACGCCCCCCAGGGCATCTACACATACATGGTGTACGCGCAGCATCCTGCCGCGCCCGGATGCTCCGATCAGGACAAGTCGAGAACGCTGACGGTCAGCTTGCCCGATAACTGTTTCTACTGGGTTGGCGGCGATGACGGGGCGGGCACTCTCACGGCGATGGTGAAGTATCACCTGAGCCGCCACGCGGGGAACTGCTGCATTCGGTTCTACGACGGAAACATGGACCCCATGGCCACCGCTGACAACCAGAGCTGCGACGCTGGTGACCACTGGAGTTCGCCCATCACTCTGGACGCACTGGACGAGTACGGAGAGGTCATCAGCCCGATCTGGTGCGTCGTGTCCGCCCAGGAGGACACGGACACGGCGGCGCTCAACCGCGGCCAGGACACGAAGGTGGCGCTACAATGCGGCACAACCACTGCGAACACGCCGACCGCGCGGCTTGAGTCGGTGGAGTTCACGAACGGGGAGGGTGTCGAGATAGATGGGACCGGCACCACGTACAGCACGCCGCAGTGGCAGGACAACTCGTCTCCCCATGACGGGGACGCGGGCGATCCGGGAGACCATCGCTATCCCATCTGCTACGTGCGGAACAGCCGGCCGACCGTCACCGCCACGTTCGACGTTCTCCCCGCCGACCTGGCCTCGCAAGTGAGTTCCATCCTGATCGAGGGCAACGGCAGCGGCCTAACCTTCCCTGCCGCCAGCGCGTCGGTCTCCGGTGGGCAGGCCACGCTGTCGGGCGCGACGAGCACGACGAGCGTTCCGGACCACGTGTGCTGGGATAACCCATTGAGTATCGACTGGCAGGCATCGTTCACGGGAGGAGCCACGTGGGCCGGCGCGGGCACGAGTAGCAACGAGGCCTTCATCACGCTCGAAGCGCCGGGTTGCACATTCCGGACCGTGCTCTACCTCGCGACCAAGGGCGGGGGCACTGACGCGGCCAGTTGCGTATCGGCCACCTGGGGGCAGTTCTCCCCGCGCACCGTTTGCGCCTGGGACGACAGCGCCGGCTCCTACACTCGAGCGTTGCACTACTACCATACGGACGGAGCCCACAACATCACCACGGCGGAAGGCCTCCTCAACCCTAACAACCCAGGCAACCCGTACCCCGAGGGCCAGTGCGGAGCGTGGGCCCACTTGCTGCAGGACACGTTCTCGGCTAACGGGATCGCGTCGGACTGGACGACGGTCCTCGTGCCCGGGGGTAGCGACCCTCAGCCTCCAAGCCCGCCGACCCCGGGCAGCGATAGCACGACCTCCCCAGCCACATCCCTTGGTTTCTTCGTGGTGAAGTGCAACTCCAATGGGAACCAGCCGTGGATGAGTGCCCGCAACGGGTACACCGACGATTCGTATCTAATAGACTTCACTATCAACACCCACGGGCCGGGCGCGCCCGGGCAGAACGAGCAGACACCGGCCAGTTTCGCGTTCTACAACCACTACATTGTCCGCCAGAACGGGTGCTACTACGACCCATCGTATGGGATCTCTGCTGTGACGAAGCACGCCTACACCAACGCGGCCGTTGACAGATACCTCGAGGTCGGCCTGGTGCGAAGCCGCATCGTACCCGCAACCGGGGGCTTCCCGGCTGCGCCCGACCTGACCATGAATCCGTAACCCAGGAGGCTGGTTGAAATGGCGCTGCGAGTACAACAACATACTCCTGCCTCGCTATCCGCTGCTGCCGTCCTGTGCGGATGCGTCGCGCTTGCCGGGTGCACACAACTTGAGAGCGGTGGTGCCAACAGGGGGGGCGCGAAGGAGGCCCAGGCAAGTGGCGCTGCGCCACAGGCACCCGAGGAGAAGCCCCAGCCGCCTGGCAAGGTCGAACTCCACACGCTCGAAGCGACCCCTTGGGCCCAAGCGCCTGAATCGATCAAGGGCACCATCCGTGTTCAGTGGCCGAGCGCGGGACAATGGCGAACCATCCCCGTCATCCTGGAGTGGTCGCAGTACAAACTGGCCGTGCGGCGCGTTGGCACTACGGGCCCGGACCTTACCCCGGTGACGTGGCATTGCATGGAGCTGCACTCGCTCGACGCGGACGTGCCATACCTGTGGTGCTGGGGTCCAGTCCTGGTGGCCGGCTATCCCGTGCTCATCGCCGGCGGAGATGGACACTCGTACTTGGCGTGGAGCGGCCCCAGCCCGTTTGGGGGAGCCTTCGCTGATGTGTCGATGCCGATAGGCCGCGAGGAAATGGTGGCCCGAGAGCTAGCGCGGGATCCTGACGGACCGTGGCCGGGGATCGTCGAGGTCGGCCTGCGCACAACCGTCGGGATGGGGCCGTTCTGGAGCGAGAACACCTACTGTCGGGACATCCATTTCGACTCGATTGACCAGTCCGAGCCGGGCAAGTGGGTCGTCGTACTGCACGGCGTCGACCCGAAGGTCAAGTACAAGCTCACCTACGACGGCAAGGCCTGGCACCGCGTGAAGTAAGGGAGGGGCAAGATGACTCGGTGGATGATTGCCGCAAGCTACGCCATCGTTATAGAGTTGTGCGGCTGCCCCGCGCCGCCGTCTGCCGACCGGGTGGTTCTTCCGCCGAAGGGGCCGGCGGACCGGCCCCGGCTGTCAGGACGGTGACACGGCCTGCCACTCGGCCACCCTTCGAGCCACCTGCGCCGGGACCTACCTCGCCGCGACGGTCAAGAAGCTGCAATGGAAGAAGGGTGACGATGCCTGGAAGTCGTGGGACTACCTCGCCCAGACCGGCGATCCCGGCGTGCCCGTGACCGGATGGGCCTACAACGGGCCCGGTCACTGCCTCGATGGGCCATGGATGACATTCCAGGGCCCCAATGTGACCTGGCAGTTCATCGTCACGGTCCACTTCACGGTCAACATGATGCCGCCGACCTTCACGGACGCCGACAGCAACACGGTGTCCGTGAGTGTCAAGAACACCGTCGTCACGTCCGGGGCCGATGTCCTGCTTCACCAGCCGAACGGCACGCACCAGATCAGTTGGAGCATCGACCACAAGGCCCTCACGGGCATCCAGTTCACCGTTACGATCACGATCAGCAACACGGTCGGCGGGGGGACGGTGAGGACGTTCCAGGAGACCCAGGCGGGGATCGGACAGGGCAACTGGACCTGGGACGGGAAGAACACCATGGGCCAGGACGCGGGGGCGGGGGTCTACGCGTACAATGTGTACGCGACCGACGTCGGCATGTGCAACGACCAGGACAAATCGACGGCGCTGACGACCACGGTCAATGATAGCAAGTTCTACTACGTCGCCAAGAACGTGCAGGCTGGAACGTTGACCGTGATGGTCAGGTACACCCTGAGCCAGGATGCCAGTGACTGCACGATCCGGTTCTACGGCCCGGACTTCACACAGCTTGGGGAACTGGACAATCAGGCTGCCACGGGCACTGTGGCGCACTGGAGCGACCAAGCGGTGTTGCAGGGAGCGCTGGACCAGAACGGCAATCCGGTAACGCCCATGTACTGTGTGATCTGGGCGACCGAGAACGACAACAGGGCTAAGCAGAACCATGGGCAGGACCATAAGCAGGCGCTGCAGAAAGGGGCGACAACGCTCGAGCTGATGCAGTTTGGGCTGAAGTCGGTAACGTATGGGGGCAGCGGATTCACAGCGGTGGCCCGCGACTATGGCGGAACCTATGGCGGCCCCCAATGAGCGGACAACACCAGTCCCCTCGACCGCGACGCCGATGATGGCAGCGAAGACCCCAATGACCCGCCACCGGCGGGACAGACGGCTTCCGACCACAAGTACCCTGTCTGCTACGTTCAGGGCACCCACGTGACCTGCACTGTGGTGATCGCCGTCCCGGCAATCATGATCACGGGGGATGTGCAGATCAAAGGAACGTCACAATTCGTCAACTTCCCCGCGACGACTGTGACGCCACGGCCGACGGGAGGCGACGCCAGTGTCGCGATCACGTCCACAGAGACCCTTCCTGCCAATGTGGCGGTGGACCTCCGCCTGTTGAGCATCACATGGAGCGTCTCTGGTGATGGCGGGGCCACGTGGCGGACAGCCGGAATAGCGGACAACGAGGTGTTCGTGACCCTGGCAATGCCGCAGTGCACGACGCCCTTCCGCACCGTCCTGTACTTAGCCACGCACTACGGCGGCACAGATATCGACTCCTGCTTCGCGGGCACGTGGAACATGTTCGCAGGGCCGGCGAACGTAAACGGGTGGAGCAAGGCGGCTCAGGACTACACGCGACCGCTCTACTACTACCTCACACAAGACGGCCACGGCGCGACCGATGCCTCTGCCCTCCTCCTCTACGGCGATGGGCAGTGCCGCTCGTGGGCCGACATGCTGGCGCAGTCCTGCTGGGCCAATCAGGTCTCCGGAGTCGCGCTCCAGCCCGTGCTTCCGCCGCCAACCGATGAGACCCTTGCGAACTTCCCCGAAGACGTCGCATGGTTCGGCGTCAAGAACATCTATTTCGCGCCCGCAGTGTGGGATTCTCGGTGGCCAGGCGACAACTACATACTTGAGATCGATCCCTTTCGCCCCTGGGGACCCGGGGTGGCCGGACAGAACATGCAGACGCCGAACGCCAATCTCTTCGGCAACCACTGGATCGTAAGGCGAGACACCGCAGGCGGAGTAGCCTACTACGACCCCTCATATGGGATACAGGCCCCGGATGCCTGGACGTACACTCGCAACGCAATCGACGGCTGGGGGTCTGCCGATGTGAACGGCAGGTGGCGCTCGGCGCCGAGTTTCCCTCCACCAACGCTAGTGTTCCCGTGACAGATACCGTCGGGAAAGGAGGCATGGTACATGCGATCAGCGGTAGTCGTTATGTTCCTTTGCGCGGCACTGTTGAACGCGGGTTGCCCAGCGGCGCGGGGCGTCCCCCAGGGGGACGTGCCCGTGCAGCCGGACATCATCGAGGTCAGGAAGGTAGTCCTCCCTAAGACTCAAATCGAGATCGACCTGCAGGAGCTCAAGTACCGCGAGACCGTCCCGCTCGGTCGCAGTGCCGTCACTATCCGGCCGGCTGGCTCCAGTGCCCCACAGGACGTCCCGGTAGCGCTCGAGTACATCGGATACGATGTATGCTACCGAGTTCCTCAACGCGATGGCCTCCGCGCAGTGAGTGGGCAGTTGACGCTATACCGACTGCACTCGACTGACGACGCCAAGGCCTTCGAGTGGTGGTTCTCCTCGCTGAAGCCGGGGTACGGATTCCACATCGTCACTGACGCCGCGAATACCCCCTACCTGACGTGGAGCCGATGGGGCGCCGCCGAGCTTGCTGACATCTCCCGCCCCCGGAGCATGGTGACCGCGCTCGACGAACGGTTCTCCGTGCCGGAGGGCGCGCCGCAACGAGGCATCACCGCAGTGCCCGTACTCAAGCTCGTGGGACGCGCGCCGCTCACCGGACTTGACGCTCTCAACTACGAGATACATGTTCTCTCAGTCAAATGCGCGGATGCTGGTGACTGGGAGGTGCAGGTCTGCGGCGTCGCCCTCAATACGGTCTTCACCTTCGTCTCCCACGGTGACCAGTGGTCACTCAAGGGCACCGCGACGGCGCTGCCCGCTGCCAAGTAGTCGCAGATCGTGAATGAGGCGTCAGACTGGGAGAGGCCGCTCACGGCCCCTCCCGGTTCGTCGGCCTTACCTTCCGCCTACCGCTCATCTTCTACTCGGATGCGCTCGGTTGCCTTGGCTACGGCTTGAAGCTGCCAGGCGCGGCCGTTCGTTGCGGTTAGGTCTTATCCTGGTCGTCGTGGTCGTAGACCCACAGCGCCGCCAGCGGCCAAGCTCTTCGGGCGACGGCGAAGAGCTACACCCAGAAGCTGTACTACTACCACAGCGCCAGTACGGGCGTCACCAGTGCACCAGGGCTGCTCTCAGGCGGAGACGGCCAGTGTCGCGCGTGGGCCGATCTGCTCATTCGGTGCTTTGATGTCAATCGTGGAACCGGTACCGTCGCCCAGTTCCAGGAGGTCGACCCGCCGGACGCAATTGGAGGATCGCTCCATGGCTGGTTTGGCGTCAAGAGCATCACATTCTCTGCCACGCCGAAACACCAAGAGTACGCCCCGTGGGTCTATGCCCGGGATGACCTCGACCTTACCCCGGCAGACCTTCCCGGCCAGAACACGCAGCCACCGGCAGCCAAGCTGTTCAACCGTCACTACATCGTCAAGAGGGGCGCCAATTCGTACTATGACCCCTCGTACGGCACTACCCCTACTGACGCTGCCAGCTACACAGGCGCCGTCGTCGCGGCATGAGGATGCGATACGCTCACGGGGCAGGGTGTCTGGCTGTATCGGCCGGCGCCTGTCACGGGTTACTCGCTGAACTTCAAATGACACCGGGGAGATGGGAGATGAACACGTCGCTGGGATGCGCCAGATGTGCGGCCGTGGCGGTGGTAATCGCGCTATGTACCGGAACGCTGTGCCCAGGCGCGCCGTCGCCGAGCACAACAGGGGCGGACCGCGCGGCAACCGTCGGCCCGCCCGCAACGAAGGACCTCGTGAACATGCGCGCGCTTGAGCCCCTTGGACGAAACGCGCTCCCTCTGGACACCCACACATTCCAGACAGCGCTCGGCGTCGACCACACATCCACGCGCATCACCGTGGCCCTGTGGGAAACGTGGTATCGCTGTCGCGCAGTCGTGACTCAGAACGGGCACACCCGCGAGTGGCGTAGCGACTTGTTTTGCTACGAGTTGGTCAGCGATGCGCCATACTCGTGGACGGTATGCTGCTCCGGTATGCCGGTCGGGTGTTTCCGGCTGATCGTGTCCAAAGAGGGGACGCCGTATCTCGCATGGTCGGCGGCAGGCGCTGCATGGTTCGCGGACATCTCGGTCCCCCGTGACCGCTGCGTGGCGATTCAGGAACATCTCCTCACCGGCAGCCCGGGACCGCCCGGAGCAATCCGCGTGCCCTTCGACGCGTGCCCGGAGGCAGCGCACTGGGGTGTGAATGCGTTCTACCCGGACGTAACTATGCGCAGCATCGATAGGTTGCCCGAGGGAGGCTGGCGCGTGGTCATTTCGCCACCCGACGACAGCAAGCGCATCACGCTCGTGTGCAAGAACGGCAAGTGGAGCAAGCAGTAGCCCAACCCAGTGCCCGTCGCCGGGAGAGACCTCTCACCGCCTCTCCCGGCGTCGTCTTCCGGTTCGAGGGGTCGGTCACATCACCAGCCGCCGGGCATTCCGGGCAGCATGTGCTCACCCCCGCCGCCAAGCTGTTCCACCTCCACTACATCGTGCAGCGTGGAACACAGTACTACGATCCGTCCTACGGGAGCTATGCCACGGAGATAGACCTCTACACGGCCGGTGCCATCGGCGGGTGGGGCGACACGAGCGACCTTTTCCGCAAGACCCCCGCGTCTCTCGAACTGGTCCCTACCAACCTCCAGTGGAGCGCTGTGGGTCTGGAAGGTGATGAGTGAGATGATCCGCAAGGCTGTGATCGCTGGTTGCTTGGCCACGGCGTTCATGTGTGGGTGCCCCTCGCCGCAGTCGGTTAGCGGGCCCCCGGCATCGGGAGGCGCAGAGGCACAGGCACCCCCGGGCAAGGGCGGGGCCCCGGAGCCCGCCCCGGCTGTCAGGGCGTCGTCGTCGGATCGCACTCGCAACATCCGCCGGCCGAAGTTCAGCGTCACGCAGTGGCGCCCCCTGTCGACGCAGGGGTTTCCGCTGGAGACGAGTACCATCGCGGTTGCCCTGCCTGCGTCGCCGGCGCCGGTCAAGATCCCCGTGGTACTGGAGTACGTCTCGTACCCGGCTGAGATGCGGGAGGCTGGGCCGGCGATCGCCGCTCCGAGGAAGACGGAGCTGACCTTTCTCAGGCTACGATCCTCCGATGCAACGGTGGCCTACGAGTGGTGGCACTGCCCTGGGGGCCCAACGGCGATGCTCTGCATCCTGCCGGGTGATGCCGACACGGCATATCTTGCATGGAGTTACGACAGATACGCCGAGTTCGCGAACGTGTCCCGTCCGCGCGGCAGGGAGGAGGCGCTCGCGCAGCTCAATGGCGCGCCGTTCAATGGGACGCAACCGGGTATCGAGCGGATCCCGGTATTGGACCTGACCGGGAGCAAGATACCCTTTGACGGGCTCAACGCCCAGAACTACGACATCCATGTCACCTCGGTCACGCGCAGCGAGGCTGGGGGCTACGAGGTGCGGCTCCACGGTATCGACAAGACCAAGGAGTTCGTCTTCATCTCGCACAACGGCAAGTGGTCGCTCAAGGAGTCGCCGTTCCCACCTGCCGCTCAATAGGCCCGGCTCAGCCCGGGAAGGAGGCCGATGAGATGATCCGTGCGGCCGCGATCGCCAGCTGTTTCGCCGTGGCGCTCATGTGCGGTTGCCCCGCCCCGGAGTCGGTCGGCCAGGCGACTCCAACTGGCGACAACGGGGCACCAGCCCCCGGCGTCAAGGACGACGTCAGGGCGATGACGCCACTGGCCACCAGCGCTGCTGACCTGCCCAAGGTGGAGGTCAAAGAATGGCGGCTCGTATCGGCTCAGACGATCTCGCTGAACGTGGCCACGGTTGCAACGGTGCTGCCGTCGTCACCGACGCCGGTGAAGGTCCCCGTGAAGCTGGAGTCCGTGACATACTGGGCTGACGTGAGCGCGAAGGCATCCGGGGCCTCTCGCGAGGAGACGCGCAAGCTCTACTGCCTCAAGTTGCAGTCCACCGATGCAGCCCTGCCCTACGAGTGGTGGTACGTTCCCTCGGCCATCCCGGGGATGTTCCATCTGATGCCGAGCGGCACTGGCGCGGCTTACTTGGCGTGGAGCATTCAGGGCGCGGCTGAGTTCGCGAACGTGTCACATCCCCGCAGCAGGGATGCCGCTCTCGCCCGGTTCCTCGTGACACCAAACGGCAAGACCCAGGCGGACATTGAACATATCCCCGTACTCGCGCTCGCCGGGAGCAAGATACCCTTTATCGGGCTCAACGCCCAGAACTACGACATCCATGTCACCTCAATCGCGCGCGGCGAGGCCGGGGGTTACGAGGTGCGACTCCGCGGTACTGACAAGTCCAAAGAGTTCGTCTTCGCATCACACGACGGGGAGTGGTCACTGAAGTCGCCGCCGTATCCGCCGGCCACGAAGTGATGCTTGCAGATCCAGAGAGGTGATGGTCCCGTGATCCGCTGGATGGCTGCGGCAAGCTGCATCATCGTTGTGGGGTTGTCCGGCTGCGCCAGGCACCCGCCGGCACCCTCCAGCGTGGTCCGCTCGGCAGCCGCGTCGCCGCAAGGCTCCACGCCGCAAGCCCCCGACCAGAGCGGGGCCCCCAGGGCGAGCGCCGAGCAGCCCACCGCCCGCGGCGCCACAAGCGCAGCACCTCCGCCCGCCGCCGGGGCGCCAACCCTCATCCCGGCCGGTGAGGGCTTGCCCGCGGTGGAGCTGAGGCGGTGGCAGGAGCGTCGGGCCGAGCCTGTCGCGCAGGATGTGACCGTCATCCCGGTCGTGGTGCCGCCGTCGGCCACGCCGGTCCAGGCTCACGTCAGGCTCGAGCAGCTCACCTGCTACGTGGATGCGACCGCGCCCGGCGGGCGAGCGACGAACCGCCAGACCAAAGTAGTGCGGCTCCTGTCGACGGACCCGCGAGTGCCCTACGAATGGTGGTACGTCGCGAAGGCCAGCATGGCGCGGTTCCGGCTCGTGATTGGCGACTCGAACTCATTTTCCGCACATTGACAATTGGTGTTTCGGATGGGTTGAGCGGCCAATATATGTAACTTGGTTACTAGACATTGTCTTGGTTTTGTGCTATACAATGTCTCATGCTAATCCAAACTC
>Ga0181520_10007481_pt1 | contig 16068 bp, 12 predicted proteins | sample PEATcosm2014_Bin_29_FD_132451 | JGI IMG/M metagenome (GOLD analysis project Ga0181520, IMG submission 132451) | Peatland microbial communities from MTU Mesocosm Facility, Houghton, MI, USA - PEATcosm2014_Bin02_30_metaG | ecosystem: Environmental > Terrestrial > Soil > Wetlands > Peat | place...
CCGCCGGCGGCAAACCACGCTTGATAGGCGTCGATTTCGCGTCCGGCGAGGCTGAGGCACATGCAGCGCTCGCGGGCGATCAGGCCGCTCGCCCGCATCAGCGCGAACAAAACCCGCGAACATGCGGCGTTGCTCACCAACGCGAACTTCTCGCCGGTGTTCAAGCGGTCTTGCTGCGCGCGATCGAGAAAATCGACAAGGCGAACCGTGAGGCGGCGAATCGACTGGAGGAAGGCCGCGCGCGCGTCGGGCAGGTCGCCGATCTGCCGGCGCGCGTCCGCGAGTTCGGCGTCGCCCAATCTCGGCAGCGCGTACGCGAGCGTCTGGTCGAGGCGGTCGGCGACCGCGACGCCCATCAACGTGCTGATGATGTCGGGCCAGTTTTCGAGGCCGGCTTCCATTTGCCGGAGCAACGCCAATCGGCCGACGCAATCCCCCGGCCGGCCCTCGTCGGCGTCGAGCGCGGCCAGCCCCGCATCCCAGTAGGCAAAGCCGCGCAGGCCGGCGAAGTTGACCGTCTCCGCGGCGAGCGTATCGCCGAAGCGGGGGACCAGGTCGTGCGCCAGAATCGCGCGCAGGCGATCCTCGAACGGCCGGATTTTCCCGGGTTCGCCGGCGCGGGTTTTCAACTCCGGCAAGTCGTACGGCGGGCACGATTTCTTCAGCAACGTCTCGGCCGCGCGCGGCTCGGCCTGCGCCACGTCCGTCGCGAAGGCCTGCAACGCCGCGAAATCCTCTTGCGAGCCCTTGCGGTCGCGGCCGAGCGCGGCCACGTATTGCGCGTAGCGCGCGTCGAGTTCGGCTTTGCTTTCCGGCGGCATGCGCCACCAGGGGCGCAGGCAGGCTGCCGCGACGATCGCGGCGACGACAACCAGGATCGCGAGGATGCCGAGGGTCTTCTTTCCGGCGCCGGACATGATTCGCCTTCCTTGTATCGGTCGGTGGTTGTGACAGGTTATGATTCATTGTCGCGCAGCGTCGATCGCGGTTCAAGACAGAGGGCTTTTCCCGACAGAATTGTTCACGTCGCCCGGCGCGTGGTAAACTCCGCGCGAAATTCACGAAACGCCCAGTTGTTTGCGAGGGAACCCATGAGCGACAAGACCCCGCTCGCGAAGCTCGATGAAATGCTCGCCGCGGCCGCGCTCGGCGGCGGGGCGGACCGCAGCGCCAAGCGCCACGCCGCGGGCAAGCTGACCGCGCGCGAGCGCCTGGCGCGCTTGTTCGACGAGGGCAGCTTCCGCGAGATCGACAGCTTCGTGGTGCATCGCTGCCCGGATTTCGGCATGGCCGAGCAAAAGGTGCTGGGCGATTCGGTGGTCACCGGCTACGGCACGATCCACGGCCGTACGGCATTCGCCTACGCGCAGGACGCGACGGTCTTCGGCGGCAGCCTGTCGTGGGTCGCGTCGGAAAAAATCTGCAAGGCGATGGACCTCGCGCTGAAAAACGGCGCGCCGTTCGTCGGCCTGAACGACTCGGGCGGCGCGCGGGTGCAGGAGGGCGTGGTCAGCCTCGGCGGCTACGGCGAGATCTTCAAACGCAACACGCTGATGTCCGGCGTCGTGCCGCAGATCAGCGCGATCATGGGGCCCTGCGCCGGCGGGGCGGTCTACAGCCCGGCGATCACGGATTTCGTGTTCATGGTCGAGGGGACCAGCCACATGTTCATCACGGGTCCGGCGGTGATCGAGACCGTCACCGGCGAGAAAATCACGATGGAGGCGCTGGGCGGCGCGGCGGCGCACGCGGGCCGCAGCGGCGTCGCGCACTTCGCGCACCCCGACGAAGAAAGCTGCCTCGCGGCGGTGCGGCGGCTGCTGTCGTATTTCCCGAGCAACAACGCCGAAGACGCGCCGTGCTACGACAACGGCGACCCGCTCGACCGCGAAGACGCCGAACTCGACGGCTTCGTGCCGGCCAACCCCAACCAGCCCTACGATGCGCGCGAGCTGATCCGCCGCGTTGTCGACGCCGACTCGTTCATGGAAGTGCACGAGGCCTACGCGGCGAACCTCGTCGTCGGCTACGCAACGCTCGGCGGCCGCGCCGTCGGCGTGGTGGCGAACAACCCGGCGGTGAAGGCGGGCTGCCTCGACGTCGACGCCAGCATGAAGGGCGCGCGCTTCGTGCGGTGCTGCGACTGCTTCAATATCCCCATTATCACCTTTTGCGACGTGCCCGGCTTCCTGCCCGGCGTCGACCAGGAATACGGCGGCATCATCAAGCACGGCGCGAAAATGATCTACGCCTACGCCGAGGCGACCGTGCCGAAGATCACGGTCGTCGTGCGCAAAGCGTACGGCGGCGCGTATATCGTGATGGGGTCGAAGCAGTTGCGCGCGGACATCAACTACGCCTATCCGGGCGGCGAACTCGCCGTGATGGGGCCGGACGGCGCGGTCAACATCGTCTTTCGCAAGCAGATGGAAAAGGCGGCGGACCAGGCGGCCGAGCGCCAGCGGCTGACCGACGAGTACCGCGAGAAATTCGCCAACCCCTATATCGCAGCCGGCTTCGGCTATCTCGACGAAGTGATTCGCCCGCGCGCCACGCGGCGCAAACTGTATGAGGCGCTGCTGCTGCTGCGCAATAAGACCGATAATCTGCCGCCGAAGAAGCACGGGAACATCCCTTTATGAGGGACGAAGGCCCTCACAAAGGGCAAGGAAGAAGGAAAAAGGAAAAAGAAAGCGGCTCGCCGCGCCGTAACCCCAACGTTCTCGGTCGACGTACCCCTTGAACCCTTTGCGGTCGTTGCGTCTTTGCGGTGAAAAAAATGAGAAAGGATCCCCGATGCGCCCGCTCGCTGTTGTGATCATGGCCGCCGGCAAAGGCACGCGGATGAAATCCGACGCCGCCAAGGTGTTGCACGAGATTTGCGGCAAACCGCTGATTTATTTCCCCGTGCGGCTGGCCGTGCAGATGCGCGCGCATGAAATCGTCGTCGTCGTCGGCCATCAGGCCGACGCCGTGACCGCCGCGGTGCGCGCCGAGTTTCCGCGGGCGCGGCTCGAATTCGCGACGCAAAAAACGCAGGAAGGCACCGCGCACGCCGTGTTGCAGGCCAGGCCGGCGCTGGCCGGTTTCGCCGGCGACGTCCTCATTCTTTCGGGCGACGTGCCGCTGCTGCCGCTCGAGACGCTGCGGGCGATGCGCCGCCGTCACGCGCAGGCGCACGCCGCGCTGACCGCGATGGGCGCGGTGCTGGACGACGCGACGCCGTACGGCCGGTGGGTGCGCGGCGCCGACGGCCGGTTGCTGCGTGTGGTCGAGCAGAAGGACGCGAGCGAAGAAGAGAAAAAGATTCGCGAGATGAACGCCGGCGTTTATCTGGCGGACGCCGATTTCCTCTGGCGGGCGCTGGCGCGCATCGACAAAAACAACGCGCAACGCGAAATGTATTTGACCGACGCGATCGCCAAGACCAACGAACTGGCCGGCGTCGTGGCCGACTACCTCATGACGCAGCCGCAGCTCGCACTCGGCGTCAATTCGCGCGTCGATCTCGCGGAAACGGCGCGCACGATTCGCCTGGCCCTGGCCGAAGAGGCGATGAGCGGCGGCGTGACCATTGTCGACCCGCAGACGACATATCTTGACGTCGAAGCGCGGGTCGGAGCGGACACGGTCATCGAGCCCGGGGTGTCGTTGCTGGGAAAAACGCGGGTCGGCCGCGGCTGCCGCGTCGGGCAGGGTGCGCGGCTGGAAAATGTGCAGGTCGGCGACGGCGCGATCGTCGGCCCGTACGTCGTGATCAGCGACACGCGCGTCCGCGCCGGCGAAGATCTGTGGTGAATCCCCATTTTTTTTCGCCGGCCCGTCGCCAATTGCGCGCGGCGACATTAATTTCTCTACGTGTTAGTGTTCCTTGAACATGGAGTAGAGCAAATAAAAAGAGGGGGTCGAAGATGTGTGGGATCGTTGGGTACGTCGGGCCGCAAAACCCGACCGAAATTTTGCTTCACGGTCTGAAGCGTTTGGAATACCGCGGCTACGACTCCGCCGGCCTGGCCGTGCAAGAGGATGGCAAAGTGCGACTGCGCCGGAGCGTCGGCAAGCTGCAAAATCTCGAACAAATGCTGCGGGACGATCCGCTCGAAGGCCATCAAGGCATCGGCCACACGCGCTGGGCGACGCACGGCAAGCCGTCGATCATCAACGCGCATCCGCACAAGGCGGGGCCGGTCAGCCTGGTGCATAACGGCATCATCGAAAATCACAAGGAATTGGCCGCGGAACTCATCGCCCAGGGCGCGAAGATCGTCTCGGAAACCGACACCGAAATCGTCGCGCACCTGATCGAGCGCAACATCGCCGCCGGGGCGGATCTCGTCAAAGCGGTGCGGCAGGCGATCGCGCGGCTGGAGGGCACGTACGCCTTCGTCGTGCAGAGCACGACCGAACCGGGCCTGCTGGTCGCGGCGCGGCGCGGCAGCCCGCTGGTGGTCGGCTACGGGCAGGGCGAGTCGTTTATCGCCAGCGACGTGCAGGCGATGATCTCGTACACCAACCAGGTCGATTATCTCAACGACGGGGAGATCGCCGTGGTGGATGCGGCGAAGATCCGGCTGATCGACGGCGCGGGCGAAACGATCAAGCGGCCGTCGAAGCGCATCAGTTGGAACCCGATCGATGTGGAAAAGGGCGGCCACAAGCATTTCATGCACAAGGAAATCTTCGACCAGCCGCGCGCGGTGATCGATTCGATCGAAGATTGCTTCTCGCCGTCGCTGGGCGTCTCGTTCTGCACCGACCGCGCGCTGGTGGCCGACACCCTGGCGAACGTCAAGCGCGTGCAGCTCATCGCCTGCGGCACCGCGTTTCACGCCTGCCTGGTCGGCAAGACGTACATCGAGAGAATCGCCCGGCTGCCGGCCGAGGCCGAACTCGCCTCGGAGTTCCGCTATCGCGACCCGGTGCTCGACAGCGAGACGCTCGTCATCGTCGTCAGCCAATCGGGCGAAACGGCCGACACGCTCGGCGCGATGCGCGAAGCCAAGGCCCGCGGGGCCGTGACGCTGGCCATCGTCAACGTGCCGGGCTCGACGATCGCGCGCGAGGCCGACAATTCGGTCTTCACGCACGCCGGGCCGGAAATCGGCGTGGCGTCGACCAAGGCCTTCACGACGCAGCTCGTCGTGCTGTATCTGCTGGCCGTGCAGTTGGGGCAGTTGAAGGGCGTGTTGACGCTCGAGACCGCATCCGAGCGGCTGGCGGCGTTGGCGAAGGTGCCGAAGCTGATGGAGGAAATCCTGGCCGGCGAAGACGCGATTCGCCGCATCGCCCGCGATTTCCAGCACATGCACGGCTTCCTGTTCCTCGGCCGCGGCCCCAATTACCCGATCGCGCTCGAGGGCGCGCTCAAGCTGAAGGAAATCAGCTACCTGCACGCCGAGGGCTACGCCGCCGGCGAACTGAAACACGGCCCGATCGCCCTGATCGACGACCAGATGCTCGTGGTGGGTTTGATCCCCAACGACGAGATGCGCCCGAAGATGCTCTCGAACCTGCAGGAAGTGCGGGCCCGCGAGGGCAAAGTCGTCGCGATCGTCGAACGCAACGGCGGACTGCCGGCCGGCATCGCCGACGAGGTCATCGTCATCCCGGCCGCCGACCCGCTCGTGCTGCCGATGCTGATGGCGCTGCCGCTGCAGTTGCTCGCGTACCACGTGGCCAACTACATGGGCCTCGATGTGGATCAGCCGCGCAATTTGGCGAAGTCCGTCACGGTCGAGTAGCAGTGAACAGTGAGCAGTGAGCAGTGAACAGTGGTCGGCAGGCCGGGGCAGCTAAGCCTGACTGAAAAAGGGGCCGTGCGGTCGGCAGAGACCTTGGAAAATCTGGGAAACCTGGGAAATCTGGGAATACTGGGAAGCCTGGGAGTCAGGGGACTTTTGCGGGCGACCTGACCCGCAGAGACCCATGATTCCCATGATTCCCATTATTCCCACGGTTTCCAGCGCCCCGCCGCCGCGCGCTCGCGCCTTCCCGAATCCCGAATCCCGAATCCCGCCTTCTCACCGGTTGAACTTCCCCGCCATTTTGCGCAGAATCGCCCGGTCAACCAACCGTGAGGCCGCAATGCGCGATTTGGCGAAAGCGAAGTGGGTGGACCATCCGCGAAATCCCCTGATCGATCCGCAGCCGCCAAACTGGCTCGTGGCCGACCCGACCGTGCTGACGCCGGACAAGACGCCCGACGGCAAGTGGCATCAGTTCGCGAACGGCGTCGGCTACATCATGCACTTCACGAGCGACGACGGCCTCGCCTGGACGCAACTCGGCGGCAAGCTGTTCCGCGGTTTCCGCGCCTTCGTGTTCCCGGAAAACGGCGAGTTCTATTTGTTCTACGAGCTGCACGCCAAGACCTATCATCGTTCCGGCGTCGTGGTGCGCCGCTCGGCCGATCTGCAAACCTGGACCGAGCCGCAGCCGCTGCTCGAAGCCCGGAGCGGCGGCGACGGCTTCCTGCCGCGCTTCCTCGGCAATCCGTGCCTGATCAAGACGGCCGGCGGCTATCGCCTGTATTTCAGCTCGTCGTGGATTTTTCTGCGCGACTGCCTCTTCTTCGAGCCGAAGTTCATCGGCGTCGCCGAATCCGACCATTTGCTGGGCCCATATCGCCGGCAGCCGCTGCCCTTGTTCGCGCCGGACGCGAAGCATCCGTATCGCAATTTCGGCGCGGGTTCGCTGAAGGTCTACGCCGACGGCGAGGGCGGCTACTGGGGCTTCAACAATGGCATCTACCTCGACGCCGAGCGCCGCAGCCGGTCGGCGATTCTGTTGCTGCGCTCGCCCGACGGGCTGCACTTCGAACAAGTGCACGACCAGCCGATCGTCGCCCCGGAGCCGGGCTGGAAAAAGGCGCTGGTGTACGCGTTCGATCTGGTCGATTACAACGGCGAAATCCGCCTTTATTTCAACGCCCGCGACGGCTGGCTGAAGGGCCGCGAGCGGATCGGGTGCGTGGTCGCGGAATTTCCGGCGGAGCCAATATAAAGGAGCGCTGTCATGTCGATTGCCGAAACGTATCAACAAGTCATCGCCTGGAGCAAGGATGTTTCCCTGGCCGGCGCCATTTTCGAAATGCTCGATTGGGACCTACAGGTCAACCTGCCGAAGAAAGGCTTCGCGCGGCGCAGCGACCAACTGGCCTGGATTCAGGGCCAGCGCCATCGCCGGCTGACCGACAAAGAGATGGTCGCGAAGGTCTACGAGCTTGCCGACCGGATGAACGAACTGGACGCCGACGCGCAGGTGAACGTCCGCGAATGGAAACGGGCGCTCGATCGCGCGACGAAAGCGCCCGTGGAATTGGTCGAAGAGATCGCCCGCCACAACAGCCTCACGCAGGGCGTGTGGATCGAGGCGCGCAAGAACAGCGACTTCGCGAAATTTGCGCCGTATCTCGAAAAAACGGTCGATTTGCAAAAGCAGTTGGCGAGCGCGTGGGGCTTCGCGCGGCCGTACGACGGCCTGCTCGACGCCAACGAGCCGTTCGCGACCGAGGCGTCGATCCGCGCGCTGCTCGACGATTTGAAAGCGCGCCTTGTGCCGTTCCTGCACCGGATTTTCGGCGCCAAGCAGTACGACGCCTCGCCGATCGTCGGCCGCAATTTCCCCGTCGACAAGCAGCGCGAATTTGGCCTGGCGGTGATCGGCAAGCTCGGCTTCGACTTCGACGGCGGGCGGCAGGATGTGTCGGCGCATCCGTTCTGCACCGGCACGAAGGGCGACGTGCGCATCACCTCGCGCTTTTTCGCCGACGATCCGCGGCCGAGCCTGTTCGGCATGATCCACGAGGCCGGCCACGCGATGTACGAGCAGGGGCTGCCCGACGACCGTCTGGGCACGCCGTTGGGCGAATCCGTATCGCTCGGCGTGCACGAAAGCCAGAGCCGGTTCTGGGAAAACATCGTCGGCCGCAGCATCCCGATGTGGCGTTATTTTTATCCGGAAATCAAAAAGGCGTTCCCCGCCGCGCTCGGCGACGTGCCGTTGGAGACGTTCCATCGCTGCGTCAACGTCGTCGCGCCGTCGCTAATTCGCGTCGAGGCCGACGAGGCGACCTACAACCTGCACATCATCTTGCGCTTCGAGATCGAACGCGCGCTGCTCGCCGGCGAACTGCGGGTCGCCGACCTGCCGGCCGCGTGGAACGCGAAGATGAAGGAATACCTCGACATCGCCGTGCCGAACGACGCCGAGGGCGTGCTGCAGGATGTGCACTGGTCGCTCGGTTCGCTGGGCTATTTCCCGACCTATACGATCGGCACGCTGTACGGCGCGCAACTGTGGGACAAGATCCGCGCCGACATGCCCGGCCTCGAAGCGCTGATCGCCCGCGGCGAGTTTGCGCCGCTGCTGGAATGGCTGCGGCAGCACATCCACCGTTACGGCAAACGCTACGGCGGCGACGAGCTGATCGAGCGCGCGACGGGCAAGAAACCGACTGCCGAACCGTTCATGAATTATCTGCGCGAGAAATTCGGGCCGTTGTACGGCGTGTGAGAAGGTTGTTGGCTGTTTCCCGCCGTGTCACCGAAACCGCGGCATCGCTTTGCTTTCCAGCAGATCGACGACCCGCGGCAGGGTCGTCCCGACCGGGCCGTGAAGGACGAGATCGGCTTGCGGCGTCAGCGGCGTCGGCTCGAGATTGAACTCCGCCACGACGGCGCCGCCTTGCCTCGCAACCGCCGCCAATGCCGCCGCCGGCTGCACCATGCTGCTCGTGCCGATGACGAGGTAAACGTCGCAGTTCTCGACCGCCCGCGCGGCCTCGCCCAGGCGCGTCACGGGTTCGCCGAACCAGACGACGCCCGGCCGCAGCAGGCCGCCGCACCGCTGGCAATATGCCGGGAACGCGACCTGGCCGCTGTGCTGCGGATGCTCGCTGCCGCAGTGCGCGCAACGCGTCGCGAAAATGTTGCCGTGCAGTTCGATGACGTTTTTGCCGCCGGCCCGCTGGCAGAGGCGGTCGACGTTTTGCGTGACGTGCGCGAAGGCGGGCGCGAGCCGTTCCAGCCGCGCCAGGGCCGTATGCGCCGCATTCGGCGCGCAGGCCAGCGCCCGCTCGCGGCGCAGGTTGTAGAACTCCCAGACGTGCGCCGGGTCGCGTTCGAACGCCTCCGGCGTCGCGATTTCGTACGGATCGAATTTGGCCCACAGGCCATCGGCGCCGCGAAACGTCGGCACGCCGCTTTCGGCCGACAGACCCGCGCCCGACAGCGCCGCGACGCGATAGGCGTTGCGCAGCGCGGCGGCCAATTCGACGGCTGGATCGCTCATGTGCGGCTCCGGCATTCGGCGGGCGGCGTTGCGGAATTTCTCATCGGCTTCGCTCGCATTTCGGGTCAGCCGCGCGGCGCCGGCAAGGCGATCAGTTCGGCGAACCCTTCGAGGATGGCCGCCAACTCGTCGGCCGACAGCCGGCCGCAGCGCGCGCCAAAACGTTCGGTCGAAATCGTGCGCACCTGGCTCATTTTGACCCACGACGGCTTCGGCATCTTGATCGACTTGAAAGGCTGACGACCAGCACCGGCCGCTTTCCCGCCTGTTCATGACCCTCTGACGGATCGAAATCCGCGCACAAGGTCTCGCCCCTCAATATACGGGCCATGTCTCGACCTCGACAGACTCCTCGGCGAGGGATTTCTCCTCGGCCGGATCCAACTTGGCGCATTTCGTCGCCTTTTTGTCAACGACGGCGGACCGAAACGCGCGGTGTCGGGGCAGTCCCAGAATTTTGCGGGCATACGCCGGCAGCGCCACGTCGGACAAGTCCGCGTTCGGATCGAGCCAGCGGCGCCGCCGCCCGCGGAGCTTCGCCGCCGGCGAACAATCGTAGGCCTCGACCACCAGCCGGCGATGGCTCAAGTCGTGACGGACGGTCCGCCGCCGGCCGACGAGAAAGTCGGCGCCGAATTGCGCGCGAAGTTGCTCGGCCAGCCACTCCTTTTTCTGCGCGGCCGTCAGGCGGCGCGGTGCGGCGAACTCCGGCGCCGTCCACATGCCGCCGAACAGACCCTCGCGAGGGTTTTGGACGACGAGCAGCCGGCCGCGTGCGTCGCGGACGACCGCCGCAAGCAGGGCCACCGTCTTGGAGGCGGCGGCCTTCCCACGGCGTGGAAAATCACCGACGCGGTCTTCGGCGAAGGCGCGGCACGATTTGCGCAGCGGACAGCGCGGGCAGAGCGGCGTCGCGGGGCGGCAGATCAGCGCGCCCAATTCCATCAGGCCCTCGTTGAACGCGCGCGGCTTCGCCCGCGGCAACAATTCGCCCGCGAGCCGCCACAACCGGCGCCGTGTGCGCGGCGCGCGAACGTCGCCCTCGATCGCGAAGAGCCGCGACAGCACGCGCGCGACGTTGCCGTCGAGAAGCGGCGCCGGCCGATCGAACGCGAGCGAGGCGATCGCGCCGGCGGTGTAGGGGCCGATGCCCGGCAACGTTTGCAATTCGCCGACGTCGGCGGGCAGCGCGCCGCCGCGCCGCCGCGTGCAACTGCCGCGCGCGGCGGTAATAGCCCAGCCCCGACCACAACGCGAGCACATCGTCGAGCGGCGCCGCGGCCAGCGCCGCGACGTTGGGAAAGCGGGCGACGAAGCGCTCGAAATAAGGCACGACCGTCGCCACGCGGGTTTGCTGCGCCATGATTTCGCTGATCCAGACGCGATACGGCGTGCGCTCGGCGCGCCACGGCAGCGGCCGGGCGTGGCGGGCGAACCAGCGGACGACGGCATTGGCGACTGCGCGGCGGAGGGCGGGCGAGGGCGAGGCGGCGGCACTCATCCGGTCAGTCTACTCATTCCGCGCGCAGGCCGCGACCCGCGGGGATTGGATGATCCCAGGCGCGCGCGACGCGCCGGCTCGCGGACCAAGCGCGTGATTTTTTTCCACGGGCCGCGGCGGGTGGTTTGCGTTGCCGCTGGGCATAGGTTATGAACACGCCATGACCTTTTCCGGCAAGGATTCGGCATGCCCGAGAACCTGATCGTCATCATGGTCGTGGTCGTGGCCCTCGAAACCGTGATGCCGCTGGCGCCGGCGTTGTGGTGCTATTGGAAGACCGACGGCAGTTGGCGCTATTTCTTTTATGGTATGGCGACGTTCTTCATCTTTCAGGGGATTCTCCGCATCCCCGTCGTGTCGGCGGCGCAGATGCTGCTCGCCGGGTGGATTCACAAATACACGGTCGTGGAAGCGTCCTGGATGCTCATTCTCGCCGTCAGCGCGGGCTTCTTTGAAGAAGGCGGCCGGTACGTCGTTTTGCGGCACGTGCTGAAGCCGCCGCATCGCTGGGAAAACGGCGTGATGTTCGGTCTCGGCCACGGCGCGATGGAAGTGCTGCTGATCGGCGTCGGCGGCCTCGTTGGCAGCCTCATCGTTCTCAACACCCCGACCGAAAACCTGCCGGCGTCCGTCGCGGCGGTCAAAGTGCAAATCGAGACCACGCCGCTCTACATGCCCCTGGTCAGCGGCTTCGAACGCGGGCCGGCGATCATTGCCCACGTCGCGTTGACGCTGCTGGTCCTGCGGGCGCTGCGCGACCCGGCCGGGCCGAAACGCTGGCTGCTGACCGCGATCGGCGCGCACTCTCTGCTCAATTTCGTCACTGTCGGCGTCATGCGGGTCGTCAACGTTTTCGTCGCCGAGGGCCTGCTGGCGATCGTCGGCGGCTTCGCGCTTTGGTGGTTGCTGCGCGAGAGACGTTTTTCTTCGAAAAACTTGTTGACATAACCGATAACGCGTCTTATTATTCGATTAAGAAAAGCAAGCTGGCGTCTGTTGCAAGAACGAACAACTTCGATTTTCCGACCCACCCCGTTACTAACCCATCCGATACGCCAGCTTGCTTGCTATTTAACGGCCGTTGCCCTTTTTTGCGTCGCTTCCAACAAGTGAAACGAAAATATTGAAAGCGTTCAATCGCGGATTGCGGGATCGTTGCGTCGGCGTGGACTTTCCGGCGGCGCGCCTCCTATAATTGCGCGAATTGACGAGGCAACCTTGCTGCACATTCCGCGCCCGATTTTGCTGACCTTGACCGGGTTTGCCGTGTTGGCCGTTTACCTCGCGGCCATGGCCCCCGGCGTGTTCTGGCGCGACAGCATGGAGTGCTGTTTCATCGGCCACCAACTCGACATCGGGCACCCGGCCGGCTCGCCCGCGTACTCGCTGCTCGCCAAGGCGCTGAGCTTCCTGCCGCTGGGCTCGCTCGCCTGGCGGGCCAATCTGCTGTGCGTGCTCGGGGCGTGGGCGGCCGCGATTTTGATGTGGTTTGCGGTTGCACGCTGGTTGGCGTTTTTGCGGCTGGCCGAGCCGCCCGACGCCGGGCTGCTCGCCGCGGCGGCAGCGCTGGCCTTCGCGTTTTCCGAGTCGTTGTGGGCATGGTCGGCGACGGCCAAAGTCTATTCGCTGCGGGCCGCCGCGCTGGCGGGTTTGCTCTGGCTCGCGGCGGAGGCGCTCGACGGCGGGCTCGACGACCCACGCTGGGCGGCGACGATCGGCCTGCTGCTCGGCGTCGCGGCCGGAGTGCACATCGTCTTCGTGCTCTACGCGCCGGCGTTCGGCGTCGCGCTGATTTTCGGCCCGCGTTGGCGCGTGCGGTGGCGCGGCGGGGCGCTGATGCTGCTCTTTTTCTTCGTCGGCTTTTCGGTGTACGCCTATCTGCCGGCGCGGGCGCTGCACGGCCTGCCGTACGATCAGGGCAATCCGCAAACGTGGCCGGCGTTCGTCGCGCACATCACCGGCCGGCAATACGCGCACATCATTCACCGCTTCCCCTGGGCGCGCATCCTGCACCACCTGCGCCTCGCCGCCGGCTGGACGTTCCGCGAAATCAACCCGCTGCTGGCCGCCGCGGCCGTCGCCGGCGCGATCGCGGTCGCCCGCCGCTCGCCGCGCGCGTTGGCGTTGATCGTTTTGGTTGCGCTCGGCCACCTGTACCTGTACATCAAGGATTGGGCGACGGCTTTCGGCTATATCACCATTTATCAATTGACCGCGGTGCTCGGCGGTCTTGGCTTGGCCGCGCTCTGGCGGCCCGCGGCGAGACGGCTGGCGCCGTCGGCCGCGGCGCCGGCGCTGGCGCTCGTGGCGGCGGCGATGGGCGTCTGGGGCGCGGCCGGCCATGGGTCGGCCTGCTGCCGCAACGAGCACGACCTGGCGCAGCGGCACGGCGCCGGCGTGCTGGATTCGCTGCCGCTGAACGCGATTCTCGTCGGCTATTGGGACTGGACGGCGCACAATGTCTTTTTCCAACAGCTCATCGAACGACAGCGGCCCGACGTGCAATTCCTCCCGCGCGTCTGGCTGCTGTTTCCCGATGAACTCGCCCGCCGGCTGCCGGCGTGGGATTTACGCGGCTACGACCCGGCGACCCCGTTTGCCGCGCAGAAAATGCTGCTGGCGAACGATAAGGGCGGCGGCGTGTATTGGGACCTGGGCATGGAAGAGCAGCCGCTCGTCGAGCCGGCGGACCTGACGCCGCACGGCGCCGTGTTTCGGCTGGGCGCCGCGCCGTGGGATGGCCGCGAAACCGCCGACGATCGGCGGCTGTGGCGCGACGTTTTCGGACCGATTCTGGCCAGTCCGCTCGTCGCGCCGCGCGGCTACGATTGGACCGCGGCCGACGTGTACGCCCACATTCTTCAGGCGCGCGCCGAACTGCACGCGCTCGGCGGCCGCTGGGAAGCGGCCGAACGCGATGCGGCGGCGGCGATTGCGGCGGAGCCCGATTTCGCCGAGTTTCGCGCGTTTCTCGGCAAGCTCTACCTGGCCCAAAATCGGTTGCCGGAGGCGGCGGAGAAAACCGCCGAGGCGGTGCGGCTCGACCCGTATTGCGCGCACTGCTGGGCGATCGAGGCGCAGGTCGCCCGACGGCGGCAGGACCCGGCGGGCGCGATCGACGATTACCTGGCGGCGCGCCGCTTGCAGTCGCTCGAGGCTGCCGACGCGGTCGACCTCGCGGGTTTGCTCTTCGCCGGCCGGCGCATCGACGAGATGTTCCAGATCATCGCCGAGACCGAGCGCAACCCGCTGGATGCGGCCGCCCAAGGGGCATTTGACGAATTGGCCGCACGGGCCTACGCCGCGCGCGGACAGTGCCCGCAGGCGCTCGCGCGCCTGACGCGCCTGCAGGCCGCCCACCCCGAGAGCGGGACGATCGCCGCGGTGCAACAGGCCTGTGGCGCGCCGGGCGAAAATCACATAAAGTCGGCGCCCGATGAGCCACATTGAACTCAGCCTGGTTATTCCCGTTTACAACGAACGGGAGCGGATCGCCGACGGCCTGCGCCGCATCTTCGCGTACGTCGATGCCGGCGCACGCCCGACGGAAGTGGTGATCGTCGACGACGGCAGCCGCGACGGCACGGCGGACCTGGCGGCGGCCGAAATCGCCGGCCGGCGCGAGGCGCGGCTGATCCGCCTGCCGGCCAATCGCGGCAAAGGGTTCGCCGTGAAAACCGGCATGCTGGCGGCGACCGGCGCGGTGCGGCTTTTTACCGATATCGACCTTTCGGTGTCGATCGAAACGGCCGACCCGTTCTGCGAAATGTGCCGTGAAGCAGACGCGGTCATCGGGACGCGCAAGACGGCCGTCAGCCAGGTGACGGTGCGGCAGCCGCGCCGGCGCGAGATGCTGGGCGAGGTTTTTCGCCAATTCACGTTGCGGTTTTTGACGCCGGGCCTGACGGACATCACGTGCGGCTTCAAGGCGTTTCGCGCCGCCGCCGCCGAGCGGATCTTCGCCGCCAGCCGGATCGACCGCTGGAGCTTCGACGCGGAGATTCTCTTTCTGGCGTTGCGTTGGGGCTTGACGGTGCGGGAAATTCCGGTCGAATGGCGCAACAGTCCGGCGTCGAAGGTGCGGTTGTGGGTGGATTTGCCGCGCAGCGCGGTGGATTTGCTGCGCATTCGCGCGGCCTGGTTGCTAGGGAGGTATCGCGAGGCATGAAGCGGCTTGTTCTGACGGTGACCTACAACGAACGCGGCAACATCGGCGCGCTGACCGCCGCCGTGCGCGCGCTCGGCTACGACATGTTGGTGGTCGACGATCGCGGCGCCGACGACACGGCCGGTCTGGTGCGCGAGTTCGCGGCGGCCGATCCGCAGGTGCATCTGATCGCGCGCGAGGGCAAACTCGGTTACGCCTCGGCTTCGCGCGACGGCCTGCGGTGGGCGCTCGACCAAGGCTACGAACAGATCGCGCAACTCGACGCCGACGGCAGTCATCCGCCGGCCCTATTGCCGGTGATGTTTCGCGCGCTCGACGAGGCCGACCTGTCGATCGGCTCGCGGTACGTGCTCGGCGGCCAGATGCCGGGGCTGACCTGGTTTCGCCGGTTGATCTCGCGCCTCGCCGGCGATTACCTGCGCTGGATGCTGCGCCTGCCGATCGCCGATCCGACCTCCGGCTTCCGCGCCTGGCGGCCGGAGTTCCTCGCGCGCGTGCTGCCCCTGGCCGCGACCAGCGAAGGCTTCGCGTTCCTGTACGAAATGGCGTTTTACGTGGTGCGCGCGGGCGCCCGCATCCGCGAAATCCCCATGGTCTTCGAAAACCGCCGCGCCGGACAATCGAAGATGTCGCTGAAGATCGCCCGCGAGGCGTTCGCCATGGCGCGCCGCCTGCGGCGCGTTTGACGAATATCAGAGAATTCGGATTCTTTTGACAGGGTCAACAGGATCAACGGGATCGCGCAGGAAATGGGTTTCTCTTGAAAGGATCACGGGATCGAATCGCGAACCTGCCTGCGCGAAGGCCACGGCAGGCAGCCCCCGAGTCCCGAGTCCCGAGTCCCGAATCCCGTGTGCGATCTCCAAAATTGGCTTTGTTTCGTAATAACATCTTGCGGCAGCGGAAATCCAGGGACATAAACGCCCGTATACGTTCGGACCTCACGCGGAATCCCGTACCCGGAATCCCGAATCCCGAACCCGGTCCCCGGAACCCGGACCCCGGAACCCGGACCCCGGAACCCGGATCCCGGACCCCGAATCCCGAATCCCGAACCCGGTCCCCGGAACCCGGACCCCGGAACCCGGACCCCGGAACCCGGATCCCG
>Ga0181520_10007482_pt1 | contig 16068 bp, 8 predicted proteins | sample PEATcosm2014_Bin_29_FD_132451 | JGI IMG/M metagenome (GOLD analysis project Ga0181520, IMG submission 132451) | Peatland microbial communities from MTU Mesocosm Facility, Houghton, MI, USA - PEATcosm2014_Bin02_30_metaG | ecosystem: Environmental > Terrestrial > Soil > Wetlands > Peat | place...
AACAACAAACACTGTGTCGAGGTAGAATCAGGCAAGCGAAAGCCTCTCTTGATGCCATAAACACTGTCTTGACAACATGTTTGTAGCACAAATGGCTTTCGCTTTTTAAGCCTTCACGCATAATCCGGGCTAGGGCGCTTTCGAGCTGAATGTTTACGGTCCAGATGGGCATCCGCGGTTTCCCATCCTTTGTGCAAAGAACGCACAAAGGATGGGGCACGGCGGAGTCTTGTTAACACTTGAATCGAGAACGCTCTAAATACTGTGTGGGTGCCCCATCCTTGCTGTCATTCTGAGCGAAGCGCAGCGGAGTCGAAGAACCTGCGTTTCGCTTTTCTTGGCGCAAGGGTGGGAAACCTCAACCCTATTTAAGGGACGGATCAATAGTAATTCAGTTGCGCATGGCAAATCCTGAAATTCCTTCGCGCGCCTGCTTTCCTATCCCGTATGCAAACAGTCACAATGAGCAAGTGGACTTTCAGGCAAACCATCGACGGGTGGGAGTGAAGCGCGGCTTCAGGAAGTGCTCTTTCCCGCGCGCGATGCGGGCCTGTGCCGTCATGGGGCTGGGGTTGGGCGCGATCTTTCTGGTTTCGGCACAGGAACCGGTGCAAACCGCGCTGACCCTCGACCGCACCCTGGCGACGCTTCACGGCGTGGTCCGCAACGCTGCCACGGGAGAGCCGCTGCCGCGTGCGCTGGTGCGGATTGAAGGCGATGCCGACACCGGCGTCTTGACCGACGGCGAGGGCCGCTTTGAGATTCCCGGCCTGCCCGTAGGCCCGCAATCGGTTGAAGTTCAGAAGCCGGGTTTTCTGGACCGCAGCTTTTCTGCCTCGGGCGCAACCAGCGGGGTAGAGCAATTCATCGTCGCGATGGCTACGAGCGGCCATAACGTAATGGTGGCCGCGGAAATGCCCGATGTGGTTTTCACGCTGACGCCCGCTTGCGCCATTCACGGCCAGATCGAGCTTTCCACGGGCGATCCAGCGCAGGGAATCGAGCTTGTTCTCCTGCGGCGGACGATCGAAGACGGCCGCGCCATGTGGCAGGCGAGCGGCCGGACCAAGACGCATAGTGACGGGACCTATCGTTTTGCCGGACTGGCGGATGGAGAATATGCGCTTTTTGCCGAAGCGGTCATGGAAAACGACCCCGCTTCCGTTTTTATGGAACCCGGCAGCGGCGAAGCGGCCGATCGTCGAGGCTACGCGAGCGTCTTCTTTCCCGGTGCGCACGATTTGGCCGGAGCCGCGAAAATCCGCCTGGACGCGGGCCAGGAGACGCAGGCCAACCTGACGCTGACCCTGGAACCCTTCCATACCGTTACGGCGGAGGCTGTTCTTCCCGGAGCGAGCAGGTCTGGCGGAAACCCGGCCCGGGCAGGAATGAGTTTCAGCGCCGTGGTCCTGGATGCCCAGGGGCACACACTCCCTTATATGGCGCAATATGACCCGGCAGCGGGAGTGGTGCAGGCCCTGCTGCCCGATGGCAGCTACTCGCTGCGGGTCACCGCCGCTACGAACGCTGCCAACACTCCGGGCGGAAACAACTCCGCCGTGGATGCGGGGCCATTCACCGGGGCGGTTGAGTTTTCCGTTGCCGGACATGCGGTCTCAAAGCTGCGGGTTCCGCTGGGCGGGTGGCACGCAGGCTCGGTGCAGGCAACGGTGGCTCGCACTGTGGCGCAACCGGCCTCGCGGGGCACGGTGGTCGTGATGGTGAGCCCGGCCGAGGGAGGAATGGACGACAGCATGGTGAGCGCCTATGCGAGCGGCCCTGCGCCCGGCTCGCTACAGACGGCCTATACCCCGCCCGGCTCCTATTGGGCGCACCTGCACATTGGGCAAAAGGGGCTTTGCGAGGCCTCGTTCACAGCCGGGGGCGCCAGCCTGGCCCGCGAGCCGGTGGTCATGGGACTTTCCGGCGCGGCAGCGCCCATGGAGCTCGCCCTGCGCGACGATTGCGCACGGCTCACGCTCAGCTTGCCGCCGTCCGCGGCTGCCATGGCTGCCGGAGAGGAGCCCTTCTACACGGTCTACGTGGTGCCGGATTTCGACTTTACGACCGACATTGTGCCCGTGACCCTGCGCTCCTCAACGGGTGGAACCATGACCGTGGACGGCCTCACGCCGGGCAGCTACCACGTTTTCACATTTGACGCGCCCGTGAGCCTGGAATACCGGACCCCTGCCGCATTGGCCGCGCTGCCTCGTCCGGGCCAGGCGGTCACGCTCTCGCCCGGCTCGACCGCCAACCTTGTTGTGGAGGCGCCTGCACGTTGATGCCTACTGGACAAACTGCGAAAACGGGGAGAATGGCGAGCAAAGGCTTTGTAAATTGCCCCTCCGGGCCTGAAGGCCCGATTGATTCTGCGGGCTTTTTGCGGGGGTTGAAACCCCCGCCTCCCTCCGGACCGGATTTTTCCGCTCACCTCCTCCTGCTTTTACTCGTCGTGTTCGCATCGCTGCCCATGTTTTCGCAGCAGGCGAGCGGTTACCGCATTGCCGGGACTGTGGTGAGCGCCTCAACGGGCGAGCCGGTATGGGGCGCGACGGTGGCTGCGCTTGCGGAAGAGGGTGGCCGCACCGTCGCCGCAGTCGCTTCCGGCAACGACGGGCGATTTGCTCTGGAAGGGCTGCCCGCGGCCAAGTACCAGTTGGCGGCGTCGAAGCGCGGCTTTGTCTCAGCGTTTTATGACCAGCATGAGGAGTTCAGCTCGGCCATCGTACCCGGCCCGGGGCAAGATACCGGAAGCCTCACGTTCAGGCTTGTGCCCAGCGCCGTCCTGCGAGGCGTGGTGACGGCCGACGGCGGCGATCCGGTGGCGGGCGCCACGGTCATGCTCTTCCAAAAGCCGCAAGGCCACAACCCGGGCGAGAAGATTGCCCAGGTGGATTCGGCGACCACCGACGACACCGGCTCGTACGAGTTCGGCAATCTGGCTGCCGGAGAATATCTGCTGGCGGTTAAGGCGGAGCCCTGGTATGCGCTGCACCGGCCCGCTGCCGTATCGCACCCAGCGCCCGACCCCGCCGCCGCGCTCGATGTGGCCTACCCGGTGACGTATTTCGATTCCACCACGGACGAAGCCTCGGCAATGCCCATCGTGCTGGCCGGAGGCAGCCGCGAAGAGGCAAACGTCAGCCTGCACGCGGTTCCGGCGCTGCACCTGGTGGTCGAGACGCCGCGCAAGCAGGATGGATCGATTGCCCGGCCTGAGTTGAAGCAAACCGTCTTCGGTTCCGTCGTCGCGGCAGAGAGCGCCGGTTTCATGGATGCCATCCAGAGGGGAACCACGGAATTCAGCGGTGTGCCGCCCGGCCACTACGAACTGGCGCAGGGCGATCCGCCGCGGATCGTGGCCCTGGATGCCGCCGCCAGCCAGCAGGTGGACCCCAATGCCGGCGTGCCAGCCTCAGCAGTCACGGGAATTTTGCGGAGCGCTTCGGGTGCGGCGCTGACCGGCGAGGCGATCGTGATCCTGGAGCCGCTGGACGGCGCGCAGGGGCAAAGAACCATGCAAGCCTCATGCAACCGGGGCGCATTCAGCTTTCCAGCGGTCACGGCGGGCACATGGGAGCTGCGGGCAGAGAACTCCGGCGAATTGCCGATTGTCTCAATGACCGTGGGCGGCCGGATGCACACCGGCAGCCAGATCGCGGTGCGGGATCGCCCGCTGTCTCTGGTTGCGACGGTCAGCGAGAGCGCGGTGCGCGTCGAGGGCTTTGCCCGCAAGGCCGTTGCCGGGGTAGAAACTGGACTGGCCGGGGCCATGGTGGTGCTGGTTCCCCAGAACATGGCGGATTTTCGCGGGCTGGTTCGCCGCGACCAGTCCGACTCCGACGGCAGCTTTTCTCTGCGCGATGTGGCTTCCGGCTCCTACACCGTGGTGGCCATTGAGGATGGATGGGCTCTCGATTGGTCCCGGTCGGAGGTCATCGGCCGCTATCTTCCCAAGGGAATCGCCGTCACAGTAACAGACAGATCCGGCAAGGTTGTCCGGCTTTCGCAGCCGGTTCCGGTCCAGCCGCGCTGATTGCGTGCTTGGGACTTCATGGAACCGGGGTGGAGAGGATAGTCTATGTAGGTACCGGATCACAGTCATGGCTCCTGGCTCGGGAAGAATTTCTCAGAGCGGCAGGCCGCCACAGCAAGATATCGAGGAGAGTCTCAAGTTGAAGAGGAAGTTGTTGCTTTCGATTTTGGCCGTGGTTCCGGCCGCGCTCATGCCCCTGGCGGCTACAAGCCAGGTTGCCCCAGCCTCCGGGACGGGCTCCGCCGAGCGGGGCGCACCCTCCTACAAGTACGAGGTTTTCGCCGGGTATGCCTATACCAGCCTCAACCAGGTGAACCAGTCGCGCTTCGGATTGCAGGGCGGCAAGCTCGGCATTACGCGCGATTTTGGAAAATACTTCGGCATTACCGCGACAGGCGACTACTACAAGTACGCCACCGGTACCGGCAACCCCGGCACTCCTTCGGTGATTTCCGTACTGGCGGGTCCTGAAATCCATTCCCCGATTTACGGGAACACCAGCGGCTTTGTTCATGCCCTGCTGGGCGGCGAACACACGGGCGGTGAAAGCATGACCCCCAACATCTCCTTTGCCGGCGGAGTGGGCGGCGGCTTTGAGTACAGCCTGGGCCGGCACTTGTCCTTGCGCGCCTCTGGCGACAGGATTGGCGACTCCTTTTCGCTGACCGGGAATTCGCCGGCTCTTGGCAACTCGCCCCACTTGCACTGGAATGCACGCGCGGTGTTTGGCGTGGGCTACCGGTTCTAGAGCGTTTTCGATTTGACTTTTTACAGTCGAGATTGAGACTCGTGTTCTCCCACCCTTTCCGCGATGAAACTGCGGAAAGGATGGGGCACCCAACGTTTCGTTAACACTTGAATCGAAAACGCTGTAGATCTGTAGCAGAGAGGCTTTGGGTCGATTGACGCGAAGAGGCGGATGCCTGGCATCCGTTTCTTCGCGCTTATTGCGCCTGAAAACCCATCCTTCGGTACAGCAGCCGGTATCCCGCTCAGCCTTCTTCCGCTTCGCGCAGCTTGGCAATCACGGTGAAGTCTTCGAGCGTCGTGGTGTCGCCCTTGATCTCGCCGTTTGCGGCCAGTTCCCGCAATAGCCGGCGCATGATCTTGCCGGAGCGGGTTTTGGGCAGCGCCTCGGTAAAGCGGATATCGTCGGGGCGGGCCAGGGAGCCGATCTCCTTTGAGACCCACTTGCGCAGCTCGTCTTTCAGCTCTTCGCTGGGCGGGTAGCCGCTTTCAAGCGAGACGAAGGCGGAGATGGCCTGTCCCTTCAGCTCGTCGGGACGGCCTACGACCGCGGCTTCCGCCACTTTGGGGTGCGCCACCAGCGCCGACTCCACCTCCATGGTTCCCAGCCGGTGGCCGCTGACGTTGATCACATCGTCTACCCGGCCCATCAGCCAGAAGTAGCCGTCCGCATCCTTGCGGGCGCCGTCGCCGGTAAAGTAGCTGCCGGGAACATCGTTCCAGTACGTTTTTTGGTAGCGCTCCGGGTCGCCATAAACGGTGCGAGCCATCGAAGGCCAGGGCTTGCGGATGACGAGCAGGCCGCCGTGGCCCGCGGGCACTGGCTCGCCCTGCTTGTTGACCACCTCCGGCTCGATGCCGAAAAAGGGCCGCGTGGCCGAGCCGGGTTTGGTGGGCACGGCCCCGGGAATGGGCGCAATCAGAATCGCTCCGGTCTCGGTTTGCCACCAGGTATCCACGATGGGGCAGCGGTTGTGGCCGACCTTCTCGCGATACCACATCCATGCCTCGGGGTTGATGGGCTCGCCCACTGTTCCCAGCAGGCGCAGCGAGTCCAGTTTGTGCTTCTCCACGTGCTGGTCTCCCCATTTGATAAATGCCCGGATGGCTGTGGGCGCGGTGTAGAAGACGCTCACCCGGTGGTCGTCGACGATTTTCCAAAACCTGGAGCAGTCGGGCCAGTTTGGAGCGCCTTCATACATCAGCACGGTGGCGCCATTCTGTAGCGGGCCATAAACCACATAGGAGTGCCCGGTGACCCAGCCGATGTCTGCCGTGCACCAGTAGATGTCTTCGTCTCTCAAGTCGAATACGTACTTGGTGGTGAGGTAGGTTTGAACCGCGTAGCCGCCGGTCGAGTGCACCAGCCCCTTGGGCTTGCCGGTGGTGCCGGAGGTGTAAAGAATGTAGAGCGGATCTTCTGAATCCAGCTCTTCAGCGGGGCAATCGGGCGCGGCGGCGGCCACCAGGTTGTGCCACCAATGATCGCGGCCCTGCACCATCTTGACCGGCGAGCCCGAGCGGCGGTAGACCACCACATGCTTCACGGTGTGGCAGGCGGCCATGGCTTCATCCACGGTGCGCTTGAGCTGGATTTCATTGCCGCGGCGGTAACTGGAATCCTGGGTGAGAATGGCCACGCAGCCGGAGTCGTTGACGCGGTCGGCGATGGCGTTGGCGGCAAAACCGCCGAAAATGACCGAGTGAATCGCTCCAATGCGCGCGCAGGCGAGCAGCGCAATGGCCAGTTCCGGCGTCATGCCCATATAAACGGCTACGCGGTCGCCCTTGCGGATGCCCAGAGCCTTGAGGGCGTTGGCGAATTTTTGCACTTCGACGTGCAACTCGGCGTAGGTCAGGCGGCGCACTTCGCCCGGCTCGCCTTCCCAGAGGATCGCGGTTTTGTCGCGGCGCGGCCCCAGGGCGTGGCGATCGACGCAGTTATAGCTCAGGTTGAGCTTGCCGCCCACAAACCACTTGGCCCAGGGCAGATTCCATTCCAGCACCTTCTCCCATGGCTTGAACCAGTGCAACTCCCTTGCCGCATCGGCCCAGAATTTCTCCGGATCGTCGATCGACTGCTTGTAGAGAGCCTCATACTTCTCAAGGCTCTGGATGTGGGCCTTTTGACTGAACTCGGGCGGCGGCGGAAAGACACGGTTTTCGCGCAGAGTCGAGTCGATGTCCTGATTGGCGGCGGAAGCGGGCAAGGAAGACATGCAAGATCCTTTGGGGAAGAAGTCTTATTGATCCGGCAAGAAACGAGTGATATTCCTTCCCACCCTTTCCCACAAAAAGCGCGGGAAAGGATGGGGCACCCACACATTATTCAGTTGCCGGATCGATAGAGCGCCACGTGGCTGTCACTCTATCCAGATAGATGCACAATCGGCAAGAGGCGCGGCTGGATCAATGAAGGTCAGGGTAAGTTCTGTAGGCGAGCAGTTTGGAGCTGAATGAAGTTCCGCTGAGGCGGTTGGTCTTGAGGAGCACTTCAAAGTAGGGGAAGCGGCTGGTGTGAAGCATGGCCTGGAACTTCTCCATCTGATCCTCCGATGTGAGGAACTCGGCCGCCGCGTTTGTCGCATCTGAATCCGTTCCGGCAAGGATGATGGCGTTGCCGGTCCCGCTTGGATTGGGCAGGTAGGCGATGGCGCCATATCCGACCAGGCTGTTGGGCTCTTGCGGCACGGCGTAGATCGCTTGTTCTCCGGCTTTCGGATTGCGGTTTCTGACGAACTGCAGCTCGGGCTCGTCGTTGAAGTCCGTGACAAAGTTAATTTTGTCATCGAAAAGGTGATCCCACGGAACCGACTTTTTGCCGCCGACAAGAACGACGTTGTTGCGCTTGATTTCGTCCGCCGTGTAGTAGCGCGTGAGGGTGAGGTAACGCGAGTACGACGGGGGAATCTCCGCCATAATCTGCTGGGCAGCGCGAACCGCGCCGAAGGTGACCAGGTTATGGTTGAAAATCTCCACCAGATCCGCTTTTTGATCGGCACTCATGCCTGAAGATTGAATCTGCCGCATATAATCGCGGCTCAGGTAAGCCTCAAGCGATGTGGGGCGGTGGGTGATATCTTCAATCACGCTGGCTGCGTCATCCGGCAGGACGATGTCAGTCTGCTGATTGTTGCGGAGAAAATCCGCCCAAAACGCACCGACTGCCGGTTTGCCTTCCCAGGGGTGAAGAGACTTTCGCATGGTGCGATTTTGTTGAAAGAGCGCTGCGCAGGCGACGGCAAGAAGCAGGCTCGCCACCGGCCAGAATAGTTGCCGAAGACGGCTGGAGCGCTTCCGCCCCCTGCTTTCCGCATCGCGGGACGCGGCCGCCGGGGGAAACTCTTCAAGCGAGGCTGCCGGCCGGTACGGCGATTCCGGGAGCCGCCGGTGAAAAACGGGCTTATAGCTTCCGCGGGGGATGTCGAGAATCAGCGGCTCGTTCGCGCCGCCTGACTCAAAGTACGACTCGATGCGCTTTCTCAACTCCGTCGCATTGACCCGGACAATATTGTCCTGGCTTCGGTCATAGGCCGCGGATCGGCCAAAAACCTTGGCGCCGATTTCCTGTTCGTGAATCTCGGGGCAACCCTCTTTGAGGGACTTCCTTCCGACGTAAAGCAGAAAATCGCGCAGGCGAGCCGAGCGGCTGAATTGCTCGCTGGCGGCCACACGCTCAATCAGGGCGCGCCGCTCTTCTACACTGGGCTGATCTTCCGAGCCCTCCGCCAAATCCTCCGGCGCCGGGTGATTCGACATGTGATCCATTCCACATACCCAAAGTACGCACCAGAGTCTAGTCCCCTGGATCGCCCCTTGGCAATTCCAGAGTGCAGACCCAAAGAAAGCCGGCCCCCGGCGGCGTTCTAACCGTTTACTTTGATAATTAGGCTGGATGGGCTTAACCGTTGCAAACAAATACCTTAGCCTGCTCTTAACGGTGAACAGTGGCGTCTGTCTTCCGGTAAATTAACTTGTCTGCCATTGATCGTGTTTCGATAATTCTCCACCGGTCCACACCTGTGGCTTTACACGGGGCGGAATGTTTAGCGCTCTGACCGTTCAAGAGAGCAGAATGGGCCGGCCGGAGACGAATGGATTCTGCGCATAGAGCATTTTTTGAAATGGTGTAGACCGAAAATGTGTTTGGTATCCCACCCTTTCCGCAAAAAACGCGGAAAGGATGGGGCACGGAAGTCTACAGCGAAAGCCAAAATGCTCTAGCGCACGAATGGGTTGTTCACGGTGTTCAACGCAAGGGATTTTTATGGGCACTCAGAACCAATAGGCAGACCTTTGCGCTATTGGTTGCAGATCATCCAGAGTCGCGCCCCACGCTTTGACAAACCGTTCGCATGGCAGCACCATGCGAGCCGAAATTTCAGGAGGAAACATTCAAATGAAAAGCTTTGCCAGCTATCTGACGCACAGAATGCACTGGTGGCTGATCCTGGTCGGGATCATGTCGCTGGGCAACTCGCTGATCGCGCAGCAATATCTCGCGAACATCACCGGGCAAGTGGCCGACCCTACGGGCGCAAGCATTGCCGGGGCAGATGTTTCTGCCATGGACGTTTCCACCCGGTACGTAACCAAAACAGTGACGAACGCGACGGGCGTTTTTACCATCCCGTTCCTCACTCCCGACACGTATACGGTGACGATTTCCGCCAAGGGGTTCACCTCTGAGACACGCACCGGCGTGGTACTGAACGCAGGTGGAAATCAGGTGGTCGATTTCTCCCTCAAAGTTGGCGGGGCGGAACAGAATGTGGTGGTCAGCGCCGACGTGGCGATGATCGATACAGGCTCAGCCAACCTGCAAACAACGCTATCCACCCATGAAGTCACGGATCTGCCCAACGTGGGGCGCAATCCGTTTGTGCTCGCCACCATGGCGGCCGGTGTGTACTCCGGCTACTACATGCAGAGCAAAGCCAGCACCTATACCAATCCCTTCAGCGGCGCGGCGGTGCAGGTGATTACCAACGGCAGCAGCGGCCATAACCGGCTGACGCTGGATGGCATTCCCGACGATCCCGCCGAGCGCCTTTCCGGAGCCAGCTATACGGGGTTTGTGCCCTCGCCTGAGGCGGTTCAAGAAGTAAATGTTCAGACCGGCCTTTATGACGCCCAGTACGGGCATGGGGACGGCGTGGTAACCAACACCGTGCTGAGGACCGGCACGGATCAGTTCCACGGATCGGCATACCTGGTATTCCGCAACACCTACATGAATGCGAATACCTATGAGCGGGCCGCGACACAGAATGCGTTGACGAATCCGACGCCCCGCGGCAACGACCAGTGGAACCAGCCCGGTTTTGTCGTCGATGGGCCGGTGAAAATTCCGCATGTCTACAACGGGCGCGGAAAGACCTTCTTCATGGTGGCTTACGAGCGCCTTCAACTGCACCAGACGCTGCCCTATACCTCCCTGGTGCCAACCACCACTGGCGGTATTACCGGCAAGGGCATGGTGGGCGGCGATTTCTCCAGCTTGTGCTCAAACTTCAACTCGAGCGGCGTCTGCGTGGCCGGAGCCGGTCAGCAGATTTACGACCCCACGACACTCGATGCCAACAATAACCGCACACCTTTCCCGAACAACCTGATTCCCACGGGCAGAATCAATGCGGCGGGCGCGGCGCTCATGAGCTACTATCCGGCGCCGAACAGCTCCCTGAGCCCGACCGTCAACTACATCTCGTCCCAAACCTCTACGCCGAACAAGTATTTTTCGATTGTGACGCGCGTGGATCACTCGATCAATGCGAACAACAAGTTCAATGGGACGTTCTTCAAGGACATCCTGAATCAGTTTGAGCCGCTGGAAGGGTTCCCCAAGGGCATCGGCCCGACGGGCGACGGTTACACGGTTTATCGCAACACGGAAGGCGGCAGCCTGGACTACGTGAGCGTGCTTCCGCACGACTACGTGATGGACGCCCGTATCGGCGTCGTCTACCATCCGTTTGGGCTGGTCTATCCGGGAAATACCTTCGACCTTTCCAAGATCAACATCAGCGGAACCAATCTGCCGTACCAGTCGTTCCCCGGCACCTCGGCGTCTGATAGTTACGCCGGGCTGGCGGCCGGCAATACCGGACAGATCAGCGAAGATACGCTCGGATCGTTCTCGGTGCTGGTGAACAAGCAGGTTCAGAAGCATTCTCTGAAGGCCGGTTTCGACAGCAACCTGAGCCGGTACAACGTACAGAATCCGCAGAGCGGCGTCGGAGTATTTAACTTCAACCGCGAATTTACGCAGCAGAACTCGATCAACACAGCCGTCGGCGGCGATTCCAACTCTGGCAATGCCATGGCGGCTTTGCTGCTGGGTTATCCTTCGAGCGGAACCTATGGCAACCAGATTGCCTATGCCCTCGAACAGAAGTACATTGCGTTCTTTGTGCAGGATAGTTGGCGCGCAACCGACAAGCTGACCGTCAACGCGGGCCTTCGCTGGGACTATGAGTCGCCCTTCACGGAGCGCTTCAACCGGATGAATGCCGGCTTCTGCACCACGTGCACCAACCCGCTGCAGTCTTCGGTTACGGGACTTACGCTGAAAGGCGGCCTGACGTTTGTGAACTCGTCAAACCGCTTCCCCGTGCCGCAGGTCTACACCAACTACCAGCCGCGGCTTGGACTGGCGTATCAGTTCACGCCCAAGCTGGTTCTCAGGGGCGGCATCGGGCTCATTTACTTCAATACGATGGAGAGCCCGCTGGGTCAGGGCTTCAGCAACTCGACATCCTATGTGGCCACGTCAGACAATACGCATCCGGCCAACATCCTGAGCAGTCCGTGGCCCACCGGAGTTCAACCGCCGACGGGCAGTTCGCTCGGGCTGTCCACACAGCTCGGCCAGGGCGTCACCTTCCCTGATCCGGACCATTCGCAGCCGAGAATGGTGCAGTGGTCCACCAGCCTGCAGATGCAGTTGCCGGCGAAGATGGTGTTGCAGCTTGTCTACAACGGAAACAAGGCCGAGCGGCTGGAAGTCAACAAGCAGCTCGACGATATGCCTGCGTCGGATTTGGCCACGGGCATTGGAACGCTGGCGAATCAGACCTACTGGACCAACACCAAGGTAACGAATCCGATGGCGGGCCAGGTGGCTGGGACGCTGAATCCAGCCCAGATTCTGGCCTACTATCTGCAGGTGCCTTATCCGGAGTTCACCGGCGTTCAAGACAACTACATGTCGATCGGAACCGTGCTGTACAACGCGCTTCAAGTTACGGTGAACAAGCAACTGAGCCATAACTTCGACATGCAGGGCAACCTCACGTTTGCCAAGGTGATGGACCAGAACGTCTTCCTGAATCCACAGGACGCCAAGCTGTTCCGGTATCAGGATTCCCAGCCGAATCTTCTGTCCAACATTCTTGGCACCTACCACTTTACAGAGCTGAAAGGGAAGCCGTGGTATGAGCGGGAAACGCTGGGCTCATGGACATTGCACGGCGTTCTGCGCGCTTACAACGGCTCTCTGATCTCCAACCCCGGGTCGACCGGCGGATCCCAGTATGGTTCCGGAACAACCTACACCGAGCTGAAGAATCCGAAGTCGGCATACCGTTCTTACAACCGGTATTTCAACACCTGCTGGGAGAATCCGGCGGGCGTCCTGCAAATGTCCACTCCAACCGTGCCAGGTTGCGACGCCAACAGTCCTGTGCCGGCCTTCCAGCAGAACTATACGTTCACGCTGAACACGATTGGGCCGTACATGAACCTTCGCCAACTGGTTCATCCGTTGATGGACCTGTCGCTTTTCAAGCAGTTCGAGATTCACGAGGGGTACAGCTTCGAGCTCCGCGGCGAATTTTTCAACGCCTTGAATACGCCGAACTTTGGCGGCCCGGGAACCTCGCCGAACACCACCGGCTGGGGTTATGTAACCCTGACCCAGGCAAACGATCCGCGCCTGACGCAGATCATGATTCGTTTGAATTTCTAGAGCATTTTTTGAAATGGTGTAGACCGAAAATGTGTTTGGTATCCCACCCTTTCCGCAGAAGAAAGCGGAAAGGATGGGGCACGGAAGTCTACTGCAATAGCCAAAATGTCCTAACGTCGGCAAGCAATGAAAAAACAGGCCTTGGCAGGGAAACCTGCCGAGGCCTTGTTGTATGACGTAGAGAGAAACTTATGCGTCGCGGCGGCGGCGCTGGTGTGTCGAGGGAATATTCATATCCTCGCGGTACTTGGCTACGGTGCGGCGGGTCAGTTGGATTCCCTGGGCCTGGAGCATCGCGGCAAGTTGGTCGTCGGTCAGCGGATGGCGCGCATCTTCCTCCGCGATCAGCTTGCGAACCTTGCGCTTCAGCACCAGCAGCGGCGTATCGGCGCCCTCCGGCCCGTTCGAGCCCTCTGAGAAGAAGGAGCGCAGCTCGAGAACTCCCTGCGGAGTGTGCGCGTATTTATTGGCCACCGCGCGGCTCACCGTGGAGGGATGAACCCCGATCTCCTCGGCCACTTCCTTGATCATCATGGGCCGCAGAGCCTCAATGCCGTGCTCGAGAAAGTCCTGCTGGCGGCGCACAATCACTTCGCAGGTGCGCAGGATCGTGCTCTTGCGCTGGGCGATGTTGCGCATCAGTTGCAGCGCAGAGCGGAAGCGCTCCTTCACGTAGTCCTTGACCTCTTTGTCGGTGCCTTCAGCAACCAGCATCCGCCGGTAGCGCTGACTGAGCCGCAGGCTGGGCAGGTCTTCCTCGTTCATTGAGACAGCCCACTCGCCGCCGCGCTTGACGAACACCACATCGGGTTCGATCAGGCGGGTTTGTTCGCGGTTATAGAGGCGGCCGGGCCGGGGATCGAGGGTGCGGATAAACTCGATGCCGGCATGAGCCTCCTCGGGCGTAATCTGGGCGGCCCGCGCCAGGTCTTTCACGTCCCGCTTTTGCAGCAGATGCAAATGGCGGTCCACAATCAGCGCCGCGACTTCCATGCTGCGCCGCCGCTCCTCAAGCTGCGCCTCTGCCTCGGCGCGGAATGCGCGATGGGGATCCTCGTCCGGCTCGATCGTCCGCTTGGCATACAAATGGCTGAACTCGTGCTGCTGGGCTGCGATCTGAATCAGCAGGCACTCGCGCAGATCCCTGGTTCCGACCCCGGCGGGGTCAAGATGCTGCACCAGGTCAATGCCGCGCCGCAGCAGCTCAAGGGTTGCGGCCTGTTCCAGCGGCTGACTCTCGGATGCGCTCCCCGGGAACTGTCTGAAGGCCGTGGCAAGTTCTTCGTCGCCTTCGGTCAGATACCCATCCTCATCCAGATTGCCGATCACGAATTCCGCCGCGTCGCGCAGATCGGCATCGAGGCTTAGAGCTCCCAACTGCCACGCCAGGTGATCGGACAGAGTCGTTGGCTGAGAGAGAAAGTTTTCAAACGATGGCTTTTCGTTGTCTTCATACTCCGGCTGCGTGCGATAGCCGGGGTCAAGATAGTCCTGGAAATACGATCCGAAATCGATCTCGGTGAAGACGTCCTTGGGCGGAGACGCGGTTTCCTCGGCTCCCCGTTCGAGCAATTTTTCGCGGCCCGCGACCTCATCCAGCATCGGAACGGATTCGTCAATCTCTTCCAAGACGGGATTTTCCACCATCTCGGCATCGATCATCTCCTTCAGTTCCAGCTTGTTCAGAGCAAGAACGCTCACCATCTGCATCAGGCCCGGAGTCAGGACCTGGCGTTGTGAGACTTTCAAGCTCAATCTTGGTTGCAGCAGCGCCATAAATGGAACTCATTCCCTGTTTGGACTCAATGTGAGTGTAATCGCGTGAGAAAAAGCCTAAAGGAAAAACTGCCTCACTTCGAGTCAATTGTCCCGGATTGGGTAAGGATCAATCCGGGAATCCGTCTGGAATTGGATGCATCGTTCCCGCCGGAAAGCGGGGTTTGCACTCCGATGCTTGTAATCTTCTGCTTGTAATCTTCGTTCCGCCAACTCACGCCTGGCAAGCGCATCAACTCAACGAGAAGCCCTCGCCCAGATAGACACGCCGCACCTCCACGTCATTACCCAGCTCATGCGGCGTTCCCTGGCGGAAGATTCGCCCCTCGGCGATGATGTAGGCTCGGTCGGTGACGCTCAGCGTCTCGCGCACGTTGTGGTCGGTGATCAGAATTCCGATGCCGCTGGCCTTCAGGTCGAAGATGATCTTCTGCAACTCAAGCACCGCGATGGGGTCGATGCCGCTGAACGGCTCGTCGAGCAGGATGAAGTTGGGCTGGATGCACAGCGAGCGCGCAATCTCTACCCGCCGCCGTTCGCCGCCGGAAAGAGCGTAGCCTCGCGTGGTGCGGATGTGGCCCAGATTCAGTTGATTGATCAGCCGCTCGGCCCTGGTTCGCCGCTCCCGGTTGCCGAGCGGCTGCGCCTCAAGCACGGCCAGGATGTTTTCCTCGACGGTCAGCTTGCGGAAGACCGAAGGCTCCTGGGGCAGGTAGCTGATGCCAAAGTTGCGCGCGCGCAGATACATCGGCAGGCGCGTGATGTCGGTGTCGTCCACCATCACGCGGCCGGTCTCTGGCGCCACCAGGCCCACGATCATGTAGAAGCTGGTCGTCTTGCCGGCGCCGTTCGGCCCCAGCAGCCCCACGACCTCGCCGCGGGAGATCTTCAGATTGACTCCGCGGACGACCTGCCGTCCCTTGTAACTTTTGCCGATTCCCTCGGCTGATAGTGTTTCCATTTACGTTTTGGGCTCGCTCCCGCCGTTACCTTGGCGCTGTCGTCACTGTTGTGGTCTTGCGTCCGCCGCCTTCGATACTGACGCTATCATCGCGGCTATGGAAAATCAAAGCCTCGCCGGTCACCGATCCCCGCGCCGGATCGGTCATCCGGGGCGGCGCGCCGGCGGTTCCGGTCAGCACGTACTCCCCGGTTTCGCTTGAATAGGCCAATTGCTCGCCAGTTCCGCGCCTGCCTTGGGAGCTGACCACCACGTGCCCCCTGGCTGTCATGCGGTCCACTTGCGCCTGCCCGCCGTCCTTGCCGGCGTGATTGCCCGGCGGCAGCAGCGTCAACTCCACTTCATTTGAAACGGTGGTCGCCGTCGCCGTCTCGGCCGTCACCGTACCCAAAGCGCCGCCGCGCATTACCGCCTTGCGTTCGGCGTCGGAATACTTCAGGTCGCCCCCGTGCAGCCGAACCACTGAAGGCGTGGCGGATTTCCCGGCCGCAGTTGGCCCAGCCGCGCTCAGCAGCACCACCCGTACCGGCTCCGCCGCGTCTGCGCTGTGCGCCATGAGCGTCTGCTTTTCCCGGT